>RRZU011146410.1_pt1 | contig 16102 bp, 13 predicted proteins | sample 2165561 | NCBI WGS metagenome assembly RRZU01 (sample SAMN10456909, study PRJNA506462) | wastewater metagenome | isolation source: wastewater sludge | place: USA: Moscow, Idaho
CTGAACCGCTGGAAGTCCTCCGGCGGCCTGGTGGCCAATCACATCCCCCCGACGCCCTACCCCGACGAGCGATACCAGACCAAGATGATGTGGTGGGATCGCCACACGTTCATGAAACACTCTGAGCCGCAACAGATCATCAAGATGCGAAAGGAGAGTATGGCGCTGGTGGATATGTTCGGGCGCGATGAGGCCGCCCTCCGCTACGGCAGCACGTCGTGACTGGCCTGCCAGTCGCCGATCATCTCTATCACCCCCAGATTCTCGACACTCGTGCCCCCGAAGGGCGCGACGCCTTCGAAGCGCTGTGCAGCGCGGCCGGTATCCAGGTCGTCGACAGCCTCGCCGCCCAGCGGGAGAGCCTCGCCCGGCTGGTTCCCGCACCCGACCAGGACCTGCTGAGCGAGTCGTCCCGCTGGATCTACTACCCGTGGCGACGGTCGGTGGTGCATCTCCTGGGCCCCCGGGCGTTCCGCCGGTTACGGCTCGACCGCAACCACAACATGATCACCGCCGCCGAGCAGGACCGTCTCGGTCGCCTGCGGATCGGCGTCGTCGGACTCAGCGTGGGTCACGTCATCGCCCATACGCTGGCCGCCGAGGGCCTGGCCGGCAGCCTGGTTCTGGCCGATTTCGACGAGCTCGAAGTGTCCAACCTCAATCGGGTGCCCGCGACGGTTCTCGACCTCGGTGAGAACAAGGCCGTCATCGCGGCCCGGCGTATCGCCGAATTGGATCCCTACCTCGAGGTCCGCGTTCTGACCGGCGGCCTGACCGCGGACTCGACAGCCGAATTCCTCTCGGGGCTCGACGTGGTCATCGAGGAGTGCGACGCGCTGGACATCAAGGCCCTGGTGCGATTATCGGCCCGCGCGGCGGGTATTCCGGTCGTCATGGCAACGAGCGACCGCGGAATGGTCGACGTCGAAAGGTTCGATCTGGAACCGGACCGGCCGATCCTGCACGGTCTGATCGGCGACTCCGGCATCGAAGCACTGGCCGGGCTGCCGGCTCGCGACAAGATCCCCCACGTGCTCCGCCTCGTGGACGCCGCGCACGGGTCGGCACGGGGAGCCGCGTCGATGCTCGAGGTCGGACGGACCATCTCGACCTGGCCGCAACTTGCCTCCGATGTGATCGTCGGTGCGGCCGCCGCCGCCGAGGCGGTGCGACGGATCGGTCTGGGCGAACCACTTCCCTCCGGCCGGGCCCGCATCGACGTCGGCGACGTCCTGGGCGGGCTCACCGGACCAGGTCCGACCGGAGGGCCGGCGACCGAGACCGAGGTCGCCGCCGACCCGGCGCGGCACGGCACCCCCGCGCAGACGGTGGCCGAGGCGGCCGCCCGCGCGCCGTCGGGTGGCAACGCCCAGCCATGGCAGATCGACTTCGACGATCACGCGCTGACACTGTCGCTCGACCCCACGCGCAGCGTCACGATGGACGTCGAATACCGCGGCAGCGCAGTCGCGGTGGGGGCCGCCATGTTCAATGCCCGGGTGGCCGCCGCAGCCGCCGGGATCCTCGGTCCGGTCGAGTGGTTCGCCGCCGCCCCGGACACCCCGCTCCGGGGCGTCCTCCATTTCACCAACGACGACGCGCTCCAGGATCCCACCCTGGCCGCGCTCTACGCGCCGATGCAAGCCCGGGAGACCAATCGGCGTATCGGCACTCCCGAACCCCTCCACGACGACACGATCCAGGCGCTGACGGCCGCTGCCCGATCCGAGGGCGCCGACCTGACCCTGCTGACCGCGCCTGCGGATCTCGATCGGGCCGCCCGCATCCTGGACGCGTGTGACCGCATCCGATTCCTGACGCCGGCGGTGCACCGCGAGATGCGCGACGAGATGCGCTGGCCCGGCGACCCGGACCAGGACACCGGGATCGACGTTCGCAGCCTCGAGCTCGACCCGGCCGACCTGGCCGCCCTGGACATCCTGCGGCGTCCGGACGTCATGGACCTGCTGGCCAGCTGGGACACCGGCGCGGCCCTCGGCGAATCCACCCGCAACCGGGTGCTGGCCAGTTCCGCGCTGGGCGTCATCACCACCACCGGGGCGACCCTGTGCGACCATGCTCGCGGTGGATCCGCGCTCGAGGCGGTATGGATCGCCGCCAACCGGCTCGGCCTCGCCGTCCATCCCTGCTCGCCACTGTTCGTACATGCACAATCCGGCAACGATCGTCGCGCTCTGTCACCGGAATTCGCCGATACGGTGGATACTCTGGCCCATGAGTTCAATGATCTCGTCGCGACCCACCCGGGTCATTCGATGATCATCGTGCTGCGATTCAGCCGGGCCGCACCCCCGACCGTACGCAGCCGCCGACGACCGGTGCTGAACCGCGATGCCCGATAGCCTCGACGTCGTTGTGACCGCCGTTGCCACCAAGCTGATGGCGGCCACGTCGACCAACACGGTAGAGGTTCTCGAGTCGGTGCTCGCCGACCTCGTCGCGGCGTTCTCCGTGGACGTGGCATTCCTGCGGTACAACGACCACACCATCCGCGCCTCCCGGCTGATCGCGGAATGGCCACCCCGGCAGAACATCCCGGATCCCGATCCCCTCGGGCTGGTGTACTTCGCCGACGACCCGGTGTTCGCGATCGCCGAGCACGCCAAGCGGCCGATGGTGAATCGCCCGGATCCCTCGACCCAGGAATACCAGCAGTTGCTGGAGGAGTCCGGCGGGTACGTCAGCACGTTTGCCGCCGCCCCGCTGCTGAACGGCGACGTCACCACCGGGAGCCTGGGATTCGTCAAATCCGGTGACCGCGAGTGGCTTCCGACCGAACTGACCGCGGTGGAGGCAATCGCGTCGCTGCTCGCCCAGGTGCAGGCCCGGATCGCCGCCGAGGAGCAGCTGCGGTTCCTGGCCGACCACGACGACCTGACCGGCGTCTACAACCGCCGCGCGCTGCTGGCCCACCTCGATGACCGCCTCAGGTCCAGGCGCCGCGGCCCGGTGGCGGTGCTCTATCTCGATCTCGACCGCCTCAAGGCGGTCAACGACTATCTGGGCCACAACGCCGGGGACTGGTTCATCCGGGTGTTCGCCAACCGTCTGCTGGACACGGTCGGAGAGGACTGCCTGATCGCCCGGCTGGGGGGAGACGAGTTCGTCGTGGTCCCCGAACAGGCGACCACGGCCGAGGACGCCATGGTGCTGGCCGGCAAGATCCAGGCGACGCTCAATGAACGTGTCCCCATCGACGGCGAAATGCTGACGCGCACAGTGAGTATCGGCGTCGCGATCGGCGCTCCGGGTCACGACTCCGCATCCGACCTGCTGCGCAAGGCCTATCAGGCCGTGCTCGACGCGAAGAACGACGGGGGCAACGTGGTCGCCGTGTATTCGGAGGACCTGGCGCTCAAGAGCGCGCTGCACAACGACATCGAGCTGCACCTGCAGGGCGTCATCGAATCGGGCGCCCTGATGCTGCACTACCTCCCCGAGGTGGACATGCGCACGGGCCAGGTGCTCGCGACCGAGGCGCTGGTTCGCTGGCAACATCCGACCCGGGGGCTGCTGCTACCGGATTCCTTCATCGGCGTCGCCGAATCCATCAACCTCGCCGGGGAACTCGGACGCTGGGTGATGCGGAGGGCCTGCGCCGAGTTCAGCGGTTGGCGCTCGCGGGGCATCGGCACCGACGCGACCCTGCGCCTCAACGTTTCCCCGGTCCAGCTGGTGTCGGAGGGTTTCGCCGACGTGGTGGCCGAGACGCTCGCGGACTTCGGCCTGGCCGGCGAGTCGGTCTGCCTGGAGATCACCGAGAGCCTGGTGGTACAGGACATCGAGACCGCCCGCATCACGTTGGCCGCGCTCAAGGAAGTCGGCGTGCAGATCGCGATCGACGACTTCGGCACCGGCTACAGCGTGCTGACCCATCTCAAGTCGTTGCCCGTCGACACCCTCAAGATCGACCGTGGCTTCGTGCAGGACCTCGGCAACAACGCCGGCGACCTCGCGATCGTGCGGGCCGTCATCGCACTGGCCGATGCCTTCGGCCTGGCCGTGGTGGCCGAGGGCGTGGAGACCGCTGCCGCGGCCGAGATCCTGCTGCGGCACGGTTGCTACCGGGCCCAGGGCTTCCTGCTGTCGCGCCCGCTGAGCAGCTCCGCGATGTCGAAGTTGTTCGCCCGCAAGTACATCGAACTTCCATTCGCCCCCGCCCAGCGCAAGGTGCGCTGACCTCAGGGAGCCAGCAGTTGCAGCCGGGCGAATCGGCTGAACGGGCGCGGCTGGATGACCAGCTCGGTGACGTCCGCATCGGTCACCGGGTTCGTGCCTGCCGGCACGGCGGCGCTCGTGGAGAAGACGACGCCGGCCACGGCACGCACGACGGTCCGGGCACTCGGCGAACCCTCGACGCCCATCACCGCCCCGACGACGCGGCCACCCGCCAGCACCAGATCACGCAGGATGTCGCCGTCACTCGCCAGCCCGTGCTCGCGGGCGAGCTCGGGCAGCCAGGCGTCGAGGTCCACGGGCCCGCCGCCCGGGACCGGGGCCACCGGAATCGGTTCCGCGTCGATCCCGGCCACCTCGGTGCTCAGCAGGCCGTACGATGATGCCACGCAGCTACCGGCCCAATTGCGAAGTGCCGCACCGGAAAACGTGACACCCGGCCGGAGCTGGGGCCAACCCGGTTCGCCGGCGCGGCGGATCCACGGTTGCGGGCCCGGTTCCTCGGGCTCGACCATGTCGTCGGACACCTCATGCAGGAATGCCGTCGCATCGGCGGCCAGGCTGGGTCCTTGCGGGAGGCTCGTGACGGTACCGGTGTCGGCGGTCAGCAGGACATCCAGGCCGGCCCGATCCGCCGCGATCGCGACGGCGAGCACCGCGACGCCGGCGCCCACGCAGATGAGGTCGACGACCTCATCTGCGGCCCAGTCGGGGCCGTCGAGGTCCGAGAGGATCACGCCTCAGCCATCGCCGAGTCCGAGGTCGGCGAGTTGCAGCGCGCTGCGGTAGGGCACACCTTCGGCCTCGATCACCTCGGCCGCCCCCGTCGCCCGGTCCACCACCGTTGCCACGCCGACCACTTCGCCCCCGGCCTCTCGCACCGCGCGGACCGCGGTCAGCGGCGACGCGCCCGTGGTGCTGGTGTCCTCCACCACGAGCACCCGCTGGCCCGCGACGTCGGAACCTTCGATGAGTCGTTGCATGCCATGGGTTTTGGCGGACTTGCGCACGACGAACGCGTCGATGGGGCGCCCGGGTGCATGCATGATGGCCGTGGCAACCGGATCGGCGCCCAGGGTCAGTCCGCCCACCGCCGCGTAGTCCCAGTCGCTGGTGAGCTCCCGCATCAGCGAGCCGATCAACCGGGCGGCGCGATGGTGCAACGTGGCCCGCCGCAGGTCGACGTAGTAGTCGGATTCCCGGCCCGAGGACAACGTCACCCGGCCCCGCACCACGGAGAGCTGTCGTACCAGTTCGGCGAGTTCGTCACGGTCCGCGGGCGTCAGATCAGGCACGCGGTCAGCTTAGCTATCGCTGATAGTTGGGCGCCTGGTGGCCATTGCGCGGGGATGCAGGCGGTATGGCGCCACGTTGCCGCACAGTGGCCGGGTCCGGTGTCGCCGACGGGCGCCCGGGCATGGCTCCCAGCGGTCCCCGCTGCCGCGGCGGCGCCGCGATGGCCGCCTGAGCGGTCGGCGGCAGCACCCGCAGCAGATCGTTGAACTGGCGCACGGTGCGCAGCCCCTCGTCCCATTGGGTGCGGGTGCTCGCGATCGGCATGGACAGCAGCGTCCAGTTCTCCTCGTTCCACATGATCTCGGCGCAGTCCGGGGCGGTGTGGGCGAACGTCACCATCCGGCGATCGCAGGCGCGCCGCGCCGCGTCGAGGTTCGTGGAGTAGACCATCCGGGGACCAATGGCCCCCAGCAGCCAGATGTCGTCCTCCCGCGGTTCCTTGACGCCCTTGAGCCGCAGGTCGATGACGACGTTGGTGCCCACCTTGCGGTGCAGCGCGATCACGGTGGCCACGTCGTCGAGGTCGAAGACGTACACCGCCTCGCCACGGATCTGGCCGAGGACGACGTTGCGCGCGGTGACATCGCCGACGGTGGACATCACGCCCCGTTTCCACCGGCTCAGGATCTCCGTCGACTCGGGCTCGTAGTCGAATCCGTGCGACCGCGCCCACGACTTGCGGCGACGTCCGAGACCCCGTCGACGGTCGATGTCGACGTACAACAGTGCCGCCGCACCCACGAAACAGAGTGCGGACAGCGTGAACCAGAGCGGGACCATCGCGGACAGCCTATCTGGTATGGGCCCGGATGCGAGAACGACTGCAGGTCACAAGCGCGTTACGGCGCCCCGACGGCCCCACTGAAGGTGGTAGCCGGGCAGCATCGCGCCAGGAGGTCGATCTCGGTGATCACCGTCAGCACCGGGACGCGCAGATCGGTTCGGAACGGCGCGGGCGGCCCGGACGGCGAACCGTCCTCGTCCAGGATGCTGACACCGTCCAGCGGCGCCGCCGAACCGAACCGCGAATGCACCAGGCCAGGTCGAAGGCGCCCACCAGCAGGTTGGGCCGCCCAGGGACGCGGGTGAGATTCACCCCGCTTGAGTAGCAGGCGCCTGGCCTCCTCGCGAGCAGACGCAGGAGCCCCCTTCTCACTCGGAGAAGGGGGCTCCTGCGTCTGCTGGGCGGAGAAACTCAGCCCAGGACCAGGCCGTCGCCGTCGGCGTTGACGTTCACCGGCACGGTGTCGCCGTCGTGCACCTCGCCCGCCAGCAGCATCTTGGCCAGCTGATCGCCGATCGCCTGCTGCACCAACCGACGCAGCGGGCGAGCACCGTAGAGCGGATCGAAGCCGCGTTCGGCCAGCCAGGTCTTGGCGGGGCCGGACACTTCGAGCGTCAATCTCCGCTGCGCTAATCGCTTCTGCAGCTGGGTCAGCTGGATATCGACAATCTGCTCCAGCTCCTCCGGGTTCAGCGCGTCGAAGATCAGCACATCGTCCAGACGGTTGATGAACTCCGGCTTGAACGCCGCCCGCACCGCCGCCATCACCTGCTCCTCGGTACCACCGGACCCCAGGTTGCTGGTCAGGATCAGGATGGTGTTGCGGAAGTCGACCGTGCGGCCCTGGCCGTCGGTCAGCCGGCCCTCGTCGAGCACCTGCAGCAGCACGTCGAACACGTCGGGGTGGGCCTTCTCGACCTCATCGAACAGCACCACCGTGTACGGGCGTCGCCGTACCGCCTCGGTCAGCTGACCGCCCTGGTCGTAGCCGATGTATCCGGGGGGCGCACCGACCAGACGCGCGACGGAGTGCTTCTCGCCGTACTCGCTCATGTCGATCCGGATCATGGCGCGCTCGTCGTCGAACAGGAAGTCCGCCAACGCCTTTGCCAGCTCCGTCTTACCGACACCGGTCGGTCCGAGGAACAGGAACGAACCCGTCGGGCGGTTCGGGTCGGCGACACCGGCCCGGCTGCGGCGCACCGCATCCGAAACCGCCTGCACCGCGGCCTTCTGGCCGATGACCCGCTTGCCCAGCTCCTCCTCCATCCGGAGCAGTTTGGCGGTCTCACCCTCCATCATCCGGCCAGCCGGAATACCGGTCCATGCCGACACCACGTCGGCGATGTCGTCGGGCCCGACCTCCTCCTTGAGCATGACGTTCTCTTGAGCCTGAGCGGTCGGAATCGCGGCGTCGAGGTTCTTCTCGACCTCCGGGATGCGCCCGTAGCGCAGCTCGGCGGCCTTGGCCAGGTCGCCGTCGCGCTCGGCCCGGTCGGCCTCCCCGCGCAGCATCTCCAGCTGTTCCTTGAGCTCACGCACCACGTCGATGGCGTTCTTCTCGTTCTGCCACCGGGTGGTCAGCTCCGCGAGCTTCTCCTTGTAATCGGCCAGCTCGGAGCGCAGCTTCTCCAGCCTGTCTTTCGACGCCTCGTCTTCCTCTTTGGCAAGCGCCATCTCCTCGATCTCGAGCCGGCGCACGATGCGCTCCACCTCGTCGATCTCGACGGGCCGGGAGTCGATCTCCATCCGCAGCCGGGACGCTGCCTCATCGACCAGGTCGATGGCCTTGTCCGGCAGGAATCGCGAGGTGATGTAGCGGTCCGACAGCGTCGCCGCGGCCACCAGGGCCGAGTCGGTGATGCGCACACCGTGGTGCACCTCGTAGCGGTCCTTGAGGCCGCGCAGGATGCCAACGGTGTCCTCGACCGAGGGCTCGCCCACCAGCACCTGCTGGAACCGGCGCTCCAGCGCGGCGTCCTTTTCGATGTACTTGCGGTACTCGTCGAGGGTGGTCGCGCCGACCAGCCGCAGTTCGCCGCGGGCCAGCATCGGCTTGATCATGTTGCCGGCGTCCATCGCGCCCTCGCCGGTGGCACCGGCGCCGACGATCGTGTGCAGCTCGTCGATGAACGTGATGACCTGACCGGCGGAGTCCTTGATGTCATCGAGGACGGCCTTGAGGCGTTCCTCGAATTCACCCCGGTACTTGGCGCCGGCCACCATGGATCCGAGGTCCAGGGAGACGACGGTCTTGTCGCGCAACGACTCCGGCACGTCGCCGGCGACGATGCGCTGGGCCAGGCCCTCAACGATGGCGGTCTTGCCGACGCCGGGTTCACCGATGAGTACCGGGTTGTTCTTGGTGCGGCGCGAGAGCACCTGGATGACGCGACGGATCTCGGTGTCGCGGCCGTTGTCCGGAACGAGCTTGCCTTCGCGGGCGCGGGCGGTCAGGTCGGTGGAGTACTTCTCCAGCGCCTGGTAGCTGCCTTCGGGATCCGGGTTGGTGACGCGGGCGCTGCCGCGGACCTTGACGAACGCCTCACGCAGGGCTTCGGGCGAGGCGCCGTGGCCGGCGAGCAGTTTGGCGACGTCGGAGTCGCCCGAGGCCAGGCCGTAGAGCAGGTGCTCGGTGGAGACGTATTCGTCGTCCATCTCGGTGGCCAGGTTCTGCGCGACGGTCACGGCCGCGATCGATTCGCGGCTCAACTGCGGTGTCGAGTTGGCGCCGCTGGCGCTGGGCAGTCGATCGATGAGGCGCTGGGCCTCGGTCCTGATGATCGCGGGATCAACTCCGACCGCCTCGAGCAGCGGCGCGGCGATACCGTCGTTCTGCGTCAGCAACGCCATCAACAGATGGGCGGGGGTGATCTGCGGGTTGCCCGCGGCGGTCGCCGCCTGCAACGCCGATGTCAGCGCCGCCTGGGTTTTCGTGGTCGGGTTGAACGAGTCCACGACACCTCCATTTCCGTGAGAAGGGGGTCAGCCACTGGCCCCACAAATGCTTGTCGTGTTGTTCAGCATCGTCAATGTTGAGTCTATTCCACTCAACTCTGACTTTTTCGCGAGTTTCGCATCCCCTTCGCGGCGAGTCCAGTATATTCGAACATATGATCGAATCATGGCGGACATGCAGCCCATCGGCTGGGGCGGACAACCCGTGCGCGACGCATTCCGCGCCATCCGCCCGCCCGTCGCGGTACTGGTCGATCTCACCGTGCTGTTCCCCCGCCGCCCGCACCGCGCCGGGCGTTACCACCCGAACGGCCTGCAGCTGCACAAAGTGGTCGAGGGCCGGCTCAGCTGCTGGGGCATCTGCGAGCAGGGCGACTGGTGGGGCCTGGTCACCTACGACATCGCCTACGGATCACGACGCAGGGCGGTCACGCACTGGGTGCCGGCCTTCGTGCTACGGCCGACAGCGAACCGCGGTCAGCCGCCGTAATCCCAGTACTGCAAGCCGTGCGCGGTGGCGAACAGTGCCAGCGTCAGCGCGTAGGCCACCCCGATGGCGGCCGCCCCCACCGCGCTCACCCGCCAACCGCGGCCCTCGATCGGGTCGAGCCAGCGCCGGAATCCACGCGAAGCCATCGGCATGAGCCACCACTGCATGGCGGCGATGCTGACCACCTGGCTCAGCCACATCGACAGCCAGGGCGGCGCGCCGACGCCGTCGAGCATCGGCCCCAGGAAGCGCGACAGGAGCATCACCGTCGGGTAGAGGATCATCAGCACGAGCATCGCGGTCTTCCACGCCGGCGTCATCGCCACCCGGCCGTGTTCGGCGCGCACCGTGGTACCGAAGGGCGTGGTGCGCGACATTGCCGTGAAATCCCTTGTCAGACTGGCTTGAAGATCTGGCAGGGCCTGGTGCCGCTGATCAGATTCCAGCCAGTCGGCGAGCTGGCGTTCGGTCCGGAACCGCAACACCGACAGCCGACTGCCGACATCGTCGGCAGGAAAGAGCGCCACGCCGAGGAACCCGGGAAAATCCGCCGCGGCTGCCGCGGCCAACCGGGTCTGGATCGCCAGGAAGTCGGTGTCCCGGCCTTCGGCCACCTCGTGCCGAAAACCGGCGACGCCGTTCGGCGGCAGCAGACCGTCGGCAGTCACAATGTCCGCCGCAGCCGGCCAGATCCCGGCGCCGCCGGCGTCGGCCAGGATCCCGCGCCGTCGGTCGCCGTCGAGCCACGCATTCAACGAACCCTCGTCGACGAACACCACGGCGACCGCGGGCTCGAGGCCCGGTCCCGCCAGCGCCGATCGCCCGGACACGAATCCCGGGGCGCAACGGGCCGCATCGAGCAGTCGGGCCAGCCAGCGCTCCAGCTGGTCCGCATCGGATCTGTGGAAGACAGTGATCGCCGTGGCAGATGAACCTCTCGACATACGTCGATACTGACGTACCGACAGCGAGCGGGCAGATCCGCTAGGTTTCCCGGCATGGAGACCAGCGCACATCTCGAACTGACCGAGATCATCCCGCTGGCCCTGGTGGTCGCGCTGTCGCCGCTGTCGATCATCCCGGCGGTCCTCATCCTGCAAGCGCCACGACCGCGACCCAGCGGCTTGGCATTCCTCGCCGGCTGGGTCCTCGGCCTGACCGCGTTGACGGCGGCGTTCATCGGCGCCTCGAACTTGCTCGCCGAACGCTCGGGCGGCCCGCCGGCCTGGACCCACTGGGCCCGGGTGGTGGTGGGTGCCGCGCTGATCATCTGGGGCATCCAACGCTGGCTCACCCGGCACAGCAATCCCCATGAAATGCCCGGTACCAGGCATCTGACCGAGGCCGGACCGCGCAAGGCGCTGGCCGTCGGGGCCGCGCTGACGGTCATCAACCCGAAGGTCCTCTTCATCTGCCTGGCCGCCGGGCTCGCCATCGGCACCTCGACCGAAGGCTCCGGAACGTACTGGGCGGCAATCGTTTACGTTGTCGTCTCGGCGTCCACGGTGGGCCTGCCGATCCTGGCGTATGCGGTGACCGGTGATCGATCGGATCCCGTCCTGGCGCGCGTCAAGGCGTGGATGGAGACCCACAGCGCCGCCCTGATGGCCGCAATCCTGGTGATCATCGGGCTCCTGGTCCTCTACAAGGGCGTTCACGGCCTGTAATCGCCGGCCGCGACGGGCGACGCCCTAAGATTTGCTGCGTGGGGTTAGAGGATCGCGAAGCACTGGAGGTGATTCGCACTGCACTGCGCGGGCCGACCGGCGGCACGATCGTCGCCCACTTCTACACCTGCTGGTTCGCCATCGACCCGACGGTGCGCGACCTGTTCCCGGCGTCGATGCACGATCAGCGGGCGGTCTTCCTCGAGGTTCTCGACTGGGTCATCGGTGAGTTCGCCGCGCAGCGCGCGGACGAGCCGGTGGAGTTCCTGACCCAACTCGGGCGCGATCATCGCAAGTACAGCGTCACCGCCGAGCACTACACCAGCCTGGCCACCGCCCTGTACGCGACACTGCAGGCCGAACTCGGGCAGAAGTGGACGCCGCGGGTGGACGCCGCGGGCAAGCAGGCGATCAACTTCATGACGGCGGTCATGCGCGGGGCCGCCGAAGCCGAGCGTGGCCCGGCCCACTGGGGCGGCACCGTGATCGAACACAACCGGGTGTCGCGGGATCTCGCCGTGGTGCGGATGAAACTGGACCGGCCGCTGCCCTATCTGCCCGGGCAGTACGTCAACGTGCAGATCCCGCAGTGCCCACGCCGATGGCGGTTCCTGTCGCCGGCCATTCCCGCGCAGGACGACGGCGGCGTCGAGTTCCACATCCGTGCCGTGCCCGGCGGCCTGGTCAGCAGTGCCATCGTCAACGAGACGACGGTGGGTGACCGGTGGCGGTTGTCCAGCCCGCACGGCGCCATGGAGGTGGACCGCGACGGTGGCGACGTGCTGATGGTGGCGGGCAGCACCGGGCTGGCCCCGCTGCGCGCGATCGTGATGGATATGGCGCGATTCGGGTCCAACCCGCGCGTGCACATGTTCGTCGGCGCGCGTTATGCCTGTGAGCTCTACGACCTGCGCACCCTGTGGCAGATCGCCGCGCGCAATCCGTGGCTGTCGGTCACGCCGGTGGCGGAGTTCCCCGACCCCGTCTGGGCCGCCGACTATCCGGACGTCCGGCCGCCCCGCGGTCTGCACGTGCTGCAGCGCGGCCGGCTACCCGAAGTGGTGTCCAGCTACGGCGGGTGGGGCGATCGGCAGATCCTGATCTGCGGCAGCACCCCGATGGTGGCGGCGACCCGGTCGGCGCTGATCGCCAAAGGCGCCCCGCCCCAACAGATTCAGCACGACCCACTGAAATAGTGGGTCAGCGGCGGCGCTGCCGGGGCTGCCAGACCACCAGCGCCGTGCTGGTCGAGGGCGTCTCGCGGCGCTGCGCGCGCAGCCGATCGACCTCCGCGGAGAGCTCGGCCACCCGCGATTGCAACGCCTCGACCTGATTGGTCAGTTCGATGACGCGCTTGATCCCGGCCAGGTTGACGCCCTCGTCCTGGGACAGCCGCTGCACCTCGCGCAGCAGGTCGACGTCGCGCTCCGAATACCGCCGTCCCCCACCGGAACTGCGGGTGGGCGACACCAGGCCGAGCCGGTCGTAGGTGCGCAGCGTCTGCGCGTGCATACCGGCGAGTTCGGCGGCCACCGAGATCAAGAACGTGCGGGTGACCTCAGAACGCGACGAATCCGACTTGCTCATGACACATCACACTCGATTCCCGCCCCAGCCGGCACGCGGATCGAATCCACTGGCCCGCTCGGCGGCAGCGTAGGCCTCCAGGGCCTCGAGTGCCTCGCCCTCGAGTTCCGAGGGCACCGAAACCTTCACGGTGACCAACAGGTCGCCGTGCCCGCCGCTGCGCTTGGGCACCCCACGACCGCGGACCCGCAGGATCCGGCCGTCGGCCGTGCCCTTGGGCACCCGAACGCCGACCTTGCCGTCCAGGGTCGGCACCGAAAGCGTTGTCCCCAGCGCCAATTCGGTGAAGCTCACCGGAACGGTGACCGTCAGGTCGTCGCCGTCGCGGCCGAACACCTTGTCCGGGCGGACATGCACGGTGACATAGAGATCGCCGGACGGCGCACCGCGCAGCCCGGCCTCACCCTGACCGGCCAGCCGGATCCGCTGACCGTCCTCGACCCCGGGTGGGATCCGGACGTTGATGGTGCGGGTACGCGTGGTCACGCCGGTGCCGTGGCACTCGTCGCACGGATGCTCGATGATCGAGCCGCTGCCTCGGCATTCCGGACACGGTTCGGAGAACCCGAACGAACCCTGGTTGCGGTTGACCACTCCGGCCCCGTTGCAGTTGGCGCAGACCTTCGGGCTGGTGCCCGGGCGCGCGCCGCTGCCGTGGCAGTTGGTGCACGGGGCCGGACTGGTGAGCCGCAACGGCATCGCCACCCCCTTGGTGGCCTCCAGGAAATCGAGTTGCGTCTCGGTCTCCAGGTCGTTGCCACGACGCGGCCGACTCGGCCGGGGCTGTTGTGCCCCGCGGCCGAAGAGCCCACCGAACAGGTCGCCGATGTTGGCGCCGCCGGTCTGACCCGCGGCGTCGAACAGGTCGCCGAGGTTGAATTCGGCACCGTCCCCGCCGAATCCGCCGAAACCGCCACCGCCGTTGTTGAAGCGACGCCCGAAACCGCCGCCGGCGAACAGCCGGCGGGTCTCGTCGTACTCCTTGCGCTTGGCCGGATCCGTCAGGACCTCTTTGGCTTCCGACGCGGCCTTGTACCTCTCCTCGGCCGCGGCGTTGCCGGGGTTCCGGTCCGGATGGTTGTCGGCGAGGATCTTGCGGGCGGCGCGCTTGATCTCTTTCTCGTCGGCGTCGGAGGAGACGCCGATCTCCTTATAGAAATCCTTCTCGACCCACTCACGTTGAGCCATTACCGCGTCACCTCCTCACCTGTGTTCGTGTCGATGTCGTTCTCGCTATTCCGATTGTGGGACCTGCTCGGCCGAACCGGCTTCACCGTCGGCCGAATCGGGCTCGTCGACTGCGGCCACTTCGTCCACGACACCGACCATCGCGTGCCGCAGCACCTGATCGCCGAGCTTGAATCCCTGCCGCATGACGGTGCCCAGCACCGGATTCGAGCCGTCCCCCTCATGCTGCACCGCTTCGTGCAACTCGGGGTCGAACGCGTCGCCCTCGGCGCCGAAGGCCGACAGACCGAGCGCCTCGAAGACGGCCACGAGCTTGTCGGCGACGGACTTCAGCGGACCCGATTCCAGGTCACCGTGTGCGCGGGCCCGGTCCAGATCGTCGAGCACCGGCAGGAGCTGGGTGACGACGTGGGCCTTGGCCCGCTCGGTGGCCACCTGCTGATCACGCAACGACCGCTTGCGGTAGTTGGCGAAATCGGCCTGCACCCGTTGCAGATCGGCGATCAGTTCAGCCGCTTGATCCTGGGACGCATCGGAGATCACCTCCGGCTCCGGCCCACTGGGGGCCGGAGCGGAGGCGGTATCCCGGATCTCGCCGGTCTGCGGATCGATGCGCCGTTTGTCGGTGACGGTCACCGGCTCGTGCGAATCGTTCTCGCTCACTTGTTCTCCTGGTCATCCTCGACAACTTCGGCGTCGACGACGTTGTCGTCAACGGGACCGTCAGCGCTGCCGGCGCCGCCGCTGCCACCGGCGGCCTGCTCGGCCTGGGTGGCCTCGTAGATCGCCTGGCCCAGGGCCTGGCTCTCGGTGCCCAGCTTCTCCATCGCGGACTTGATGGCCGCGATATCGGTGCCCTCGAGCGCCGACTTGGCCTCGGCGATCGCGCCGTCGACCTTGGCCAGGGTGTCCTCGGAGACTGGAGCCCCGCCCCCCGACTCTTTCTGGTCGCGCTGATCCTTGACGAACTTCTCCGTCTGGTAGACCAGCGACTCGGCCTGGTTGCGAACATCGGCCTCTTCACGACGCTTGCGGTCCTCGTCGGCGTGCGCCTCGGCGTCCTTGATCATCCGGTCGATCTCCTCCTTGGACAGGCCGGAGCCTTCCTGGATCTTGATCGTGTTCTCCTTGCCGGTGCCCTTGTCCTTGGCGGTGACGTGCACGATGCCGTTGGCGTCGATGTCGAACGTCACCTCGATCTGGGGCACGCCGCGCGGAGCCGGCGGGATCTCGGTCAGCTGGAACGAACCCAGCAGCTTGTTGTGCGCCGCGATCTCGCGCTCACCCTGGTAGACCTTGATCTCCACCGACGGCTGGCTGTCGTCGGCCGTGGTGAACGTCTCCGAGCGCTTGGTCGGGATGGTGGTGTTGCGTTCGATGAGCTTGGTCATCACGCCACCCTTGGTCTCGATACCGAGACTCAGCGGCGTAACGTCCAGCAGCAGAACGTCTTTCACCTCACCCTTGAGCACGCCGGCCTGCAGCGCGGCGCCCACGGCCACCACCTCGTCGGGGTTGACGCCCTTGTTGGGCTCCTGGCCACCGGTGAGTTCCTTGACCAGGTCGGTGACCGCGGGCATCCGGGTGGAACCACCGACCAGCACGACGTGGTCGATGTCGGACACCGGGATACCGGCGTCCTTGATCACCGACTGGAACGGCTGGCGGGTGCGATCCAGCAGATCCTGGGTGATCTTCTGGAACTCCGCGCGGGTCAGCTGCTCGTCGAGGAACAGCGGGTTCTTGTCGGCGTCGACGGTGATGTACGGCAGGTTGATCGAGGTGCTCTGGCTCGAGCTCAGTTCGATCTTGGCCTTCTCGGCGGCTTCGCGAAGCCGCTGCATGGCCATCTTGTCCTTGGTCAGGTCGATACCCGACGTGCCCTTGAACTTGTCGACGAGCCATTCGACGATGCGGTCGTCCCAGTCGTCGCCA
>RRZU011424316.1_pt1 | contig 16102 bp, 13 predicted proteins | sample 2165561 | NCBI WGS metagenome assembly RRZU01 (sample SAMN10456909, study PRJNA506462) | wastewater metagenome | isolation source: wastewater sludge | place: USA: Moscow, Idaho
CCACTTGTCAATGAGATTACTGAAGTCTTCAGGCCATTCTGAATTAAAATCCATCTGCTTTCCTGTTGTAGGATGTACAAAGCCTAAAGTCTTAGCATGTAAAGCCTGACGAGGACAAATCTTAAAACAATTCTGAATAAATGCCTTATACGTACTACTGCGCTGTCCGCGAAGTATTTCGTTTCCTCCATAAGTTTCATCAGCAAAAAGAGGATGGCCGATATTCTTCATGTGTGCACGTATCTGATGTGTGCGTCCTGTCTCAAGTACACACTCTACAAGAGTTGTATATCCGAAACGTTCAAGAACTCTATAATGAGTTATTGCAGGCTTACCAATTCCACTATCGGTAGGAAACACCTTCATGCGCAATCTATTTTTAGGGTCGCGGGCAATATTTCCTTCTATGCTGCCCTCGTTTTCAACAACATTTCCCCACACGAGTGCATTATAACTGCGATGTGTAGTCTTGTTAAAGAACTGCTTTCCCAATTCTGTCTTTGCATTAGAAGTTTTAGCTACAACAATAAGTCCACTTGTATCCTTATCAATTCTGTGAACAAGTCCAACTTCAGGGTCATTTGCATCAAATCCCTCTAAATCCTTTAAATACCATGCAATGGCATTGATCAAGGTTCCTGTAAAGTTGCCTGCTCCTGGATGAACCACCATACCAGCTTTTTTATTAACAACAATGACATCATCATCTTCATAAGCTATATCAAGCGGAATATCCTCGGCGACAATACTAGTATCATGCTTAGGACGATCAAGAACAAGAGTTATCACGTCATTGGGGCGCACCTTATAGTTACTCTTAACCGGCGTTCCGTTCACACGGATAAATCCGGCTTCTGCAGCCTGCTGAATTCGATTACGGCTCTGATACGGATTCTTCTCTGAAAGAAACTTATCAATACGTACCTGAGTCTGTCCCGGGTCAACCTCTATCTTCCAATGTTCATAGAGTTGTTGATCGTCAGTTTCAAATTCTTCAACTTCGTTTATATCTTCAATCATTTATTTATCTTTATGGTGTTGTCTTGTTTGATTCAGAATGTGCAGGTTCTGTAGATTCATTACCAGTTACTACTTCAAACTGATCTACATCTCCATTATTCTCGTCTACATCAGGACTCGTCGGGTCTACATAATCCACAGAATCAGCGGCATCTCTCTTTCCGTTACCAACCTGAATGATAAGTTTATCCTCTACTGAAATTCTATCACCAGCCGTAACATGATGTCCCTTAACAAGGATACCATATACCCAGTCTTTCTCTCCAGATATATATTCTGGCATACCAAGTTTGAATCCCATTGATGTCAACTTAGCCATAGCCTCCCTAAGCGAACTGTTATCAATAACATCAGGCAATGTAATAGTAGGAGAATGAGGAGAGTTTACCGTCACGTATATAACATGTCCTTCCTTTACCCTTTCGCCTGGTCCAGGAGACTGTTCTAGAATACAATCAGGAGGAAGATTCTTCACGTATCCAGTATCACTTACTACGATTTTTAATCCTACATCATCAAGAATACGTTCAGCATCGTTAAACAATTTATGTTTAATATTTGGAATAGGAATAGACTGTCCGTGATGTGTATATACATCAAGTCCAAACTTTACACCAAGGCAAAGCGCTATCACAACAGCGGCCATGGCTAGAAGATTCTTCCATAGATACCAGCTTTTAAACTTCTTTACGAATTCTGATGACTCCATTTATATACATTATTTAATTGCAAAGATAGTGCAAGTTAATAGAAGAACAAAATAAATAACGAAATTTTTATTATTTATTCCGAGACTCAGACTACCTTCTAACATGGTGGAATATGGAATGAGATAAACAAGACTATAAAACTTAATTTTTATAACGCAAAAAGCAGCAAGGAAATTACTTTCTTTGCTGCTTTTTATCGCGCTCTGCGACCAACAACGGATTACTTACCGTGGTTCTCGTCAGATACTGTTAATTTCTTACGACCACGAGCACGGCGAGATGCCAATACACGACGACCATTCCTTGTTGCCATTCTCTCGCGGAAACCGTGCTTGTTTACACGACGGCGGTTGTGAGGCTGAAATGTTCTTTTCATTTTTTTACTTATTTATTTTGTTATTTTATTGCTTGTAAATGATGTCGGAGCTGTCCGCACATGCAATTCCTCCATTCCTGACTGATCAAGTTAAACGCGGCAAAGCTATATTTCAATACCCCATAAAGCCAACATTAAACCTTTTGGGTTGCAAAATTACTCATAATTTTCGAAATACCAAAGAATTAATAGTTTTTTAAGTTGCAAATTGATGTTTTTTTATAAAAATATAGTAACTTTGCAGTCGAAATTCAGTTATAGACACTGCTTCAAACGTTTTTAGATAATTATAAACATTCAAAAATACAATAATGATTAATTCACAAGAAATTAAGATCGGTACATGTATTCGCATGGACGGTAAGATTTGGACTTGTATTGACTTTCAGCACAGAAAGCCAGGAAAAGGTAATACTGTAATGATCACCAAGCTAAAGAACGTTGCTGATGGTCGCGTACTGGAGCGTACTTTCCAGGTTGGTTTCAAACTTGAGGATGTTCGCGTTGAACGTCGCCCTTATCAGTATCTTTACGAAGACACTACCGGAATGATTCTTATGAACCAAGAAACTTTCGAGCAGATTCCTGTAGCAAAGCAGCAGATTACAGGTGTTGACTTCATGAAAGAAAGCGATATTGTTGAAGTTGTTACTGATACATCAGACGGTACTATCCTACTTGCAGAAATGCCAGTAAAGACAAATCTTCGCGTTACTCACAGCGAACCTGGAATTAAGGGTGATACTGCAACAAACGCAACAAAGCCTGCAACTCTTGAAACAGGTGTTGAAGTTCGTGTTCCTCTTTTCATCAATGAAGGTGACCTTATTCAGGTTGACACACGTGACGGAAGTTACTTGAGCCGTGTGAAAGAATAATTAAACATTAAATACCTAAAAGGTGAAAAAGTAAAAATATGGGGGTAAGCATACTGCCATAAAAGGTTTACTTTTTTACCTTTTTGCTTTTATGCACCTTGGTTACTCTATATAAATTATGAAATACTCAATTATAGTACCTGTTTTTAATCGTCCTAACGAAGTTGACGAACTACTTACAAGCCTTACAATACAGACTTTTACAAACTTTGAAGTTGTTATTGTTGAAGACGGTTCAAAGACTACGTGCAAAGATGTATGTGATAAATATTCCAACAGTCTCGATTTAAAGTATTTCATAAAAGAAAACAGTGGTCCTGGACAAAGCAGGAACTATGGTGCAAAGAGAGCCAATGGCGATTATCTTATAATCCTTGACAGCGACGTTGTGCTGCCTAAGAATTACATGCAAGCCATTGATGATGAAATTAACAATAATCACGCTGATGCTTTCGGAGGTCCCGACCGTGCTCACGAATCATTTACCGACACTCAAAAGGCTATATCATACTCCATGACAAGCTTTTTCACGACAGGAGGAATACGTGGAGGAAAGAAAAAGCTGGATAAATTCTATCCTCGTTCATTTAACATGGGTATCAAGCGAGATGTTTATAGCAAGCTAAACGGATTTAGTGATATGCGCTTCGGTGAAGATATTGATTTCAGCATACGCATTTTCAAATCCGGCTATAACTGCAGACTATTTCCTGCTGCATGGGTATGGCACAAACGACGCACTGACTTTCATAAATTCTGGAAACAAGTATTTAACAGCGGTATAGCACGAATAAACCTTTATAAGAAATACCCAGAATCATTAAAACTTGTACATCTGTTGCCAATGGTATTCACGGTGGGAATGATGATTCTATTTTCATTATGCATTGCAGGAATAATCACAATGCTTACAACTACCGAAGAAAAATGGCAATCACTGGGTCATATAATGACTTTATGCGCATGTTTACCCATAATACTATATTGCTTACTGCTATTTGCTGACTCAACAAAAGTGAACAAAAGCATAAAGGTAGGGCTACTTAGTATCGTTGCTGCGTATGTTCAGTTAACGGGCTACGGATGTGGGTTTATTAGTTCCTGGTGGAAACGTTGCGTAAAAGGACAAGACGAATTCAGCGCATACAAAAAAACATTCTATAAATAAGCAAATGGAAAAATTATCTATTACCAATTGGGCACTTGAAGATCGCCCACGAGAAAAACTAGAAAGACTTGGTGCTGAATCACTCAGCAATGCTGAATTACTTGGCATTCTGATAGGAAGCGGAAATACAAATGAGAGTGCAGTAGACCTAATGAAACGAGTTTTAAACGACTGCAACAACAATCTTAACACATTAGGAAAACTAAGTATTCAACAACTTGAAGAGTATAACGGATTAGGTCCAGCTAAGGCCATAACAATACTATCTGCATGCGAACTTGGAAAAAGAAGATCAGTTGAAAAGGCAGAAGAACGTGAAAACATCAGTTCTGCATCAGCAATATATGACGCTATGCACCCAAGAATGCAGGATTTGGATGTAGAAGAAGCATGGGCATTAATGCTTAACCAAAACTATAAACTGATAAAGGTTATGCGTATCAGTCATGGAGGCATCAGCGAAACAGCTGTTGACATCAGAATTATATTGAAAGAAGCCCTGTTATGTAATGCCACCGTAATGGCGCTTTGCCACAATCACCCAAGTAACAATCCTTTTCCGAGCGGTCCTGATGACCAACTGACGAAACGAGTAAAAAATGCGTGCGAATTGATGCGTATCTACTTCCTTGATCATGTGATTGTCACAGACGGAAAATATTATTCCTATCGTGAAAGCGGTAAACTATAAAAAAATAAGACCGTGTTTTAAAACTCGGTCTCACCTTCTACATATTGCTCCATAAACATGTGTTCACCATCAAATACGGCGTAAGTAAATTGCCATATCCAGTCACCTAGAATAAGCATTCTAACTTTTTTACTTAATGTCAGATCCAATTCAATATGGCGATGACCATAGATAAAATAATCTATATCATTATGTGTAGCCATATATCCATTGGTGAACTTTACAAGATACTCTTTATCTTCACCCATGAAAGGGACTTCTTTGCCATCTAGGCGCTTCATGCGACTATGTTTTGCCCAAGTTAATCCCAAAGCCATTCCCCAACGAGGATGAAAAAAATTAAGTAATTTCTGACACGAACGATTATGAAAGACCTTTCTCAACAACTTGAATTTATTGTCAGGGTCGCCAAGTCCATCTCCATGAGCTAAGAAAAACACCTTACCATATATCTCTGTTGTTATAGGCTTTTTGTGAACAATCAATCCACACTCTTCCTCAAGATATCCATAAGTCCAAAGATCATGATTGCCTGCAAAGAAATGAACTTCTACTCCACTGTCAGTCAGTTCACTCAATTTACCTAAGAAACGTGTATATCCCTTTGGCACAACATAACGGTATTCGTCCCAAAAGTCAAACATATCTCCTAGCAGATATATAGCAGAAGCCTTATCCTTTATGCTGTCAAGAAAGCGAACAAGACGCCGTTCCTGCATACGCGGATGCTCTATTGCCAATGATCCGAGGTGAGCATCTGATAGGAAGTAAACATTCTTTCTCATAATCACTTAATATTAGTTTCTAATATCATTCAAAGCCCAATTCCACGCGAGCTTCTTCTGTCATCATACTCTGATCCCAAGCAGGCTCAAAAACAAGATTGATATTTGCAGATTTAACACTATCCACACTTTCTACCTTTGTTCTAACATCCTCTAGAATGAAATCAGCTGCTGGACAATTTGGTGCAGTAAAAGTCATATCAACATCTACATTACCATCTTCATTAACGTCTATTTTATATATCATACCCAAATCCCAGATATTTACAGGAATCTCTGGGTCGTAAACTGTTTTTAATACATCTACGATATGCTCTTCTATTTGGGTTTTCTCTGTCTGTGTCATAAATATATCCTTTATGGTTTCTTGCAAAGTTAATATAATATTTGAAACCAACAAAAACATTATCTACTTTTTGGTCATGTCAGAAGACATAAAATAAGATTTTCCACAAATTCTAAACGTTAAAAACGTCACTAAGCATAAAAATACCTACAATGAGGTATTTCCAACATTAATATATTTTAATATATTTGCAAAAAATAACAAGAGATTAGTATTCAGTGATTAAATATTTTTAAATAGTACAAAAATTAAGATGAAAAAAGTTACAACAATTATTGTATTGTTATTATGCCTTATACTGTACACCGTAGATGTTTCGGCACAGTCAAATAATAGCAATACAAAATTCACAGTCAACCTAAAAGTGGCAGAAAAAGGAAACCACGAGGCGATAATGATGGCAAGCTGTAACCTTAACCCACTTTCATCATTTGCAATAACAGACGTTGACGGAAAGACTTCTTTCAAGAATGTTCCACAAGGGAAATATACTCTTGAAGTATCATATGTTGGTTATGAGAAATACCAAACGATAATTGACGTAAAGTCAAATCTAAATCTTAACATCCAGATGACTCCTACTTCTCTCGCATTAAAAGAAGTAGTCGTAACTGCACGTCAAAAATCATCGGGCGCATCTACAACAAGTCTTATCGGACGCCAAGCGATAGATCATTTGCAGGCTACATCGCTCGCAGATATCATGCAACTTCTTCCAGAAAGTAAGATGGGGAATACGGACTTGACCCAACAAAGCAATCTACAACTTCGCACATTATCAAACAATAATACGAGTGCTTTCGGTTCAAGTATCATCGTTGATGGTGTTCCTATGTCAAATAATGCTACTATGACACAAGGTGGATTCTCTAGTACTGCTTTTACAGGAACAGACCTTCGCCAGATCAGTGCTGATAATATAGATAATGTTGAGATTGTCAGAGGTATTCCTTCTGCTGAATACGGCGACCTGACCAGTGGACTAGTTATCGTACATTCCAAAACAGGTGTAACGCCATGGCAGTTTAAAGGAAAGATTAATCCAGAAATGCAGAACTATTCATTAGGTAAAGGTTTTAGTCTTGACAAAGCAGGAATTCTAAACTTTGACTTTGATTACGCTAAGGCATGGAGCGATCCACGTCAGAAGACACGTAGCTATGGACGTTATTCTCTAAACATAGGTTATGCTTATGACATTAGTAAAAAATGGCACACAGATACGAAGCTTCACCTCATGTACACAAAAGATTGGAACGGTAAAGATCCAGATGCAATTGCTGATGGTACATCAAACTCCAGCAAAAACTACACGTTCGGACTTTCTCACAACGGTCGCTTATCGCTAAACAAACTTTTCATGCGCACACTATCATATACATTAGGCGTAAGCTTGACAAAAAATGATAATAGTAACACCAGTTATGTAACAAGCGGTTCGGGGCTTTTGCCGATTATAACAGCAAAGGAAACTGGATATTATAATGTTCCTTGGATGACTAAGAGTTATTTAGCTACTGGTATAACAGAAAGCAGACCTGGAAATATATTTGCAAAGATAAACGACTCGTTTTATTTCACGGCTGGCAAAACTAGGCAAAGCTTTAAAGTTGGTGCAGACTATAGTATTAACTGGAATAGCGGCAGAGGATATTATAACGAAAACGATTCATTGCCTTACAAACCAAACAGCAATGGACGTCCAAGAGCATTCTCTTCAATACCAGCTCTACACCAAATAGCAGCTTATGCAGAAGACAACTTCACTTGGAACATAAACAAGATTAATCATTTTCGTGCAAATGTGGGATTACGATTCACATCACAGCAGCCATTCTCTAATGTATCAACAACTTCTTTATCACCACGTGTTAATTTGTTGTTCACTGCAACACGATGGTTGGATATTCGTGGAGGTATCGGATTAAATAGTAAGACTCCAGGATTGGATTATCTTTATCCAGACAAGAAATATGATGACCGCGTTGCTGCAAACTACATGCCACAGAATGATCCTGCAGCTCAACTATTGGCATACCACACACAAGTATATAATGTAGAATATAGCAAGGGATTGAAAAATGCGACAACAACAAAGGTAGAGTTGGGACTTGACCTAAAGCTTCCTGGCAACCGAAAGTTAAGTTTTCTTGCTTACAGAGACAGAACTCCAAACGGATTTGGTTCTGCTACAGAATATTTTACTTACGCAAGTAATGTATATACAGCCCAAAGCGGACTGATTATCACTCCTGGTGCTGCAACAACAATCAATTATGATTTGCCTGCACGACAAGATTTGATATTTATGACTACCGGACGCGTAGGCAATACGAACACTACAGTAAACAAAGGAATGGAATTTGATTTTGAATTAGGTGAGATTAAACCTATCAACACATCAATATTCTTTAGTGGTGCATATTCGGAAACAAAATCATGGTCAACTGACATGAATTCCAGAAGTGTAGCTGTTGTGAACCTTCCTACAAGTTATTCATCATATAACACAACTCCATTCAAAGTAGTTTATCCATCTGGTCTTGACTATAACATGTATCGCAGATTTATCAACACATTACGTCTGGTAACCAACATTCCTAGTCTACGAATGGTCGCATCTTTCACAGCACAAGCAATATGGTATGACTACAACAGAAGTTATATTGCGAATACAACTCCTATCGGATATATCACACCAGACCTTGCCTATCACGATATCACAAATGATATGCAAAGCGGTTATCTTGACATGACTGGCAAATACTATTCTTCTTTGCCAAGTAATACTAACTGCGTAAAAATAAGTGATATGAACATAAAGGCTAGCGACGCGGTTCCTACCAAGAATCCTATCACTTGGAACCTTTCAGGAAGACTAACTAAAGAATTGGGAAATATTGGCGGTTTATCATTATATGTTAACAACATGATGTATTATGAGCCGTATCTGAAATCAAGCACTACAACAACTTTATCACAGCGCAACACCAATACTTTCAGTTATGGCGTGGAGCTTTATTTCAATTTATAATTATAAAGTAAGACTGACATGAACAAAATATACAATTACTCTAACAGCCATTTTTTCATTCTGTCGAAAGGCAGTATATGGCTATATATGCTTATGTTTGTTTCCATACAATTGCTCTCAGGATGTGTGGACTATAATGACGAAGCAAAAGCTATTTCAACTACCATTCAAATCAATGCTCCTGTTGAGTTTACAGCTGGAGGAAATTTGTCAGGTAGAACAGTAACGCTGACTTCAAACTCAGGCAACACTTTAACTGCCAAAACTGACGATAAAGGAATGGCTGAGTTCCATCAAATTATCCCAGACGTTTATACAATATCTACATCATGGGATATAGATCAAACTGAATACACAGCAGCAACAGGTAAAGCTGCAAGCGAAGGTTATTTCGCAACTATATCAGGAAATTCAAACAATCAACTGATAAAGTCTGACGACAAGATAAGCCTAAATACTAATCTTGTAGCAGGTGCATCACTGTTGATAAGCAAGATGTACTATGCTGGTTCTAAAGATAATAACAACAAGAATTATGGAGCTGGTTTGTTTTTGGAAATCTACAATCAGACAAATAGTGATATTGACGTATCAGGATTATATATTGGCCTTATAGAAACTAATTCTACGCCAGCCTACACACTCGACAATTTAAAAGATGTTTACAAAGATACTGTAGTATTATGCAAACAGATTTTTCGCATACCTATAACTTCATCTCACATGATTGCTCCTGGTGGTACGATAATATTAACAAACAGTGCTATAGACCACACTATTAACGGAGCACATGAATTTAATCTTCTGAATGCTGATTACGAAGCTAAAGATGTTACAGGTAAGACAGTAAACAATTCTGCAACACCAGCTTTGGATCTAATCTTTAGCAATCTCACCAACTTTTCAAAAATGAATTTATTAAATAGTGGACCTAATGGCATTATAATCTTTCGCACAAAAGAAAATGTAGCTGATTTCAAAACGACGTATCCTTACGGTAAAACAAAGGGAAACCTATATAGTCTTGTCCCAAAGAAATATGTCATTGACGGAGTTGACATTCTAAAGTATAGTGCTACAGGTGTCGACCTTGCCACAAAGCATATGTCAGAAGATATAGACGGAGGATACACTAACATTAATGCTATAAGCGGATACAATGGAGAGGTGATTTACAGAAAGACATCTACACGCCGCGGAACAAACGGACATAAGATTCTTCAAGACAGTAACAACTCTATTAATGATTTCCAAACATCCACAACTATCAACATTCGCGAATATGATGAATAAGTATATTTTATTAATAATATCATTGGCTGTCACTCCAGTCTTTGCACAAGACAGCCTTATGAACCGTGGCAAATATATCTATCTTGACACTAAAACTCTTTGGCATAATACATACAATGCCGCAGGACTAGGTCTAGATATGGTTGCAAATCACGGAATAGCCAACTTTGATTATTCATATAATGGTGGAGACTATCACCGTGTTCAGGAAGGTACGTCAACACATAATCTACAATTCTTTACAGAAAGATTTCAACAGATTTCAAAGACTCTTTACGGTTATGGTAAATTTGATTTCAACAATGGAAGAACCAAAGATCGTGCTTGGGCTGACGTAATGCGTCCATACAACAGCGATCCATATTTCAGCGGTTCGTCTGTATTTGGAAATTATGATTTTCAAAATATTGGCCTCACTGCTGCTATTGGTACAACAAAGATTGGCAGATGGAACTTTGGTGGACGCCTAGATTATAATCTCGGTGATTTAAGCCGCCTACGTGATCCAAGATCACGAGCAGAGCTGCTTGATTATAAAATCACTCCTTCTGCAATATATAGTTTCGGAAATAGTAGCATCGGACTTGCCGCATGGTATAATCGACGCAAAGAAAAAATACAGAATGTAACTACTGTACAGACTGACCCTACCCTGAAGTATTATTTGATGAGCGGACTTGAAAATGCAAACGGAACTATTGGTGGTTATGGAAGTTTTAGTCGCGAATGGGTGAACCATAACTTTGGAACAGAAATATCTTATGGCTATAATGGATATGGATTTAATTCACTAAACACCATAAGCATCCAACGCGGAAGCGAAAGCGTTCTTGGTACATATAAATATAGTCCTGGACATTACTATAATTATATTTATGGATTACAGTCACAAAATAGAATGATCTGTGGAAAGTTCATTAATCAGTTTGACTTTAAAGTAAGTTATGAAGAAGGATTTGCTGATGAATATCGACAAAAACTGATCATCAATACTGACTCTGCAACTGGTTTTAATTCATATAGATATGAGACTCAGATTAAATTTAATAAGCGTTATCAAGTAAAGGTGTTTGATATTGACGCACATTACAGACTTAGTTTCACAGAAGGAAATGCAGTGTTTGCATATACTGGATTAAAAGTCAACTATAATACTGCAAGTAATAAGTATCTGCTTAACACATCTGAATTGAAATACGGACGTTTAAACATCGCACTTGAAGATGGTATGAATTTCTGTAATACAGGATTTGGATACGCATTAAGCGCAGGATACAGTTTCTCTACCCGCAACACGATCAATCTGGCCAACAGCAATAATGAATATGCACAAGGCGTATTGCTTTCTGATATGAAATACTATGCAGTAGACTATGGTTTTGTACACGGAGAATTGAGTTACGAGCATCCTATAAAGATAAAGGGTACGACTTCTAATTGGTTTACTAAGGTATATGGAGACTATCTGAAAACCAAGAAATACGAAAATTCCGCATACAACAAATATACACTCGGTGTCAGCGTAGGAATAATTTACTAGATGCAACTATTAAGCATTTAACAAAACATAAAAAAGTCATACATGATAAGGAATCTTCCTTTCAATGTATGACTTTTTTATTGATTATAGCAATTTGAATCTTAATGATTCATAACCTCAATTATTTCATCTTCTGTTGCTAGACTCTGGTCTCCAATAATCGTATTCTTTATTGCAGAACCAGCGATGGCGAAATCAAGACAATGCTGATCATCATCCGACCATTTCATACGTGCATGTATGAAAGCTGCGACAAAAGCATCTCCACATCCCATAGGGTCAATGACAGGATTGATGTCGTAGATTCTAGTCTTATATAGTTTACCTTCTGAATAAAGAACTCCAGTTAGCGTGTGATGGCTAGAAGCAATCTGATTACGCAAAGCTATCAACATGCGTTTGCATCGTGGAAATTGTTTCTGTAATTCCTTAAAATAAGCAATATAAGCCTCATCATCAATCTTGTATGAAGAGTCTATTGCTTCAAAAGGTATATGCTTCAAAGAACTTCCAACCTCCCATTCATTCTGATCACCGAATATAAATGAACTATATTCCATCAGTTTATGAAGAGTTGCCTTTGCATTTGCTCCAGGATACTGCCAAAGGTTTTTTCGATAGTTGATGTCGCATGTAATTTCTACGCCCATCTTCTCGGCTAATTCCAATGCGTCAAAAGTAGTATTCAATGCATCTTTACTCATTGCGCATGTAATACCTGAACAATGAAATATCTTAGCATCATTAAATATCGGTTCCCAGTCAATATCGCCATGTTTCAGACTATAGAAAGAACTATTGTTGCGATCATAAACAACAAGAGAATTGCGCATAGAAGCCGCCGACTCAAAATAATATGTACCAAGGCGATCACCACCTTTTATTATATGACGTGTATCAAGACCAAACTCACGAAGATGCATCAAAGCCGCATTACCAATAGAACTATTAGGAACGCGGGTAACAAATTCTACATTATCTCCTAATACCGATAATGAGACTGCTACATTAGCTTCAGAGCCTCCAAAATCACCATTAAACTGCCTTCCTTGAGAAAGGCGGGAATTATTTTCCTTTGACAAACGCAAAAGAATTTCTCCGAAAGTAACAATCTTCTTATCCATCATATAATTATAAAAAAGCCCACTCCATAATGGAGAGGGCTTATTGTCGTATATCTTTAAATTACTTGCCTGCCTTCTCTACAAGTTCTTTTGTATCGCGAGCGATAACAATTTCCTCGTCAGTTGGCACAACAACTACTTTAACCTTACTATCAGGTGTTGAGATGATAGCCTCATCACCGCGAATCTTAGCATTCTTCTCAACATCGATCTTAACGCCAAGATATTCAAGATTAGCACAAGCCTCTTCACGAGTTCCTGTCTGGTTTTCACCAACACCGGCTGTCCATACAATAGCGTCAACACCACCAAGAGCGGCTGCATAAGCGCCAATATACTTCTTAATACGATAGTTGTACATCTTGAGTGCAAGCTGTGCACGATCGTTACCTTCAGCGGCAGCGTTTTCTATATCACGCATATCACTTGATATACCTGTAATACCCAGAACACCACTCTCCTTATTTAGATAGTTTGACATCTCCAATGGAGTCAATTTCAACTTATCCATGATATAAGTAACTGCAGATGCATCAATATCACCGCAACGGGTACCCATCATCAAACCAGCAAGTGGAGTAAGTCCCATTGATGTGTCAATAACTTTACCATTAAGTACAGCAGCAACACTTGCTCCGTTACCAATATGACAAGTAATAATCTTTGAATTGTTTATATCAAGACCTAAAATCTCACAAACGCGCTTTGAGACATAGCGATGGCTAGTTCCATGGAAACCATAACGGCGTATGTGATATTTCTGATAAAGTTCATAAGGTACTGCATATAGATATGCATAATCTGGCATAGTGCTATGGAAAGCATTGTCAAACACGCAAACCTGAGGAGTTGTAGGCATCAATGAGTCTACAGCACGAAGACCTTTCAAGTGACCAGCATTATGAACTGGTGCAAGATCGCAAAGTTCTTCAATTCCCTCTTCTACGCTCTTATCTACGATGATACTCTGATTAAATTTATCACCACCCTGGACGATACGATGACCTACAGCATCAATTTCATCAAGGCTCTTTATTGAACCAATTTCAGTATCAAGTAAGCATTTGAAAACCAAGCTTACACCTTCCTTATGTGTAGGAAGATCTGCCATTATCTGTTTTTTCTCCCCATTAGGAAGCTTTACCTTAATGAATGCGTTATCAAGACCAATACGCTCAACACCGCCTTGTGCCAATACAGACTCATCGTCCATATTATACAACTTATATTTAATTGAAGAACTTCCGCAGTTAAGAACTAAGACTTTCATATATTATATTTTAATGGTTTTTATTTCTTTGCATCCTGAGCCTGACAAGCTGTAATGGCTACCATATAATAGATGTCATCAACAGTACATCCGCGACTAAGATCATTTACTGGACGTGCAATACCCTGAAGAACAGGACCAATTGCAACAGCATCACCTAAACGCTGTACAAGCTTATAACCGATATTTCCAACCTCAAGGTTTGGAACGATAAGAACATTTGCTTTTCCGGCAATATCACTTTGTGGAGCCTTTTTCTGAGCAACAGATGGAACAAGAGCAGCATCAGCCTGCAACTCACCATCAATTTTCAAATCAGGATCCATCTCATGTGCTAGTTTTGTTGCCTCAACAACCTTGTCTACAACTTCATGCTTTGCACTGCCTTTTGTTGAGAAGCTCAACATTGCAACACGAGGTTCAGCAAATCCAGCGATAGTCTTTGCTGTTTGTGCTGTACATACAGCAATTTCAGCAAGCTGCTTAGCATCAGGAACAGGGGTAACAGCAACGTCACCAAATACAAGAACACCATTCTCACCAAATTCTTTCTGCTTAGAGAACAATAGTAAGCCACCGCTTACACATGTAACACCAGGTGCACATTTGATAATTTGAAGTGCAGGACGAAGCGTATCACCCGTAGTGCTCAAAGCACCGCTAATCTGACCGTCTGCGCCTTCTGTCTTTATAATCATACAACCAAGATACAAATTATTCTTTGTAACCAGCTCACGAGCTTGCTCGATTGTCATACCTTTTTTCTTACGAAGTTCTGCGAGTTTTTCAGCATATTCTTCACTTTTAGGGTTGTTCATTGGGTCAATGATTGTAGCCTTGTCAATGCTTCCAAGTCCCCACTCTTTTGCGAGTTTTTTAATATTGTCAGGGTTACCAATCAAAATGACATTTGCCATATCGTCAGCCAAAACTTTATCGGCTGCCCTTAAAGTGCGCTCCTCCTCAGCTTCTGGGAGCACGATGCGCTGCTTGTCAGCTTTAGCGCGCGCAACTATTTGCTGTAATAAGTCCATAGTTTGTTAATATGTATATATTATAAAAAATCGAAATAAAATATTTAAATTGCTATTTACAGTTTGCAAAATTAGCAAAATTAATTGAAACAGGAGATTGACTAAGGATAAAAAAATATAAAAATCAATCTATTTCATTAGTTAGAATGCTCTCCAGCTCCTCAGCCGACAATCTTAAACGGAACTGCCCCTTAACAGCAACACTAATTCTACCTGTTTCCTCGCTCACAGCAATTGCAATTGCATCGCTTTCCTGACTTATTCCCATCGCTGCACGATGGCGCAATCCCAATTCTTTAGGAATATCTCTATTGTGACTTACGGGCAAGATACATCCTGCTGCTACAATCCTTTTATGAGCTATGATCATAGCACCGTCATGCAATGGTGAGTTTTTAAAGAAGATATTTTCTATGAGTCTTTGATTGATATTAGCATCTATCACATCGCCGGTATCAATAATATCGTCGAGCGGTGCACCTCGCTCTATAACAATCAATGCACCTGTTTTTCCTTTAGACATGGTCATACAAGCCATGACTATTGGCATTATAGTAGCTCTGGTAGCCTCAATATCCTTATCGTTTTTATTTGAAGAAAACAAACGGGCAAATCGTCTTATTCGTTGATGCGCACCGAGTGTATAAAGGAATTTACGTATTTCTTCTTGAAAAAGGATGATCATTGCAATAACACCAACACTAACAAGCTTGTCAAGTATAGATCCTAGCAAGCGCATTTCAAGCACCTGACTAACAAAAAGCCACACAATAACAAACACCATTACACCAATAAAGATATTCAACGAACGACTTTCCTTCATCAATCGATAA
>RRZU010921388.1_pt1 | contig 16098 bp, 18 predicted proteins | sample 2165561 | NCBI WGS metagenome assembly RRZU01 (sample SAMN10456909, study PRJNA506462) | wastewater metagenome | isolation source: wastewater sludge | place: USA: Moscow, Idaho
GATATTGTGTATCTTTTTAGTTTGATTTTTATTTTGATTGGTTCAGTTATGTTGACACTTCTTTATTTTAAAGTGGTTACGAAACTTCTACCCAAAAATAAAACAGACGATACCAAAATATCTATCCCAATAACCTACAAAGTTACCTCATTTGCCTTAGTGATTCTCCTTGTTTTAGGGATATTCGGAAGTTTTCGTTTTGGTATTTTGGATTTTTATGAGATAGCAATACCCGCTTTATTGATAGCAATTGTGCCGATTCTTTTTTATCTTTTGGATTTTTCAAAAGTGAAAAAAACAAGCGAATACAACTGTGGAGAGAAAGATGAGATAGAGCTATCGGCTTACTATTTTAAGATAGATTCTAAAGTACAAAAAGCTATTTTTATCATCTCTATCTTTTTATTTTTAGTGATTATTGGAGGAGGTTTAGTATGATAGAGTACATCTTAATCGCCCTTGCTCCACTTTTTGGAGGGCTTCTTTATGGTCTTCAAAGAGTTATCAAGGCTAGGATGCAAAATAGGGTGGGACCTCCCATTTTACAACCCTTTTACGATATGTTTAAACTCCTTGATAAGGAAGTGATGATTATCAACAATTATCACATCATCTTTGCCTTTATGCACTTTGTTACACTTTGGATAGTAGTTGCTTTTGTGATTTTAGGTAAAAGTTTACTTTATGTCGTGTTTTTGCATCTATTATCTTCTATCTTTGTGGTGCTTGCAGGATATAGTGTAAAGTCTATCTATTCCCATATGGGTTCAAATAGAGAGTTACTCTCTATCGTCGCTTATGAGCCAATTTTAGTTCTTATGGCAGTTGGTTTTTATATGCTCAATGGGAGTTTTGAAATAGATGCGATAAGGGAAACTGGAACTCAAATTACAAATTTGTTTCTCCTCTTTTTTGCTTTTTTGCTTATCATCCCTATCAAACTCAAACTTTCCCCATTTGATGCGACAGAAGCCCATCAAGAGATAGTTGGTGGAGTTGAGATAGAGTATAGTGGGGTGTTTTTTGAGATACTTTATATGGCAAAGTGGATTGAGTATGTTTTTATATATTTACTTTTGATTCTTTTTGCAGGGGATAATATCCTTGTGGCTTTTGGGTTATTTACAGTAGTCTTTTTAGCTCTTAATTTAGTAGATAATGCAACAGCAAGGGTGAGGATAGATAGTTTAGTCAAAATTGTTTTGGGGTTTGGACTCCTCTTTAGTATCATAAATCTTATAGGGCTTGAAGTCCTCCAAATAAATTAATCTCTAAAAAAGTAGTTTTAGAGCTGTCATAATACAAGGCAAAAAGTTGTAGGAATACTTTAGTATTTCAAGACTTTTTAACGAAGTAGTATGGTAGCTATAAGACTATATATGAGCACTATTGTTTCGTTAGAAGTTTTTGATTTGCAATTAGCAAACCTTCAAACTTCTGCCTTACACTAGAACTCATCTATAGCCTCTTTTGTAGAGATTTATTTGTTTGGAGGACTTATTATGTTTTTTAAAAAATTTAGAAAAAAATCCCCTTGGATACTCCACTACAACGCTGGAAGTTGTAATGGGTGTGATATTGAGATACTAGCTTGTTTGTCCCCTAAATACGACCTTGAACGATTTGGAGTGATAAATACAGGAAACCCAAAACAATCAGATATATTTCTAGTAACTGGACCTGTGACCTATAGAAGTAGGTCAAGACTTCTAGAACTCTACAACCAAATGCCAAACCCAAAAGTAGTTGTCGCTGTTGGAAGCTGTGCGTGTACTGGTGGAGTTTTTCGAGGAATGTACAATGTAGAAGATGGAATAGATAGATATATTCCAGTTGATGTTTATATCGCTGGTTGTGCAAGTAGTCCTGAACTTATAATGGATGGTGTTGTAAAGGCTTTGGAGATATTAGAAAAAAAAGAGCGAGAAGAAAATGAGAGAAGTGAAGATGATAAATAGAATTCCCACAAGTTTACCTACAGTTGTGGAAGATATCAAAAAGTTTTATGATAAAAAAGTTTGGCATTTTTTGACTTTAAATGGTGTCAAACTCGATAGTGCAAATACTGAAATCCAATGGATATTTTCAAGATACGGTGTTATTGATGAAGTGACGATCTTGTATACAAGTGTGAAACAAGATGAAATCATACCAAGTATCGTAGAGATTCTCCCAAGTGCAATTATCTCCCAAAGGGAGATAGTTGATATGTTTGGTCTAACAGTAGAAAATAGTCAAAAAGGGCTTTATTTAGATGAGGATAGCGAACAAATGCCACTTGGTAGTTGTGGGATATAGTCAAATATTTACTTTTAAGTATATTACTCGTATTATTCAATTAAATATTTCGGAATAACATATAAGATAATCCGTAATAATATTAATTTAATTTCGTAAAAGAAGAACAATATGGTACATAGAAAACTTGAATCAACAATAATGGAAATGTTAGAATCATTTAGAATAGTTGCTATTAATGGTCCTAGACAATCAGGAAAAACTACACTCCAAAAAAAGATAGCAACAAATAAAAATATGAAATATTATACTTTTGATGATACAGATATTTTTAATACAGCCTCATCAGACCCAAAAGGTTTTATTGAATATATTTCAAAAACTGAAAATATAGCTATCGATGAAGTTCAAATGATACCAGAGATAATCTCGCCAATTAAAATGTATGTTGATGAGCGAAATAGAAAAGGGATGTTTTTACTTACTGGAAGTTCAGATATGTTTAAAAACTCTAAAATAAAAGAGTCTTTAGCAGGTAGAATGGTTAGTTTTAACTTATATCCACTCTCTTATAGTGAAATAAATAAAAGAGATATAAATATTATTGATAAACTTTTTAGTGATGATTTTAATACTTTTGATATTGATTTTGAAAGTATCTCAAAAGAAGAGTTTATAAGTGCAGTTATAAATGGTGGTTATCCAGAAGTTTATAATTTACCAACAAAAGCAAAAAAAGCTTGGTATGATTTTTATATAAAAGCAAGAATTACTAAAGATATTGCAAGTATAGAAAATGTGCAAGTGGAAACACTCTCACACTTAGCAAAACTTTTAAAAGTACTAGCTGGACAAGTAAGTTCACTTGTCAATTATACAAGTATTGCAAAAAGTATAGGGATAACGGATAAAACAGTTGCAAAATATGTAAAAATATTAGAGGCTCTCTATATAATTAAGCTTATCCCCTCATATTCAAACAATATATTAAAACAAGTAACAAAAAGTCCAAAAGTTCATTTTATAGATTCGGGACTTGCTAGTTATTTGTTAAATACAAGTGTAGAATCCTCAATGTTAGGTCAAAATCAACACTTAGGAAATTTGGTAGAAACTTTTGTTTATACTGAACTTATTAAACATCAAGCAAACTCAAATGAAGATATTGAAATATATCACTTTAGGGATACTACTCAAAAAGAGGTGGATTTTGTACTAGAATCAAGTTTAGGCGATATAGTAGCTATTGAAGTAAAATCAAGCTCAACTCTTAAAAGTGAATATTTTAAAGGGCTTTTAGCCCTTGCAAAAACTATAGGGACTAAAAACTTTAAAGGTATTGTTTTTTATGGTGGAGATAAAGTATTGCCATATAAAATAGAAGAGTATCAATTTTGGGCTATACCTCTGAAAGTATTGATTTAGTTCAAGAGATTTGAACCTTTATCATTAGAAGAGCTTTGGTTTTGAGCTTCAAAAGTTAGAATTTTTCGAGAAAAAAAGTAATTTTGATGAAGACAGTGAACAAATGCCACTTAGTAGTTGTGGGATATAAAATAATGATTAAATATACTTTTAGATAAAATCTTTTTCTAATTTTGAAAGGATATATTTATGACTGTAGCTCAAAACTTTTTAACAGCATTAAATACAAAACAGTGCCAACCTTTTTTAAAATGGGCTGGAGGTAAAAGAGCATTATTACCTGAAATACTTTCACGAATGCCTAAAAAATTCAATAACTATTTTGAACCATTTATTGGTGGTGGTGCTTTATTCTTTGAGCTTAAAAAATTGGGAATATTAGATAAAAAAGAGGTTTTTTTATTTGATAAGAATAGTGAACTTATAAATACTTACAAAGTAGTACAACAAAATCCAAAAGAACTTCTAAAATTACTTAAACTATATCAAGAGAAACATTCACATGATTTTTACTATGAGACAAGAGCAAAAGATAGAGAAGAAGATTTCCAAAATACTGATAGTATTGAAAAAGCTACAAGATTTATCTATTTGAATAAAACTTGTTTTAATGGACTTTATAGAGTAAATAGTAAAGGCTATCACAATGTGCCGATGGGTAGTTATAAAAATCCAACTATTTACAATCCTGATTTAATAAATAGTTGTAGTTATGCTTTAAAAAATGTAACTCTTGAAAATACCGATTTTGGTAAAACTTTGGAATATGCTAAAAGTGATGATTTTGTTTATTTTGACCCACCATATTATCCACTTACTCCAATTGCAAGTTTCACAGCGTATGATAAAGATGTATTTTTGGACGATGAACAAAGACGACTTTTTGAAGTGTTTAAAGAGTTAGATAATAAAGGTACTTTTGTAATGCACTCAAATTCTGATACAGAGTTTATTAAAGACCTTTATAAAGATTATGAGGTTGATTTTGTAGATTGTGCTAGGTTTATAAATAGCAAAAGTAGTGGGAGAGGGAAGATAAAAGAAGTTTTAGTAAGGGGTAAAAAATGGTAAAAGGTGGAATTGGTGGAGCAAATACACAAACGGGAGCAATTTTTGAAGATGAAGTTGATATTGTAAAATTTTTAGTAAATTCTGTAGATGGTTATTCTATTATCGAATATAAAACACACATTGATATTTTTTTTGATAGCAAAGAAGTGGCAAAATCTTTTAGAAAACATCAATTATATAAATATTTAAAACTTTGTAAAGTTGATTGGGAAAAGATTTTATCAAAAAAATTACTGCCAGATGAAGCAATTTATGTTATAAAAGAAAATACTATTTTTATTATTGAAATGAAATCGCAAATTGTAGCTGGTTCGGTTGATGAGAAATTACAAACTTGCGGATTTAAACTTATTCAGTATAAAAAATTATTTGCATCTTTAAATTATGAGGTTGAATATTTGTACATATTAAATGATTGGTTTAAAAAACCAGAATACAAAGATGTTCTTGATTATGTTATTTACACAGGCTGTAAATACTATTTCAATTATTTACCATTACATAAGATTGGTTTACCATTAAAAGTAAGCTAATTAACTAACTTTTAAGAAATATAAAGGTACGATTTTGATAGAAAAACAACTCAAAGAGATTTTAAATAAAAAAGGTTTGAAGCCTGTAGATGTTTATACCGCTCTTGAGATTAATAAGGTTGTTTTTTATCAAACTATACGATCAAGTAACCTAAATAACAAAACTTTGCATAAAATTTTGAAATATTTAGATCTTGAAATTGAGGTACTTTTGCATGAAAAATCAATATGAAACAGTTTATGAAAGACTATATAGTCTAAGTGTTGATAGATTTTTTAAATCTGGGGACAAGGTTCAAGGGTCATTTATTTTTCAAGGTAGTAATAATTGGGATATGTATTGTCAACAAATAGGTAAAAATAGAGAATTTGAATTATTTAACAATGTTCAATTAATCGGCTTTGACACGATTGAAGAGGTGCGAAATTATCAAGTGCCAAAAGAAAAAATAATAGATTTCTCAAGAGAACATTACACAGAGCCAACCGTTGAAAAATATTTTCTATTAGTTCAAAAATGAAAAAAGAGATAGAAGTTTTTAATTTAAATCATTGTAACCCCACAATATCAACTATTAAATCTAAACTGGTAACAAATCAAAAGGTTTGGATTGGATTTAATGAAAGTAGATATTTTGTATTGGATATAAATTTGCTTGAACAATTTATCCGTAACTATCGGTTAAATGATGATGATTTGATTGAAGAAATATTTTTATAACAAAAATATAACAAATTGTCATACTTTTTATTTTTTAGAAAATAAATTGCTATGATTCATTAAATATAATAAAGGATGTTTGATGAAACTATTAAATCCAGAAATTTTTGAACAAGAATGTACAACTGTTTGGAGTTTTGTCCGTCGTGGTAAATGGGCGACACACAACTCAAAATATAGAGGAAATTGGGCTCCCGAGGTTGTGCGAAATCTCATCCTTCGATATTCAAATGAAAATGACTATTTGCTTGACCCTATGATTGGTGGGGGAACAACCGCAATTGAATGTAAACTTTTAAATCGTAATCTTTTGGCTTTAGATATCAATCCAAATGCGATAGAGCTTACCAAAACAGCTTTGGATTTTGAATGTGAATTTAGCCCTAAAATAAAGTTGGAGTTAAATGATAGCAGAGAACTTTCAATGCTTAAAGATGAGAGTATAGATTTTATTTTAAATCATCCACCTTATGCTGATATTATTAATTATAGTGAAAAACAGATTCCGCAAGATTTGTCAAATATTCATGATTTAGAAAAGTTTTGTGATGAGATGGAAAAAGTAGCAAGTGAACTTTTTAGAGTTCTTAAGCCAAATAAATTTTGTGCAATTTTAATAGGTGACACAAGACGACAAAAGATGTATCAACCACTTGCTTTTATGGTTATGCAAAGATTTTTAAAAGTTGGATTTACCCTCAAAGAGGATATTATCAAACATCAACACAATTGTAAAGCGACTGGTTTTTGGGTCAAAAAATCAAAAGAGGCAAATTTTTTACTTATCATGCACGAGCATTTGTTTGTATTTCAGAAAATCTAAATTGTAATCAAAAACGAACAAAATTTTGTTACACTTCTGTTAGAGTAAAAGGTTGCAAAATGACAAATAAAAAAATAATAAATATCCCTCTAGGTGCTCAACATATCTCACTTCTTGAACCTGTAAAGTTTCGTTTTTCTTGTGAAAATGAAACTATAGTTGGGGTGGAAAGTGATGTTGGATTTGTCCATAGAGGGATAGAAAAAGCTTGTGTGACAAAATTTAAATATGATGCTATCCCTTATGTTGTGGCTAGAATATGTGGACTATGTGCCATAACCCACTCTTTATGTTATACCACCTCTGTTGAAAATCTTCTTGATGGGGAAGTGAGCCGTAAAGCAAAATATCTTCGTATGTTGATGGTGGAACTCGATAGGATACATTCTCATATGTTGTGTTTATCTCATACTTGCGAAAATGCTGGATTTGAAGCGATGTTTATGCAAATTATGGGTGATAGGGAATATGTGATGAGTTTGCAAGAAAAAATCACAGGGAATAGGGTACAGTTTGATTATGTTACTATCGGTGGGGTGAATCGTGATATCTCAAGTGAGGTTATCAAAGATATAAAAACAAATCTTGCAATCGTCAAAGAGAAAGTAAATAGTTATATCGATGAGTTTAGTTCTAATTGGAGTTTATCTTTGAAGTTTCAAGGGATTGGAACTTTGAGTTTGGATGAGGCTTATAGTTATAATGCAATTGGACCACTAGCTCGTGCAACTGGACTAGCAACCGATGTGCGAAGTGAAACGGAGTATCTTCCATACAAAGAGGTAGGCTTTGAGATGCAAACAGCACTTAGTGGTGATATTCACGGTAGAAATATGGTAAGACTAGCTGAAATACTCAACTCCATACAGATGTGTGAAAATATAGTTGATGGTTTGCCAGAGGGGGAGATTTTGAGTAAATTCAAAGGGAAACCAAATGGGGAATCTCTTGTAAGACTCGAAGCACCAAGGGGTGAATTGATGTATTATATTAAAGGTAATGGGAATGCAATGCTAAATCGTGTACGAATAAAAACACCCACTTTTTCTTGTATTCCTGCTTTTATGGAAGTTTTTAAAGGTGCGAATTATGCCGATGCACCAGCGATTTTAGCCTCGTTTGACCCCTGTTTGTCGTGTACTGCTAAGTAGGAATAATTATGACAACAAGTATAAAAAAAGCTTTCGTAAATCTTTTTAAAAAACCACAAACGATAGACTATCCAGCCTCTCCTATAGAAAAACCACAAGGGAGTCGTGGGCTTATTGAGTATGGAGAGAGTGAATGTATCTATTGTTTAAAATGTGAAAAGGCTTGCCCTCCACAAGCAATACTTTTTGTCCACACAGATACCCCAAGCGATAATGAAAAAAATAAAAAATCTTTAAAATACAACTACAATCCCCATCTTTGTATCTATTGTGGAGAGTGTGTACGAGCTTGCCCAAAACCATCTCTTGCTTTATGGCAAAGTGAAAAAAAACCGTGGATTGGTGTGATGGAAGATGGAGTAAATGAAAAGTGGTTTGAGATAGAAAAGATGAAAGAAGATATATGTTAAATGGGGTTATTCCTAAAATATTATTCAGCCGATAAAATATCCACAAGCTACTTGGAAAAATTTTAAAAAAGTTAAAAATCGAGCATCGAGTTTTATATCAAATTTGAGATTAGTGAAAAGCCTTATTTAAAGGGTTATTGACTTATTGGTAACTCAATGAAAAATTTTGCTCCATTTTCTGTATTTGTAACATAAATTCTTCCATTAAAACTTTCAGTAATGATACGATAGCTCATATGAAGACCTAATCCTGTCCCTTGAGACTGATGTTTTGTAGTAAAATATGGGTCAAAAACTTTTGGTAAAACATGTTCTGGAATACCACCACCATTATCTTCTATAGTAATCATATAACATTCTTTTTCTATTTTTAATTCAAGTTTAACCCAAGGTTTTTCTATCTTTTTATCTTTAATAACATCTTTTGCATTATTTAAAATATTGATGATAACTTGAGATATTTCACTTTCTACACCTAGTATCATTGTATTTATTTCTAAATTTATATTTTTAAATAATTTAATATGCACATCTTTCATAGATGCCTCAACAATTTGCAATGACCTTTCCAACATGGTTTCAAGTGAAAATTCTTTGATATCATTGCTAACTTTTAAAAAATTTCTGAAAGTATCGATAGTATCTGAAAGATATTGTGCTTTATAGATAATACTATCCATTTTTTCTTCTATCTCTTTGGGTGAAATTATTCCTAATGTATCACTTATTTTCAATGCTGATGCAGTGCTTGTAATTGCACTCAGAGGCTGTCTCCATTGGTGAGCAATATTTCCTATCATTTCACCAAGTGCTGCATTTTTTGATTGTTCTAGAAGTTGAAATTCATTTTTTCTATTTTTTTCAACTTCTTCTTTTATTCTTTCTTCAAGTTGATTATTGATTTTTTGCAGTTCAAGTTCTAATTCTTTTTGTTTTGTAATATCTTTAGAGCTTATAAGTATTCGTTTTCTATCTTCCATTAGACTAATAGACATATTTACAATAATAAGTCTATTATCTTTAATCTGACAGCTTTTGATGAAATTAGTAATATATCCATTTTTTTTGACTTCTTCTAGAGCTTGTAAACTGATGTCTCTATCTTCAGGTAAAGAAAGTTTCAAACAACTTGTTCTAAGAAGTTCTTCTCTACTAAATCCAGTCATTTCACAATAAGCTGGATTGACATCTAGAAATGCAGTTGTTTCAATATCCAAAAGGGCTATTCCATCTTTTGATGTCTTATAAATTGCTTCAAAAGTTTGTTTTTGTTCATCTAACTGTTTTGTTCGTTTGGCAATATTCTCTTCTAATCTCTCTTTTTCGGTATGCCATGCTTTATAAAAAACAATATTATTGATTGTATTTGATAACTGCACCATAAAATTACCAAGTGCTATCATCAAAAAAGAATCTTTTAATAGTCTTGAGAATTTTTCAATATCCCCTAAACCATTTCCAACAATAATCAAACCATAAGGGATATTTTTATCTCCACCAAAGAGCTCCAAATAAGCTTCTTTTAAAAATAAAGATTTTAATAAAGATTGTACTTCTACCTTTGGAGTCTCTGTTGTATGGATAAGTGGCTCTCCATGTACTCGAAGATACTCAATTACCTCACCTGAGAGTAATAAATTTATAATCGTCAAAATCTTTTGCTCTATTGGATTGGTATATCCTTTTGATTTAACAACTTTAAACCAACCGTTACTATCATCATGTTCAAATATTACACATTTTTCAAAGTTCAATTCATTTGTTGCAAAATCACATGCAATTTCATAGAGCTCACTCGTATCCATATTTTCATGGATATTTTTTCCAATTAGGTACAATTTTTGGTAGATTAAATATAATTGACTGTTCTTATCCATAGATTTATAGATATATCTCCACTTCTAAATAATCATCGCCACAAGCGATACTTTTAAGCATCCTTGTTTTATATCCCACAGTTGATCTTCTCATCAAACGAAAACCTTCTTCTGTTTCAATTTTCTCACCATGAACTAAATCAGTGTTATAAACAAGTTGCATTAATCCTGTAAATCCACCACTATTTGCCCAATGGACAGGGTAAGGTGATTTTCCATACATTCTTAAATGACTTAAATCTTCAAAGTCATTGTAGTTTCTAAAAACAGCTCGTTCTTGACTTAATTCAACCGCAGTATGATATCCCCAACCCATTGTATTTACAAGTGAAGCCAAAGCTTTTATCCAATCTTCTTTTGTTTTTAAATATGGTTTTACCGCTTGTTCCCACTCTTTTGAGGTCATAATTCCACCGTAAGTAAAAAAGCCACAGGCATGTCCTGCTTCCATCAGAAGTTCTCCAGCTAAAGTAACTCCATAATCACCAGCAATTTTAGTCATTTCCCTTACAAATTCAAATTGTAATCTATTGATGTAATCACTTTGATTTCGTACAATATAAACCCCAAAAGCTGGAATAAATCCCTCTTCATTACCAACCATTGTTGCATGCGCTCCTAAAAAAGCATTTGTAATAACATCTTCATATTCCCAATCAATTTTTAATTTTGGAGTTTCATTAAATTGTACTGCCTGTTTTTGAGGGTAGATGTCAAAGTTTCGTTCCCCTAGTGAAACTAAATGTGTATTAAATTCATCTCCACAAGCCATGCAAGTTGTTTGGATTGCATTTATATCTTTTAACTCTTTGTTATATAATACAGCATAAGTTGCTGCTAAAAAACCTGATGTATAGTAATCGATTGGTTTTTTACTTTGACCAAATTTCATTTCCCAAGTTTTTGAAAAAAAAGATTTTTTAGTTATCAACTTACAGCCATTTTCATCCATACACTCAAGATTAATTAAACCATAACCAAAAGTTTTATAGATCTCTTCTGCCATTCTTTTTGATTCTTCTAAAGTTAACCCTATACAAAGATTTTTTAGTTGATGATAAACTGCATCAGCTGCACTTCCTATAAGAAATTTTGCACTATCGATATAATCTGCATCAAGTATAGTTCGTTGAAGATTAGTAATGTAATGGTGACAATGAAAAATCATCGCTTCCCCACCAACTTCTAAATAATTATGTTGTTCATCAAATTTATAGTCATTAATATTAAACATTTCAATCCTTTGTATGCAGATTATATTTTATACCTATCAATTCTTCAACTTTTACAATTGTTAAATCATATATATTACTAGGCACATATATAGTTTCTGAATTATCTATAATTTGTGTTGTGAGTTGAATATTTTCTTTTAATAATTCAGGAATCAGTTTGATCAAAATCCTATCATAAATATTGGCATCACCTCTTTCTTTCGCCCAAAGAAACAAAGGTTTTAAATCTTGTCGTATCATTATTTACCTTTTTTTGTAAGATTTATTTTAGTAAAACAATATCAAATTGTAACTTTTTTGTAGCTATGTTATTTGAATTTTAGCTTATTTTGAAAGCAGTTTATATGTTCTCCTTACAATTAAAAAGGGTTCCTAAACTTGCTAGAAAAATTGCAAATTTAGAAGAACAAGTTCTTATAATGAAAAAGCTATTCATACGAATAATCCTTAGAAATTTTAAAATATATTAGAGTTTTTATATTTAAAAGAGGCTTGATGATTTGAGATTTAGTAAATCTTTTACACTATCATATATCCTAATTCTTTCACTGTAACGATGAAGTTTAAATCAACTTTTTTCTTTAGTCTGTATATTGCATTTCTTAGATTATTTACATTTGAATCTTCATAAAAGATTTCGTTCATTAACTCTTCTTGAGTTGAAAGAATTGATCTTTTGTTGAGAAGAAATTCTATAAGTGCAATCTCTTTTTTTGAAAGTGCAATCTCAAATTCATTATCTTTTATTAATACTTTGTTTATGTAGTGGTACGATAAGTTCTTTGAAATTTCAATTTTTAACAGATTTTCTTTTTTTAAAAGCTCACACACTTCATTCATGGCACGCATTAAATCATCAAACTTTAAAGGTTTCTCAAGATATTTTAGAGCCCCCAGTTTGATAGCATTCATTAATTTATCTTTATCAGTAAAAGCACTACATATAATAATCGGGATAAGTTGATTTGTTTTTCGTATCTCCATCGCTAACTCATATCCATTGATATTTGGCATCATATAGTCTAAAAATAAAACATTTATTGTTTTTTTTGAATATATATTGAACGCTTCGACACCATCTTGTGCAGTATACACATCTTTAAAAAGTACTTTTAAAGTTTGTAGTGTTGTTTCCCTCAGCGCCTCATCATCTTCAGCATATAAGAGAGTTAAGCTTTTTAAAATCTGTTTCGTTGTTTCCAAATCTATTTCCTACTATGAAAAGTTTAGAAAATTGTAACAAACCAATATCATTTTTGTGTCACGATAGGACTTTTCTGATGAAAATTTATACTTTTTGAGTATCTCTTGCTAAAAAAAGCAGAGTGGATATCAATAAGAATGATTTTCATAAATGTATCTCTTTTGGTAGTGTAATAGTGAAAGATGCTCCATTATTTTGATTGTCTACTTTGATTGTTCCACCAAATTTTTGTGTAAGGATAATATCTAAAATATGAAGTCCCATTCCACTATTTGTGCTTTTTGTGGAAAAATGGGGTTTAAATATCTCATCAATTTTTCCTTCTATCCCACCAGCATTATCACTGTAGCAAATCTCCACATATCTATCATTTTGAGTCACTTTTATCCAAATGGATGGATTGCTGATTTGCCCTTTTTCAAACTCATCGATACTATTATCTAGTAAAGTCATAATGATTTGCAAAAAAGAGATTCTATGTCCCATAAGGGTTATTTCGTTTTCACATTGCACCTCACAAGAGATATTGTGAGAGAGGATTTTATACTCATACATCGATAAGGTATGGTCTATCTCCTCTTTAATTTTGATTGGTGTTGCTGCACCATCATTTTTATAAAATTCATTAAAAAGATTGATTGTTTGGCTCATAAACTCTATTGTGTAGTTCAGTTTTGGAGCCATTTTTAAAAATTCCTCTTTGATTTTATCCTCTTTACCTAGAAGTTTTAGGGTGTTTAGATACATAATTTCAGAAGATAAAAAAGATAAAGGTTGTTTCCATTGATGGGAGATATTTCCTATAATTTTTCCATAATCTGTGTATTGTTTCTCTTGCATCCAAAGAATTTGCCCCTCTTCTAGCTCCTCTTTTATCTTTTTGATTTTTTCATGTAAAGCTAAAGAGAAAAAAATCATTTCAAAAAAGACACCCATAGGCATTATTAGATGTGATAGCATCGAGAAATTTACTTCTCCCTTGAGTACAAAAGTGATATAAATAACTCCCAAGAGATAAATCCCCTCACCAATAATAATATATCCAGCTCCCTCTACCTTTTTCCAATACCCCCAAATAGCAATCATAAAAATAATAAGACAATTTAAAAAGGAAATATTGAGATACCCAACCGAATAATCGATAAAAAGCGTTTCATTTACAAGATATGCATAACTAAAAAGTGCAAAATAGAGCAGGGCAATGATTTTAAAAAGGGATAAAACTCTATAAAAAAATCGATTTGTTTTTTGAAGATGAAAAAATTCTTCAATAAAAAACATCAAAAAAAGAAGCATAAAAATGGGAGCTAGCCAAGTGGTGGCTGTCAAAAAATCAAGCCCAAGTCCAATATCTAAAAAATAAAACACACCATTAACTGCAAAAATAAACCAAAGAACGAAAAAACTTTGGATGATATAGTATAAAAATGAAGACTCTTTAAGGGTGAGATAGATATTAAAATTATAGATCATCAAAGCGATGATAATCCCACCAAATATCCCAAGAAGTATATTTTCTATCCCATTGATATATCCATAATAAGAGGGGGTAAATACCTCATAGTACAAATCCATACTCCCCAAAGAGGAGTATTTCGAGATAAGAGTTAGCTCCTCATTGGGTAAGATAGTAAGAGGGAAAGCACTTTTTGTTGCAAGTAACTCTTTTGTTGATTGCTCTCTTTTATCCCCAAGGAGAATTGTTTTTTTTAGTTGATTTTTTTCATCATAGAGAGCAACATCGATATAATCTGTCCCTGAGCGTATATTTCTTAAAATCATCCTCAAAGGTTCCTTTGAACTATTTTTTATCTTTGATTTTGTCCAAAAAATACTATGGGTGTATGAGGTTTTGATTTGTGATGAGGCGTTCTTAAAACGATTGAAGAGGATATCTTCATTTGAATATTTTTTCTCACTATCTTCTATTGTTATTTGAGCATTTATTGTGGTGGTAAATTTTGTATCGGTATCAATTATAAGGGTACTTGCATCCAAAAGCAAAGTAAAAAGGAAAAAAATAGACCCCTTATCATCGAATCATATATCCAACATCAACGATAGTTTCAATCACATCTTCCCCTATTTTTTTTCTAAGTTTATAAAAGCAGTTTCTAACCACACTATCATTTGTAAGTGGTTCAAAAAGAGTGTTGAGCACTATATCTTTCCCCACCAATCTCCCTTTATTTGTCACTAAAAGTTCTATGATGGAAAGTTCTCTTTTGGTTAGTGGGACAATATTACCATCTTTATAAAGCTCTTTTGTCGAAAAGCTATATTTCAGCTTTTCTGTGAGCATTACTTCTAAAAGATTGTAGTAGTTAAGTTTAGAATAGGCTAAAAATAAACTCTCTATAATTTTGATTTCATTGAGTGGTTTTTCGATGTAATCAACAGCCTTTATCTCGATAGCATTCATCAATTTTTCTTTTTCACTATAGGCACTAGCAATAATGATAGGGATATTTGGTGAGATTTTTCGTATCTCTTTTGCCATCTCATATCCATCAAGATTGGGCATCATATAATCGGTAAAAATCACTTGGATATTCTCTTTTTGAAATATATCCAATCCCTCAATCCCATCTTTAGCAACAAAAAGCTTCCCAACTATCATCTCCAAAGTTTTAGCAACACTTTCCCTTTGAGCATCTTCATCTTCTATATAAAGGAGGTTTATTTTTTTTAAGAGTTCTACATCGTGCATCGTTTGACCTAATATTTTAGAAATATTTTATACCTATTTATTGTAGCAAATAATGATATGAATCTTTCTGAATCTATTTTTTTCATTTTTGTTATAAAAGATTACAAAAAAATCCCAAACCGTGACACGAGAATGATACTAGTTTTGTAGAATTACAGCTACCAAAATCCAAGGAGAAAATATGTTAAGCAGATATATCGATAATTTTGAATATAGCTCACGATTTCGAATCCTCAAAGGTGGGAAGATAAGTTTAGTTGTATCAGCATTCTTAGCTAGTGCAACACTCTCTTTCGCTGCTCCAAGTGGTGAGCAAATAGTAAGTGGAAATGTTCAAATAGATAGAACTACCCCAAATACTACAAATATCACCCAATCTACAAATAAATCAATCATTAATTGGCAAAACTTCAATGTAGCAGGTAATGAAACAGTAAACTTCAATATGCCAAGCTCAACTTCAAGTTCTTTAAATAGAGTCGTAGGAAATAACAAATCAGAAATCTATGGAAAGATAAACTCAAACGGTCAAGTATTCCTAGTCAATCAAAATGGTATATATTTCTCAAAAGATGCTCAAGTAAACACTGCAGGATTTGTAGCATCTACACAAAATATCACGGATGAAAACTTCTTAAATAGTAACTATATCTTTGAAGGTAATAGTGATGCAAGTATTATAAATCTAGGAACTATCACC
>RRZU011862954.1_pt1 | contig 16097 bp, 15 predicted proteins | sample 2165561 | NCBI WGS metagenome assembly RRZU01 (sample SAMN10456909, study PRJNA506462) | wastewater metagenome | isolation source: wastewater sludge | place: USA: Moscow, Idaho
CCTTCCATGTCACAGGTGTGGGTGCCACCGCGTTTGTCATGTTGGGTCAGAGTGTCAACAATGCGGAGGGCGCCTGCTTCACTAAGACCCCCACTTTCAAGGGCTAAAGCCACTAACTCAAATGTTGCACCACGCCCCAAAACACGGCCGCTGTCGGGGTCACTGCCAACCTCAGGGCCACTGCCACTGCCAGCAGCGTTGGTATCGGTATCGGTGAGGTTGTCGCAGCTGTCGGTGTTGGTACCAGGGTTAGTGGAGGGGTGGGTTTGCGGCAGGGTTGCTTCGGCAAGGCGGAGGCGGGCGCGCGCCTCAGTAATGCTGCAACCGGTTAGGTCGCGTACCAGTGCAGCGCCCCCGGTGAATCCGGCCATGGCCCCACCATTGAGGGCCCCACTCTTCAAACGTTGATCCAGCACTCCCGCACACCCGGTACCAATGGCTTGCAGGCGTTTGACCAACACAGCAGTAATCTGGGCTAACTCTAAGACCTGCGAGTTGGGTGCCCCCATGATGTCAGTGATCGCCGGTAAACCGGCTCCCACCGCGGCCAAATCAGTAATGACCCCAACCAAGCCCGCGGGAATGTCCGCTGCTGGTCCGGCCGAGAAGCTGGCCGCCGGGACCGCCCTACCCTCAACAATGCCTTCTATAAGACTGGTCAAGATCATCACCTCCTCACAAGTAGGACCGAACAAGTAGAACACCTGTTCGATAAACCAACCCTACGAGCCACCTCCGACATCAACCCCCCAAAACCACCACCCCCACACCAAACAGTGACTCACCTCACAAAAACGGGGGCGTGGGGGAGTCACGGAATCAGCGGAACAAAACTGTAAAAGCCGTGATTACTGGAGGTTATCCGACCTTCAGGATCCTTGCGGACGGCCACCATCACGGATGCGACGGGAACAACCAACACGCCTCCAGGCCCCAACTGGTCGACCAGTTCCCGTGGCAGGTCCCGCGCCATCGCAGAGACCAGAATGCGATCAAACGGGCCCTGATCCGGAAGGCCGAGGACGCCCTCGACGGCTTGGTGCATTTCAACCTGAGGCCACGGTGCGAGCGCTTCTCCGGAACGCTCGACCAGCTGCGGGATTCTCTCCACCGCATAAACCTCTCCCGATTCCCCGACCAGCTCGGCCAGCAGGGCACTTGTCCAACCCGATCCGGAACCGACATCGAGGACGCGCGCACCGCGGGGCACATCCAGCAGTTCAAGCATGTTGAGCACGGTGGTCGGTTGAGAGTTGGTGACGCCGTAGCCAATGGGTAGGGGGACGTCGGCATCGGCATGGGCGCGCTGACCAGCAGGAAGAAATAGTTCGCGAGGCGCCCCAACTAGTGCGAAAGAGAGTGCATCGTCCATCATCCCTCCATTCTGCAGCGCTGGGAATTACCCCGACTCTACCGCTGGGAGTTGGACACCTGCCACAACCGGCTATATTGCTCCCCGTAAGCATGTTCGGGATTGGACCGTACACACATTCAGAGGATTCGAGGACAGAAATGGCTCCCAAACCAGAGAACTACCATTTGATCTGCGGCGGAACCTCGTTGATTGCCCATGTTCCTCGCTTCGGGTTGCCTCGGGTTCTCTACTGGGGTCCGGCCGTGGGGGAGCTTTCTGAGGTCCAGCTGGAGAGTTTTGCCGCGGCGCAGGTTCCCTACACCTACGGCTCAACTGCAGACACAGCTCCGGCACTATCTTTGTGTCCGCAACAAAGTGAGGGCTGGTCTGGTACGCCAGGTTTGGTGGGCTCCCGCGGTGGGATCGCCCTCTTCCCCCTCTTTGAAACCCTGTCCGCCACGACAGACGACCTCGACAACGGAAGTCGCGCAATCACCTTTGATTCCGTCGACGCAGAGTCGAACGTCCGACTGGTGACAATGTTGGAACTCACCCCTTCCGGGCTTCTTCGCACCCGCGCAGAGCTCACCAACATCGGCGAGGACGGCTACGCACTTGACTCGCTACTTCTGGCTCTTCCAACCCCGAGCGCGGAGACCCAGGTGATCGACCAGACGGGCCACCACCTGCGGGAGCGAGACATCCAAACCCACGACTTCACCATTGGGACGCACGCCCAAGCTCTCCACATGAACCGCGGTCACGCGGCCTCTTCCATTCATGGAACCTGCGCGAACGGCGCGGGTTGGCGCAGCGGGTCCGTCCACTACATTCACGTCGCTTGGTCGGGGAATACCCGCAGCCTGGCTGAGAAGGACACCCTTGGTTTCCAGACTCTGATGGGAGGCCAACTCCTGCTCCCAGGTGAGGTGGGCCTCAACGCCGGGCAAACCTACACGTCACCGTGGATCTACGCGACTTGGGGGGAGGGGTTGGACGAGGCCGCTGGGCGCATCCATGACTACCTGCGCGCACGCCCGAACCATCCCGCCGCCCCACGTCCGGTAACCTTCAACGCCTGGGAGGCGATCTACTTCGATCATTCGCTTCCCCGCCTGCTTGAGTTGGCGGATGCCGCGGCACAGATTGGTGCTGAGCGTTTCGTCCTCGACGACGGATGGTTTGGAAGCCGCCGTGACGACACCGCAGGACTGGGGGACTGGGTGATTTCCGAGGACGTCTGGCCGGACGGACTCACCCCACTAGCGGACGCGGTCCATAAGAACGGGATGCAGTTTGGCCTGTGGTTTGAGCCGGAAATGATCAACCCTGACTCTGATGCGGCCCGCGCCCACCCGGAATGGATCCTCAAACCAGCGACCCACATGCCCATAGAGGCACGCCAACAACAGGTCATTGACCTAACAAACCCGGAAGCGTTTGAGCATGTGCGTGGCCAGATGTTGGCCGTCTTGGACCAGACGCCGATCGACTACATTAAGTGGGATTTCAACCGCGACATGCACGAAGCGGTTTCCCAGCGTTCCGGTCGCCCGGTCTACAACGACCAGGTCAAAGCAACGTATGCACTGATGGAAGCACTCCTCGAAGCACACCCTGAACTTGAGATTGAGTCATGTGCGGGCGGCGGCGGCCGCATCGACCTCGAGATGATGAACCGAGCCGTGCGGATCTGGGCCTCGGACTGTATCGACCCCCTAGAGCGCGTCCTGATTGAGGCCGGTACGGCCCTGCTACTTCCCCCGGAGCTGGTCGGCTCCCACGTCGCCTCGCAGGTCTCTCACACCACCGGGCGCAACCTCAACCTGACGTTGCGGGCTGCGACCGCCATGTTCTCTCACATGGGAATTGAATGGGACCTAACTCAGGCCAGCGACGATGACCGCGCTGAACTTGCTGCCTGGGTGACCTTTCACAAGAAGATCCGCCCCCTTCTGCACACGGGACGCGTGGTTCACGCCGACCACCCGGACGACGGCTACTGGGTCCACGGTGTCGTAGCGCCCGACCGTAGTGAAGCGGTGTACTCGATCACCCGTGTGGCGACCTCGGCTCAACGCCCAACTCCGCCACTGTGCCTGCCTGGCCTTGACGCAACCGCCAGTTACACGGTCTCCGAGCTTCTTCCCGAGGGCGCCGAGGCGACCGTTGCTGGTTACGGAGGGGCGCAGGTGCCCTGGTGGGGAGGTGATTTGCACCTGACTGGAAGCGCCTTGGGGCTGGGTGGTATCCGCTTCCCGGACCTGAACCCGGAACAGGTGATTCTGCTTAGGATCGTTGCAACGCCCAGTGAGGGAGCTCAGTCGAAGGAGTTGAGTAGCTGATGCGGACTTCTGTTGCCGAAACGCTCACGGAAGCGTATGGAATAGCTGCGGATCCAGGTGCTCTTTTCGAGGAGTACCTGGATTTCGCGCGGGACCCTGCGAACACGTACCGCGGCACAGCCTCCGGCGAACACTTCACGGCCAGCGGCTTCGTCTTCAATCTGACCCGGGAAAAGGTCCTGTTGTGTTTCCATAAGAAGGGACAGTTCTGGGTGCAGTTTGGTGGGCATATTGAGCCCGAGGATGACTCTCTACTGGAGGCAGCAACCCGTGAGGTGAAGGAAGAGAGTGGACTTGCGAACCTGCGACCACTGCTTCCATACCCGGCGGAACTTAACCGGCACGAACTATCAGATGCTTTTGGGAAGTGTCGCGCGCACTGGGACGTAGGTTTCGCTTTCGAGGCGACCGAGGGCGAGGACGTGCTGGTCAGCGATGAGAGCGAGGACGTGCGCTGGTGGCCCATCCGCGCTCTGCCAGCGAACGCGGCTCCTTTGCTCGGTCAGCGAATCACAGCGGGCCTGGCTGCCGTTGACTCTCTAATGACCAGGGATACAGGAATCAGTTCCGGCTCCAATGTGACGGGACGTGTTCCCCGTATCTGAGCCAGAAGCTGATCGACCGCCCGCTTCGTGAAGAGGTGGAAGTTCTGGTCAACGGTGGTCAAGGGTGGGGTGGAGAACTTTGCGAGGGCGGTGCCGTCGAATCCTGCGACAGAGATGTCCTCGGGAACGCGTACACCATGCTCCTCAAAGTAGCGCAGCAGGCCGAAGGCCATTTCATCATTCGCGCAGAAGACAGCGGTCACATCGGGATCCTTGGCGATTTCTGCACCCGCGGAGTATCCCGACTGGATACTCCAGTCACCACGCCAAACCACTCCCTCTGGTTGGTTGGCATCCTTGAGTTCTTGTTGGAAGGCCTTTTCTCGCATTACTGACGGATATGAGTCAGCGGGACCGGCCAGATGGCCGATCGTGGTGTGACCCAGCTCGAGCAGGTGCTCCATGACATCCTTGACGCCCTGCCGTTCGTCGGCATTAACACTGGGGTACTGGTCCGACATCTTTGTGTCACATGCTGTGACTGGAAGCCGTGGCGGCAATGCCACTGGGCCTGTGGAAACGTGACCGATGCGGACGATGATGAGACCGTCAATGGGGAGATCAGCAAGGCGGTCTGCGGCCCGTTGGAGTTCGGCGGGGTCGGAGTGGCTGATTTGAACCAGTGTCACGGTGTACCCGCGCTTCTCGGCCTCGTTGACTATCCCGGATGTCATGAGAGATTCTCCGGTGCGCTCCACCTGTTGCGTCACAACCCCGATTGCCTTGTATTCACCACCTCTAAGCGAGCGTGCCGCGGGATTTGGGGTGTAATCGAGCTGCTCCATTGCCTCGCGCACACGCGCTTCTGTATCGCGTGCGACTTGGGATGACCCGGTGGAGACACGGGATGCTGTTTGCGGAGAAACGCCCGCAAGGCGAGCCACATCACCCAGGGAGGCAGGCTTCTGTTTGGAGCCGGACTTTCTTGAGGCACGCACGACCCGGACCCCTCCAAATCTCACCAGCGGCTGATTACGTTACCAGACTGTTATCAGTTCGAACTGAACCTAATGTTATTCTTACCACGTTGTTGGTAACGTTACCGATGACAGTGGTGTCAACCAATGGTGCATACGCCATCCGAACATTTCGGACGGTTCTCAAGGAAGATATGGGTCGCGGCAAGATTGTCGTGCGGATTTCCTTGGCCGTCCGTTAGGCGCCTGGCCACTCAACAAAGGAGTTCGAGAGTATGAAATCGATTCGCAAGAAGTCTCTGCTTGCCGCAGCGGCTGTCCTTCCGCTCAGTCTTGGTTTAGCCGCGTGCGGTGGAGGAGATGGGGGAGGGTCCGAGTCTGGCGACGCGTCCGGTGACGGCGGCAACGAACTCACCGTTTGGGCGTGGGACCCAGCATTCAACATCCGTGCAATGCAGGAAGCTGAGAAGATCTACCAGCAGGACCATCCTGATTTCAAGCTCAACATCGTTGAAACGCCGTGGGATGACCTTCAGACCAAGCTAACAACTTTGGCCATGTCAGACACTCTTGAAGAGCTGCCTGACATCTTCCTGATCCAGAACAATGCCACACAGAAGAACGTCATCAACTATCCGGAAATCTTCGGTTCCATGACTGGTGGCCCAGTTGACTTCGCGGAGTTCCCCAAGGCCGTTGTCGACTACTCCGTGATTGATGGAGAGAACTACGCTGTCCCATTTGACTCGGGCACCGCAATCACCGCGCTTCGAACCGATGTTCTTGCGGAGGCCGGCCTAACCATTGATGACTTCACTGACATCACGTGGGATGAGTTCATTGAGAAGGGCGAGGCCGTTCTGGCAGCTACGGGCAAGCCTCTCCTTTCCGGTGTGCGGGCTGAAGCTGACACCATCATGATGATGCTGCAGTCCTCGGGCGCCTCGCTGTTCGATGCTGAGGGAAACCCGACCATCAACTCCCCTGAAGTGAAGGTCGTCCTGGAGCAGTACGCGAAGCTCATCGAGAGCGGCGTGATGATTGAAAAGAACTCGTGGGATGAATACATCGGTTCATTCGTCAATGATGAGGTTGCTGGCACGGTAAATGGCATTTGGATTGTTGGCTCGATCCAAACCGCTGAAGATCAGTCCGGTAAGTGGGCAATCACCAACGTTCCGAAGCTCGACGGGGTAGCTGGTGCGACTAACTACACCGCCAACGGTGGGTCATCATGGGCAATTTCGTCCTCGGGTAACCAGGAACTAGCAATGGACTTCCTGGCGGCTACGTTTGCTGGCTCAACAGAGTTGTTCGACACGATCCTCCCCGAGACGGGCGCAGTGACGAACTGGATCCCTGCGGGATCATCGCCTGTCTACCAGGAGCCACAGCCGTTCTTCAGCGACCAGCCCATCTTCGAGATGGTTGTTGGATTTGGTGAGAAGGTGCCAAGCAACAACACCGGCGCCTACTACTACGAAGGTCGCAACGCTATCGGTGTTGCTTCGACAGAATACCTAGGCGGAGCAGACCTCGACACCGCGCTTGCAAACGCGCAGCAGCAGGTTGAGTTCGCAATGCAGTAGTGCACTCTCGATGGGCTGGGGAGTGAACCTCCCCAGCCCATCAACTTCACCGGCTTCGCTGGTGTTATCTAAAAGATTGGCGGTAGAAGACCGCCACAACCTGACACGAAAGCTGGACTCGTGCAAGCAGTTGAAACCGGAGCGAAACGCTCCCTCTTTTCTCGGAAGGGGACAGGTAATCCCGAACTGGAACGGGAGAGCCGGATGATGTCACCCCCAACCCGTAGAAATCTCACCGGCTGGGCCTTCTTGATCCCCGCCGCCACGCTCATAGCAATCATGAGCTTCTACCCCATGTTCCAGGCCTTCATCCTGTCGTTGCAGACAGGCAAGGGCTCTCGAATGACCTGGGGGGAGCCGCTGTGGGCAAACTATGCGCGTCTCTTTCAAGATCCCATCTTCAAACTGACGCTTTTCAACACCTTCATCTACCTGATCATTCAGGTTCCGATCATGCTGGTCCTAGCGATGGTGCTGGCGAACCTGCTCAACAATCCGAACCTGAAGTTCAAGGGCTTCTTCCGAACCGCGATCTTCCTACCGGCTGCCGTATCGCTGGTTTCATACTCACTGGTGTTCCGAACCCTGTTCGCAACGGACGGCACGATCAACAACATTTTGAAGTCGATCGGGTTGATAAGTTCCAACATTGACTGGTTGGGTCAGCCGGGAACTGCACGCGCTGTCATCATCATTGGTCTGCTGTGGCGCTGGACCGGCTACAACATGATCTTCTATTTGGCTGCCCTGCAGAACGTGGATCCGGCAACACTTGAGGCTGCTCGCCTTGACGGCGCAGGGCCTATCAAGACGTTCTGGTACGTAACCGTACCGCAGCTCAAACCCATGATTGTTCTTACGGCAATCATGTCTACGAACGGAACACTGCAGCTATTCGATGAACCGTTCAACCTGACAAAGGGTGGGCCCGCAAACACGACCATGTCGATGTCGCAGTACCTGTACAACACGGCATTCAACCTGAACGACAACTTTGGCTATGCCTCAGCGATCTCATACGCGATTCTGATTTTGGTCGCGATTCTTGCGTTTATCCAGATGAGGATTGGTGACAAGCGTGACTAACAAGACACTCCGGAAGGCTCCGGGCTACATTTTCCTGGTCATCTTCTCTCTGTTCTCTCTGTTCCCCCTGTATTTCATGTTGGTTTCCGCAACGAACACCTCAAGGGATGTTCTGGCTGCCCGAATGCTGCCAGGCGGAGCGTTCATGGAGAACTGGACCAACCTGACTGCGAATCATGGACTGTGGCCAGCGGTCATGCACTCCACGATTAACGCGGTGATCACAACCGTCCTCGCCCTCATCATCTGTTCTATCGCTGGCTACGGGTTTGAGATCTACCATTCGCGCGGAAAAGACAACCTGATGAAGGTTCTGCTCCTCGCGATGATGATCCCGTTCGCTGCGACGATGATTCCCCTGTTCACACTGTTCGCTGACTTTGGGATGCTGAAGGGATTTTGGGGTTCGACGATGGCGGTTGTTCTGCCGACGGTCGCGACGCCGTTCCTGATTCTGCTGTTCCGGCAGGCCTCACGCAGTTTCCCCCATGAAACCCTGGAGGCAGCTCGCATTGATGGTCTGGGTGAGATCGCCATTTTCACGCGCATCTACATGCCAATGATGAAGCCAACCTTCTCTGCTGCCACGGTTATTACCTTCATGGCTGCGTGGAATAGCTTTATGTGGCCGAAGGTGATCCTACCTGCAAGATTCCAAACCCTGCCGATGTTGACCTCGGGTCTCACAGCGGGCTACGTAACCGACTATGGTGTTCTGATGCTTTCAGTCCTGATTGCATCCCTTCCGACAATGGTTATCTTCCTAGTACTTCAGAAAAGCTTCTCAAACGGAATTATTGGAGCCGTCAAATGACCTTCGACCTCACGCTACTTTCGGATCCGCAGGTAGTCGCAATCAACCGCTTAGATCCTCATTCGGACCATCGGTGGTTTGCATCCCTCCAAGAGCAGCGTGGGGGGCGAAGCAGTTACGAGCAAAGCTTGGATGGGACCTGGAAGTTCCACTACTCTCGCAACCCCCTAGGCGTTCCGCAGGGGTTTGAGAAACTCGATTACGACACCTCAACCTGGGATGACATTCGCGTTCCCGCCCACATTCAGATGGAGGGCTACGACCGCAATCAGTACGTCAACACGCAATACCCGTGGGATGGCCAGGAAGAGCTAGAGGTCCCGCAAGTTCCCATGCGGTTCAACCCCACGGCGTGCTACGTGAAGAACTTTTCTTTGGATCGCACCCCTGAGCCCGGTGAACGTGTCACCATCACCTTCAACGGCGCTGAGAGTGCGATTGCCCTGTGGCTCAACGGCACATTTGTTGGCTACGCAGAGGACAGCTTCACGCCGTCGGAGTTCGACATCACGGAACTTTTGGTCGAGGGCGAGAACAAATTGGCCGCCGAAGTATTCAAGTGGTGTTCGGCCTCGTGGTTGGAAGACCAGGATTTCTTCCGCTTCTCCGGTATCTTCCGCGACGTTATTTTGCGGACTTATCCGGCTACCCACGTGCGGGACATTCACGTCGGCGTCGACGTTGCTGACGACCTCGCTTCCGCAGATATCAAGATTGATGCGGATGTCGAGGGCGAAGGAAGCGTCGTTGTCTGGTTGGGTGGGCACGCCCTGGATGTGGACGAGGACGGGAAGTTTGTCGTTACCCTGACCGACCCCCACCTGTGGTCCGCCGAAGACCCCTACCTCTACGAAGCTCAGGTAGAGGTGTCCAACGACGAGGGGGTCGTCCTCGAGTACATTCCCCTGAAGATTGGTGTTCGTCGGTTTGGAATCGAAGACGGACTGATGAAGATAAACGGCGAACGCATCGTCTTCTTCGGCGTTAACCGTCACGAGTTCGGGTTGCAGGGCCGCGTCATGACGCGTGAGGAAACTGAGGCCGATATGGTCGCCCTCAAGCAGGCCGGTTTGAATGCGATTCGTACCAGCCACTACCCGAACAACTCGTTCTTCTACGAGTTGGCTGATCAGTACGGCTTCTACGTTATTGATGAGATGAACCTCGAGAGTCACGGACTGTGGGACAAGGTTCGGTTCGGGGAACTTCCAGTCGAGACAGCCACACCGGGGGATAACCCGATTTGGCTGCCGTCCCTGTTTGACCGTGCCGCCAACATGTATGAGCGCGACAAGAACCACCCCAGCATCGTGATCTGGTCGTGCGGCAATGAGTCATTTGGTGGCACTGACATCTTGGCGGTGTCGAACTACTTCCGCGACGTTGACAGCCGTCCGGTGCATTACGAGGGCGTCCACTGGGATCCGCGTTACCCGGAGACCACGGACATGTACTCGCAGATGTACACGCCCGCCGAAGATGTTGAAGAGTTCTTGAAGGAGCACCGCGACAAGCCATTCATCCTTTGCGAGTACGCGCATGCCATGGGCAACTCCTTTGGTGCAGTGGATCGATACATGGATTTGGCTGACCGCGACCCGCTGTACCAGGGTGGTTTCATCTGGGACTTTGCGGATCAGGCGATCCTCATGACTGACCGCTACGGTAAGCAGTACTTTGGATACGGCGGGGACAGCAGTGAGGCTCCGTACGACAACGAGTTCTGCGGTAACGGCATCTTCTTCGCTGACCATTCACCGACTCCCAGGATGCAGGAGGTCAAGTACCTGCATCAGGGGATCCGCGGCACGGTGACGCCCTCAGAAATCACCATCACGAACCGCTATAACTTCACGAACACCAACGCATTCGGCTGTGTTGTCACCGTGTCGCGTGAGGGTGAAGTGGTTGAAGAGGCGGGCCTGGAAACCAGTGTCGCTCCCGGAGAGACGAAGGCCTACGAAGTTCCCGTGGCAATCCCCAACGAACCGGGTGAGTACACGGTGGACGTGTCCTTCCGACTCCGTAGCGATGAGCCGTGGGCTCCCGCAGGCTTCGAGGTCGCCGCCGAACAGGGTGTCGTCGAGGTCGAGGGCGCACCTGAGCCCGTCCGTCCTCCGGCTCCGACAGTCGTGGAAGGAATCCACAACTACGGTGTTTATGGAGAGAACTTCTCGGTTTCATTCTCAAGGTTGTACGGCGGGATCCAGTCCTACCGTTATGGCCTGACCGGCGATGGCGGGCGTGACCTGTTGAAGACGGTTCCGGTGCCGAACTTCTGGCATGCTCCGACCTCGAACGAAAGAGGATGGGGCGCACCTGCCGAGGACGGACAGTGGTTGCTTGCCTCGCGTTACGCGAAGTCCACATGGACGGAAGATAATCCGACCCTGGAAGAGCGTGACGATATGGCCGTGGTGACATACAAGTACGCACTGCCAACAATCCCAGCCAGCGAGTGCGTTGTGGAGTACGCGGTGGACGGGGTCGGTCACATTGATGTCACGATGACCCTGAAGCCGGGGGAGGGGCTCGGCGACCTACCCGAGTTCGGGATGCTCTTCACTGCGGACGCGGATCTTTCCGAACTGAAGTGGTATGGCGAGGGCCCGGATGAAAGCTATTCGGACAGGCGCGGCGGTGCACGTCTTGGGGTGTACGAACAGAAAGTTGCCGACCAGCTGACCCCGTACCTTCGTCCTCAGGAAGCCGGCAACCATACCGGCGTCCGCTGGGCTGAAGTGACGGACGAACGAGGGCGGGGCCTTCGGTTCGACACTGACGCGCCAATGGACTTCTCAGCGCTGCACTGGAGTCCGTTTGAGATCGAGAACGCTGCTCACCACAACGAGTTGCCACCCATCATCAACACTGTCATCCGGCCTGCTTTGGCGCGACGCGGCGTTGCGGGGGACAACACGTGGGGGGCGCGTCCTCATGAGGAGTACCTGATCCCGGCTGAGGAGATGGTCTTCAAGTTCGGGCTTGTCGGGCTCCTGTAGCACTCCGGTGGTATCCCAGTCGCATGTCCTTCGTAGGGGCGGGTTGATGATCCGCCCCTACGAAGCTGCGGACTGGGATGGTGTCGGAAGAGTCTGCGTACAGACCGGTGATAGCGGTGACGACGCAACAGGGATGTACGTGAATGACGCCTTACTCCCCGCCATCTATGCGTACCCCTACGTGGTTTTCGAGCCGGACTTGGCGTGGGTGGTTGTGGCGGATTCAGCCGAGGACGATGCCAATGACGGTGATGTTGTGGGCTATATTCTCGGCACCTCGAACGTCACCGCGCTTGTTGAGTGGTGGGCGGGGGACTGGGGTCCCAGGTTTGAGGAGCTACTCCCAGTTGATGATGGTTGGACCGGCGCTGATCTTGAAGTGCGCGGCCGTGGTGAGCACCCCGAAGACCAACTGAATGAGGTCGTGCGGAAGCACCCCGGGGAGTTCCATATTGATCTGCTCCCTGCGGCTCAGGGACACGGCCTCGGTCGCACGCTGATCGCCATTTTTGCCGCAGCACTGCGTGACCGTGGAGTGCAGCGTCTCTCTATTGGTGTTGGGGCAGCCAACCAGGACGCCCTTGCGTTCTACAGGCATCTTGGGTTTGAAGAGTTGGAACGCAAGGTTGCGGAATCTGGTGAGGTCCTCGCATACCGCATGGGCGCACAGGTGGCAGACCTAGTCTGACCACCTGGGTGCTAGCCCCCTGCGAGGATCCGCTGTTTCTGCATCTCGAACTCTGCCGGGGTGAGGACACCCGCGTCCCGGAGCGCTCCGAGCTGTGCTAACTGGTCGAGCATCGGTGACGCCGGGGCGACAGGTACCGGCGGCGCGCTCTGAGCCTGGACAGGCTGGTTTACTCCGGCCATCGCTGCATCTTGGGCCGCCCAGCGCTGCTGCTGGCGGCGGTGAGTGCTGCCGATTACTCTGGTTGCAACGTGGGCCCTGGCGGCTGTGCGTAGCAAGCTCATGTCTAGCTCTTCTCTTCTAGTGCGCGTTCGAGGTCGGCAATGGCAACTCCGCCAGAGAGGACTTCAGCCCCTCCGGCCAGTACCCATGCTGCGGCTGCGGTTGCAAGGGAACGGTCCTCGTAGACGATCGCCACCGCAAACTGGCCCTCTTCCAAGTCTGCAACGATGGTGTCTAGGTCTTCTGCGTCGAGAATGCCTGAGTAGACACCTTCGAGGAGATCAAGGTCAAAACCTGTCACGTCCAACAGATCTGCGAACTGGCCCTTTGAGGGATGGCCCGCACTATCCTTGCTGATGAGCTCAATATCAAGGACCTCAATAATGCCTTGGTCAACGCGATCGAGCAGAGCTTGCAGACCCAGACCTATATCGGCGCCTTGGTCAAATGCGAACACAAGGTAGTCGACTGGTCCTGAGAATTCTTCTGAGGCCATTGCTAGGCCATCCTTTCACTGTGAGTGCGAAAGCCTTCGGCTAGTCGTTGTTTTCGGCGTACGGGGTCAACTGGATCGCAATGGTCTCTTCGGTGGCTCCCTGTGGCGTTGTCGGCTCATCGCGGATCACTTCCACCTGCACGGATGAGGCTAGGGCTGCGATAACCCCGATGGCGCTAACCAGGGGAGCTGCGAGGACGAATGCGCCCCCGGCAATGGCACTCCCGGTGAGTGGAACGTTGACAAGTTCCTTGCCCTTCTTATTGCGGACAATGACCCTGCGGGCGTTGCCCTGCTCAACAAGCTCCTTGATCTTGTCTGCCAGGTTCTCGGTGGCAACGGTAAAGGTCTCTGAGAAGGTGTTTCCGTCTTTTTCGGACATTTTGGTGCGCTCCTTCGCGGTGTGGATTGGAGGTCGGGCGACGTCAGATCCAAGGTCTGCCTTAAGGTTGTGTAGCAGATCTCAGTGTAATCAACAGCTTCTGCGGTGGCGAGAGGCGCGGCGACTGCCGTTGAGTAGCATGAATGGATGCGTAATCGTTATCCCGCGTCTTCCAGGTGGGTTGCTCCCGCCGCCGTCCTCGCCACGCCCTCGTTTGTGGCCGTCGATTTTGAAACTGCCAACACCAGTCGAGTATCGGCATGCCAGATTGCCATGGTGCGCATTGAGCGAGGGCGGATTGTGGATCGTTTCGCAACGCTTCTTGCACCCCCACCTGGGTTCAACACATTCCAGTTCACCTACCTCCACGGGATCAGTGCAGAGGATGTGTATCACTCGCCCTCGTGGTCGCAGATCTCGCAGAAGGTTGCCCAGTTCAGCGGCACTTCACCTGTATTTGCGCACAACGCATCATTTGATGCGGGAGTGTGGAAGGCATTGGACGACTTCTACGCTTGCTCGACGCTGCCGCATGACTTCTACTGCTCATACCGCACCGCGAAAGGCCTGGTGCCGGGCCTTGAGAACTACAAGCTACCGACCGTTACCCAGGCTCTGGTTCCCGGCTACCAACTTGACCACCACCGCGCCGAATCTGATGCGGAGGCGTGCGGGCTGATCGTGGCGGCGTTGGCCAGGATCTAGCGGGGCCTCAGTTGTCTTCCGCCCTCAGGCGTGACTGGATGGCGGTAATCTCCGTGATCGTGCGCTCTGTGGCTTTGGAATAGGCCGCAAGTTCACTGTGTAAGTCGGCCTCGCCCTCGTCCGCATTCTGCACGCCGGACTCAAGTTCAACGACGCAATCACGGATGTCGTCGAGGCTTTCGGCAAGATCGGCGATGTGGTTCATCAGTGCCTGTACGTCCGCGGAAGACGCGAGAAACTGCGACCACCGCGCCAACGCTTGGGTGATGTCTTCACGTTCGCGAATGACTTCGTGCAAAAGTACGTCGAGCTGTGCGGCTGTGGGGTGGGCGGCAACGGTGAGCGTGCGCGCCACGATGTGACCACGCCTGACGTCACTGTGTTCGTCATCCGCAAGTGCGTGCAAGATGTCCGTCAGGGCTAGGCGTGTCACCGGAGACCATTTGCGATGCTCACGGGCAGCCATCCACCGGTCGATGAAGAGAGCCGTCAGAAGGAAAGTCAGAAGACCAGCGGCAATGCCCGAAAGTATGACGGTCTCCGCCCAAACGCCCGACGTAATATCAAGCCAAATGATGCCGAGAAGGAGCAGGATGACCAGGGCGCCAGCCGTGATGTCGAGTGCGCGGCGTATCCTTTTAGAAGTCGTGTGGGTCATGTCTTTGACCATAGCCTGGAAGTGTGAGAACCGCAGAAGGGGTGGGGGTACCTTATCAACGACACCGGACTGGGATTGGCGCCGGGCCACCCCGACTACGGCAGGGCGCGTTTGGCGCTGCTGCTGGTCGGGGTTGCGACCCTCGGCTTGATGTATGCGCCCCAGCCTCTCTTACCCGTTATCTCTGAACAGTACGACCTCAGCGCATCCCATGCTTCCTGGCTGATGTCGGCTGTTACCCTCGGTGTTGCTGTCGGGGTGCTCCCACTCGGTGCCGCAAGCGCTAGGTGGGGTCGAGGGCGGATGATCGTAGCGGGGCTCGCCCTCGCCACCGTTGCCGGCTTGTCCCTGGGCGTGTTGACGCCGTGGTGGGCTCTTGTCACATGGGCTTACTGTGTGCCGGGGTGCTTCTTGCGGCAGTTGGGGGTCTGGCCCATCTACTGCTACCAAGAGCCGCACCTCTTCGACCTCGAGTGGTCCCGTCCGCTCGTGTGGATCGGGTGGTTGCTTCACGCCGGGTCATGTACGCTCTCGCCTTCTGCGGCATGGCTGTGCACTCCGGGGTTTACAACGCCGCTGCGTTCCGGGGGGCTGCCGCACCGCTCTTTATGAACCCGGCGATGATCTCCCTTCTGTTCCTGGCGTACGGGGCCGGAACACTCACGTCTTCGCTGGTGGGTCGAGTATCTGCTCGCGTCCCGGCCCGAACAATTCACGTGGCTGCCCTGACATGCTCGGCTGGCGGACTCGCTGTGTCGTTGATCCCGCAACTGTGGAGCTTCGTCCTCGGACTTGTGATGCTCTCAGCGGGGTTCTTCGCGGTTCACGCCCTTGCGAACCCGACGGCTGCCCGCTTGTCGGCGCAACCTTCGGCTGGCGCTGCTCGGTACAACCTGGCCTACTACGTGGGTGCGTCAGTGGGGGCAGTCATCTTCGCGACGGCCTGGGACGCGGGAGGATGGGGAGCCGTTGTCGTCCTCGCATGCGGTTTCCTCGGTGTCGCGGCGGTGTTGGCGTGGATCTGGGCGCCGCGGGAAGTGGGTTAGCGACGAGGACGGGCGTAATGCCTCATGTCAATTTGCCCGCGAAAGTTGGTTTGGTGCCTCATATGTTTTTGCCCGCGAAAGTTGGGTTAGCTGGCTTGGGGTAGTTTGATGCCTTTGGCGGTGTTGGGGAGCTTGTTTCTGGCTTCGGTTTGAGCGATGAGTTTCACGGTGCCTCGTTTTGCCAGAGC
>RRZU013150269.1_pt1 | contig 16097 bp, 15 predicted proteins | sample 2165561 | NCBI WGS metagenome assembly RRZU01 (sample SAMN10456909, study PRJNA506462) | wastewater metagenome | isolation source: wastewater sludge | place: USA: Moscow, Idaho
AAAGAAAATAAACCCGGTTGGTTTGCCACCGGCAAGCAAAGGGCAAATGAGACAGGAACGGATACCTTCGCTAAAAATGGCTTGCGTAAGGCGGGATTTAGAGTGTTTCTCCAGGTGTGCATTTACATCATCAATAATTAGCATGTCTCTGGGATTTGTAAGTGCTAATAGACTGCTGTCAGACGTAGGGATAGTGAGTCCGGTGTTTAATATCAATGGCTCATAACTGGCACGTGACCAATGTAATTTAAGTTTGTTTCCATCATTCTCGAGCAATGCCAGGCTAATCCGATCGTAAGGCAGGTGATCCTGGAAGGATTCATAGATATGGTTCAAAACATCGATTAAATGAAGATTGCGGTTGCATTCGACCATAATCTTATAAAGCGATTGATTTCTTTTGAGTTGTTTCTGAAGATAGCTGGATAATTTTTCTAGTGATTTTCCGAGGCGACCAATTTCGTCATCGCCGGTTGGAATATCCGGTGTGAGATCGCCTTGAGACATTGCTTCAGCCGCTCTGAGTAATGCCTGGATTCGGTCATTCTTTTCCATGTTTTCGCAACCCATTAAATGAGAATGTTTTGTGAGTCAAGATAGCAAGGTACTATTCTATTAACGGCTTCACCAGCTTTTGAGTGATCAGTAGGTCATTAATTCACTAGTTTCTATTTTCCTCCAAAACACAGAAATGATGGAATGTCTTTGCATAAAAATAATTTTAAGATAATGCCTGACTGCATAAGGTATTTAAGTGCCGTCAATGCTAAAATCTTTAGCCGAATTTTAAGAATAATGTAAAAAACAAGATGATAGGGATTTTAGTGCTCACACATGAGGATTTGGGGGATCATTTGATTCGCTGTGCGAGTCATGTGGTGGGTATGAAGCCGCGGCAGTTGTCGCATTTAGGTGTTTTTATCCAGGATGACCCTGAGGTCGTGTTAGTTAAAGCGCGCAAATTGATAGAACAACTGGATAGTGGGGATGGCGTTCTGATATTGAGCGATATGTTGGGTGCGACACCCTGCAACATTGCCAGTCGATTGATACGGTCCGGTAAAGTGGAATGTCTTGTCGGTGCCAACTTACCGATGCTAGTGCGTGTGATAACTTATAGGAATGAGCCGTTATCTGATGTGATCAAGAAAGGATTAAGCGGCGGTCAGAGTGGTGTGCTACAAATTAACGCGGAAGAATCAAATCATGCAAATTAAGGAAGTCGAAATTGTCAATAAACTGGGCTTGCATGCGAGAGCATCAGCAAAGCTGACCAAACTGGCGAGTCAATTTAATAGCGAAGTCTGGGCGATGCGTAATAGCCGCCGCGTCAATGCGAAAAGTATTATGGGTGTGATGACGTTGGCAGCCAATAAGGGTTCGCGCATACAGCTCGAAACTACGGGTGATGACGAGATTGAGGCGATGGCAGCATTGGTCGCATTGGTTGAAGATTATTTTGGCGAGGGTGAATGAGCTTTATTTTACATGGCATAGGCGTATCGGAAGGCATCGCAATCGGTCACGCGCATCTGGCTGATCCTGCCGCTTTGGAGGTGGTGCACTATCTGATTCCAAAAAATCAGGTAGAGAAAGAAATTGCACGGCTGAACAGTGCTTTTGCTGTGGTGCGAAAAGAATTCGAGGCGTTGCAACAATCTGTTGCAGACGGACATGCGCGTGCGGAGTTTAGTGCATTTCTCGATTTGCATTTGATGATCCTGGATGATCCGATGTTGTCAGAAGCCACTCGCAGCATGATTGTGCAGACCTATTGCAATGCTGAATGGGCGTTAACGCAGCAGATGCAGGAATTGTTGGCGCAGTTTGAAGCAATTGAGGATGCATACCTGCGCGAACGTAAGTCCGATGTAAAGCAAGTGGTTGAACGTGTACTTAAAGCGATGTTGGGGCATCCCAGTTCTTTACCGATTGCGACGAAGTTGACTGGCGACAGTATTTTGGTTGCGCACGACCTAAGTCCCGCCGATGTGATGCAGTACAAACAACATCAATTCATCGCTTTCCTGACCGACTTGGGCAGCCAGACATCGCATACTGCGATTGTTGCGCGCAGTCTCAACATTCCTTCGATCGTGGCATTGCACCATGCGCATCAGTTGATTCTGGAAAATGACTGGCTGATTGTCGATGGAACTCACGGCATCATAATTGTAAATCCGGACAAATATGTTCTGGATGAATATCGCCTGCGGCAAAGCCAGTTTGGATTGGAAAGGAAGAAATTACAACGCCTTAAAAGCGTTGCTGCGGTAACATTGGACGGCACGCAGGTTGATTTACATGCCAACATTGAACTGCCGGAGGATATTGCGCAAGTCAAAGAAAGTGGTGCTGTTGGCATTGGGTTGTTCCGTAGTGAATTTTTATTTCTGAATCGCGATGATTTGCCGGGCGAGGATGAGCAATTTGAAGCGTACCGCACGGTGGCGGTGAAAATGCATAAGTTGCCGGTCACCATACGAACATTCGATTTAGGCGCGGACAAGAGTCTCAAGGGGAGTGAACAAGTTGCGACTAATCCGGCATTGGGTTTGCGTGCGATTCGATTAAGCTTGGCAGAACCGAAAATGTTTCACAAGCAATTGCGCGCTATTTTGCGCGCTTCCAGGTACGGCGAAGTGCGTATTCTGGTGCCAATGTTGTCCAATGTTGCGGAAATCGATCAAACACTGCAATACATTGAGTATGCCAAACAGACTTTACGCGATGACAAAATTCAGTTTAATGAGCATATTAAAATCGGCGGTATGATAGAAATACCAGCGGCTGCCTTGTGTATCGAATCTTTTATGCGCAAGCTGGATTTCTTATCGATCGGCACTAACGATTTGATTCAATATACTTTGGCGGTTGACCGGATTGATGATGCTGTGGCGCATTTGTACGATCCTTTTCATCCTGCGATACTCTGGCTGGTTTCGCACATTATCCAAAGCGCCAATCGCGCCAAAGTGCCAGTATCTATCTGTGGCGAGATGGCGGGTGACAAACAGTTCACGCGATTGTTGTTAGGAATTGGATTGCAGCAGTTTTCAATGTATCCGTCGCAGTTGCTGACAGTAAAAAACCAGATTCTGAAAAGCCATTTGCCTGATATTATTCCATTAGCGCAAAAAATCATCAGGACGGACCAACCGGAAAAGATGGCTGCGTTGCTGGCTAAATTGAATGACTAGTATGCGCTGATTTATTGACGATATAATGGCTGACGAAATATTCGGTTGTTTGCCTGGAATTCTCCTTTTATACAAATGCAAGATTCAAAATCAGTGGGTGTAGTAATCCCCCAATACGTACAAATTGATAAGCCATTGCAGCTGAAAAGCGGATTGTCGCTGGATAGCTATCATTTGGTGTATGAAACCTACGGACAACTGAACGCTGCGAGATCCAATGCTGTTTTGATTTGTCATGCACTTTCCGGCACTCATCATGTGGCTGGTGTTTATGCGGATAATGAGAAGAGCATCGGTTGGTGGGATAATATGGTCGGCCCGGGAAAGCCGATCGATACCAATCGGCTTTTTGTCATTGGCGTGAATAATCTGGGTGGTTGTCACGGTTCTACGGGGCCGGCCAGCATTGATCCCCGCACTGGCAAGCATTATGGCGCGAGCTTTCCTGTGGTGACGGTAGAAGATTGGGTCGAGACGCAAGCACAATTGGCTGAACATTTAGGGATTGAGCAGTTTGCCGCAGTGGTGGGCGGTAGTCTGGGCGGTATGCAAGCGATGCAATGGACACTGGATTATCCGGAAAAAGTTCGTCATGCGCTGGTGATCGCGGCGGCTCCCAAGTTGACCGCACAAAATATTGCATTTAATGATGTTGCCCGCCAAGCGATCATGACTGACCAGGAATTTTACGGTGGTAATTTTTATGCCTATGATACCCTGCCTCGACGTGGCTTGCGGCTGGCGCGCATGCTGGGACATATCACTTATCTTTCCGATGATTCGATGGCAGCTAAATTTGGTCGCAGTTTACGCAACGGTGAACTTTCTTTCGGTTTTGATGTGGAGTTCGAAATCGAGTCGTATCTGCGTTACCAAGGCGACAAATTTGCGGATTTATTCGATGCCAATAGCTATTTGCTGATGACTAAAGCGCTGGATTATTTTGATCCAGCCGGATCTTATGATGGTGACCTGAGCTCGGCATTCCGGGTAGCCAAAGCAAATTTCCTGGTGATATCGTTTACCTCGGATTGGCGTTTTTCACCCGAGCGTTCCCGGGAAATTGTCAAAGCCCTATTAAAAAACAAGCTTAATGTAAGTTATGCTGAAATTACTTCCAGTCATGGGCATGACTCGTTTTTGATGACAACGCCTTGTTATCATCAACTGGTGCGGGCGTATATGGACAATATTTCTATTTAGGTAAAAATGAACCTGATCATTAATCATGACTGATACCATAGCACCATCAACCATTGCATTACGCCCGGATTTTGCCGCCATTGCGGAATGGATTAATCCTGGCGCGAAAATACTCGATTTGGGTTGCGGTGATGGCTCGTTATTGCGCTATTTACGCGATACGCGTAACGTCTTTGGCTACGGTGTGGAAATCGATGATGATAATCTTCTCAGTTGTTTTCGCAATGGTATCAATGTAATTCATAATGATCTTGAAGCGGGATTGTCCAGCTTCGCATCGGATTCGTTCGATTATGTCATTCTGTCGCAGACCTTGCAGGCTGTGCGGAACACCGAGGGTATCATTCAGGAAATGCTGCGGGTCGGCAAGGAAGGAATTATTTCCTTTCCCAATTTTGGCCACTGGAAAAACCGCGTGCAAGTAGTTTCCGGACGTATGCCTGTGTCAGAAACATTACCGTATAATTGGTACGATACGCCGAATATTCATCTTTGTACGCTGGGTGATTTTGAAGAGCTGTGTCAGCGATGCAACGCGCGAATTTTGGAGCGCAGTGTGATGAATAATCATTATCGCCCAGTAAATTTCCTGCCAAACTTAAGAGGAATGCTGGCGTTTTACCGTTTTGAAAGTAGAGACTAATAGTGATAGCAACACGTTTAACAGCAAAATCTTTACGCTCCATTTATCAGCTTAAAGTAACCCTGAAAGGCATGCGTCCGCCAATTTGGCGCAGGATTTTAGTTGCGAGCACGACTAAGTTGGATGATATTCATCTCATTTTGCAAATCGTGATGGGCTGGACCAATTCCCACCTGCACGAGTTTATTCAAGGACGGGATCGTTATGGTGAGCCGGATGAGGATTTTCCTTCAGATGCTCAAGATGAAACGCGATACCGGTTAGATCAAATATTGAAGCAAGAAAAGGAAAAGCTGATCTATCTCTATGATTTTGGTGATGGTTGGGAACACGAGGTGGTTCTGGAGAAAATTCTGCCCTTTGAAACCAGTGCTACTTTACCCATTTGTCTGAAAGGGCGCCGCGCCTGTCCGCCGGAAGATATTGGAGGTATTGGAGGGTATATGATGTTTCTGGATGCAATTTCTGATCCGGCACACGCGGAACATGAAGTTATGCTGGAATGGATTGCTGAGGATGTTGAGGGTCCATTTGACCCGGAAACATTTGATCTTGCTGAGGTAAATCAACTGCTGCAGAGTTAATCTGCAGCCGTTACTTAGTCTTAGCCATGAATTTCGTAGGGTTGAGTTTTTAGAGCGTGCAATAGTTTTCCCCATATGCTCCAGAACGCTGAGTTCTGCTCCAAGTAACACATTATGACTTATACGAACGCGAAGGTGTGGATTATATTCACCTTCGCGTTTTTTTGGATTTTGGACATACATAGATTATCTGATAGTCTATTGTCTGATAAATCGCCTTGTACTTGTCATGCATGACAATAAAACCCACGATTCAGCACTTCATGCCCCGTTGCCGGAAAGACAGCCCATACTGCGCATGGTGCCGACGTCGTCTGACACGAATTATGCTGGCGATATTTTCGGCGGCTGGATCATGTCGCAAGTGGATATCGCCGGAAGCATTCCGGCGATTCGCCAAGCGCGTGGGCGGGTCGTCACAGTTGCTGTCAATTCGTTTGTTTTTAAACAGCCGGTATTTGTTGGCGATCTGGTCAGTTTCTATGCCGACATCATTAAGATTGGGCGAACCTCGATTACCGTTGATGTGGCGGTATATGCGCAACGCGGAGTGCGCGAAGGGGGTAATGAAATTTGCATCAAAGTGACCGAAGCCGTTCTGACTTATGTGGCGATCGATAACGACCGGCGGCCAAGAACCGTATCGCAGGAATAACATGATGCGTTGAATGCAAGCAGTTGCTCATTAAGTCGATCACAGATTTGTTACAATTCATTATCTGCTCGTGGCGATTGCTTGCCAACTCGGGTGTGTTCCTAAATAAAGGTTAACAACATTTAATAACAGGCTACCAAAATGCAGAATTTACCTCAACGTACCCATATCTATCAGAATCATCATTTCGACAGCACACGCTGGGATTATTTTCAGTGGCGTGAAAATGATATCGTTATCGCAACATCATACAAAGCGGGTACGACGTGGACGCAAGCGATTGTTGCGCATCTGCTCTTTCCCGATGGGGATTTCCCGGCTCCACCTGCGCAAATGTCGCCGTGGCTGGACATGCGGATTATTCCGCTTGAAGTGGTTTTGAACAACTTGAAGGCGCAGCAACATCGCCGCTTTATCAAGACGCACCTGCCGCTTGATGGCGTGCCATATAGTGAAAAAATCAAATATCTCTATGTCGCTCGCGACACGCGTGATGTCTTCATGTCTTTGTGGAATCACTATGCGAAAATGAAGGAAGAGATGTTCATGTTATTGAATATGCTACCTGGACGCATGGGGGATGAACTCCCGCTTCCTCCGGAGGATATTCATGATTTTTGGCGGAATTGGATATCCCGAGGCTCTTTTGCGTGGGAAACAGACGGCTGGCCATACTGGTCGCATCTCGCCAATGTTCAATCCTGGTGGAATTTCCGTCATTTGCCTAATATTCAGTTGTTTCACTATAGCGACATGCTCGCAGACACCGAGCGAGAGGTTCGCCGCATCGCCGCTTTTCTGGAAATCGAAGTACCTGAACAAGCTTGGGAAGGCATCATCAAGGCCGTTTCATTTGCCGAAATGAAACGCCAGGGTGAGTTGTATGCGCCGGGAGGCGGTCAATTCTGGAAGGGTGGAGCGGAGACTTTTATGCACAAAGGCACCAATAACCGCTGGCGCGACGTGCTCTCTGATGAAGAGTTGGTATGCTACGACGCCGCTTGCAAACGTGCGTTGACGCCTGATTGTCGGGAGTGGCTTGAGAATGGAGGAACGATTTGATTTGAAAACTTACTGCTGTCTGTCAACACCAAAGCAAGTCAACCTGACTGAACTATAATTGGCATAATGAGTTTTCGTATAACTTTCTGACTGGGATAATCAGGTACATGGCGCATGTGACGCGATCTTCTCACAAATACCACGATTTGCTCCGAGATTTGAATTTAAGAGCCTGGCAGAAAGGCATAATTCAGATTGATCTTTACGTGCTGCATCCAGATGGCCGCAGGTTGTGAACTTGGCATGACGCAATTTGCCGGTCGAAAAAGCTTGTGAGATATTTTATAAAACAATACCTTAACTCAGGTTCATTCTCTTTACCATAAACCTTTGTCTGTTGGTTTCTCTGTAGGTAAATTATTACGCGACAAAAAGAGCGCTATCAAGCTTCATGTCGGATGTGAATTACAGCGATGATGCTTGGTGCATAGCCGTTTGACAGAGAAAAAGATATTCTTGTTATTGCTTTAAGGTCAATAACTAAATTTAAAGTTATTAGTTGCGAGCCGGCCTTGAAGTACCAGGGGTTAACTTGCGATCAAGTCATCAAATTCGAGTTAAGGATGTGCAAAAGTATGCAGCAAATCTTTAGATTGCTGTATATGAATTTAGTTGAATAACGTAACCTCATGGTTTTATTGCGAAGAGATCTAACCAACGATAAACAGGCTAACAATATCAGATCGTCTGGTTGTGAAAACTTATGGGATGGCTATGATAAGAACGAACTAAAGATTCTGCAATAAAAAATCGACCGCAAGCGGTCGATTTTTTATTAATGCTACTTCTAACTATATTTACTGCGGTACGATATTGGACGCTTGTTTACCCTTAGGGCCAGTTGTGATGTCGAAGGTAACACGCTGAGCTTCTCGTAGTGATTTATAACCGCCACTGGTGATTGCAGAGAAGTGAGCAAATATGTCTTCTCCACCGTCATCCGGGGTGATAAAACCAAAACCTTTAGAATCATTAAACCATTTTACTGTACCTGTTGCCATATCTATTTCCTTAATAATTAATAATTTATGCTGCAACCATGAGATTCCATAGTAGTCATCGAATATCAAGGAAAAAGCTCAAGCAATCGCATCACATTTCACAACTTGAATCCAAAAGACCCGTATACGATACACGTTTACTGGCAAAGTTCAAGTTTTTATTATTTTGATTTCCATAGTGAAGATTGAGTCTTCATTATGGAAATTCACAACCTCATGATAATAATTGGTTAAGAGCCTGTGCGGCGGATATTTTAACGAGCGAATTATAGGTATGAAGAAATAATATTGTCGAAGATATTTGCCTAAATTCGTTGTCTATTTAGCTTTAACAATTGAAAATTGCCAATTTAGGTTAAAAGGAGATTGCTATGAGTGATTCAAAAAAATTGACTACGGCTGCCGGTGTACCCGTACCCGATAATCAAAATACCATGACAGCCGGGCCACAAGGCCCCGTGTTATTGCAGGATGTCTGGCTGCTCGAGAAACTGGCGCATTTCGATCGCGAAGTGATCCCGGAGCGACGCATGCACGCAAAAGGTTCTGGTGCTTACGGCACGTTCACTGTGACACACGACATCACGCAGTACACGCGCGCTAAAATTTTCTCGCACATAGGCAAAAAAACTGATCTTTTTACGCGATTTACCACTGTTGCCGGTGAGCGGGGCGCGGCAGATGCTGAGCGCGACATTCGCGGCTTCGCGGTCAAATTTTACACTGAGGAAGGTAACTGGGACATGGTTGGCAATAACACGCCGGTGTTTTTCATGCGCGACCCACTCAAGTTCCCCGACTTGAATCATGCTGTCAAGCGTGACCCGCGCAGCAACATGCGTAGCGCAAAAAACAATTGGGATTTCTGGACTTCATTGCCGGAAGCGCTGCATCAGATCACCATCGTCATGTCTGACCGCGGTATTCCCGCCAGTTATCGCACCATGCATGGTTTCGGCTCGCACACCTTTAGTTTTATCAACGTTAACAACGAACGTTTCTGGGTTAAATTCCACTTCAAAAGCCAGCAAGGTATTAAGAATCTGACTGACGCAGAAGCCGAAGCTATTATCGGCAAGGATCGTGAAAGTCATCAGCGTGACTTGTATGAAGCCATCGAACGTGGCGACTGCCCGAAATGGACGTTGCACATACAGATCATGCCGGAAGCTGATGCATCCAAAGTGCCATACAATCCGTTTGACCTGACCAAGGTATGGCCGCACAGAGATTTTCCGCTGATCGAAGTGGGTATGATGGAACTCGATCGCAATCCGGAAAATTTTTTCGCTGAGGTTGAGCAATCAGCTTTTAATCCGGCTAACGTTGTGCCTGGTATCAGCTTCTCGCCGGATAAAATGCTGCAAGCCCGTCTTTTCTCTTATGGCGATGCGCAACGCTACCGGCTTGGTGTCAATCATCATTTAATACCCGTTAATGCGCCACGCTGCCCGTTTCACAGCTATCACCGCGATGGTCAGATGCGTGTTGACGGTAATCACGGCGGGACGCTCGGTTATGAACCCAATAGCTATGGAGAATGGCAGGAGCAGCCGGATTTTCGTGAACCGCCGCTATCGGTTGAAGGTGCTGCCGATCATTGGAATCATCGTGAAGATGCCGACTATTTTTCGCAACCCGGTGCTCTGTTCCGTCTGATGACGCCAGCGCAACAACAAATCTTGTTTGCAAACACGGCTAATTCGATCAGCGCTGCTCCGCGCGAGATTCAGGTCCGCCATATCCGGCATTGCCTGAAGGCTGATCCTGCGTATGGAGAAGGCATTGCTGACGCTTTGGGTATTTCGTTATCGGACGCTACTGCTTAGGGTGGGGCATACGTCATTTATCCGGGTAAGCTCTAACATAGGGGCAGCAGAAAGAAGAGCATAAGTTATAACGCATTGTATCGGATGAGATTGATTCAGAAAATCAGGAAATCATTGCTGATGCCATGAATTATCCACTTGCTGCTTTAATCACATGGATTACATGCTGACAACTTATTGCAATAAGTCAATCGTTACAAGCGATCTTCCATTCTGCTTCATCGACGCTATCGGGTGGAACCGGTACCCATTTTTGCGGCTGGTTGTAAGAGCGGATCAGATCGCCGCCTTCCATGTTCCAGCTGAAGAACTTGTAGGCTAGCTTGCGCATTTGTTTTTGTTTGCAATCGTAATCGCGGCGGATTATCTCCGATAAATATTCAACACCGGAGCTTTTCTGCACGGTTTGGTAGTCAAACAAAGCCCACATTTTAGCCCGGTCGCCGACCTTGCTAATTGAAGTCAGATCGGCATAGGCAGTAAAGCCGCCTCTAAGATCACTTTCACCTACTTTGGTCCATTCCGCCATCGCGTTGGTACTAATCAGGATCATTGCTAAAGCTAATAGTTTTATCATGTTTCAATTTTGTTTGTTATCAAAATAATTGTATTAAGCACAGTATGCTTAATAGTACCGCTTATTTAGTAACAATCATAGCGGATGCATCAGTATTATTGTTGTGTCGAATTTTCTGCAGTGAGGACAACATTTTTTTAACAATTGCCTGTGCGCGTTCAATTTTTACTGTGTCTTTTTTTGTTCTTTCTTCTAATTTATTATTAACTTGGGTTGTGTATTTGATGCTAATGCAATGTTCACCTACCGGGACATTTCCGAGGATATAGAATCCCTTCTCATCGGTAATCGAATGAATTTGTGGTGATTCAGATATTAATACCTCAGCTTTTTGTGCCGGTTTCTCGAAACTTTCATCTTTGTTGCTCAATGTCACGACCCCGGCAATGGCGCCGTATTGAGGCCCGGAACGGCTATTCGGAGAGATTTTATTGGCGATGGATCGCACCATCAGCAGAATCGTTTCGGATGCGAATCCAGCGGTGAATGCTAAAGCGACCGCATTGGTGGTATTGCTCGGTTCGATCAGGTAGTACGCAAGAATCGCCAGAAATGGCGCTGAAATGAATTGCACCATTTGAAAGATCAAATATTCGCGGAACTCATATTGTGTGAGTTTGGGTTGCTTTTCTGTGGCGATATGTTCTACACCCGTTTGCTTTTGCAGCTCTGGCAACCGCCTGGTCAGGCTGATACTGCCGCCCATTAATGCAAGAATAATAAAATAAAGGGGAACCAGCAGGCCTCCGCTGACTTCGCAAGTGACTGCTTTACCATAAGAATCAGGGTGGTTGCTTGAGCATTTATTGACATGGCCACCGATATTGATAACTCACGCGCCGACCGATTGCGGGTAAGTGGTGGGGGTATCTTTGGCTGCCTGATTATTCAGTTGGTCATCAGGGTCCGCAGCTGCTGAATGCTTGGTAGATTCTAGGGCATCGACAGACGTTGAGTTCGATTTGAAACAACTAAATAATGCAAGTGAAGATCATTCCCGGCGGTATCGGAATCGTCAATGAGGCATCGCCAAGATTGACGCGTATCAATGCCACGACGAAATAAATAAAATTGAAACTGTAAGCAAGAATCCAGAATCAGTTGTTTTTAATCTGTACTGGAATGGAAGCTATTAAGCGATCAAGTGACGTGGACGCATCAGGTTCGGTTTTTTTCTTCCTTAGAACGTGTGCTCTCTGATTGTTCAGATTGATGGATTGTCTTTTGAGTAGCGTCAGGCGTTTCGTCCACATTCATCGCATTTATCCCAGGTATTGGAGACTTAGTAGTTCTTCAGCTGGATGATAGCTTAACGTTTATTAAGCTGTATCACAACTTGGGTTCTAATTTGCTGTGGCCATAAGAGTATCAGTTGTACCGCTTGCGACCGGATTGGGCAAAGGGGCAAGGAAGTGATTTTGTTGTTAGATTGACCAAGGACTCCCACGCTTCCAGCGAGCAGGATTTCAATGAACTCAAAGCATTGAGGTTTGATGACGAAGAATTCACTAAAATACTCGCGGGTCAGTATCGGCTTGTTTACTTTCCGCGCATAAACAACTTGTCTAGATCAGCCAAACTGGTTTCAAACCACGTGGGTCTGCCGTGGTTGCATTGATTGGCGCGTTCGGTCATTTCCATTTCACGCAGCAAGGCATTCATTTCTTCAAGGGTCAGCTTGCGGTTGGCACGAATTGCGCCGTGGCAAGCCATTGTTGCTAGTATTTCATTGCGTTTGGCGGTTAGAATCTGACTGGCGCCGTATTCGCGGATTTCGTGCAGAATGTCGCGCGCAAGCTGTGCAATATCTGCATGTTGCAGTGTGGTTGGCACTGCGCGCACTGCCACAGTAGTTGGCGAGAGCACTGCAATCTCAAATCCCAGTTGATCCAGGGTTGCCTGGTTTTCTTCGATCACGGCGACATTCAGCTGGTCGGCATAAAAGGTGACCGGAATGAGCAACGATTGCTTCGGTATTTCGTGCTGATCAAGCGCTTGTTTGAGTTTTTCATACATAATCCGTTCATGTGCGGCATGCATGTCGACAACTATCAGTCCTCGCACGTTTTGCGCCAGAATATAAATGCCGTGCAGTTGCCCCAACGCAAAACCGAGCGGATGGTTGTCTTGAGTTTCTTCCACCGCGATGGATTGATCAGTCCTTGCTGTCGGTATTGCAGGAGTTAGGTTAGTCGGGACTGTAGGGATAGAACGGGCTTCTGTGCCAAACAAGGTGCCGTAAAAGCTGACCGGTTGCGATACCTTACCAGCCTGAGCTTGGCCAGTTTTGGTATAAGCCGGGTAAGATCGAGCGATTGGTGTTGGTTCTTTAAACTGTGATTCTGTTTGCGGTAAAGCCAGTGCTTTGTTGATTGCATGAAAAATAAATTGATGCAGCGCACGCGGTTCGCGGAAACGCACTTCTGTTTTGGTCGGATGTACATTGACATCAACGCCTTCCGGATTGAGGTCAAGAAACAAAACAAAAGCCGGATGCCGGTCCAGATGCAGCACATCCCGATAGGCTTCGCGCAGCGCATGAGAAATCAGCTTGTCGTTGACGAAACGATGGTTGACAAAGAAATACTGCGTATCGCGCGATGAACGCGCATAAGCCGGTAACGCAACCATGCCGTGTAAATGCATCTCGGCTGACTGTTCGTCAATCCAGGCGGCGGTTTGTTTGAATTCTTCCCCTAACACCGCTGCAATTCTTTGCGTTGAATCGCCTGCACGTAAATGTCGCCGTGCTTTGCCATTATGTTGTAGAACGAATTCAATGCTCGCTTGCGATAAGGCAATGCGTTTAAAGGTCTCGTCGCAATGTGCAAATTCGGTGGCTTCCGACTTCAGAAATTTGCGTCTGGCAGGAATATTGAAGTACAAATCATTGATATCCAACGTAGTACCCTGTGTCAATGACGAAGGCGTGGGCTGCGAGACTGTTTTACCTTCTACCAGAATTTGCCAGGCATGGCTTTGCTCTGCAGGACGGCTAGTCAAGGTCAAGCGTGAAACCGCTGCAATGCTAGCTAACGCCTCACCACGAAAGCCCAGGCTGGTGATCTGATGCAAATCTTCCAGTGTGCTGATTTTGCTGGTGCTGTGGCGTGTCAAGGCTAACTGCAATTCATCTTTAGCAATGCCAGCGCCGTCATCAGCGACGCGAATCTGCTTCACGCCGCCTTGCTGAAGTTGTACGGTAATTCTCCTGGCACCCGCATCAACACTGTTTTCAAGAATTTCTTTAAGCGCAGCAGCCGGGCGTTCAACCACTTCGCCAGCAGCGATTTGATTGATTAACAGCTCGGGAAGCGGTTTAATCGAGGCCATATTCAGCAGGTGCTTTAAAAATTGTGATTATAATGCGTAACTGAGTATCCATTGTACTTTGGCAGAATCATTAACTGCATAAAATTTTGGGGGAATGATGTTAGCGCTAGATCGATTGAAAACCCATGTTCCAGATACCGTGCTTGATCAAATTCCTGATTGTGCGGCAAAGTTTAATATCAATACATCCTTGCGACTGGCACACTTTCTCGCGCAGTGTGCGCATGAGAGTGCGGAGTTTAAAGCACGCGAAGAAAATTTGAATTATTCTGCTGCGGGCTTGAAGAAAGTCTTCCCCAGGTATTTTCCGGGGAATTTAGCGGAAAATTATGCGCGTCAGCCAGAGAAAATAGCGTCACGAGTTTATGGCGGCAGAATGGGTAATGGCAACGAAGCCAGCAAGGAGGGCTATAAATACCGTGGCAGAGGGTATATTCAGTTGACTGGCAAAGACAACTACAGTGCTTTTGCTAACAGTGTCAGCGATGATGTTTTGGATAAGCCCGACTTAGTGGCATCGCAATACCCTTTGCTGTCGGCGGCATGGTTCTGGGATATTCGGTCACTCAACGCATTGGCCGATGCAGGTGCCGGCGATGAGGTAGTGACGAAAATAACCAAGAAAGTAAATGGTGGTCTCAATGGCTTGGAGGATCGCATCAAGTTTTTTAAAAATTATTATGCTTTGCTGGTTTGAGAACGGCAACTGTTTGCTTTTGCACTTTAATAGGCTTGCTTTCTTTGCCTGCTCTTGTGAATGCAGCGGAATCGCACTGCCAAGGGGAGGAGCAAGTGATATTTTCCTGTTCACTGGGCGAGAAAACAGTTTCAGTCTGCGCCTCGAATGATTTCTCCGCTAGCAGCGGTTATCTGCAATATCGATTTGGGCCACTTGGCATGCCTGAACTGACATTTCCGGCTGTGAATGACGCATCAGTTCCAATTGTTCAATTTATCCAGGCACGCACCTTGATATTTGCGGGCGGCGGCGGCGGTTACTTGCGTTTTATCAACGGGCAGCATCATTACATTGTGTATGCAGCGATTGGTAAGGGTTGGGGAACGAAAGACGGCGTTGCGGTGGAGAGAAGCCATCAAGTGATCGCCAATCTCAAATGCCAGGATGTGCCTGTCTCAAAAATCAGTGCAGAGTTTTTTACTCGCGCCGGATTATCGATTGATCGAAATGAATTTGAGATTCCGGGGCTTGATTAGGCAAGAATCAGAATTTCTAGAGCGCTAGAGTGCTTGGGGCGGATGAGTTTGGTAAAAGCGCTGGAAAATCTGACTACAAAAAATGACATGGTTTTAGGGTATTTCTGGTTGATAACTAATTGAATAGTAATTTATTTTATATATTGCAAGGATTGTCTGAGATTTTAATCAACTAAGAAAGGGGAAAGTGAAATGAAAAGAATGCTTAAATTAACTTCGGCCTTGGCTTCAGCTTTTATTTCCTAATGCTTCTAAACACTGAATAACTTGTCAATCCCAGTACGATCAGAGATTCTTCTTATGCGGTTGTTTGCGATGCTGTCTGCAAGAGGTAGGCAGGGGATTGATCGATGCTAGTTCTGATGAGTTCCGGTAGCGGCATGGCCTTGCCAAAGAGGTAACCTTGAATCACGTCACACCCTAACGTGCGCAGGCGTTCATAGGTTGCAATATCTTCCACGCCTTCGGCAACTACGGATAGATTCAACCGGTGCGCAAGATTGATCATCGAGTCGACGATCCGGTCATGTTTATGATGTGTTGTCATATGCCGGACAAAAACCATGTCAATCTTAACTTCGTCCAAAGGTAAATCCAGCATGCGTGCCATTGATGAATAACCGGTTCCAAAGTCATCCATGGCCAGTTTTAGTCCCATATCCTTGAGTTGACATAAGGTATCCAGTGTTCCTGCTTGATTGTCCATAACAGCTGTTTCGGTCAGTTCAATGGTGATATCTTCTGGCGGTACGTTCCAGAGAGATAAGCCCTGTAGAACGAGTTCGGTAAGTTCAG
>RRZU012452694.1_pt1 | contig 16096 bp, 12 predicted proteins | sample 2165561 | NCBI WGS metagenome assembly RRZU01 (sample SAMN10456909, study PRJNA506462) | wastewater metagenome | isolation source: wastewater sludge | place: USA: Moscow, Idaho
AGCGCTGATGTGGAAATCAAGACCTTGGCTGTGTGCACTGCGCTGTGCCGACAGCAGCAGCTGCAGACCTGCGCTGTCCATTTCACTGACCCCGGCCAAGTCCAGCTGCACGGCACCGCCGTCCACTGCCTGTGGCCACCAAGCCAACAGGGCCTGGGCCAACTCGGCCGCACGGTAGATGCTGAACTCACCCTCCACCACAAAGGGGCTGGCCACCGTGCTCATGGCAACACCAGTTTTTGCACCACCGCCAGCAGCTGCGGCGGATTGAAGGGTTTGAGCACCCAGGCTTTGGCACCTGCAGCCTGGGCCTGGGCTTTTTTATCCGCCTGCGACTCGGTGGTCAGCATCACGATGGGGGTAAAACGATAGGCCGGCAGGGCCTTGACGGCCTTCACAAAGCTGATGCCGTCCATGTTGGGCATGTTGACGTCCGAGACAATCAAATGCACCTTCTGCCCATTGAGCTTGGCCAGGGCATCCTGGCCATCGCGTGCTTCAATGGCTTCGTAGCCAGCGCCACGCAATGCAATGGATACCACTTGGCGCAGAGAGGCCGAGTCGTCAACGATCATGATGGTTTTAGGCACTTTAACGCTTCCTTGTGCAGGAGAAAAAAAGAGAAAAATAACGGGTCTGCCGCAGCGACAACCGGCACTGCGGCGCAGCAGCACACACCATGCGCTCGGGCCAGCGCGTCAGAAAAAGGTCACTTCGTCGCTGTCGTGCTGCAGAGCGCCAGCGCTGCTGTGGCTGGCGGCATGGGCCCGGCGTTCTTCGACCATGGCGTACGAGTTTTCCAGCGCCTGCAGCAACAGCGCAATATCCGGCACTGCCTGCGGCGCCTGCAGCTGGCGGGTCAGCTGTTCCATGTTGTCGGTCACATGCCCCAGCATTTGGCTCACACGGTCCTGAAATTGCAGCTGCACCAGCGACTGCACGATCTCGGCCTGAATGCCCCGGCTTTCGTCCTGCAGCACCTGGGCCGACTGCGATAGCCCCATGGTCAGATCTTGAAAGCGCTCCAGCACCGCCGACACCCCCTGCTGCGAAGCACTGAGCGACTCGGTTTGCACCTGGGCCGTATCGGCAGCGCTGCTGCGTGTTTCTTCGATGGCTGCGGTGATGGCAGCCACCTTCTGTGCCATGCGCTGCCCCGTTTCCCCCGACTGCGCAGCCAGTTTGCGCACTTCCTGCGAGAGCACGGAAAACCCGCGCCCCACTTCGCCGGCATGTGCCGCTTCAATCGCGGCATTGATGGCCAACAGATTGGTTTGCGATGCAATCGAGCCCACCTCTGCGGCCATACCCTGCAGCTCTTGCACGAACTGGGCCAGCTGCTGCACCTTGGTGTGCAAGGCACGGTTGCTGTCCATCGAGTCGCGCAGCGCCTGCAGCACCGCCTGCAACTCGGCTTGGCTGTGCTGAAAGACCTGCACCAAATCCTGGCTGCCAGAATGCGAGGACAGGGCCGAAGCCTGCATGGCCTGATCCAGGCGGTCCACGATGTTGGAAAAGCGCGCGGTCAACTCCGTCACCGCCACTTCCATCTGCGAGCGCGAAGCCTCAATGTGCTGCACCCACAGTGGTGTCAGCTGCAGGGCCAGCGCCTGCAGTTCATCTTTGGGAACCTGCTGTGCCTGCTGCAGGGCTTGCAGGTCCTGGCGATGCCGGTGCTGTGCCCACACGCCCCATGCCGTCGCCCCCAGCGCCACCGCGACGGCCGCCGGGTGTCCGTGGGTGAGCACGCACCCGGCTGCGCCCGTCATCAGGCCAATGACCCAAGGCTGAAGCACCCAGCGCTGTAGTTGAGACACAAAACCAGCGGGTGCAGGGCTGGACTGAACGGACTGAGGCGATGGGCTATGCGGCATGCGTGGGGACGGCGCGCATCCAATGAAGCGGTACGCCGGAGTTGCGGTCTGTCTTACGTAAATTGATAAGTATTCAGCCGCGCAATGGTAGAGACAACCTTTGTCCCAGGTTAATGCCCAATCTAATTGTTCAGGAGAACAGGGGTTCTTACGCTTGCATACAAAAGTTATTTGTTGTATTTGACGATGCACTCTGCCATCTCCTGCAGCGGCAGCACAGCCTGTGCAGCACCACGCTTGATGGCCTCCTTGGGCATCCCAAACACCACACAACTGGCCTCATCCTGGGCCACGGTGTACGCACCGGCCTGACGCATTTCCAGCAGCCCGGCAGCACCATCGTCGCCCATGCCGGTAAGCAGCATGCCCATGGCATTGGCACCTGCGCTGTGCGCCACCGATCGAAACAGCACATTCACCGAAGGGCGGTGGCGACTGACCAGCGGCCCATCCACCACCTCCACCACATACTGCGCCCCACTGCGGCGCAGCAGCATGTGCCGCCCACCGGGCGCAATCAGCACCAGCCCAGGCAGCACGCGGTCTCCGTGCTTCGCTTCTCGCACTTCCACCGCACACAGGGCATCGAGCCGCTGGGCAAACGCCGCCGTGAATTTTTCAGGCATATGCTGCACCACGACCATCCCAGGAGCCAGGCGCGGCAGCGCCGTCAGGATCTGCTCCAGCGCTTGGGTGCCGCCGGTGGATGTGCCGATCGCCACCACGCGCTCGGTGGTCTGCGACAGGCTGCGCCGGGGATTGGGCGCAGGCAAGATGGCATCGGCACTGAGCTTGGCCGACACCGCCAAACTGCTGGAGGGGCGTGGCACCAGACGCCGCACGTCGGCCTGTGCCGCCGCACGAATGGTGGCGGCAAACTCTTTGGCGTGCTCGTCCAAAAAATGGCGCAACCCCAGTTTGGGCTTGGCAATGGCGGTAAAAGCGCCCGCCGCCATGGCATCCAGTGTGGTTTGTGCGCCACGCTCGGTGAGGGTTGAGCAAATCACCACCGGCGTGGGGCGCTCTTGCATGATCTGTTTCAAAAAGGTGATGCCGTCCATGCGGGGCATCTCCACATCCAGCACGATCACATCGGGCCACTGCTGCTGCATGCGTTTTCGCGCCAAGATCGGATCGGCCACGCTGGCCAGCAATTCAATCCCGGGCATGGCCTGCAGCAAAGCCCCCAGCGTCTGGCGCATCACCGCCGAATCGTCCACCAGCAAGACGCGGATGCTCATGCCTTCACCTGGCGCTGCGGTTTACGAAAAATGGCCGGGGCCTGCTGCTGCAACGGGTGTTGTAGATCGTTGAGGCTTTCCGAGTGGCCAATGCACAAAAACCCACCCGGGCGCAGCTGCTGCACCAAACGCGACACCACGGCCTGCTTGGTGGGGGTATCGAAATAAATCATCACATTGCGCAAAAAGATGACATCGAACCACCCCACCGGCGGCAGCGGCTCGTTGAGGTTGATCTGCAAAAAATCCGTCTGCGCACGCAGCTCTTTGCGAATGAGCAACGTGCCCTCTTGGCGACCCGTGCCGCGCAGACAGTACTTTTTCAGATAAGGCAGGGGGATGTGCTTGGCGCGCAGCATGCTGTAGTGACCAACGCGCGCACAGTCCAGCACGCGGGTGCTGATGTCCGAGCCCAACACCTGCCAAGGATGTCGGCAGTGCTCGGCCAGCGTCATGGCCAGGCTGTACACCTCTTCACCGCTGGAGCTGGCAGCACTCCAGACGCGCACCGGCTCTTCACTCGCAGGCAACGCACGCACCTGCTGCGCCAGCCATTCAAAGTGCCGGGGCTCACGAAAGAAATAGGTCTCGTTGGTGGTAAGCAGGTCAATGCACACCTGGCGCTCGGCCAGCCCCTGCTCGCTCTGGATGAAGTCGAAATACGCGCCATAGCTGTGCAGCTGGTGGTGCTGCAGGCGCTTGCCCAGGCGGGCGCAGATCAGCGATTTTTTCCCAGTGTGCATGCTGATCCCGGCACTTTGGTACACAAAGCTTTGAAATTTCAGAAATTCTGTGTCGGTGATGTGAAAAGACATACTAGAAAAAAATATAGCGCCAGGCGCTGGATTCTGGTGGATTTGCAAAGCAAAGTAAACGCAAAGCCTTCACCAGTGCGGGCTTGCAGCAATCGAATTGTGAACGATCCCCACCCCATGCACACAAGCACGCCCGTGCCCAGCGCATGGCCCCGGTGCGCCCAGTCGGGGAACATCGCTCAGGTAGGGCTGGCGCGGTGGAGCATTGCATACCGACACCGGTTCACGAGGTGCCGCAAGCTCTGGCCACCCACTTCTGGCGCGTACTCAAGCACTGGCACCGTAGCGGCGCAGAATGTTTTCAAACCCCGTCCAAGCACGCGGGATGGACTCTGGGCGCAGCAAAAAGCGTACGTCGTAGTGCAGGGCCAGAATCAGGCCGTGAATTTCAAACAGCAGTTGGTGGGAGTCAGCCTCTGCGCTGAGGTGGCCCTCCGCCTGGGCCTGTTCAATGGCACGGCGCAGGGCTGTGTGCCACGCATCGAATGAGGTCATCAGCGCTTCGCGCACCGCCCCCTCGCGCTCGCTGAACTCCACCGCGCCGCTGATGTAAATGCAGCCAGAATCCAGCTCCACCGTGGTGCGCTGCATCCAGTTGGAAAACATGGCGCGCAGGCGCGGCAGGCCACGCGGTGCCTGGAGCGCAGGGTAAAAAACCTCTTGTTCAAAACGCTGGTGGTACTCGCGCACCACAGAAATTTGCAGCTCTTCACGCGAACCAAAATGGGCGAACACACCCGATTTGCTCATGCCGATGGCTTCGGCCAAGCCGCCAATCGAGAGGCTCTCTAACCCATGGTGGGTGGCCATGTGCAAGGCCATATCCACAATGTGGGCCTTGGTCTGCTGACCTTTGGGAAGGCTGCGCGGTGCGGGGGTGGAAGGGACAGAAGGCGAAGAAGCAGAAGAACGTGGCATAAAACAGATCAATAAAACGAACGGTCGTTCTATTTATCTTAAGCCAGCCCTCCAGGGGCCGTGTAAGGAAAAACCCGATTTTCTCCTAGCCAGTGCAAGCAGAACGGGCGTGGCCTACACCAGCATGGCCAGACTGGGCTCCAAATGCTCGGTGGGCAAGCGCTGAAACCCCGAGCGCACAAAACGCAGCAACCGCCCCTGGGCAAACGACAGTAGCACGCTGGCGGCCACCTGCGCCTCCACCGTAGGGATGTTGGAACCCAACGCCCCCGCTGCAGGGCGCAGGCACTGGCGCAAGATGGATTCGATGCGCTCAAAAAACTGCTGCATGCGCACCTGCAACCGTTCGTGCTCGCCCAAGAGCGCATCGCCGACCATCACGCGCACCATGCCCGGGTTTTTTTCAGAAAACTGCAGCAGCACCGCCACGATACGGGCTGCGCGGGCGCGCCCCTCTTGCGCGCTGAGCGTGCCCAACACGGCATCGTCCCCGGCGATCTGCTGCACCAGCCCCAGCACGGACTGCTCGACAAAATCCATCAGGGCCTCGAACATCTTGGCCTTGCTGGCAAAGTGACGGTACAGAGCCGCCTCGCTCACCTGTAAACGTGCCGCCAGGGCGGCGGTGGTGATGCGCTCGTTGCCTGGCTCCTGCAGCATGGCCGCCAGCACCTGCAAAATCTGCGTGCGCCGTTCACCTGGTTTCAGGCGAGATTTGGTGGCGGGGGCGGTACTGGGGGCGGAAGCAGTGTCGTTCATGGGGCGCGCGTCAAGTCTGGGTGGAGTTACTGGCTGCAGATCATGGTGCCATAGGCCTGATCGGTCAAAATTTCCAGCAGCATGGCATGGGGGACACGGCCATCCACAATGTGGACGGCATTCACACCCGCCTTGGCCGCATCGATGGCGCCCGCCAGCTTGGGCAGCATGCCACCAGAAATCGTGCCATCCTGAACCAATGCGTCGATCTGCGCCGAGGTCAGCTCGGGCAACAGCTGGCCTTGTTTGTCGAGCACGCCGGGGATATTGGTCAGCAGCAGCAGTTTTTCGGCCTGCAGCGTGGTGGCCAGTTTGCTGGCCACCACATCGGCATTGATGTTGTAGCTTTCGTTGTCCTCGCCAAACCCAATCGGGCTGACCACAGGGATAAACGCATCGTCTTGCAACGCTTTGACCACGCTGGAGTCGATCTCAACGATATCGCCCACTTGGCCGACATCGTGCTCGATGCTGGGGTTGTGGTGGTCCAGCATCTTGAGTTTCTTGGCACGAATCATGGCGCCATCGCGCCCCGTCAGGCCCACTGCCTTGCCACCGGCTTTGTTGATCAGGCCCACGATGTCTTGCTGCACCTCACCGGCCAGCACCCACTCAACCACCTCCATGGTTTCGGCATCGGTCACACGCATCCCTTGGATGAAGTGCCCCTCTTTGCCCAGGCGCTTGAGCGCCGCTTCAATCTGCGGGCCACCGCCGTGCACTACCACTGGATTGATACCGACCAGCTTGAGCAACACCACATCCTCGGCAAACGCTTGCTGCAGTGCCGGATCGGTCATGGCATTGCCACCATATTTAATGACCATGGTCTTGCCATGGAACTTGCGGATATAGGGCAGCGCCTGCGCCAGAATTTCGGCCTTCGCCAAGGCGGGAGAGGGGGAGGGAGAGGTCATAGACATGCAACAGCCAAGAAGAACACGTGGGACAATGACAAGATTTTTCCGCCCACATTGTGCCGCAATCATCACTTGTTGAAGCTGTCACATACCCCCTTTGCGCATGTTCTCCTTCCTGCAAAATTTTCCTCTACCTGATGTCTTGCGCTACGACGCCCTGATTGCAGGATTAGCGTCTCTGCTGACGTGTCTGGTATTGATCTGGACTAAACGCTGGCATGGTAGTTTTTCTATGGATGAGACAGATGGCGTGCAAAAAATTCACACCAATCCCACGCTGCGTATTGGTGGTGTCGGGATTGCAATGGGCGTACTGGCTGGTTTTGCCGCATCAAGTCATGACTTTATGAGTGCAGAAAAACGCGCAATTCTGAGCGTCATTTTACTAGCAGGCATGCCCGCATTTATTTTTGGATTGCTTGAAGATCTAACCAAAAAAGTCTCCGTAAAAATTCGTTTATTAGCCACGATGGCATCCGGAATATTAGGATGGGGTATTACTGGAACGTCACTCACTGAACTGAATATTTATGGAATTGACTGGCTGCTTGGCTACACCAGTATTTCTGTTATTTTTACTGCAATCGCAGTCAGTGGCGTAGCCAATGCCATTAACATTATCGATGGCTTGAATGGTCTTACCGCAGGCACCTCAATGATCATGTTATGCGCTTTTGGCTGGATCGCCTATCTAGTAGGCGATACTCCTTTAAGTTTTGCATGCCTTATCATAACTTTTTCAGTGGCAGGATTTTTTATTATTAATTGGCCAGCCGGGAAAATATTCTTAGGTGATGGTGGCGCATATTTTCTTGGCTTTACACTGGCCTGGATCGCAGTATTGCTTCCAGAAAGAAATCCTTCTATTTCGCCATGGACAAGCCTGCTGATTTGCTCGTACCCTATCTTAGAAGTTTTATTTAGTGTTTTAAGACGATCTCTCCGAGAGGGCTACAGTCCTACAGAACCTGATGCAACCCATCTGCATTCTTTGGCCAATAAGCGATGGGGAAAGAAAATTTTTCATTATTTTTCTCCAAACATGCAGAATAGCATGACCTCAGTCCTTCTTTGGATTTACGCCTCCATCTCGTGCATACTTTCTGTTATTTTTTATAAAAACCAAGATTTAACCATTTTTTCTTTAATATTTTGCACTGCTATTTATGCACTGCTTTATAGCAAATTAGCATTTTTCCGCTGGATATCAAAACGCTAAAATAATGAATGAAAAAGTTGCAGTCGTTGGCATCGTCGGATTGCCTGCAAATTATGGCGGATTTGAAACACTCGTCGATAATTTAGTCTCTGAAAAAGGAGAGCTTTTTCGTATCTACTGCTCTAGTGCAGCATATGGAAAAAAAATAAGAAAATATAAAAATTGTGATTTATTTTATATTCCATTAAAAGCAAATGGAATACAAAGTATAGCTTATGATTTTATATCCATATTTCATGCAATAGCAAGCGGTTATAAAAAGATATTAATACTAGGAGTCTCTGGAGCACTTGCCATCAAAATGGTGCGAATTTTTTTCCCAAAAATTTTGACCATCACAAACATCGATGGACTTGAGTGGCAAAGAAAAAAATGGGGCAAATTCACAAGAGCATTTCTCAAAATACTGGAAAGTATTGCCATAAAAAACTCAACCCATATTATTTGCGATAACCCCGCAATACTAGATTACGTAAAAAATAATTATGGAATAAATGGACATCTAATCGCCTATGGTGGCGACAATGCCATACCTAAAAATACAATAAACAAAAACGATTTAAACAAAAAATCAGAATATTATTTAAGCATCTGCAGAATAGAGCCGGAAAACAACATTCACATTATATTAAAATCTTTTTCCGAGAATAATAAAAAAATAATATTTATCGGAAATTGGCAAGCCAGCACCTATGGACTGAATTTAAAAAATCAATTTTCAGCATATAAAAACATTGAATTATTAGACCCAATTTACGATCAAGAAAAATTATTTATCTTTAGAAAAAATTGCATCGGCTATATTCACGGTCACTCTGCTGGCGGCACCAATCCCTCATTGGTCGAAATGATGCACTTTGGAAAACCAATTATCTTATTTGATTGTCAATACAATCGAGCTACCATGCTGAATGAGGGACTTTACTTTTCAAACAGCGCAGACTTAAAAGAAATTCTAAACAATCCAATTAACTCAATTGGCATGGGCGCAAAAATAAAAAAAATTGCACAAGAGAATTACACGTGGAAATCCATTAGAAATAAATATTTTGAAATATTGGACATTAAATAATTTTACCCCCATCCTCAGTAAATTCTACCATACCAGATTTACCTAAAATCCCATCCAGCAAACCCATCAACCACATTCTAAAGTAAGATTTTCCATTTTTCATTAGGATGGAAAAAACCAAAAATCTTTTCATCTGGCGAAAAAAAACAAAAATTCTGAAAACCAGAGAAATATCAGAAGATTTCAATGTCAGCACCAGATTGCGCGATTGGTAATAGTGCCTCCATGGTGCATGAACTGGAATTTCCCTGCCAAGAATTTTCACAACCTTATCTCCTAGACTATGCTCCAGCAAAGCCGAGCAAACGCCATATATTTTATAGCCGTTCGCTCGTGCCCGCCAACACCACTCCGTATCCACCCAATCAATAAAAAAATCCTCGCGCATCAATCCAACTTTTTTCAAAACTTCCACAGGAATTAAGCAGCCGGAAGCTATTACATCATCAACCTCTAATAACTGATTGTGGTGAAAACAGGTTAATTTATGGAATTTACCTTTTTTAAAGCGATGAAATGGCATCCCCTCACCCTCTCTGCGCGGATCAAAATGAAATGCACCTGCGGCGGCAGCTTCGGGGTTAGTGATTAAAGCATTGAACAAATTTTCTACCATATTCAAATCTGGCAAACTGTCATCATCCATCAGAAGAATATGGCTTGCCCCATGTTCCATTGCCCATTTGATTCCAATATTTTGAGCGACGGCTATCCCAAAATTTTGATCCAGCCATATGGGATGTATTTTTTCTGGTATCACCTCTCCAAAAATACCACCCAAAAAAACTGAAGAGCAGTTATCCACCCAAACAATATGCTCGACTTGCTCCATGAGTCTCTTCAACTGCTCATGTAAATGCTGAATGTCACTATTAAAAGAAACAACGACAGCAAACACCTTGCTTTTTTCTAAATCTATTTTATTAGCCATAATTTTGAAAACTTCATATGCAATGAATATTTAGAAAAATTAGTATGAACCTGATATACAATCCAACAGTTTCTCTATAAACTCATCGCCATGAGCCAGCAACATATTTATCTTCGTAGTCTTGATCAGCAAGGTGGTGAAAACTCTCTGAGCGCCATCATTGGTCAAGTACCAAAAAAATCTGTCGTATTGGATCTTGGGTGTGGTGCGGGAATTCTCGGCCAATTTTTGGCACAACAAAAAAACTGCATTGTCGATGGTGTCACGCTCAGCACCGACGAGGCAGCGATTGCACGCCCGTACTACCGGGATTTATTGGTGGGCGATTTAGAACAAATCAACCTCACGGAAACTTTCTCGACACGCCAATACGACTGCATTGTCTGTGCCGATGTATTAGAGCACCTCAAGTCGCCAGAGCGTGTACTAGATGCATGCCTTGGTCTGCTTGCGCCCCAGGGACGACTGCTGGTCTCCATACCCAATGCCAGCTACAGCGGATTGCTGTTAGAGCTCATGCAAGGGGAGTTCAAATACCGAACAGAAGGGCTACTGGATCGTACGCACCTACGGTTTTTCACACGCCAATCTCTGATCCGTTTTTTGCAAGACCAAAGATGGGCCATAGAAACGCTCACCACCATTGAGCGGCCACTGGACGATTCAGAATTCAAGGGAACCCGCCCCGACCACTTCCCGCCTGCCGTTGTGCGTTATCTGCTGGCACAACCTGATGCGCTCACTTATCAATTCGTCTGTGCAGTTCGACCCGCAACAGACCAAACAGCAGAGCAGACGACCACACTGCTAGCGCGCAGTGCGCAAGAGTATCCCAGCTTCACCAGCGACTTGTACCTGGGCAATGCAGGCCAGTTCAGTGAAGAGAGCAAACTGACACGCAGGGGCAAAATTGGGCAGTTGCACCAGCATTTGCGCTTTGATTTACCAGCCTGCGCAGAACCGGCACCTGTACTGCGCTGGGATCCAGCGGATCGTCCCGGATTCTTACACTTACACAGCATCCGGCTGTACGACAGCCAAGGACAATTACGCTGGACTTGGCGTCGGCACACCATGCAAGAGGCGTTGCACCACCCGCTGTCCAGCAGCCACATTTATTTACAGCCAGCCAGCGCCACGGCACCTCACTCGACGCTGCTGCTACTCACCAGCGACGATCCATGGCTGCACCTGCCAATTGACCATCAGGTCTTGCACGAATGCCTCTCTAGCGCGGGCAGTGTGTTGGACATCCAGCTTGGATGGCCCATGTCTGCAGACTATGCAGCACTTGCAAATCGCACACATGCGATTCAGGCAGATTTGGTGAGGGCTGACCAAGAGATTCACCGCTGGCAGCATAAGCACGACCAGCAAGTACATGCTTTGCACGCTGCTCTACAACATCAACACCAGCTGCAACACCAAGTGGATCAAGTACAGCAAGCGAATGCTCATTTGCATGTACACATCCACAACATTGAAGCCTCTCGCAGCTATCGCGCCGTGAAAAAGCTGGGACGTATCAAACAACGCATGCTCGGTCAAAAGCCACCGACCATTGCAGCTTCAGCGCCCTGTCCACCCGTCCAGACAGCCAATCCGCCCCCTGTGGCTGCGGTCACCACCAGCACGCCAGCACCCCAAGCCTCCGCGTGCGCTCCAGCTGCTGCGCCGCTGACCAGCGATACTGGTGCATGTTCCGTAACAGAGATCGATAGCACCTCGCCTGCCTCAGCGCTTATCCACCCTGCAGAAACGGTAGATATCATCATCCCCGTATATCGCGGGCTGGAAGATACACAACGCTGCATCAACTCGGTACTGCAATCGGACTACACCGTCCAACACCGCATCATCGTTATCAACGATGCCAGTCCTGAACCCGCCTTAACAGAATGGTTGCGCCAGCTGGCCGCTCAAGAGCCTCGGATCACCCTGCTGGAAAATGAGAGCAACCTAGGCTTTGTCGCTACAGTGAACCGTGGCATGTCTCTCCACCCGGAGCACGACGTACTGTTGCTCAATAGCGATACACAAGTCCACGGCAACTGGCTCGATAGATTGCTCGCAACAGCGTACCGCCACGCCACCACAGGTACGGTCACCCCACTGTCCAATAACGCGACCATCTGCAGCTATCCACGGTTTTGTGCCAACAACGAGCTACCTCCGGGGTTTGATGTCACACGTTTAGACCTGCTGTGTGCCAACACCTTGCCAGAGGCCAGTATCGACATTCCCACCGCCGTCGGCTTTTGCATGTACATCCGCAGAGACTGCCTCAGTCACACAGGCCTGTTCGACACCGAGCATTTCGGTAAAGGGTACGGAGAAGAAAACGACTTCTGCATGCGTGCGCATGGGCTGGGCTGGAAGCACCAATTGGCACTGGACACCTTCGTTTTGCACACCGGCGGTGTGAGTTTTGGTGCCAGTAAAACACCCCGGGAGGAAGCCGCATACGCCGTATTGCAGCGCTTGCACCCCGAATACGATGCCTTGATTCAGGCGCATCTACAGACCAACCCAGGCCAGACAGCACGCAACCAACTGGACAAAGCACGCATGCGTTTGAGTGCTTTGCCATGCGTACTCATGGTCACCCACAGTCTGGGGGGAGGCACGCTGCGCCACGTACGCGAGTTGGCGCACTCGCTGCAAGAGCGTGCGAACACCCTGACCCTCATCCCTTTGCCCGATCACATGCTGCGTCTGCAGTGGCTGGCCCCGCATGCAGGCTATACCGAAGATTTCCACTGGCCCAACGATGCCCAGGCATTGCGCGATACCTTGCTGCAACTGGGCGTTCAACACGTCCACTACCACCATCTGCTGGGCCTCAACCCAGGCCTGATGCAACTGGCTGCAGAGCTGGGCACCACCTACGACTTCACCGCGCACGACTACTACAGCGTCTGCCCACAGGTCACCCTCACGCTCTCTGACCAGCGCTATTGTGAAGAGCAAGGCCCGGCACAATGTGCCCGTTGTCTGACAGAACGACCTGCCCCCACGCAAGAAAGCATCGAAGACTGGCGACTGCGTCATCGTCACTTTTTGGCACATGCACGCTACGTCCTGGCGCCCAGCCATGATGCGGCCGAGCGCCTACAGCGCTACTTTCCCCAAGCCCCCCTGCGTGTGGCTCCCCATTTGGACATTCCAGACAGGCAAGCGCTGCCCATACCCCAAAGCCGACGGCTTACAAGCCAGCAACATCTGCGCGTTTTTCTTTTGGGGGGAGTCAGTGCCAACAAAGGCGGCGAAATCATGCAGGCCGTGGCCCAAGCGGCCGCACGCACTCAAGCCCCACTGGAATTGCACCTGATCGGATACCCCCATCGCCCGATGCCGGTACAGCCACACGCCAGCCTCACCGTGCATGGTGCTTATGCCGAAGCAGATCTGCCCTTGTTACTGGAGCGTTTACAGCCCGATCTGGTCTGGTTTCCTGCACTGTGGCCAGAAACCTACAGCTATACCCTGAGCGCTGCACTACAAGCCGCACTGCCCATCGTTGCTACCAATATCGGAGCATTCAGTGAACGCCTGAGCCTGCGTCCTTGGACCTGGCTGGAGCCCTGGCACACCAGCCCTGATGAATGGCTGACTTTGTTCTTGAGCATCCGCCAGCGTTATTTTGTCGATGGTCAAATCCCACCGCCAGCGCCTGAATCCCACGTTCACACCACAGATGCCGATGGGCCCGTCTGGGACTACGCCCAAGACTATTTGCCTCAGCAAACGTAGCCATCCATCGCGCCCATACTCTTTACGGCCATCCCGAAAACTACAAGCAGAAGCAGTGATCGCTGCTTCTGCTGCATTTTTTGAAGTGTCATGAAAGCATTGAATATGCACTTAAAAAATGCTGTTCAGGCTGGCAAATAAAGCGTCTAAAGCTATCCAATTTAATATGTCTGCTTTTCTTTCTGCTGCCCGTCGTTTGCCCAATCAACTGCGTGTACTCGGTCACAGCCTCTATCACCTCTTCAAAGTCTATCCCCATCTGGGCACCAACAGCCGTGAGCTCTGGCGTGCATGGCGCGAAGGAGGCGCCTATCGGTTAAAGCGCACGCTGCTGGGCCTTCGGCCCCCAGCCAGCCCCACCGACAACTGGCAGCACTATCAACAGCGCCTGCGCAGAGACGTGCTTCCTCTCTTGCGGCAAGAGGTGGCCTGCATGCCACAAACACCCACCATTGCCGTACTGGTTCCCACCTACAACACCAACCCACGCATGCTCCAGGCGATGCTGGAATCGGTGCTGGCACAAATCTATCCCCACTGGCAACTGTGCATCGCAGACGATGCCTCCACACAGCCTGATGTGCGTAAAACGCTGGAGCGTTATGCAGCCAAAGACTCGCGCATCCGCGTGCATTGGGGGAGCCACAACCAAGGCGTCTCACATGCCAGTAACCAAGCACTGGCACTGGCCGACGCCCCTTTTGTCGTCTTGCTGGACCACGATGACCTGTTGGAGCCACAGGCACTTTACCGAGTCGCGCAAAGCATCCTGGCAGAAGATCCGGACATGATTTACAGCGACGAAGTCCTGCAGGACGAACACATGCAAACCGTGCTGCAGTACTTTCATCGTCCCACCTTCTCGCCGGAATACCTGCGCAGCCACCCCTACATCGTGCACATGGTTGGCTTTCGCACCGCATTGCTGCGCGCGCTTGGTGGATTTGACGAGCAGCTGCACATCTCCCAAGACTACGACCTCATCTTGCGTGCCAGCGAACAAGCGCGCACCATCGTCCATATCCCCGAAATTCTCTACCAGTGGCGCGCACACTCTGGATCTGCAGGCCACCAAAAAATGGCTGAGGTCATGGCAACTTCAAGCGACATCCTCCAGCGTCACCTCAACCGCCTCGGATTGGATGCCAAGACCGAGGCCGACACCTCCTTCAACCACTTCTACACCCAGTACCGTATCTCGGAGGGCCAACGCGTTGCCATCATCATTCCCACCAAAAACCATGGTGCCTTGGTGCGTCAGTGCATCGACAGCATCCGCGCCACCGTCGCCAGCGTGGACTACGACATCGTTCTGATCGACCACGCATCCACCGATGCCGACAGCATCGCCTACTTCGACAGCCTCAAGGCCTGCGCCGATGTCACGGTGCTGCGCTACGAAGGCGTGTTCAACTTCTCCAGCATCAACAACTGGGCCATACGCCAGCTACAGCGCTCCTACAGCCACTATCTGTTCTGCAACAACGACATCGAAGCCATCCACTCCGGCTGGCTGGAGCACATGCTCTCTCAATGCCAGCCAGCAGACGTGGGGATCGTCGGCGCGCAATTGCTCTATCCAGACCAAGTCTCGATTCAGCATGCTGGCGTCTGTGTCGGCATGCATGGTGTAGCCGAGCACTACGGCAAATTTCACCGCATCAGCACCGACCTATCACAGCGCACGATGTACATGGGCCGTCTGATCACTGCCCACGAAGTCTCCGCCGTCACTGCAGCCTGCCTGCTCATGCGCAAAGAAGCCTTTGATGCCATCCAAGGCTATGACGAGCAACTGGCCGTAGGGTTTGGAGATGTCGATCTCTGTCTGCGCACTCTGGAACAGGGCTGGCGCATTGTGTACTGCCCACAAGCCAGCCTGATCCACCATGAGTCTTATTCCAGAGGCAAAGCAGAAGGCTACGACCCACACCCTGAAGACTCCGCACTGTTCACCACCCGGTGGCGCAACTGGCTCAATGCGGGAGATCCATACTTCAACCCGGCTTACGCCATCAACCAAACCTGCTGGGTCGTCAACGATCCCATCCCCTGCAGCACGCAGCTTGCACGCCGCATTTGGCAGCGTGCATCGGCCCAGCGCCAATGCTTGCGGCACAGCAGCACCTGAGTGCAACACGCTGCCATGCAAACTCGATGATGCTCCACCCCATACAAGCACTGCGCCTATGCAGCGCCCTGTGGGTGGTGGTGTACCACGCCACACACAGCCCCACCGCTGCGCCCGGCAACAGCCTCTGGCACAACTTCGCTGCCCTGGGCTACCTGGGGGTGGACATCTTCTTTGTCATCAGCGGCTACATCATGGCCCTAAACAGCCATCAAAGCCCGCCAGGACTGCGCCAATCGCTCTCATTTTTAGGGCTTAGACTGGCCCGCATCTACAGCGGCTGGTGGCCTGTCTTCTTGCTGTGCTGCGTCCTGCTGGGCAGCACGATCTTGCAGAGCAAAGACCTGCTTGGCTCCTTCTTTCTGTACCAGCTCAACTTCAACGTCTTGGTGCTGCCCGTCACCTGGACCCTGACTTTTGAACTGTATTTTTACGCCATCGTGGCATGCAGCCTGCTGCTGCC
>RRZU011025890.1_pt1 | contig 16092 bp, 16 predicted proteins | sample 2165561 | NCBI WGS metagenome assembly RRZU01 (sample SAMN10456909, study PRJNA506462) | wastewater metagenome | isolation source: wastewater sludge | place: USA: Moscow, Idaho
CAGATCCACCCGGGCGTGACAGATCTGCCGTTCCGGCTCCTGGAACATCAGCCCGGCCAGCCGGGCCAGTGCCGGCGGGCGGGCCTCGCGCGTATCCACACCCGCCAGGCGCACCCGGCCGGAACCAGGGGGCAGCAGGCCGCACGCCAGCCGGAGCAGGGTGGATTTGCCCGCGCCGTTGGCCCCGACCAGGGCCGCGCATTCACCAGTGGCCAGCGTAAGGGAAATGTCTTGCAGCTGCCGGCTGCCGTCCGGCCAGTCAAAGCTGGCCTGTTCCAATTCCAGCATGTGTCGGGACTTCCTTTCCGGTCCTGCCCCGGCAGGGGGATGATCCGTGGCCTGCAAACCAGGCCCGGCGATGATGGCGGCAAGCCCGGGCTTGCCGGGAGTATTTCTGGGCTGCAAATGCCCGCAAGGCTTCCAGTGGCGTGACGGGGGCCGGAATATCCGGGCACCAGTGTCCGGCAGCGCGGGCAGCCTGTGCCGCACGCAGGGCATCGCAGGCGGTGACATGCCGCAAGGCCGTATCCATCACCTCGCGCGGCGTGCCGCTGGCCACCTGCCGGCCGGCCTGCAACACGACGGCCCGGTCAGCGTAGCGGGCGGCGAGGTCAAAGTGTGATTCCAGCAGCACCACCGCCAGGCCTTGCTCGCGTACCTGCCGGTGCAGGGTATCGAGACAGCTGCGGGCAGCGGCCGGCGTCAGGCGGCTGAATGCCTGGTCCAGCACCAGCAGGCGCGGCTGCATCGCCAGCGCGGCGGCCAGCACCACCCGCTGGGTTTCCCCGCCCGAGAGGCTGGCCGGATGCCGGTGGGCCAGATGACCGGCATCACAGAGCGCAAGGCTGGTGTTGACCACCTGGCGGATGGCGTCCGGTGACTGGCCCAGGTTCTCGGGGCCGAACGCTACTTCTTGGGCCACGCTGAAGGCACAGCCGGTCAGGTGGCTGGCCGGTGTGCTGCCGACATACTGGATGTCGGTCGCCCAGTCGGCCGGCCGCCGGCCGGTCAGCGGCATACCGTCAAAGGTGGCCGTTCCCTCGGTGCTGGCCGCCAGCAGTTCCGGCACCCAGCCGGCCAGCCAGTGCGCCAGTGTGGTTTTGCCGCTGCCGTTGCCGCCCCAGACCGCCAGTGTTTCTCCGGCAGGAACGGAAAACGCCAGTCCTGCCAGGGCTGGTGCGGAGGCACCGCTGCGGGTGAGGGAAGCGTCGGCCAGGTGGATCAGTGCCATAACCAGCTCCCGGCCAGAATGATGGTTGCCAGCCCAGCGGCCTGCTGCAAGCGGCGGTCGGCCAGCTTGCTGGCAGGAGCATCAAGCGTGGTGCGATGCCGTTGCCGGCGGAAGGCGCGCGACTCCAGTGCCGCGGCCCGCTGGCTGACATCGGCCAGCGTCCAGCTGATCAGCGGAGCGGCCAGCGAAACCAGATGCCCGAGGCGTCGCCACCAGCCCGCGCGCGGGTCAAGCCCGCGTGCAGTCTGGGCTTCAATGATGGCCGCCAGCCGGCTCTTGAGCTGCTCGGACAGCAGCAGCGGGCTGGCCAGCAGGTAGGCCAGACCGGCCGGCAAACGGCTGGCCAGCAGGGCACGGGTCAGCCTGGCTGGTGTCGTTCCGGACAGCCACAGCAGGGTGCCGGCCAGAACCGTGCCGACGCGCAGCCACAGCAGCAGCGCCGATTGCAGGATGGCCATCCGGTCGCTGGCCGGCGGTTGGCCCAGCCAGCCGTTCAGCCATTGGCCATGCACCAGCAGCAGCCCCAGTCCCAGCGGCAGCATCACCCACAGCCAGGCCTTGCGGCGCGGCCGTGCCGCCGGCCACAGCAGCAGTGCTGCCAGCAGGCCGGCCAGCAACAGGCCCAGCCACAGCGGGCCGGACAGGCGCAGCGTTGCCAGCAGCAGCGGCAACAGCCAGGCCAGTCCGGTAAACGGATGCATCAGCGTACCGCGGCGGCCAGCGGAAACTGGCTGCGGGTCCGCTCGGCCAGTCCGCGCACGATCAGCCAGGCGATCAGGGCGCTGATGACCTTGTCGGCCAGGTTGACCCCCAGCACGGTAATGGCGACCGATTCGAGCAGTTTGCTGCCCATGGCGTTGAAATAGGCCACCACGAAGTCGGCACCGCTGCCGGTGGCACCGCCAAAGAGGTAGGCGCGGATCGGCGTGGCCACCAGCACCACCGCCAGGGTGATGACGAGGCTGGACAGCAGGACGCGCGGCAGGCTGCGAAAGCCGCCCATGCGCGCCAGCACGCCGGCCACCAGACCGATCACGGCGGCTACCGGCGCAAAGGCCGCGGCCACCGGGCTGGTGATCAGGCCCCAGATCAGGTTGGTGACCAGACCGGTGGTCATGGCGGCCAGCGGTCCGGCCAGCAGGGCCACCAGCAGGGTGCCGATGGAATCGAGGAAAACCGGCAGCTTGAGCATGGACGCGAGCTGGCCGATGACCATGTTGATGGCGATGCCGGCCGACATCAGTGTCAGCGTGCGGGTAGAAAAGACAGGTTTCATGCGGTCAGGGTCGGTGAGGGGAAAAAGGCCGGCGCTTCGATCACCAGCTCGTCGTAGCCGGATTGCGGGCAGGGCCGGCGGGCAAAGGCCAGTCCGTCCAGCGCGCCGATCACCAGTTCGCAGGTGGTGCGGATGATCGAGCCCGGCATGGCGTGCCCGCCGGTCATGTGGCCGTGGCGGTCGGATACGGCCAGATGCAGGTGGGCGCCACCCGGTTCCAGCGTGCCGGACAGCTGGATGATTTCAAACGCGCCGGTCAGCACCGTGGTGTCCGGCTCACCGGCAAAACGCAGGCTGGCCACCGACAGGCTGCCGACCGCGCCGGCGATCCAGGCGGCGCGCAACTGGTGATGGCAGACGATGCGGTCCAGTGTGGCGAGCAATTCTTCGCCTGGCAGCAGGCGCACCGCCAGAAAACGGGCAGAAGTCAGCATGGGATGAAAAAACCGAATGCCCGCACAGGCGGGCATTAATGATCGAAACGGGCGGCGATTCTAATGAACATCCGTCCGTGAACTCAAGCCTGCCTCGCCGCAGTGCTGCCAGGCGGTGTGCGTCGGGCCGGCGGACCACGGCCGGTTTGCGGTCAGATGATGCGGCAGGTGTCCTGGAACGCCGGTCGCGGGCTGCGCGGGTGCAGCAGCGCGGCGTCACCGTAACCGAGGTTGACGAGGAAATTGGAGCGGTAGCGGCTTTCGGCAAAAAACTCGGCATCGACAGCGGTATTGTCAAAGCCCGACATCGGACCGCAGTCCAGCCCCAGTGCCCGGGCGGCCATGATCAGGTAGGCACCTTGCAGGCTGCCGTTGCGGAATGCCGTGGCTTCGATCAGGGCCTCGTTGCCGGCAAACCAGCTGCGGGCATCGGTATGCGGAAACAGCAACGGCAACTGCTCGTAGAACTCGAGGTCGTAGGCCACGATCACCGTCACCGGCGCCTGCATGGTCTGCTCTACATTGCCGGGTGCGAGGCAGGAGAGCAGCCGGACCTTGGCCTCGGGTGACTTGACGAACACGAACCGGCCTGGCTGGCAGTTGGCGCTGGTGGGTGCCATGCGCAGCAGGTCGTAGAGCTGCTCGAGCACAAAATCCGGCACCTCGCGCGGCTGCCAGGCGTGATGGGTGCGGGCGGCGAGAAAGAGCTGTTCAAGGGCGCTTTCGGCAATCGGGGTCATGACCTTGTCTCCTCGGAGCGAACGGTGTGTCTGTTATAGCCCCCGCATCCAGTCGGCGTCATCGAGTTCACCGAATACCCGCCGCAGCCCCTCGCCCCATTGCCGGCGCAGCTGCCGGTAATACGGTTGCTCGGCGTCGATGCGCTGCTGGACCGGCTGCCGGCTGTCACGCGGCAGCACCAGCGTGTCGATCGGCAGGCCGACCGACAGGTTGCTGCGGATGGTCGAATCAAACGAGATCAGCACGCACTTGAGCGCTTCGGCCAGCGGGGTGGCGAGGGTGATGACCCGATCAAGGATCGGCTTGCCGTACTTGGCTTCACCGATCTGGAAATAAGGCGTGTCAGGCGAGGATTCGATGAAGTTGCCCTGCGGATAGACATGGAAAAGCCTGGGAATGTCACCGGCAATCTGGCCGCCCACGATCAGGCTGGCGCCGAAATCAATACCGCTGCCGCAGTCCTGTCCCTCGCTTTCCTGCCGGATGACCTCGCGCAGCGCCTGGCCCAGCTCACCGGCAATGTCGTAAAAGCAGCTGTGGTTGCCGACATGCTGCCCGGCCTCATCCTGGCGTCGCCGGGCGAGATTGAGCACCGACTGGGTGGTGGCCAGGTTGCCGGCGTTGAGTACCACCACCGTTCTTTCCTGCGTGGCAACCAGTACGGTCAGCTTGCGGAACGAGGCGATGTGGTCGACGCCGGCATTGGTGCGGGTATCGGCAGCGAATACCAGGCCGGCGTCAAGGTTGAGGGCAACGCAGTAGGTCATGGCGGGGCCTTGTCGTCATTGCTGCTGTTGCTGGAGGGACTGTCCGACCCATGCGTCGCTGTCTAGGCGCTCTCCGCCGCCCCCGATGCGCACACCGCGTACCGGGCAGGCGTCCAGATAATCCATGCCGACGGCGAGCTTGAGGTAGCGGCCGTCGGCCCGGCAGCCATTGGACGGATCCAGACCGTGCCAGTCGTCGCCGATGCGGACTTCGGCCCAGGCGTGGCTGGCCACTTCCGGCTGGTCTTCGGCATAGAGATAGCCGCTGACATAGCGGGCCGGCACACCCAGCGAGCGGCAGGCGGCGACGTACACCTGCGCGTGGTCCTGGCAGACGCCGGCACCGGCCGCGAAGGCTGCGGCAGCCGGAGTGGTGGCATCGGTCCGTCCCGGCAGGTAGGGCATGGCATCCAGAAGGGCATGCAGCATGGCCTCCAGCCCGGTGGCCGGTTCCCTGCCGACCAGTTCGGCAAACGGAGCGGCAAACTGCCGGATGGCACGGTCCGGCATGGTCAGCGGTGTGTGGCGCAGGTAGGGCAGCGGTGAAGCCGGGTCGGTTTCAATGGCTGGTCCGTCGCGGGTTTCGACCGTGCCGTTGGCCTGGATCAGGATTTCGTGGTGCGGATGATCCAGCGTCAGGGTGTGCAGCCAGTTGCCGAAGGCGTCCCGGCTGCGGACGGCGCGGGCCGGCAGGCCCAGCTGCCAGTCGAGCACATGCTGGCGGGCCGAGTCGGCCGGTGTCAGCCGCAGGTACTGGGTGCTGTGGGCGACGCGTTCGTCGTAACGGTAAACCGTGCGGTGCTGGACCAGCAGTTTCATAGCGCCTCCAGGTATGCGTGCTGGATGCCGGTGTCGAGCTGGTGCAGCTCGTCCAGAAATCCGGCCAGATAGTGCGGCAGTCCTTCTGCCAGTACGTCGTCGATGTCACCCCACGTCAGCATGGCCTCCAGCTCGGCTACCCGCCGCCGGACCTGGGGCACCTGCCGTCCGCCTGCCGGCAGCAAGACGGAGATTTCGTCGAGACAGCTCTTGAGGCTGCGGGGCAGGTCGGGCCGCAGGACCAGCAATTCGGCCGCCCGCCGCAGGGTCAGGCTGTCGCGGTAGCAGCTCTGGTATGCCTCGATGGCGCTGACCGAACGCAGCAGCGCCAGCAGCGGGTAATAGGCGTCGGCACCCCGCTCGCGGACGGCGGCATGGGCGCACAGCAGGCGGGCGGTGTTGTCGGCCCGTTCGACGAATGTACCGAGCCGCAGGAAATTGAACGCGTCGTTGCGCAGGCTGGTGCCGAACACGATGCCGCGAAAGAGGTGCGAGCGGTCCTTGACCCAGTCGGAGAATGCTCCGGGGTCGATGTCCGGTGCGGCCAGCCGCGCCCTCAGCTCCAGCCAGGTGGTGTTGAGGGTTTCCCAGGTATCGGCGGTGATGCTGCCCCGCACCGCATGGGCATTTTCGCGCGCCCGCTTCAGGCAGCAGGCGATCGAGGCCGGTTCGTCCAGCGAAAAGCCCAGGGTCTGCCACAGACCGGCAGGGGTGATGTCGCGGTGAACGGCCAGAAAGGCTGCCCGTGTGCCGGTCAGGGCCAGCGGGATGGCGATGTCCTCCTTGAGGTCGCGTCCCTGCGGCAGCAGGGCCAGTTCGCGGCTGACGTCCAGTGCCCGCGCCAGGTTTTCGGCCCGCTCCAGATAGCGGCTCATCCAGTAGAGATGCGATGCGGTACGCGACAGCATGATTACTCCTCCAGAACCCAGGTGTCCTTGGTGCCGCCGCCTTGCGACGAGTTCACCACCAGCGATCCCTCTGCCAGCGCCACGCGGGTCAGGCCGCCGGCCACCATGCGCGTCTGGCGGCCGGACAGCACGAACGGGCGCAGGTCGATATGACGCGGGGCGATGCCGGCCTCGACAAAGGTGGGGCAGGACGACAGGCACAGCGTCGGCTGGGCGATGTAGTTGTCCGGCCGGGCCAGGATGCGGGCGCGGAAGTTTTCCAGCTCGGCTCCGCTGGCCGCCGGCCCGACCAGCATGCCGTAACCGCCGGCACCGTGGACTTCCTTGACCACCAGTTCGGGCAAGTGCACCAGCACATGGGCGAGGTCTTCCTCGCGGCGCAGCTGCCAGGTCGGTACGTTGTCCAGCAGCGGTTCTTCGCCGAGGTAAAAGCGGATCATGTCGGGCACGAAGGGATACACCGACTTGTCGTCGGCCACGCCGGTGCCGATGGCGTTGGCCAGCACCACGTTGCCCTTGCGGTAGACCGACAGCAGGCCCGGCACGCCGAGAAGCGAGTCGCTGCGAAAGGCCAGCGGGTCGAGAAAGGCATCGTCCACCCGGCGGTAGATCACGTCCACCCGCTGCGGCCCGGCGGTGGTGCGCATCCAGACATGCTCGTTCTTGACGAAAAGATCGGGGCCTTCGACCAGCTCCACGCCCATCTGGCGGGCCAGGAAGGCGTGCTCGAAATAGGCCGAGTTGTGCGGGCCGGGAGTCAGGACCACGATGGCGGGTTGTTCGACCTCGGTGGATTCGCGCAGGGTTTGCAGCAGCAGGTCGGGGTAGTGCTCGACCGGCGCGACCGGTTGCCGGGCAAACAGCTCCGGAAACAGCCGCATCATGATCTTGCGGTTTTCCAGCATGTACGACACCCCGGACGGCACGCGCAGGTTGTCCTCCAGCACGTAAAAACGCCCGTCGGCATGGCGGATGATGTCGATGCCGGCAATGTGGGCGTATGTCCGGTTGGGCAGGTCCACGCCCTGCATGGCCAGCTGGAACTGGGTGTTGGTCAGCAGCAGCCCGGCCGGAATGATGCCTGCAGCAATGATGGCCCGCTCGTGGTAGAGGTCGTGCAGGAAGGCATTGAGGGCGGCCACGCGCTGCGTCAGCCCGCGTTCCAGCAGGCGCCAGTCTGCTGCGGGCAGGATGCGCGGAACGGCATCGAACGGAATCAGCCGCTCGGCGCCGGCTTCGTCACCGTATACGGCGAAGGTGATGCCGCCGCGGAAGAACAGTCCGTCTGCTTCACGGCGACGCGCGGCCAGCCAGTCGTCGTCACGGCCGGTCAGCCAGGCCAGATAGGGCTGGTAGTGCTCACGGGCTTGTCCGTCCGCCAGCAGCATTTCGTCGAAATGCCCGGCTGGCGGCGAATGCAGGTTCGGCATGATGCACGGCTCCGTCAGAGATCATGCCGGATGCTGTTGCAAGCACCATGCCAGCCTTGCGGACCGGTACGCGGGGTATCCAGGAGCGGTTGCAGCCGGGGCAAGGCAACGATGTGCACCATGATGGTGCCCGGGCCGGAGAAGGGCGTGCCGGCTGGCAACAGGCCGGGGCAGGTGCCTGGCACGGGCCTTTACCGTGTTGTGCCACGCGGTGTTTTGGGGCAGGCCAGCCGGAAGTGTTCATGCTGCTCCTGGGCATGTTTCCACGACCCGAAGGAGATACCGCGCGGCACAATGGAACCGGCAGGGCGTGATGGCGAGTACAGAAGCCGTCTGGCCGTACAAGGCGGCGCCGGTAGCCGGCATGGATGGCTGTTGCTGCCGGTACACCAGGCTGATGTGGCGGGCAAGGCTGGCCCGACCGGACTGGCCATCATAGGGCATGCAGGTCCTGCGGCCAGCCGGAGCGGCGGGCCGGGTAAAGGTTTGCAGCGGAGCGGGCCGGTGGTGATTCAGGCAGTTACGGAAAAAGCCCGACCGGCCCCCGCTCGCTGACCGGTCCGGGCAGGCCCGATGCTGCGGTCCGGTGTACTGCCGGCGGCAGGATCAGTCGTCCCAGTCATGGTAGCGGCGATACCGGTGATGGCGTTTGCGGTACTGTTTTTCGTGGTAGTAATGGCGCGGTGCCGGCCGGTAATGGCGCTCGCGTGGTACGGCGATGGCAGCCCCGGCGGCACCGCCGAGCGCGCCACCGATGACGGCTCCGTCACGACCGCCAAACTGGTGGCCGAGGGCAGCGCCGACACCGCCACCAATGGCGCCTCCCAGGAGGGCGTCCCCCTGTCCGCTGGCAAAGGCCGCCGGCAGGGCCAACAGTCCGGCCAGGCCCAGAACGGAAAATGTGTGCAGGATTTTCATGGTCAGACACGTCAATTGGAATGACTGCCAGTATGCGGCAAGCCTGGCTGCGCGCGTGTAAGCGCATGTCGCAAAATGTAGAGAACCTGGGTGATGCATGCCGCCGGTTGTCCGACCGGAGGAGCGGGTTGCCCCGAAACTGCAACGGGGTTGATACTATCGATAAAAAATGCGTGGCATGTCGCCCCGTCACCTTGCGAATGTGCAGTCTTTACCCAGGGAGTGAAACCATGTCGACCGAATTGCTGGACCAGCTGGAAACCCGGATTGGCGCCCTGACCGACCAGGTCATGCTGATGAAAATGGAGATCGACGAACTCAAGGCCCAGCACACCATGCTGAACGAGGAAAACCAGAAGCTGCGTGACGAACGCAAGCAATGGTCCGAGCGTTTGCAATCCCTCCTGGGCAAGCTCGAACAGATCGAAGCCTGAGCGCCTGACGCAGTCCGGCCCCCGTCGCGCCTGTCCGGTGCCGCGGGGGTTTTGTCGTCAAAAAGGTCAGCCGGCTTGCAGGAATGGCCGAGTCGGACGACGATTGGCTCCTTGTTTGTTGCCAGCCCGGGCTGGCAGGTGTCAGGAGCCGATTCATGAAATTCAGTTTTGCCAACCCGTCCCGTATCGTTTTTGGCCAGGGGCAGATTGCTGCCCTGGCCGGTCTGGTGCCCGCCGGCGCCCGAGTCCTCCTGATGTACGGAGGCGGTTCCATCAAGCGCAACGGCGTCTGGGAGCAGGTGCGCACTGCCCTGGGCGAGCGTGTTGTGGTGGAGTTTGCCGGGGTGGAAGTCAATCCCGATGTCTCGACGCTGGACCGCGCAGTGGCCCTAGCCAAGGCCGAAGGTCTGGACTATGTGCTGGCCGTCGGTGGCGGTTCGGTGATTGACGGTGCCAAATACGTGGCCGCTGCCGCCTGCTACGACGGCGAAGGCTGGGACATCCTGACGCACCGCCACGTACCGCAGGCCGCGCTGCCGCTGGGCGTGGTGCTGACCCTGGCCGCCACCGGGTCGGAGTCCAATGTCAATTCGGTCGTCAGCCGGCGCGCCACGGGCGAGAAACTGGCATTTGCCAGCGAGCATGTCTATCCGCGCTTTGCCGTGCTTGACCCTTCGGTGCTGGCCAGCCTGCCGGACCGCCAGCTGGTCAACGGACTGGCCGATGCCTTTGTGCATGTCTGCGAGCAGTACCTGACCCGGCCCGGCCAGACCCCGGTACAGACCGGCTACGCCGAAGTGCTACTGAATACGCTGCACGACCTGGCCCAGCGCTTTGACATGCGCCGCGAGCCTGAATGGCTGGAGTCGCTGATGTGGAGTGCCAACCAGGCGCTGAACGGGTTGATTGGCCAGGGCGTGGTCCAGGACTGGGCCACGCACCGGATCGGTCACGAATTCACCGCCCGCTACGGCCTTGACCACGCACGTACCCTTACCCTGGTGCAACCGGCCCTGTTGCGCGAAACCCTGCCGGAAAAGCAGGCGCGGCTGGAGCGGATGGGCGCCCGGGTGTTTGGCCTGACCGGTGAAGGCGAACAGCTGGCGCGCGGCACCATCGTGGCGCTGGAGGCGTTTTACCGCGCGCTGGGCCTGCCGGTGTGCCTGCGTGATACCGACATTGAAGATGTTGATTGCGCCAGCCACATTCTTGAGGCACTGAAACAGCACAATATGCTGCCGTTGGGTGAATCCGGCTGTATTGATGCCGAACGCGCTGCCAGGATTCTGGCCGACGCCTGCCGCTGATCTGCTGCAAACCATTCGTCAGCCCCTGTGGTTCAGTCCGCAGGGGCTGTTTTCTTGTGTGCCAGGGCCCTCCTGTTAAAAACTTCACAATCCTGGCGTGTCTGGCCGGAAAAAACAGCGTTTTCAGGGAACGGTCCGGAAAAATCGCCAAAAAGCTGCCGAAATATGCCGATGTCAGGCAGATTGTGGCGCGCAGATATTTATCCTGCTGTTTTGTCAGGATAAAAACAGGGATTTATGGCTGCAATACCGGATATTTATTCTTAAAACCGATAATGACTTTGTATATAGTCTACGGAACTTCTCCGGGTCAGTGATTCATTCCGCAAAACGGAAGGCTTCCCGGAGGCGATCGGAGTTGGAACCGGAACCCAGAACGACCGCGCGTCACAAACGCGGCGGTCGCGGCAAGTTTCCGCTCACCCACAGTCGGGAGAGTTCCGTGCATGCAGGCCATGCGCTCAGCTCCACTTTCGCCGCACGGCCGCCAGCCTGAAGCTGGCCGTGGCCGTGCTCTGCCAATCCGATTGATTCAGACTGTTTACATGGCTCGTTCACAATGGGGCTCTCGCCTCGGTTTCATTCTTGCTGCTGCCGGCTCGGCCATCGGCCTAGGCGCCATCTGGAAATTTCCCTACGTCGCTGCCCAGAACGGTGGCGGTGCCTTCCTGCTGATTTTCCTCGCGTTCGTGTTCACGCTCGGAGTAACGCTGATGATGGCCGAAATGGCCATGGGCCGTGCTGCGCATGACAGCGCCGTCGGCACTTTCCGCAAGCTCGGCGGCAAGCCGTGGTCGGTGGTCGGCTATATCTGCGTGCTGGTCGGCTTCCTGATCCTGTCGTTCTACAGCGTGGTCGGTGGCTGGACCATCGCCTATCTGGTCAAGTCGATCGGCGGCACTGCGCTGTCGAGCGACCCGAAGGCGCTGGGCGAGGCATTCGGCCGGTTCATCGCCAACCCGACCGAACCCTTGTGGTATCATGCCGGCTTCATGGCGTTGACCGTCGGCGTGGTGCTGGGCGGTGTGCAGCACGGCATTGAAAAACTGTCCAAGTTCCTGATGCCGGCGCTGTTCATTCTCATGCTGGGCCTGATCGTGCGCGGCCTGACCCTGCCGGGCGCGATGGAAGGAGTGGCGTATTTCCTGACGCCGGATTTCTCGCGGGTGACGGCTTCGACCGTGATCGATGCACTGGGCCTGGCTTTCTTCTCGCTGTCCCTCGGCATGGGCGCCATGATCACCTACGGTTCGTACGTGCAGTCGAGCACGTCGATTCCAGGCTCCGCCATGTGGGTGGTGACGCTGACGACGCTGGTGTGCTTCCTCGCGGGCCTGATGGTCTTGCCGGCAGTGTTTGCCTTCGGTTTTGACCCGTCCGCCGGCCCGGGGCTGACCTTCATCACCATGCCTGCCGTGTTCTCGCACATGGTCGGCGGCCAGTTCTTTGCCATTGCCTTTTTCACCCTGTTGCTGGTGGCTGCGCTGACTTCGTCGGTGTCGCTGATGGAAGTGGTGACGAGCTTCATGATCGACGAATTCGGCATGAAGCGGGTGCCGGCTGCCATCGTGATGGCGCTGCTGATGTTTGCCCTCGGTGTGCCGGCCTCGCTGTCGCTGGGCATCTGGGCGGATTACACCGTGTTCGGCAAAGGCGTGTTCGACCTGCTGGACTATGCAACGTCCAATCTGCTGATGCCGCTGGGCGGCGTGTTTACCGCCATCCTGGCCGGCTGGAAGGTGTGGGACGTGGTCTCGGCACAGCTGACCGCCAACAGCCGTTTTGCCCCGCTGCTGCCGGCCATGAAGATTACCTGCCGCTACTTCGCGCCGGTCCTGATCGGCTGGGTGCTGGTCAAGAACCTCTGACCCGGTCCGCAGCAATGCAGTTTCCGACGCCCCGGCCTTGCCGGGGCGTTGTTTTTTCAGCCTGGCCGGTCCTGGGGCGGACGGGCCGGTGCGGCATACCAGTTGGCTGGCGGCACGACCTGCAATTCGGCCGGATCGCCCTCGTAGTGGGGCGAAGTGATCTGCACGCCGTATTCGTTGAAGACATCGAGGATATGGCTGTTGAGCTCGTCGAGGATCCGGGCACGCTGGGCCGGTTCGTCCAGCGAGACGCGCAGGCTGTATTCAACGTAGAAATCGCTGAGGGCAGTCTGGAACACGAAGGGCGCCGGCTCCTGCCGCACGCCGCGGGTGCGGTGCGCAGCCTCCAGCAGCATGGCTTCCACCTGGCGCCAGGGGGTGGCGTAGCCGATGGTGAGCTGGACGCTGCTGATGACGCCGCCGCCCGCTGCCAGCCGCGAGTAGTTCTTGACACTCTGGCTGACCAGCACCGAATTGGGGATGCTGATTTCTTCGCGCATGTTGGTGTGGATGCGGGTGGCAAAGAGGCCGATGGCCTGCACCGTGCCTTCCTCGCCGGCCACGCTGACGTATTCGCCGACCTTGAGCGAGCGCGAATAGATCAGGATCAACCCGCTGGCAAACTGGCTGACCACGCCGGATGCACCCAGCGACACCATCAGGCCCAGTACGACCGACAGACCCTTGAAAGCCTCGGTGTTGGACCCCGGCAGATACGGGTAAATCATGGCCAGGGCGAACAGCCAGAGCAGCACGGTCAGCAGCTTGCGGGTGGTGCCGGCCGTGTCCTGGTCGAAAAACGGCAGCTCCAGCTCGCCTTTTTCCACCCGGGACAGCACGTAGCCCAGCAGGCGGACCGTGATGCGGGTCAGGACCAGTATGGCGATGACCACGCCGAGGCCGGGCAGGGCTTCGACCAGTGCATCGCCAAACCGGAACAGCAGGTCCAGCAGGTACTGGTTCAGCGCCTCGCCCCAGGCGCGGGTCAGCGGGAACACCGACAGCAGCAGGCTGAGGCTGGTGTAGAGCAGTGCCAGCACCCACAGGGCATGGACCAGATGGGTAAAGCGGTAGGCCGAACGCAGCCAGAGTGGCCCGGCCAGCCAGCTCACTTCGCGTGGCCAGTGGTTGTCGATCCAGTGCACGCACCAGCGACGGATGCGGATGCCGAAATTGATCAGCAGGGCGGTGATCAGGATGATCAGTGCCGCTTTCAGCAGTGCCAGCGCCAGCTGGCCGGGACCGGCCAGCTCGTTTCGTTCGCGGATGATCAGGTTGAGGGTGTCGACTGCATGTTGTGCCACCTGCTCCTGGGTTTCTGCCGTCAGCGGGTTGGCATCACCGGGCTGGACGGTGAAGAGGTAGCGGCCGTCCATCTCGATGTAGTAATTCTGGCCGGCCCGCTGCATGGTGACCGGGCGGGTTGCACCGGCAGACAGCATGTTGCGGATGCGCTCGGTGGCAATGGAGGCCCGGTCGGCGGGCGGATAGCCGAGCAGCGGCACCCGGAAAGTCATCACGTCGCGCTGGTCGATCGTCAGGACGGCGCTGGCAGGTGCGGCAGCCGGCACCGGCGGAGGTGTCTGCGCCCACGCCGGAGCGACCGTCCACCACAGACAAAACCACAGGATGCGCACGACAGACCACATGACAGGATTCCAGACCATTCAGGATGTATTCAATGTAGTGCCTGAATCGCCGGACCAGAAAAAACCCGCCGGAATGGCGGGTGGCGGGCAAGGTATCAATTGCGGGTTTTCAGAACACCAGCACGCCTTCGGCTTCCACCAGGGCGCCGCGCGGCAGCGAGGCCACGCCGACGGCTGCGCGGGCCGGGAACGGTTCGCTGACGTACTGGCTCATGATTTCGTTGACCCTGGCAAAGTGAGAGAGGTCCGTCAGGTAGACATTCAGCTTGACGAGGTCATTGAGCGATCCGCCGGCGGCTTCGCAGACTGCCGACAGGTTCTTGAATACCTGGTGGATCTGCGCTTCGACGCCGTCCACCAGCTGCATGGTGGCCGGATCAAGCGGGATCTGGCCCGACAGGTAGACGGTGTCGCCTGCGCGCACGGCTTGCGAATAGGCGCCGATGGCTGCCGGGGCCCGGTCGGTGTGGATGATGGTTTTGGCCATGTCAAGTCTCCGTAGCATAAGGCGCGGCCTGGCCGGCATCGCGCAAGAACAGGGTCAGAAGGTCGTTGAGGAAGCGTTGCCCCTGAGGCGTGGGTGCCAGCCGGGCCGGATCGGCATCCAGCAGGCCCTGCCGGACGGCCTCGGCCAGCTCGCGGCTGATGCGGGCCAGCGGTACGCCGGTGCGTTCACTGAAAAGGGGCGTTGGCACGCCGCCGGTCAGGCGCAGTGCATTCATCATGAATTCGAACGGCCGGTCGGCCACGGCAATTTCGTGCTCGTTTTGGATCGCCTGCCCACGGGCAACGGCCTCCAGGTAGGCCTGCGGCTGCTTGTGCTTCATCTGCCGCACGATGCGGTCGGCAAAGCTGATCTTGCCATGGGCACCGGCACCGATGCCCAAGTAGTCGCCAAACGTCCAGTAATTGAGGTTGTGGCGACTTTCGAACCCGGGGCGGGCAAAGGCCGAGGTTTCATAGTGGCAAAAGCCGGCTTCGGCCAGCCTGGCTTCGATGGCTTCCTGCATGTCGGCCGAGGTGTCATCGTCCGGCAGCCCGGCCGGAGGCGCGGCAGCAAACAGCGTGTTCGGTTCCAGCGTCAGGTGATAGCAGGAAAGATGCGTGGGACGGTGCGCCACGGCCGCAGCGACGTCGGCCTGAGCCTCGGCCAGGGTCTGGCCGGGCAGGGCATACATCAGGTCAAGGTTGAAGGTATTGAAAGTGTCGGCCGCCAGATCAGCCGCCAGGTGGGCCTCCTTGCCGTTGTGGACGCGGCCGAGCGCGTGCAGGAAGCGGTCGTCAAAACTCTGGATGCCGATCGACAGCCGGTTGATGCCGGCGGCCCGGTATTCGCGGAAGCGGCCCGCCTCGGCAGTGCCGGGGTTGGCTTCCAGCGTGATCTCGGCCTGCGGGTCGAGCTTCAGGCGCGCACGCACGCCTGACAACAGGCGGTCGAATGCTTCGGCAGACAGCAGGCTCGGCGTGCCGCCACCGATGAATACCGTTTTCAGTGACCGGCCCCAGACCAGCGGCAGTGACTGGTCCAGATCAGCGAGCAGGGCGTCGATGTAGCCGGCCTCGTCCACCGGTCCGCGCACGCCGTGTGAATTGAAGTCGCAGTACGGGCATTTTTTCAGGCACCACGGCACATGCACGTAGAGCGACAACGGTGGCAGGACGGTCAGCTCCCCGGCTTTCTGCGGGGTGGTGATCAGGCTGGGGCCCATGTCAGCGCAGGGCCTCAAGCTTGCTGACCAGCTGGCGCAGGGCCTGGCCGCGGTGGCTGTCACGGTTTTTGGTGGCCGGGTCCAGTTCGGCGACCGAGCACTGGTGGTCCGGCAGCCAGAACAGCGGGTCGTAGCCGAATCCGCCGTCACCGCGCGGGGCGGTCAGGATTTCGCCTGGCCACATGGCATCGGCCACGATCGGCTGCGGATCGTCCTCCGAGCGGACCAGCACCAGCACGCAGTAGTAATGTCCCCGGCGGCGGGTGTTGCCGGCCAGTCTTTCCAGCAGGTAGGCATTGTTGCGGGCGTCCGATTTCGGCTCGCCGGCAAAGCGTGCCGACAGCACGCCTGGCGCACCGCCCAGGGTATCGACGCACAGGCCGGAATCATCGGCCAGTGCCGGCAGGCCGGTCAGGCGGCTGGCATGACGGGCCTTGGTCAGGGCATTTTCCAGAAAGGTGCCGTAGGGTTCTTCGGCCTCGGGAACATTCAGGGAGCGCTGCGGCAGTACTTCGTCAACGCCGAGCGGAGCCAGGAGCGCGCTGAATTCGCGCAGTTTGCCGGCGTTGTTGGAAGCCAGGACCAGACGGGAAAACATGGG
>RRZU011441799.1_pt1 | contig 16082 bp, 9 predicted proteins | sample 2165561 | NCBI WGS metagenome assembly RRZU01 (sample SAMN10456909, study PRJNA506462) | wastewater metagenome | isolation source: wastewater sludge | place: USA: Moscow, Idaho
CAACAAGCGTATTGTCTGCTATGCCATTAAGGGACTGGGCAAGCAGCTGAAGAAAATCGGGATGCTGGTGGTGCAGGATCAGGTGTGGAACCGCGTCACCATCAACCGCGCCGCCCACAAGTCCACCCGTTACTACATCGACGAGATGCACCTGCTGCTGAAAGAGGAACAGACCGCCGCTTATACGGTGGAAATCTGGAAGCGATTCCGTAAATGGGGCGGCATTCCGACCGGTATCACGCAGAACGTCAAAGACCTTTTGAGCAGCCGCGAGGTGGAGAACATTTTTGAAAACTCCGACTTCGTGTATATGCTCAACCAGGCGGGCGGGGACCGGCAGATTCTTGCCAAACAGCTGGGCATTTCCCCGCACCAGCTTTCCTATGTGACCCACTCCGGCGAGGGTGAAGGACTGCTGTTCTACGGCTCCACCATCCTGCCCTTCGTGGACCACTTCCCGAAAAACACCGAACTCTATGCCATAATGACCACCAAACCGTTGGACTTAAAAAAGGAGGATGAACAGCATGACAAAGAAAGAAATTGAAAAAGGCGCAGGTCTGCTTCTGGCCGCCGTCAGCGGATGTGAGCAGATGGTGGAACTGCTTCGCGCCGCCGTCCATTACTGCTATGAGCAGGAAAAGACAGCAAAAAGTCTCACACCCAAGGGCTATGCCGGATTTACCCGGATTCACCATATCTGGACAGAGGGCATACCGGATGTTCCCAAGCTGTTTATTGGCAGCCCGATTCAGGATCGGGACATGGCAAGAGGAACCCTGATGGCGCTTTTCCTGTCCACAACGGTCTTTCCGGCAGAAACCATTCAGATTCCGGTTTATGCGGAAACCTGCGTTCTGCTGGATGACCTGATGGCGGGTGGCTGGTATGCGTAAGGAACCGCGCCTGCACTTTACAGACGAGGAACGCGCTGATCCGGCGCTGGAAAAGCCTATCCGTAAAGCAGACCGGGCCGCCGTCAAAGCAGACAAGGCGCAGGCGAAAATCCCCAAAAAGCAGGTGCGGCAAAAAACGGTGGACCCTAAGACCGGCAAAGTGACCACCAAACTGGTGCTGGAGGACAAGAAAAAACCGCCCTCCAAGCTGTCCCATGCGGTCCGGGATGCTCCGGGAGATGCGGCGCTGGGGAAACTCCACAAGGAAATCCGTGAAACGGAACAGGACAATGTGGGCGTGGAGAGCGCCCACAAGTCCGAGGAAGCTGTTGAAACCGGTGCGCGGCTGGTCCGGGAAGGCTACCGCAGCCACAAGATGAAGCCATACCGCAAGGCGGCACAGGCAGAACAAAAGCTGGAAAAGGCCAATGTAAACGCCCTGTACCAGAAATCTTTGCGAGAAAATCCCCAGCTCGCCAGCAATCCCATCTCCCGCTGGCAGCAAAAACAGGCCATTAAAAAGGAATATGCCGCTGCCAAGCGCGCCGGTCAAGCTGCCGGGAATACCGCCAGCACCGCAAAAAAGACCGGCAAGGCCGCCAAGACGGTCAAGGAAAAGGCACAGCAGGCCGGAGCATTTATTATGCGCCATAAAAAAGGCTTTTTGCTTGTAGGTGCGATTTTTCTTCTCATCTGCCTGTTGCTCAACACCATGTCCTCCTGCTCCATGATGGCGCAGAGCATTGGTTCTGCCATTTCCGGCTCTACCTATCCGTCGGATGACCCGGAACTTGTTGCGGTGGAGGCCGATTACGCCGCCAGAGAAACGGCGCTGCAAGCCGAGATCGACAACATCGAAAGCAGCCATCCGGGATATGACGAATACCGTTATGACCTGGATATGATCGGGCATGACCCCCATGAGCTGGCGGCGTTTCTCTCCGCCGTCTTGCAGGGGTACACTCAGTCCAGCGCCCAGGGCGAACTGGAGCGCGTGTTTTCCGCCCAATATACCCTGACGCTCACCGAGGAAATCCAGATTCGCACCTATACGGACGAGGATGGCGACACCCACGAATACGAATACCGGATTCTTCATGTCAAGCTGGAGAGCCGCCCCATTTCCTCTCTTGCCACAGAGCTTTTGACCCCGGAGCAGCTGAAAATGTATCAGGTGTACCGGCAGACGCTGGGCAACAAGCCGCTGATCTTCGGCGGCGGCTCCACAAATACCAGTGATTCCGAGAGTTTGGACGGTGTGGAGTTTGTAAACGGCACACGCCCCGGCAACCCGGAGCTGGTGGAACTGGCCAAACGTCAGGTGGGAAATGTGGGTGGTCAGCCCTACTGGAGCTGGTACGGCTTCAATTCCCGTGTGGAATGGTGCGCCTGCTTCGTGTCCTGGTGCTACGGCCAGATGGGGCTGTCCGAGCCGCGCTTTGCCGCCTGCCAGTCCCAGGGTATTCCGTGGTTCCAGTCTCACGGACAATGGGGCGGGCGTGATTACGCCAATATTGCCCCCGGCGACGCCATCTTCTTCGATTGGGACCTGGATGGCAGCGCCGACCATGTGGGCCTTGTGGTCGGCACAGACGGCAGCCGGGTCTACACCGTGGAGGGCAATTCTGGCGACGCCTGCAAGATCAAGAGTTATTCCCTGTCCTACGAGCGCATCAAGGGCTACGGCCTGATGAACTGGTAAGGCCGATTTATGAGAAAAGGAGTGATTGAAATGGCTAAGAACAAAATCCAGCGCATTGACCAGGAGATTGCCAAGGTCCGCGAGAAGATCGCGGAGTACCAGGACAAGCTGAAAACCCTGGAGGCGCAGAAAACCGAGGCGGAGAACCTGGAAATCGTTCAGATGGTGCGCGCCCTGCGGCTGACCCCGGAGCAGCTGAACGCCATGCTCTCCGGTGGTACGGTCCCTGGCATGGCCGCTGCCTCCGCCAACTACAACGAACAGGAGGATACCGACCATGAAGAATAAGAAAATTTTCAAAACCCTTTCGGCCCTCTGCGCCGCCCTGGTGCTGATGATGGGCCTTTCCGTGACTGCCTTTGCCCAGGGAACGGAAGAACTTCCGGCGGAGGATGCCACCAACGACAGCAATGTGGTCGTGGAGGAAACCGAGGACAGTCCGGCCCTGACCCCGGATGGCAACGCCGCCCTGGCGGATGCTTTCGGCGACAACAAGCAGCTCATCACCGTCACCACCAAGGCAGGCAACTACTTCTACATCCTCATTGACCGGGCCAACGAGGACAAGGAAACCGCTGTCCACTTCTTAAACCAGGTGGACGAGGCGGACCTGATGGCGCTGATGGAGGACGGTCAGACCACCCAGGAGCAGCCCGCCACCTGTACCTGTACGGAGAAATGTGTGGCCGGTGCGGTGAATACGGCCTGCCCGGTGTGTGCCACCAATATGAGCGCCTGCACGGGTAAGGAGCCGGAACCGGAGACCCCGGAAGAAACCCCGGAACCGGAAGAACCGGCGCAGAAACCCGCAGGACTGAATCCGGCCATTCTTTTGGCGGTGCTGGCTCTGATGGGTGGCGGCGGCGCTTTTGCCTACTTTAAGCTGGTAAAAAGCAGACCCAAGACCAAGGGCAACGACAATTTGGACGATTATGACTACGGCGAGGATGATACCGATCAGGAGGACGAGGACTCCTGGGAGACCGAGGAATCTGACGAGCCGGACGCTGACGGGGGCGGCGACGAGGAAAGCGAGGACAAGACGGTTTGACCCGCTTCACCGACAGCCCCTATGAACGCATGATGACACGCAGGCCGGAGGGCGGGAAGGAAACTTCCCGTCCTCCTACTTTATCTCCCGGCCACCCCTGTTATGGCTGCGGAAATTACCGTGACGGTCAGCCCTGCGTGGGATTCTGCCACCGGCAGCTGACCGCATGGCTGCGGGAAAGGAGGATGAAAAACCATGAAGCTGGTGATCGCTGAGAAACCGTCCGTTGCCCAAAGTCTGGCCGCCGTGATTGGGGCCACCGCCCGCAAGGACGGCTATCTGGAGGGCGGCGGCTGGCGGGTCAGCTGGTGTGTGGGCCATCTGGCTGGTCTGGCCGACGCCGACGCTTATAACCCGGACTACGCCAAGTGGCGCTATGACGATCTGCCCATTCTGCCGGAACCCTGGCAGATGGTGGTGAGCAAGGACAAGAAGAAACAGTTTGATGTGCTGAAGCAGCTGATGAACGCCCCGGATGTGACCGAAGTGGTAAACGCCTGCGACGCCGGACGCGAGGGGGAGCTGATCTTCCGCAGCGTCTATGAGCTGGCGGGCTGCCAGAAGCCCATGAAGCGGCTCTGGATTTCCTCAATGGAGGATTCCGCCATCCGGGAGGGCTTTGCAAACCTGCGCCCCGGTGCAGACTATGACGGCCTGCGGGATGCGGCCCTCTGCCGCGCCAAAGCGGACTGGCTGGTGGGTATCAATGCCACCCGGCTGTTTTCCGTGCTGTACCACCGGACCCTCAACATCGGACGTGTCATGTCCCCGACGCTGGCCCTCATTGTCCAGCGAGAAGCCGAGATCGACACCTTCAAGCCGGTGCCATTCTACACGGTCACACTGGAGCTGCCCGGTTTCACCGTTTCCGGGGAGCGCATGGCAGACAAGGCTGCCGCCCAACAGCTGAAAACGGCCTGCCAAGGTGCGGCTGCCACAGTGAAAAAAGTGGGGCGCAAAAACAAATCCGAGAAGCCGCCCGCCCTCTATGACCTGACCACCCTCCAACGGGACGCCAACCGGCTGCTGGGGTTCACCGCCCAGCAAACCCTGGACTACCTGCAAAATTTGTATGAAAAGAAGCTCTGTACCTACCCTCGGACGGACAGCCGCTATCTGACTTCGGATATGGCGGCGAGTCTACCGGAGCTGGTCCAGCTCACTGCCGGGGCGATGCCCTTTTCCAATGGCATGGAGATTGCCTGCAATGCCGCCCAGATTGTCAACGACAAGAAAGTGACCGACCATCATGCAGTGATCCCTACCCGCAACCTCCAGGGCGCGGACCTGTCCGGCCTGCCGGTGGGCGAAAAGGCGGTGCTGGAGTTGGTGGCTCTGCGCCTGCTGTGCGCCGTGGCCCAGCCCTATACCTTTGCGGAAACCGCCGTTGTTGTCGAGTGCGCCGGAGCGGAGTTTACTGCCAAAGGCCGCACAGTGAAAAATTACGGCTGGCGGGCGCTGGACGCTGCCTATCGCGCAGGGCTGAAGAATGTGGAGCAGGACAAAGAACCCGAGGACAAGGCTCTGCCTGAGCTGTCTGAAGGTCAGACGCTGCCCCTTTCTGGTGCTACCGTCAAGGAGGGCAAGACCACCCCGCCCAAGCACTTCACCGAAGATACGCTACTCTCCGCAATGGAGACTGCCGGGAAGGACGATATGCCGGAGGATGCCGAGCGCAAGGGCCTGGGGACCCCGGCCACCCGCGCCGGGATTCTGGAAAAGCTGGTTTCCACCGGCTTTTTGGAGCGCAAAAAGAGCAAGAAAACCGTGCAGCTCATGCCATCCCATGACGCGGTATCCCTTATCACCGTGTTGCCGGAGCAGCTGCAATCGCCCCTTCTGACTGCTGAGTGGGAGTACCGGCTGGGTGAGATCGAGCGTGGCGAGCTGGCCCCGGAGGATTTCATGGCTGGGATTAGTGCCATGCTCAAAGAACTTGTGGGAACCTATCAAGCTATCAAGGGAACGGAGTATTTGTTCAGCCCTTCCCACGAAGTGGTGGGCAAATGCCCCCGCTGTGGCGGAGAGGTTGCAGAAATGCAAAAAGGCTTCTTCTGTCAGACAGAATCTTGCAAATTTGCAATTTGGAAAAACAACAAGTGGTGGGAGATGAAGCACAAGCAACCTACCAAAGCCATCGTAACGGCACTGCTCAAAGATGGCCGCGCTCATGTGAGGGGCTTGTACTCCGAGAAAACCGGCAAGACCTACGATGCCACTGTGGTGTTGGCGGATGATGGGCAGTACGCCAACTTCAAGCTGGAGTTTGACCAGCAGAAAGGTGGCAAACGATGAAGCTCTCACGCTATGAACAGGAAACCATCATCCTCTACAACCAGGCCGAAGCCACCGCCGAGGTCTATACCCATGACCCCCGGCTGCTGGAGAAGCTGCGGCGACTGGCAGAGAAATACCCGGACCAGATTGTGAAAAAGGACCGCCAGACCTTTCTCGTTCCCAAACGCTGTGTGTCCGTCCGGGAACCTTACAGCGCCGAGCGCCGTAAGGCAGCCAGTGAACTGGCCAAGGCTGCCGGATACAGGCCGCCCACCCCCAAGAAAGGCAATGAGTAAGCATGGCTGAAAGTGTCTTTGAGGCTGTCAAGCAGTCCATCACCGTCCGAGAAGCAGCGCAGATGTACGGAATCGAGGTCAACCGGAGCGGCATGGCCTGTTGTCCCTTCCACGATGACAAAAATCCCAGCATGAAGCTGAACGAGGAATATTTTTATTGCTTTGGCTGCGGAGCCACCGGCGATGTGATTGACTTCACAGCGAGGCTCTACAATCTGTCCCCCAAAGAGGCCGCCGAGAAGCTGGCCCAGGATTTTGGCCTGGCTTATGACAGTCAGGCCCCTCCCCGGCGACGCCATGTCCGCCAGAAATCCGAGGCGCAGAAATTCAAGGAGGACCGAGACCATGCCTTTCGTGTCCTGGCCGACTACTTTCATTTGCTCCGCAAGTGGGAAACGGACTACACACCCAAAACACCGGAGGAAAATCCACATCCCCGATTCATGGAGGCAATCCAGAAAAAGGACTATGTGGGCTATCTGCTGGATTTTTTTCTGGAGAACAGCCCGGAGGAGCAAAAGCTGTGGATTGCCGAACATCAATCAGAAATAGCCAAATTGGAAAGGAGAGTGAAATTCATGGCTGATAAGACCACCAATCGAGAACGGTTACAAGAGATCACAGCGGGCATTGAACAGGGTATCAAGGAACTGTTTGAGAGCGAGAAGTATATGCGCTATCTGTCCGTCATGTCCAAGTTCCACCGCTACTCCGTCAACAACACCATGCTCATCTATATGCAGCGCCCGGACGCCACCCTGGTGGCCGGGTTCAACAAGTGGAAAAATCAGTTTGAGCGCCATGTGAAAAAGGGTGAGCATGGTATCACCATCATTGCCCCCACGCCCTACAAAAAGAAGATCGAGGAAATGAAGCGCGACCCGGATACTCATGCACCCATCCTGGACGCGGATGGCAAGGCGGTCATGGAGGAAAAAGAAATTGAAATCCCCATGTTCCGTCCGGTGAAGGTGTTCGATGTGAGCCAGACGGACGGAAAGCCCCTGCCAGAGCTGGCCTCCAGCCTGTCCGGGACGGTGCCGCACTATGAGGCTTTCATGGAAGCTCTGCGCCGCTCGGCTCCGGTTCCCATCGAGTTTGAGCCGATGGCCGAGAACATGGACGGCTATTTCTCCTCTGACCAGCAGCGGATCGCCATCCGGGAAGGCATGAGCGAGGTGCAGACTGTTTCCGCCGCTGTCCATGAGACCGCGCACAGTAAGCTCCACGACCCCAAAAAGTACGAAGCGGAGCCGACCTGGAAGATCGTGATGGTGAGCGAGGGCGGCACCAAGCATGACTTCCGTCTGGACTTCGCCACCGAAGCAGAGGCGGAACAGGCCGCCGCCGAGGAAGGCTGGCGCTATGTGGACGAGAATCGGTTTGAGTGGCGGTTGGAAGTGGAGGAAGATCTGACGGCGGTGAAACAGGCCGCCAAGAACCGCAACACCGAGGAAGTGGAGGCCGAGAGCATTTCTTATGCGGTTTGCCAGTATTTCGGCATCCAGACCGGCGAGAACAGTTTTGGCTACATCGCTTCCTGGTCGAAGGACAAGGAGCTGAAGGAGCTGCGGGCCAGTCTGGAGACCATCAACAAGACTTCCTGCGAGCTGATTAACGACATCGAGCGCAACTACAAGGAAATCTGCAAGGAGCGCGGCATTGACCTGACTGCCGCCACGGAACCGCAGCAGGACTCTATCGAGCAGCTGGCAGCAGACATCGACCAGTTCACTTTCGATTATGACCCTTATGAGTATCGGAACAATGCAGATAGCCGTGAGGACGCACTGCACGAACTGACTGCCACACTCCGAAGCGGAGATGCCAGCGGTGTACGCGAATGGCTCCAGAATATCGTGAACGAGGATGAACCGGATGAAACCACCCAAAAAGCTGCCGAGCTTATGGGACGCTTGGATCAGCTGGTGCCGATGACTGAACCGGAACAGCTGACCGAGCCGGAAAATACCGAAAGTGTCCAGCCCAGCGCCGAGTACCGGGAGGCCCTGTTGGTGCTGGATGATACCAGCTACCTTCATGTTCAGCCCTGCGACACCGGCTGGGACTACACGCTCTACGATGTGGCAACCATGAAGCAGATGGACGGCGGCCAGTTGGACGGGCCGGATATGGGCCGTTCCACAGCGGTTAGCCATATCTGCGAGGACCTGGGGATGGGCGGCAAGTCCATCAAGTATGCGCCGCTGTCCATGATCGAGACTTTGCAGGAGGCGGCTTACCACCAGATGCAGGAACAGGTCAGCCAGCAGACCACAGAAGCTGCCGCCACCCAGCTGCCGGATGCCCAGGAGCAGGCGTTGGACGAGTATCCCATGCCGGACCCGGCACTGACTCAGGATGATCTGGAGAAATGCGGCTACCTGGACGGTGACCTTCTGCCCCTCTCCAAAGAGCGAGCCTATGAGCTGATGGAGCGAGACCTGACCGTTTATATCGTCCAGGAGGGTGAAAACCCGGAAATGGCCTTTGACACTGCCGACCTGGACGCCCATGACGGTATCTTTGCTGTGTCCCGCGAGGAATGGGAGCAAAGCCCGGACTTTCACGAAAAAGTTTTGGAACGACAGGATCGGCAGTTGGAACGGGAACAGGCGTTTCTTTCCCATGAGGGAAATTGTTTTGCTATTTATCAGGTGAGCAAGGATGACCCGCAGAATGTGCGTTTTATGAATCTGGATTGGCTGCAATCGCACAATCTGTCCGTAGAGCGGAGCAACTATGACCTTATCTATACCGCCCCTCTGGACGGTTCCGGCAGCACTATGGAGCAGCTGGAAAGGCTGTATGAGCAGTTCAATCTGCAAAAGCCGGTGGATTTTCACAGCCCGTCTATGAGCGTCAGTGACATCGTTGCCATCAAGCAGAATGGTCAGGTATCCTGTCATTACTGCGACAGTGTTGGTTTCACCCAGGTGCAAGGTTTCTTGCCGGAAAATTCGCTGAGAAATGCGGAAATGACGGTGGAAGATGATTACGGCATGATCGACGGTATCATCAATAACGGCCCAAAGGAGCCGACAGTGGCCCAGCTGGAACAACAGGCCCGCAGTGGTCAGCCCACTTCTCTTATGGACTTGGCAGCAGCCGTCCATCGAGCGGAACGGGAAAAGAAAAAGTCCGTAATGGAGCAGCTGAAAAGCCAGCCCAAGACGGAACACAAAAAGACAGCGCAAAAAAAGAGCGCGGAAAGGGAGCTTTGATATGAACAACTTCACCTTTGAGGAAACGAACCTTCTTTGCATCTACAACACCGGCAGCCGCACCGGGCTGATCGACGCTCTGACGGAGATGCGCGGTGAGCTTTCGCCGGAGGAAGCCGAGCTGCGGGAACTGACGGACAGCGCCCTGGGTAAACTCCAAGCTATGAACGACACCGAGTTTGCCGAACTGGAGCTGTACCCAGATTTCGACGAGTAAAAAACACACATAAAGACCTGATGGGACGGCCTGATATGCCGTCCCATTTCTATTCAACATGAAGGGAGGACAGAAAACCATGCCATCCAAAGCTGAATTTTACCGGCAGATGGCCGAACAGGTATCGACCCAGCTTGTAGGCAGCTGGAAGGAGTGGACGGCTTTTCTCACCACCGCCGCCCGCCTTTATAAATACCCATTCCACGAGCAAATGATGATTTACGCCCAGCGCCCGGACGCTACCGCCTGCGCCGAGTATGACCTGTGGAATGAAAAAATGGGACGGTATGTGCGCCGTGGCTCCAAGGGTATTGCCCTGGTGGACGATTCCGGCGACAAGCTTCGCCTGCGCTATGTGTTCGATATTTCCGATACCGGCACCCGTGAACATTCCCGTACACCCTGGTTGTGGCAGCTGGAAGAACAGCACATTGGGCCTGTGTCGGCCATGCTGGAGCAAAACTACGGCGTTGCCGGTGACAATCTCGCCCAGCAGCTCACGGATGTAGCCGGAAAGCTGGCGAGTGAGTATTGGGACGATCATCAGAGAGACTTCCGCTATATCGTTGACGGTTCGTTCCTGGCGGAGTACGATGATTACAACATCGAAGTCCAATTTAAGTCCGCCGCCACCGTCAGTATCGCCTATGCCCTGATGTCTCGCTGTGGGCTGGATACGGAACAATATTTCCAGCATGAGGACTTCATGCCGATTTTCGATTTCAATACCCCGGCCACGGTTGGGGCGTTGGGCGCGGCGGTCAGCCAGATTAACCAGCAGGTTTTGCGGCAGATCGGCGTCACCATCCAGATCTATGAGCGCGAGCAACTCGCGGAAAGGAGCGTTACACATGGAGAACAGCCTGACTTACACGATGAACGGAGATTATCAGATTCCCGACCTGAAGCTGACCGAACAGCCGGAGAAGCCCCTGGGCAAGTACGGCAGGATGCGGAAAGCGTACCTGAAGGAACACCGGCCCCTGATTTACAATCAGCTGCTGCTGACCGAGAAGCTGTACCCGCACCTCATCGAGATCGACGAGACAGCGCAGAGCCGTCTGGAGCAGATGATGCCCCAGCTGGCGAAAGACGCGGGCGCGACGGAGCAGCTGAAAGCCAGCGACCCGATGCGCTGGGTGGGCCTGATGAACACCTGCAAAGCACAGGCCGAGGAGATTCTGATGGCGGAGCTTATTCACAGCTGAGTTTCTTCCTCTCCGAAGCAGAACAAATCAGAATCATAGATGAAGCAGAGAATGTGAAAACATCCTCTGCTTTTTCTTTTGCCCAGGCTGACATCGACCATGTGCTGCGGCTGGGCGGCAACACCTATCGCCAGAGAGAGCGCATTGTCGCGGCCTTTGAGGAGCAGAAGTCCACCACCGAGATCGCAGACACCCTGAAAACCCTGTACCATGGCGGCAACGGGATTGGCAGCATCACTGCATGGTATGCCGAGGATGGAATCCATCTTTCCCACGGCAAAACTGCCCGTTACGATAAGTCCGCCCAGGTCATTTCCTGGGAGAGTGCCGCTGAGCGTATCGGCCAGCTTTTGCAGGACGGCCAGTTTGCCACCAATGTGGAGCTGGCTGAGGCTGCGGGCTATGAACGCTCCCTCCTCGCGGAAAAGTTCTGGAATCTGTACCACGATTTCAGCGAGGAAGCCAGAGAAGCTGGGTATCTGCCCATCCTTTCCAACAATCCGGGGCGCGGTTTCCCGGAGGAATCTGCATGGCTCACCGAACAGCTGAAAAGCCCGGAGTTTCGCCAGAACCTTGCGGAAGAATATGCTGCCTTCTGGACGGCCTACCAGCAGGATCGGGATTTGCTGCGCTTCCACTACCATAAACCCAAAGAAATTTGGGAGAACCTGCAAGATCTGTCCTTGCCTCGCACCACCTTTACCTCTCAGTTGACGGAAGTACCTTCGGTCAAGCAGTTTATCTCCGAGGACGAGATCGACGCCGCCATGACCAGAGGCAGCGGATTTGAGGGCGGTAAGGGCCGAGTTTTCACCTTTTTCCAGGAACCCCATACGGATAAGGAAAAGGTGGATTTTCTCTAACACGAGTATGGTATTGGCGGTCACTCCCATGCCCTGTCCGGTGCAATGAAAAGCGATGAAAGCCACGACGGAAAAGGTCTGCACTACAAAAAAGACGGCTGCCCGGATGTGCATTTCACCTGGGAGAAAGTCGCCAAACGGATTACCGACCTGATCCAGAAGGGACGCTATCTCACAGAACAGGAACAGGCGGAGTATGACAAAATCCAGGCAGAAAAGGCCCTGGCGGAAGAAGATGCCCTGCAAGCCCAGCAGCCGGACCCGGCTGTGTGGGAATACAACGGCGTCAAGGAGCGCCACCCGGATGATATAATCCTCTACCAAATGGGGGATTTTTTTGAGCTGTACGGTGAGGACGCCAAAACTGCTGCTGCGGAACTGGACCTCAATCTCACGACCCGCGCTATCCCCGGCGGTGGCCGTGTGGAAATGTGCGGCTTTCCGGCAAACCGGCTGGAGCAGGTTGTGGAACAGCTGCGGGATAAGCATGATGTGACCATTTCCGCTGTCCCGAAGGGCGGCAGGGAGCGGCAGGAGTATTCCATGCCCTCTATCGACCATGAGGCGGAACAGCACATCAATGCCCAGGAAGCGGAGTTTGGCGCAGACGGGACCAGAGTATTTCAGGAGACCGAAGCAGCCGCAGCCCCTACGATTCGAGAACTGCATGAGCAATACAAGCCCATTGTACTTGCCGCTGTTATGGAAGATGTGCCATATCGCAATGCCTGCGGTCACAGTGACCATGAGAACGCCGTGATCGAGGGCAATGCCGCTATTCGCCGTGCTGTCCTGGGATCTGGCAACATGGAGCTGCTCCGCCTCTATTCCGACACACCGGAGTTCCGCCAGCGCCTTCATCGAGAAATCATCGACGAGACCTATCCCAAGCTCCATGAGCTGCTGCACCCTCTCACGGACAATGACATCGACAAGGCTATCCAGGACTGGAACGGCAAAATCGAAAGTAAACACGCCGTTGTCCGTTACATGGAGAAACATGGGCGGGAAAAAGATACCGCTGCATGGCTGGCCCATGAGTTTGACGGCGGCGATGGCAAAACCCCGTTTTCGGTTCGCCCGGAAAGCCCCGAAGGAACGGTGCTGCCCTGGCCCAAGGTACAGCGCCGGATCGCTCAGCTTATCAAGGAGGACCGGTTCTACACCGAAGCGGAACAGGACCGGTTCGACAACATCGACCCCATCGCCATTCGGGAGGCTTTGGCCGAGCGCGGCATTGTGAATGGTGAACTGGTGGATGAGGAAAAACTGGATAATGACCCATTCATCCAGCGTGTTATGGCGGATGTGGAGGCCATATCCAGAGAGAGCGTCCCGGCAGATGAGCCGGAACAGCCTTCTCCCCATAATTTGCGTGTTCTGGTTTCAGATGAGGAATACGCTGCGGCTCGTGGCACACTCCGGGAGCGAACCTCCTACGATCCAGCGGTTCCTCCTTACAATGTGGGTGATATTGTCTATCTGGATGACCGGCCCCATCAGATCACAGAGCTGCGGGATGACACGGTGCAGCTGCTGCCCACCGGCATGAGCTATCCCATCTACCGGGCTGAGAGCCGGGAACGGTTTGAGCAGCTTTTGCGGGAGGATAACCGCAACGACTTCTATACCGAATTCCTGCCTGCAAATCTGGATACGGTGGACCAGGACCTTCGGGATGTGCTGGCCCATGGCCTGATTGGTGAGGCGGACAAGGCGGAGCTTTCCGAGCTTCTTCGCAACGGCAAGAGTAACCAGGAGGTAGCCTTGTGGCTGAGCCGGGCCTATCCCAACATCGTGGAAACGATGGAGCTGGAGACCGGCGAGACCGCCGATTACCGCACGATGCCGGAAGGTATCGAGCTGGAAGTGCTGGATGCAGATGAAAAGCGTCTGGCCATGCTGTTCTTCCAGTGGAGCGAGGTTGCGCCTTTGCTGCGCGGGATGTATGCCCGTCAGTTGGACGGTTTTGAGCAGGAACGCCCCGAACCGGCTGCCGAAACCCCGGCCTTCCAAGCCGAGACTGTGGCTGTCTATCCGGGCGATAAGAACAATCTGCCCTATGATGTGGTTGTTCAGACCCTGCGAACCAATGAGCCGGAGCCGCCCACGCCTGCTGTCGAGCCGGAAAAGACTCTGGATGAGGTACTGGACGAACACCCCGTTTCCATTCAGGTAAACGGCGAGTGGCAGACCTTCCCCAATGTCAAAGCTGCCGAGGAAGCCTCTTATGAGGAATACAAGGCCAATCTGCGTCGCACCGCCGAGAATTTCCGTATCACTGACGATCACCTGGGCGAAGGCGGCCCCAAGGCTAAGTTCCAGGCCAATGTCGAGGCAATCAAGCTGCTGAAATACCTGGAGGAAACCACCGAGCAGGCAACGCCGGAACAGCAGAAAATCCTTTCTCGGTATGTGGGCTGGGGCGGCCTTGCCGATGCCTTTGACCCCGACAAGGAAAGCTGGAGCAAGGAATATGCCCAGCTGAAGGAACTGCTGACCCCGGAGGAATACGCTGCTGCCAGAGGTTCCACCCTCAACGCGCACTACACCAGCCCTACGGTCATCAAAGCGATTTACGAGGCTGTGGGCCGCATGGGATTTGAGACCGGCAACATCCTGGAGCCGTCCTGTGGTGTAGGCAATTTCTTCGGTATGCTGCCGGAGGAAATGCGAAACAGCCGTCTTTACGGCGTGGAGCTGGATTCCATCAGCGGGCGTATTGCCCAGCAGCTCTACCCCAAGGCCGACATCACCGTGGCAGGGTTTGAGACCACCGACAGGCGGGATTTCTACGATCTGGCGGTGGGTAATGTACCGTTTGGCCAGTATCAGGTTCGGGATAAAGCCTATGACAAGCTGAATTTCAGCATTCACAACTACTTTTTCGCCAAGGCTCTGGATCAGGTTCGTCCCGGTGGCGTGGTGGCCTTTGTCACCAGCCGCTACACGATGGACGCCAAGGATTCCACCGTGCGCCGGTATCTTGCTCAGCGCGCCGAACTGCTGGGGGCCATCCGTCTGCCCAATGACGCTTTCAAAAAGAACGCAGGTGCCGAGGTCGTTTCGGACATCATCTTCCTGCAAAAGCGTGACCGTCCGTTGGACATCGTGCCGGAGTGGACGCAGACCGGGCAGACCGAGGACGGCTTTGCCATCAACCGCTATTTCCTGGACCACCCGGAAATGGTGCTGGGCCGACAGGAACCGGAAAGCACCGCCCACGGCATGGACTACACCGTGAACCCCATCGAGGGGCTGGAGCTTGCCGATCAGCTGCATGATGCCGTGAAGTACATTCGCGGCACCTACCAGGAGGCCGAGCTGCCGGAGCTGGGCGAGGGCGAAGCCATCGACACTTCTATCCCTGCTGACCCCAATGTGAAAAATTACTCCTACACCGTTGTGGACGGCGATGTGTATTACCGTGAAAACAGCTGTATGGTACGGCCTGACCTGAATGCCACCGCCGAAGCCCGTGTGAAAGGACTGGTGGGTCTGCGAGAATGTGTCCAGCAGCTCATTGATCTGCAAATGGACGCCGCCACACCGGACAGCGCCATCCAGGACAAACAGGCCGAACTGAACCGGCTCTATGACAGCTTCTCTGCAAAATATGGTCTTATCAATGACCGGGCGAACCGGCTGGCCTTTGCTGATGATTCCAGCTACTATCTGCTCTGCGCGCTGGAAGTCATTGACGAGGACGGCAAGCTGGAGCGCAAGGCGGATATGTTCACCAAGCGCACCATCAAGCCCCACAAGGCGGTGGACACTGTGGATACCGCAAGTGAAGCTCTGGCCGTATCAATTTCCGAAAAAGCCTTTGTCGATATGGCGTATATGGCGGAGTTGACCGGCAAGACCGGCGACGAACTGGCCGCCGAGCTGCAAGGCGTGATCTTCCGTGTACCGGGACAGGTGGAGCAGGATGGCACACCCCATTATGTGACCGCCGACGAATACCTGTCCGGCAATGTGCGGCGCAAACTACGTCAGGCACAGCGGGCCGCACAGCAGGACCTTTCCTTTGCAGTCAATGTGGAGGCCCTTACCGCTGCCCAGCCCAAAGACCTGGATGCGTCGGAGATTGAGGTGCGCCTGGGCGCTACCTGGATCGACAAAGAGTACATCCAGCAGTTTATGTATGAGACCTTCGACACGCCGTTTTATCTCCAGCGCAATATCGAGGTCAACTATTCTTCTTTCACCGCTGAGTGGCAGATCACCGGCAAAAGCTCTGTAAGCCAGAACAATGTGGCAGCCTATACCACCTACGGAACCAGCCGTGCCAATGCCTACAAGATTCTGGAGGACAGCCTGAACCTGCGGGATGTCCGTATCTACG
>RRZU011411531.1_pt1 | contig 16075 bp, 13 predicted proteins | sample 2165561 | NCBI WGS metagenome assembly RRZU01 (sample SAMN10456909, study PRJNA506462) | wastewater metagenome | isolation source: wastewater sludge | place: USA: Moscow, Idaho
GGCGCCGAGCTTTTTGAACGTTGTCAGGGAGGGCGCTGCGGTTCGGTTCTTTACAGCCTTAAAGCCATTGCTGACGCCTGTCGCGGTGACAGCGACGGTGCTCTGCGCTCTCTTGAGATTGGCGAACTATTGAGCGCGCCGATAAAAAAACATTCTTGGGTTGCGGTGCACTTGATGGCAAAAGCTTATTTAAGCGAAATGAAAGAAAAGGGTCAACTGCCTGACACATTTAATAGAATATTGGTCAAATCGTCTAAAGAATATGCAACGGATGCCGCAAAAATGTATAAAGAGATCATGATAATGACAAGATATGAATCTCTTAAGCAAAAATTTTCTCTTGATATTTGATTATCATCTCTAACCTTAAAAGATGTTGAGCCTGGTAACAGATGATGTTATCGGCTCAATATTTTTTATGCTCAATATATTACGGTGATTTGCGGCAATTTTCTAATTTATATATTGAAATAAGTTTGACATGAGGAAAATCCGTATGTATTATGTCTAATATCTACATTTAAAATAATACTCATTGTCTGAAATGAGGTGCAGACGGAGGTTTTGCGGTTGAAGCATAGAATGGAATTAGTTATCTATGTTGTTATTCTGACGCTGTTTTCCGCTGTCACGCTGTTTACAATGTTTGAAAGCCGCGAAAGGGTGGCGGCTGACTTTTTTGACAACATGTCAAGGGGTGCCGAAGCCATTGCTGCCGTGCTGGCGCAAACGACGATAATTACAGACAAAGACATGGCGGAGCTGAAGTCTATGCCGTTTATGGAGGCGGTGAGCCATCCTCTAAATAAGAGTCTGATAGAACATACAAAGGACCTCTATGATATTTATCATATTCGCTATGCCTACATTATGACGCCTCTTAAGGCGTCTGAGATAAGGTACCATGTTGATAAAAGTAACACGGATTTTTACGGCACCGAGGTTGGAGAGCCTCTGAACTTGATGTGGCTTTTAGACGTGCTCTGCGACAAAGAGGATTTAAAAAAGACCGATACGCCGCAGGAATACGAAGATTACTACAAAGATATCAACAGGTACTCATATATCAGAGACGGGCAGCAAAATATCCTCAAAAACAGACGCATTGCCAGCGAGCGCACCATTGATGAGTGGGGCGGTCTGATAACTGCTTATGCCCCTGTTTATACGGTTGAAGGCAACTTTGCCGGTATGCTTGGCATTGATATCAGCACTGATCGCTACTCCTCAATTTGGCACAAAGCGTTTTCCATATTGCTTGCCGCCTATTCGCTTACATTTTGCCTTTTCCTATTCTTAACTTTGTGGATATACAGAAAGTTCAGCATCGCCGATAGAAACGCCAAGTATACTGACTCTCTCACCGGAGCGTACAATCGCCGTTACCAGGAGGATCATCTCACCGCGATTCTTGCTAGTCAGCATTATGCAAAAGAGAAAAATATTGCTTTTATTATGGTGGACATTGACCACTTCAAAACAATTAATGATACCTACGGGCACGCCCTGGGAGACATTAGCATCAGAAAGCTTTATACCTGTCTCAGAGACGTAATCGGCCAAGAAAAGGGTGTCGTTGTCAGATGGGGAGGAGATGAATTTATGGCCATCGCCGGCGTTGCTGATATGGAAGAAGCAGAATCCATACTTGCCGGGATCTGCGCTCGTGTCAAGAGCAGCAGAGCTATTGATGCAGTTGTGATGAGCGTGTCTGTTGGCTGCTGCGTTGTTCCACGTACGAGTCTCAAAATCTCTGAGGTTGAATCGTATATTAACAGGGCTGATGCTGCGCTCTATGAGGCAAAGGACAAAGGGCGGGACTGTTTTGTGTCTATCGCTTGGTAGCTTTTGCCGCAGCTGATTCTTGTGTTGCCGGAAGCCTACCTTGTTAAACATAATCTTTTGCTGTTAAAAGGATAATAAAAGAGGTGCGGAGGAAGATCTTTTCCGCACCTCTTTTCGCTCAAAGCTGTTGCCGATGTTATCTACCGTTATTTATCAGGTGTGATGATAGCCGGGTCTTTGATTTCGCCGTAATAGCGGAACACGCCATTTTTTATCTGCTGAATCTGTATTGGCTTGACGATCTCGCCCTCTTTGTTAAAACCGTTGATTATCCCTGTGAGTCCGTTGTAATTTTTCGTAGCAGCGAGTGCCTTTGCTACCGCCGTTCCGTCAGTGGTTTTTGCCTGTTTGATGGCGTTGGCAAGCAGCATAAAGGCATCATAACCGGAGGCGCCGACCATGTCAGGCTCAATTTTATGGCGCTTACGGTATGTGGAGAGGAATTCCTGTACAAACTTGCGTTTATCATCTCTGTTAAGGTTTGTGACGATTATCAGCCCTTCCGCAGCTTTACCGCCAATTTCCGCTGTCTTGGGGGAGTCCGTTCCCTGTTCGCCCATGAAAGGAACGGTGATTCCCATATCCTTGGCCTGCTTAAGAGCAGGAGCAACCTGGAAGTAATACCCGCTGAAGAATACCAGGTCGGGGTTTGAAGCCTTCATCTTGGTTAAATATGGTTTAAAATCCTTTTCACTCATGGGGTATTTCTGAATGGAGACGATCTTTGATTCGGGGTGCCCCTTCATGTATGTTTCAAAACCTTGGGTGAGAGTTGTGCCAAAGTCGTTGTCACTGACAATGATGGCGATTTTTTTTGCTTTGAGAAGCTTAACTGCCGTGTAGGCAGCGCCCTTTCCCTCTACCGTTCCCAGAAAGCCATTGCGGAAGGTAAAATCGCCTTTGGTAATGTCAGGATGCAGCGCATATGCGGAAATAAGCGGAATCTCCTCATCGTTAAAGATGGCTGACACCGCACGGGTGGGGAGGCTGTATGAACCGGCTAAAAAGGCAACGATGCCGTCCTGCCCGATGAGCTTATGTGCCAGAGGTACAGACTGCTTGGGGTCAGCGGCATCATCATAGCAGATGAGTTCGACTTTTTTCCCGAGCAGTCCTCCCTCCGCATTTACTTTCGCCACAGCTAGTTTTACTGATTCATGGACACTAAAACCGTCTGCCGCTGCAAATCCTGTGAGCGGAGCCAACATACCTATTTTAATGGTATCGGCGGCCATTGCTGTTGCGCATGACAAAAGTACGGTAAGACATGAAAGTATTATTGCAGCTTTAAAACCTTTTTTCATTACACACACCTCCTGTATTTTTTAGGCAGAGATTTTTCTGCCATAAAGCCGTCCGCAATATTTCCGTGTACAAATAACAGTCCAATCAATTAACAGTCCGATCAATCAAAGCCCCCAGTATAAACAACTGCTTTTGCCAATGTTGTTGCGTAAAAAATGTGACTATATTAAATATGTAGAGATTCTTACGCTACGTTAGCCATTCTAAAAAAAACGTATCAAATTTTTATCAAACGGTTGACTTTAACGTCAATTTATGTTTTTGCCGTGTTTTTCGTCCTGGCTTTAATTTGACGATTCTTTGATACTGATGCTGTATATTGCAAGCATCAAATAAAAACTAAAGTGCTACGGCACAAAACCAAAGGGAGCGATTTAAATGGCAGGTAACGCAGAGATTCTCTATGAAGTAAAGGCACAGCGCGGCGGCACACTTAGATGTAAGGGCTGGAGACAGGAAACAATTCTCCGTATGCTTGAGAACAACATGGAAAACGCAGAGCACCCCGAAAAGCTGATAATCTACGGAGGCAACGGAAAGTGCGCCCGTAACTGGGAATCCTACCACGCTATCATTAAGAGCCTCAAAGAGCTTGAAGATGACGAGACCCTCGTTGTACAGTCAGGTATGCCTGTTGCAGTCTTTAAGACGCACAAGTATGCCCCTGTCGTTGTAATGGCCACCACAAACTTCATGCGTCCCTCATGGGAGACCTTCTACGAACTTGAAGAGAAGAACCTCACAATCTTTGCCCAGTACACAGCCGCTCCCTGGGAGTACATCGGAACACAGGGCGTTATCGAAGGAACATTTGAAACACTCGCCGCTGTAGGTATCAAACATTACGATGGCAGCATGGAAAACCGTATCCTTCTTACCGCTGGTGCGGGCGGAATGGGCGGCAACCAGACATGGGCGATGAAGATGCACGGCGGTGTTGCTATTGTTATCGACGCTGACATTGAAACACTCGAACGCCGCGTTGCTAAAAACTACCTTGACGAAATCGTCGGCTCACTTGACGAAGCGATCGAAGGCGCAAAGAAGTGCGTGGCTGAGAAGAGACCCCATTCATTCGGCGTAGTCGGCAATGCCGCTGACTGCTTCGAAGAGGCATACGAAAAGGGCTTCATGCCTGACGTCGTTACAGAAATGTGCCCCTGCCATGACCCGATTTCCTATATCCCCTCAGGATATACACCGGATCAGGCAAGAGAGCTTCGTAACTCCGATCTTGACACATACATGGAAAAGGCTCGCGTGACAATGAAGCGTCAGCTTGCAGCCATGCTGAAGTATCTGGACAAGGGTGTTCCCGTGTTCGAATACGGCACAAGCATTCGTAAGGAATGCCGCGACGCTGGCTACCCCGAAGCAGAGGCCATGAGACTTCCCGCATTCGTAGCTGACTACATCCGTCCGCTATTCTGCGAAGGCCGCGGACCCTTCCGCTGGACCTGTATCTCCGGTGACCCCGCAGACCTTAAGAGAACAGACGAACTCGCAATGGAACTTTTCGGCAACGACCCCATCGTCGGACGCTGGATTCCGCTTGCAAGCAAATACCTTCCCATCGAAGGACTGCCCGCACGTATCTGCTACATGGGCTTCGGTCAGAGAAAGAAATTTGCTCTTGCGGTAAACGACCTCATTAAGAAGGGCGAAATCAAGGGTCCTGTGGCCTTCTCAAGAGACAACCTTGACTCAGGCTCAATCGTCAACCCAACATTTGAATCAGAAAGAATGCCGGACGGCGGCGACCTTATCTCCGACTGGCCGATGCTTAACGGACTGCTCAACGCTTGCGGCATGTGTGACCTTATCGCAATCCAGGCCAACTACTCAATGGGTGAAGCGGTGCACACAGGCGTAACCCAGATAGCAGACGGCACAGCAGACGCTGACGTTCGCCTCGAAGTCGCCATGACAGTCGACTCAGGAATTGGTGTAATCCGCCATGCTCAGGCCGGTTATGAATCAGCCAAAGATGTCGCCAACGGAAAGGGCAAACTTACCCCCGAAGGAATCAAAGTTCCCCTTTGGTGGCAGCCTGCCGACAAAGTTACCTTCGGACCGGACGGAAGCGACAAGCTCTAAGATTTATACCGCGAACTACTAGGTACCGGTGGGTATTTAACAAATATATCCGAAATCGAGGGTGCCGTTTTGACACCCTCGATTTTTACAATATGGGAGGTGATGCAGATGAAAGAGACATGTGCGGATATAGTAATCGAAAACGCGGCTCAACTGCTTACGTGTAGTGAGAGTGCCTCTGATTTTGCAGGAATAATGGACGGCGGCTGTATAGCGGCTGTTGGAGAAAAGATTCTCGCTGTAGGTTCTAAGAGCGAGATTTTGCCATATATTGGGGATGCCACAAAACGCATCGATGCATCCGGCAAAGTAGTAATGCCGGGTTTTGTCGACTGCCATACCCACGTTGTCTTTGGCGGTACCAGGGTGGAGGAGTATTGCGCCAGGCTGGAAACCGATGATCTAAATGAGCTGAAACGCCGCAAAGTGCCTATGGGCATTATGGTGACGCTTTCATCTACCAGAGGCGTTGACACAGAAGAACTATACAGACAGACTGAGCCGCGCGTGCGCCAGATGATCGAGAGCGGAACCACGACGCTGGAAAGCAAAAGCGGATACAGCCTGGAAAAACAAGGCGAAATGAACCAGCTCAAAGTGAGTCGTCTTCTCGGTGAACGTTTGCCCATAGACATCTCATCGACCTTCCTTGGCGCTCACGGGTGGCCCCCTGATGTAGAAAAAAACCGCTATATGGATATACTGATCAACGAGATGATCCCGGCTGCAGGAGAATCAGGGCTTGCAGAGTGCTGCGACATCTGGTGCGATGCCGGACACTATGAGGCAGATGAATGCCGGGAAATTCTTCAGGCAGGGCGCGATTGCGGCATGGAGCCTAAAATACATGCCGGTGCATACTCCTACGTGGGCGGCGAGGACTTGGCTGCGGAAATGGGAATGTACTCGGCCGACCACCTGAACTACACGCCTAAATCAGCGCTGAAAAAGCTGGCGGACGCCAAAGTTACGGGAGTTGTTCTTCCCGGTATAGACTTTGCTGTTAATCACCCACTCTTCTTCGATCCGCGCCCCATGTACGAGGCGGGCTTGGAACTGGGAATGGCGACAAACTGCTGCCCCGGCTGCTGGTGCACCTCTATGCCCTTTATCATTGCTCTGGCCTGCCGCCAGCACCACATGTCCCCGGCGATGGCTCTTAGAGCTGCCACCTTTGGCAGTGCTAAGGCCCTCAAAAGAGAAAATACGATAGGTTCGCTGGAAGCCGGCAAGCAGGCGGATATACTGATACTCGACATCCCCACATATGAAGATATAGCTTACAGACTTGGACAAAACCCGGTGGATACTGTAATCAAAAAGGGGAAAATAACAGTCCGTGGCGGTAAAATGCTTTAACAATATGCCTAAATTAAATCTGGAGGAAGAACAATGTTTTATGAAGTTATCGAAAAAATAATGGACAGCAAGGATACTACAGTCGGCGGCGGCTCTGCCTCTGCCGTAGCCGGAGCCATGGCCGCGGGGCTTGTCGGTATGGTGGCGCGCCTCTCAACCGGTAAGGACTATGGGCTCACCGATGAAAGATACATCGCTATCGCCGAAGAACTTGACGGTTACGCCGCTGCTTTGAGAGAAGGAGCTGTGGAGGACACAAAATCATACCTTGGCATCAAAGCCGCCTTCGGACTCCCCAAAAACACCGATGAAGAAAAGGCGGTACGGCGCGCAGCGGTAGAAAAAGCTGCTGTCCAGGCGGCAACGGTTCCCCTGAACAATGGACAGACCGCCCTTAAAATATACCGGATATGCCAAGAAATGGACGGACGCTACAACACCGCCGCGGGTTCAGACATGGAAGCAGGCATCATGCTTGCTAAAATGGCCGTCATTGACACAGCTCTCAATATCGAAGCAAACCTCTCTCTCATTAAAACTCCTGAGATAAATGCCCGATTTGTTGCTGATGCAGAAGCCCTTAAAAACTCTGTAAAATAAATAAAATAATAAATACTGAAAGGTGAGGTTACAAAATGGCTAAAATTCTGCTTTGCGAACTCAACGTAAGCGAAGGAACCGACCTGGCTAAAATTGAGAGAATAACCAATGCACTCAAAAGCACAGAGGGTATCACCATCATGGACATCGACTCAGACGCAGACCATAACAGATCTGTATACACCTGGATCGGGGAGCCGGAAGCCGTTCTCGCCGGCGCTATGAACATCACTAAAGTTGCTGTTGAAGAAATAGACATGACCCAGCATCATGGCAGCCATCCCAGACAGGGCGCTGTTGACGTTGTCCCGTTTGTCCCCGTAAGAAATGTTGACAAAGAAGAGGCTCTTGCTATTGCCCACAGATACGGCAAATTCCTGGGCGAACTTGGAGTGCCTGTATTCTACTACGAAGACGCTGCCACCAAGCCGTCTCGTCAGAACCTTGTTGACATCCGCAAGGGACAGTACGAAGCTCTTCCGGAAAAGATGCAGAACGAAGAATGGAGACCCGATGAAGGTCCGTTCGCCTTTGTTCCCAAATCGGGAGCAACGGTCACCGGTGTTCGTTTCCCGCTCGTCGCATACAATGTCAACCTGCGCACCGATGATATTGAAATAGCCAAAGCCATCGCCAAAAGAATGCGCTTCTCCACAGGCGGGCTGCGTTACTGCCGCGCCATCGGACTGGCTTTGGAAGACAAGGGAATGGTTCAGGTATCGATGAATCTCACAAATTTTGAAAAGACTCCTATCCCTGTTGTCTACGACCTTATTAAGTCACTGGCTGACAGCTATGGAGTCGGCATAGCGGAAGCTGAACTGGTTGGTCCTCTGCCCTTGGCGGCACTGGAAGAAGTTATCCGCCACTCGCTCAGAGTGCGCAACTTCAACATGGAGCAGATAATAGAAACACATCTTCTCGGCTAAAATATCTTCATGCGGCAAAAGGGGGCTCAACGGCTCTCTTTTGCCGGCCTGACTGCTATAACAGAGCTTAGGGCCGAGACTTTACTTTGTCAGCAGAAGCAATCAGCATAACATTCAGCGCCCGCTCATCAATTATGGGATTATACATGTACACATATTAATTTGAGTGTGTATAATTCAAAAGATTAATAATTCGTGAGGTGTGCGCTATGGCTAAAAACTACAGTGAACTGTCGTTGATGTTGAAGGCTCTCGGGGACGAGAACAGACTGATGATTGTAGAGATGCTTTCATGCGGAGAGCTGTGTGCCTGTAAAATTTTGGCAAGATTCAAAATATCGCAGCCGACGCTCTCCCACCACATGAAAATATTGCGCTCATCAGGCTTGATTGCTTCGCGGAAAGAGGGTAAGTGGATGCACTACTCCCTCGTTCCGGAAAAATTTACAGAACTTTCCGAAATGCTGGCTTCTGTCTCTGCACACAAAACAGACTGTCACTGCAAAGACAACTCCTGCTCCTGTTAGTTCTTCTCAAAATGTTTTTAATGACTTTTGCGCTTTAGCACTTTTAGTTGTGAAAGAATCAGTGTAAAATACTATACGTCAAAAGATTACCGTGTAACATATATTGGGCATTGAATTCTTGACAAAGATTCCTAATTTGCGCAGCGATGCTGTCAGCACATTTAAAACGGTACATTTTTCAAACAATAAAATACAAGCAGGGGGTATTGTAATGGCATTTCTAAGCGATATTGAAATAGCACAGCAGGCAAAAATGGACCCAATCGTAAACGTCGCAGCCAGAGTCGGCATTGAGGAAGATGATCTCGAACTCTACGGCAAGTACAAAGCGAAAGTCACCTTTGACCTTTGGAACAAGATTAAAGACCGCGAAGACGGTAAACTTATTTTGGTCACGGCTATCACTCCCACACCGGCGGGTGAAGGCAAAACCACAACCTCAGTGGGACTGGCCCAGGCTCTGACTCTTCTGGGACATAAAACATGCCTTGCCTTGCGTGAGCCCTCACTCGGCCCCGTATTCGGAGTTAAGGGCGGAGCTGCCGGCGGCGGTTACAGCCAGGTAGTTCCCATGGAAGACATCAACGTTCACTTTACCGGTGACTTCCATGCGATCACCTCAGCCCACAACCTTTTGGCTGCTATGCTTGACAACTCCATGCAGCAGGGAAACCCGCTTGACATAGACCAGCGCCGTATCGTCTTCAAGCGTGTTCTCGACATGAACGATCGTTCACTTCGCAAAATAGTCATCGGACTCGGTGGTAAACCTGACGGAATTCCACGTGAAGATGGCTTTGACATCACCGTGGCATCAGAAGTAATGGCCATTCTCTGCCTCTCAACGGGAATTGAAGATCTCAAAGAGCGCCTCGGTAAAATCATCGTCGCTTACAACCGCAGCGGTGAGCCTGTCACAGCCCAAGACCTTGAAGCACCTGGCGCAATGGCGATGCTCCTCAAAGATGCCATCAAGCCGAACCTTGTACAGACACTCGAACACGTCCCCGCGTTTATTCACGGCGGCCCGTTCGCTAACATAGCTCATGGCTGCAACAGCATTATGGCAACAAAGTACGGACTGAAGCTCGGAGAATACTTCGTCACTGAAGCAGGATTTGCCGCTGACCTCGGAGCTGAAAAATTCCTTGACATCAAATGCAGACTCGGCGGTCTCAAGCCCAGCGCTGTAGTCATTGTTGCCACAATCCGTGCTCTGAAGATGCACGGCGGCGTAGCAAAAGAAGACCTCGGCAAAGTTAACATGGAAGCTCTCGAGGCAGGTATCCCCAACCTCGAAAAGCACGTGGAGAACATGCTCTCCTTCGGACTGCCTGTCGTCGTAGCTCTCAACGCCTTCCCCACAGATACAGCTGAAGAACTGTCCTTTATCCAGGAAAAATGCGCCAAACTGGGCGTGCCTGTTGTGGAATCAGACATCTGGGCCAAGGGCGGCGAAGGTGGACTGGAAATGGCGAAGGCGGTAGTAGAAGCTTGCGCCAAACCCAATACCTTCCACTACCTCTATGATGAGAACCTTACCCCGGCGGAGAAAATCAAAACCATCGCCACGAAGATCTACGGAGCCGACGGTGTAACCTTTACAGACAAGGCGATAAAAGACCTGAAGCAGATTCACGACCTCGGCAAAGACCATCTGCTCATCTGCATGGCTAAAACCCAGTCGTCAATTTCTGACGATGCGGCGAAGAAGGGACGTCCGACAGGCTTCACACTTACTGTTCGTGAAGTACGCCTTTCAGCAGGAGCAGGATTCATTATTCCCATAACCGGTGCTATTATGACCATGCCCGGACTCCCCAAACGTCCGGCGGCATGCTCAATCGACGTAGATGCCATGGGCAGAGTGAGCGGACTGTTCTAAGCCCAAGTGACGTTCTTTGGCAAAAAGGTATATAATAGATAAGAAATATTAAGAACACATAACAATAAAAGTGTTTCGCCGTAGACCTACAAAGGGGGCGGACAGCGTTCGCCTTGCGAATCTGCCCGCCCCCGCTTTTTTAAAACTAACAAAATGATATGAAAAAAATCTACCACTTTCACTTTTTAAAATGCTAAAACTTTGATATACTAGTGGTAGTAAAATAGCAATCAAAATCGTATACACATACAAATATTTCAGACCAACCAAGGAGGTTTTTAAACATGTTTGACGCAAGCGGAAAAACAGTAGAATTGAGACTTGAATTCCCCAACGGGCTGCCCAAGCAGCCTGCGTTCCAAGAAGGTATCAGAAGAGCTCCCAATCGCGGACAGGTGCTTAATGACAAAGAAGTTGTCCTTGCACTCAAAAACGCGCTGCGCTACATCCCCGAAGAATTTCATGCGGAACTGGCTCCCGAATTTCTTGAGGAATATAAAGAGCATGGACGCATTTACGGATATCGTTTCCGTCCGGCAGGACGCCTCTATGGCAAGCCCATTGAAGAGTACAAGGGAAAATGCACAGAAGCGAAAGCTTTCCAGGTGATGATCGAGAACAACCTCGATTTTGACATCGCCCTCTACCCCTATGAACTGGTAACCTATGGGGAAACAGGACAGGTCTGCCAGAACTGGATGCAGTACCTGCTGATCAAAAAATATCTTGAGGTCATTACCCCCGACCAGACCCTCGTTGTGCAGTCGGGACACCCCCTCGGTCTCTTCCGCTCGCACCCCTCCGCACCGAGAGTTATCCTTACAAACGGACTGATGGTAGGACTCTTTGACAACCCCAAAGACTTCACTCGCGCCACAGCTCTTGGTGTTGCCAACTATGGTCAGATGACCGCAGGCGGATGGATGTATATCGGCCCTCAGGGAATCGTGCACGGAACATATAACACCCTTCTTAACGCCGGGCGCAGCAAATTCCAACTTCCCGAAGGCAAGGGACTTGCAGGGCACCTATTTGTCTCCTCAGGACTCGGCGGCATGAGCGGCGCACAGCCTAAAGCAGCGGAAATCGCCGGAGCTGCGGCTATCGTCGCCGAAGTTGACCCATCAAGAGTTGACACACGTCACAGCCAGGGCTGGGTCAGCAAAAGAACAACAGATATGGCTGAGGCCTTTAAATGGGCGAAAGAAGCGATGGCAGCGGGTGAACCCCTCTCAATAGCCTACCAGGGAAACATTGTTGACCTGCTCCAGTACGCTCTTGACCACGACGAAAAAATCGAGCTTCTCTCCGACCAAACCTCATGCCATGCTGTATACGACGGTGGCTACTGCCCGCAGGGAATCTCCTTCGAAGAGCGCACCAGACTTCTTGGAGAAGACAAAGACGAATTCTGCAGACTTGTAGACAAAACACTGAAAAAGCACTTTGAGCTTATTAAGGCGCTTGTAGCGAAGGGAACATACTTCTTTGACTACGGCAACGCCTTCATGCGTGCAGTCTTTGATTCAGGCGTCAAAGAAATTTCTAAAAACGGCGTGGACACCTATGAAGGGTTCATCTTCCCGTCATATGTGGAAGATATCATGGGTCCCCTCCTCTTCGACTATGGCTACGGACCCTTCCGTTGGTGCTGCCTGACCCGTGACCCTGAAGACCTCAGAAAAACAGACAGGGCTGCAATGGACTGCATTGACCCCACTCGCCGCTTCCAGGACCACGACAACTGGGTTTGGATTCGTGATGCCGAGAAAAATAAACTTGTCGTCGGTACCCAGTGCCGCATACTCTACCAGGATGAAGAGGGCCGCATGAAAATAGCCCTTAAGTTCAACGAAATGGTAAGAACAGGCGAGATCGGGCCGGTAATGCTCGGACGCGACCACCACGACGTCTCCGGCACAGACTCGCCGTTCCGCGAAACATCTAACATCAAAGACGGCAGCAACATCATGGCAGAAATGGCAATTCACTGCTTCGCAGGCAACTGCGCCCGCGGCATGAGCCTTGTTGCTCTCCACAACGGCGGCGGAGTCGGCACAGGGAAGTCCATCAACGGCGGCTTCGGACTTGTCCTTGACGGCAGTGAAAGAGTAGACAGAATCATCAAAGAATCCATGAGTTGGGACGTCATCAGCGGTGTTGCCAGACGCGCATGGGCAAGAAACGAACATGCCATTGAGACAGTCAACACCTTCAATGCCAAACGCAGCGACGGACACATCACTGTTCCCTTTATCGCTGACGAAGCATACCTTGCAAAACTCGTAGCCGACAACAAATAAACGAGAATATACAATCAATAGGGGTGGAAAAGATCTGCCCCTATTTTAGGTTTGTACCAAAGAATAGGAGAGACTGATATGAAATTTGAAGAAATGAAGGTTCAGGAGTTTATCGACGAACTTGCCTCAAATTCGCCCGCACCCGGCGGTGGAAGCGTTGCGGCTCTCGGCGGTTCTCTAGGCGCCGGGCTTGTCTCCATGGTTTGCAACCTCACAATTGGCAAAGAAAAATACAAAGAAAACTGGACGGTTATGGAAGGCGTATTGGCAAAGAGCGAAGCCATTCGTGCCAAATTCATTGATCTGATGAACAAAGACACCGAGTCCTTCAACGTCTTTATGACTGCGATGAAAATGCCCAAAGCCACTGACGAGGAAAAAGCTGTGCGCAAAGCCGCTATGGCCGAGGCCTCCAAGCTGGCTACAGAAGTGCCGCTGGTGACCTTGGAAACCTGTGCTGAACTGTCAGAAATAGCTTTAGTGGCTGCGGAACACGGCAACCCTAACGCTGCCAGCGACGGAGGCTGTGCCGCTCTGCTTGCAGAGGCAGCCGGAAAAGCTGCCGCATACAACGTGCGCATCAACCTCCCCGGAGTATCGGACGAAGCTTTTGTGGCGCAGTGCAAAGAAAGAATGCTCAGTGCGCTTGACGTCATTGAAAACCATTCACGCGACAACTCAGACCATATGGATAAAGTCCTGGGCTAATTGCAAGCCGTAAAGAGTCTCCTTCGGGAGGCTCTTTTTTTTTCTTTAACCGGACAAATCGTATATTTATATATTGACATATATCAATATGTATTTTATATTATCGATGCGAAAGAAATCCGGAAAGGGTGGTCCGTGTGGAAGAAATAGGTGCTTTTTTTCTATTTATACAGAATCAAATATTAGGGATGCACTGGCTTAACTCGCTGGCCGGCGCTATCGTAACATCAGCAGGGCTGGACTTGACTTCGAGATTGGGGGGCTCCTTGCAGTTCTTTATCTATGACGTGATAAAAATACACATACTGCTTTCGGTGCTTATTTTTGTTATTTCCTACATTCAAAGCTACTTTCCGCCTGAGAGAACAAAAAAAATTCTCGGAAACTTTAACGGTGTCTGTGCCAACACAATGGGGGCTCTTTTGGGAACCATTACTCCTTTCTGCTCCTGCTCGTCCATTCCGCTCTTTATCGGCTTTACCAGTGCGAAACTGCCTGTGGGCGTGACCTTCTCCTTTCTGATATCATCGCCGCTGGTGGATCTCGGAGCTTTTATCCTCCTTGTGAGCATCTTCGGCATGAAAATAGCTGTCGCCTACGTTGTGGTCGGTATCATTCTCGCCGTTGCCGGAGGGACAATAATTGATAAAATGGGGTTGGAAAGATACATAGAAGACTACGTCAAGGCAATAGGCAGCGTGGATATCGAAGCAGAAAGCATAACCAAGGCGGAAAGAGTGGTCTATGCAAAAGAGCAAGTTGCTTGGACTGTGCATAAAGTTTGGCGTTACATAATTATAGGCGTAGGAATTGGCGCAGTCATTCACAACTGGATCCCCCAGTCAATGATCGAAACCGTTCTTGGTGACAAAAACCCCTTCTCCGTTCTCTTAGCGACGGCAATTGGTATCCCCATGTACGCGGACATCTTCGGCACCTTGCCGATTGCGGAAGCTCTTTACGCCAAAGGAGTCGGTCTCGGGACGATAATGTCGCTGATGATGGCGGTTACGGCACTCTCTCTGCCATCGATAATCATGCTGCGCAAAGCCGTTAAGCCGCCCCTTCTAGCCTTTTTTGTCGGAGTTGTATCTTTGGGGATAATCATCATCGGCTACACTTTTAACGCTTTTGGATGGTTGTTTTTGTAAAAGAACGGTGCTGGCACACGACACCCCGTCAAACTATATTTGATAAAATAACTTCAACCACGACAACAAGGAGGCTTTGCCATGTTCGGTTTTGGAAAAAAGAAAGAAAAAGAATCATGCTGCTGCTCTGCCAACAGTGCACAGACTAAAGAGACAAACAGCGGACAAGGGATAAAAGTTCTGGGAATGGGATGCGGCAGATGCAACGAGCTTGCGAGAAATGTAGAAATGGCAATGAAAGAACTGGGAATAGCCGGCGAAGTGGAGCACGTGACCGAAATGTCTCAAATCGCCTCATACGGTGTAATATCAACGCCGGCGCTTGTGCTCAACGGTAAAGTTGTCTCCGCAGGCAAGACACTTAGCACAGAAGAAGTCATCTCCCTTATAAAAGCCAAAAATATCTCCCCTATTCCCGCTAAAGAGGGGGAGTGCTCAGCCTGCGGCTGAGGCAGCTAGGACTCGGAGCCGTGAGCTCCCAAGAAACTCTCAAAATGACGATCAACAAAGAAAAATACGTCTGCTGGTGCTCCAAGGTCACAGAAAGCGACATCATCACTGCTATAGAAAGAGGAGCTTCATCGGCAAAAGAAGTCATCTCTCTCACCGGGGCGATGCGAAACTGTGACTGTAAAAACAAAAATCCCCGCGGCACCTGATGCTACGAAGACATTGTTGAAGTCTTCAACAGCCACAGCAAATAAAGACCCACGCGCAGAATTCGCGGCAGACTTAGATACCAGAGAGGCAATACACAAAAGCCAAACAAGCCGCAAAGACGAACACTAAAAACCAATAGACGGTAATATAATAAGCCCTGTGCGCCTAAACTGCTCACGGGGCTTTTACTTTTCCGCTAAGATCCGCTGCGGAACACGCAAAAGGCGTCTTGCTGCCGGAAGTGCCTTGAGCAACAAAGGTGGGTTGACGGTTTCAACAAACGAAAGGGGTAAACAGATGCTTCACAGATATGCAGTGCCAATAATACTGCTCTTCATTTCAAACATCTTCATGACATACGCTTGGTACGGACACCTCAAGCACCTAGGAACAAAACCGCTCTTCATAGCCATAATTGTCAGCTGGGGAATCGCCCTCTTTGAATATTGCTTTCAAGTCCCTGCCAACAGACTCGGACACGAAGTCTACACCCTGCCGCAGCTGAAAATTATTCAGGAAGTAATCACCATGACAATTTTCGCCGGCTTCACCGTCTTCATTATGAAAGAAAAGCTGACAATGAACTACCTTTGGGCCTCCCTCTGCATGGTAGGCGCGGTCTTCTTTATGTTCAAAGGGAACTAAAAATGGCTGAACCACGCGAAAAAAAAGGTTTTTTTGCCTCGTTTACAGCAGTATTTTTAAA
>RRZU010660291.1_pt1 | contig 16071 bp, 9 predicted proteins | sample 2165561 | NCBI WGS metagenome assembly RRZU01 (sample SAMN10456909, study PRJNA506462) | wastewater metagenome | isolation source: wastewater sludge | place: USA: Moscow, Idaho
CTGTAAACTTACCTCCTGAAGGAATTGTTCTTGTAAAATCAGATGCATAGTGCATATTTGTCTCCGCACCGGCATCAATTACCAGAAGACGACCATCTGTCAGTGTCTGGTGATGTGTGTGATTATGAAGCGTCTCTCCGTTCTGCGATAATATAATGGGGAAGGATGGCATATGACCGTTAGAGATTGCAATACCCTCCATCAGCCCTACCAGCTCCTGCTCCACCACACCCGGCTTTGCCATTCTCATAGCTGTATAGTGCATTGCGTATCCTATATCGGCAGCCTTATCAAGCTCAGCAATCTCCAGAGAGTCTTTTATCTCTCTCAGGGCAACTACCCCTTTAATGAACTCTTCCGATGCAAGCTCTCTCTGTTTGTCAAAAGGGGCCTGGAGTAATTTAAATAACTGTATCTGATTATGATATCTGTATGGAGGGAGGAAATGAACATCTCTGCCCAGAGATTTTGCTTTTGAAAGATACTCTTCCAGTTGAGCGGCCGGCCTGACATTTCTAACACCAACCAGTGAAGCCTTCTCTGACATTAGTGGCTGGGGACCCATCCAAATTATATCATCTATTGTAACATCATTACCAAAAATAATCTCCTCTCCGCTGTCGATATCTATTACAGCTGATAAATCCGGTTCATCCAAACCAAAGAAATAGAGAAATGTAGAATCCTGACGGAATCTGTAAGTATTTCCAATATAGTTAATTCCGGCTTCTGAGTTGCCAAGAAAAAGGAGTACTCCTGACTTTATTCTTGAGGCAAGTTCACGCCTCCTTTTTGCATATACATCTTTTGAAAACATATCAATCTGTTTTTGTCGTTTCAACAAAGATACATTTTTTAAAACCATGTTAAAAAAAAGGGAGCCAATTTGGCCCCCTAATTATAAAATATTTACAAAGCTATCAAGGCTTGTCCCACCAAACAGGATCGCTCCATATAGCATCCTTCATTGCCAGTGGGTTTGAGGCCATCAGTTGCTCGTTGTTGTAGTTGCTCTCGTGAGTACTGTGAGTAAACCTTCTGAACCAGTATGTAGGATCTGTTGGGCTTGATCCGGTCATCTTCGCTGTTGCAGTAAATTCGTAAGGTCTCTTGTAATCTATGTAAACAACTCCAAAGTTACCGATATTGCCTGCGCTGTAGTTGAATCTTCTCATATCATTCCAATTCTGGAAGTCAAATCCCATTGCAATGATTTTTTCTTTGATAATATCCGACATCTTAAGGTTAGCAGCTGTTTGAACAACAGCAGGGCTAGCCATGTAAGCATCAATATCTGCCTGGTTCATAGGCATCTGATCAGGATTCTTAACCCCGGCAGCTTTCCAGTCATTAAGCTTGGTCTGCATTCTTGCAAATGAGGCTCTTATACCTTCCAGGTAAGCGGTGTGAGCAGGTCCCGGCTGTCCCATTCTCAAATAAACCTCGGCTTTGATGAAACACATCTCTGCGTATGTTACAACATCAAAGTCAGAGTCAGGTCTAGCGTGGAATGAGCCTGTTCCGGCTACTGCATTAGCAGTTGTAACAGGATAATAATAAGTATCAGTAGCTGATCTTCCTGAGGTTGACAAGCTGTTTGATCTCATATTAACATAGACTGTATCACCGGCGCGTTTGTAGTTTGTGCTGTTGATAAAGAATGACCCCTTTTTGTATGTAACGGTTACTTTGGTTCCATCAACAACATATGACTGCTTAAGATTGGCGATAAAGTTGTTTCTGGCTGTCTCATCTGCAATTGTATAAGCTACTTTAGTGTCAGCAGTTGCATAGGAAGCAAGAAGAGGTCCGCCATTCTGACGAATATCTGAGTACATCATATCAACTCCAATATCCCTGGCCCATTCATAGCTTACAATTTCACCGGCTTCATTAAGTTTAATGTTTTTCATCATTGCAGGAACCAGCTTAGTCATACGAGGTTCAACCACTTTGGAACCTCCGGTATAGCTGTTGGTAAGAAGGTTGATGTACCATCTGGTCATTCTCTGTCCTGTACCATAAGCAGCAGAGTTCCATGTAAAGTTTGTTTGATAAGGGTCTGCAACTGTAAAGTTTACAGCATCTCCCTCTACATTGTAACGCCTTACAGATGTATTCTCAGAGTTTGATTTAGGTGCTTTATCAAGAGCAGCCAGAACTGCCTGAGGGTCGTATGAACTCTTCTTTGAGATAATGTTAAGATATCTGGCTTTTATACCATAGCACATCTTAATCCATTTATTCACATCACCTCCATTCCAGGTGTCACCATCTGCAAATTTAAAAGCTCCCGGCTCCTGAGTTTTGCCAAATAGCTCAATAGCTTTGTCAAGATCTGCCATACATCCTGCATAGATAACATCACCCTGATCGTAAGAAGGGTTGTATTTGTCACCCATAGCCTCAGTGTAAGGCATCTCTCCGTGAAGGTCAAGCATCATAAGGAATCCCAATGCTTTCATAGCATAACCGGCTGCCATATAGTGATAAGAGCCATTCTCTTCCGCCATTTTGATCATTGGACCGATATTAACACCTGCTCCCAAAAACCAGTTCTGGTAAATAGTTGTAGCACTTGACTGAGCCGGATTCCAGGCTGCAAGCAGACCATTGGCAGCTGTAGCGGAGCTTTGAGTCAGAATACCTGCTATTGTACTAGTACGCATGTTAGCGGTTCCGTGTGCATAGCCGTAATAGTGCTGTATCCACGGAAGCCTGTTGACAGGCGTGGCGCTTTTGTCTGTTGGATTGTCAGGGTCTACATTGACATCCAGCCACTTGTTGCAAGAGGTAAAACTCACAACAATTATCAGACCTAATATAATATGTAATAATTTTTTCATGATAAGATATTGTTAATCTATAAATTAGAATGTGAAATTAAGACCGAATGTAATATTCCTTGTAGCAGGGATACCGTTGTAGTCAATACCCATAGAGCCTGATCCACCGGTACCTGAGCCAGAAACGCTAACCTCTGGGTCCATTCCCTTGTAATTGGTCCATACAAACAGGTTGTTTGCAGAGAATGTAGCAGACAATCCTTTAACAATATTCTTGTTCTTGAATAGATCGGTAAAGTCGTAAGAGAGTGATAATGATCTTAGTCTTATCCAGTTTGTTTTTGTAATAAAGTTATATGCGTTATCACCATAGTTATTCCAGTACTGCTGAATCATATAATTACCTGATTTCTGAGCTCCGTTAACCGTGTACATCTTACCGGCTTCATAAGTGTAGCTTAGAGGCTCTCCTGTTACGCTTGAAACACCCTCAACAGTAACTGACTGTCTGTCAAGTGTACGCATACTCAAACCCCTGATTGTTGAACCATAATCTGTACCGTTGTAAATATCACCACCAAGACGAAGGTCAAACAAGAAAGACAAGTTCAGATTCTTATATCTGAAGCTGTTGTTCAAACCACCTATCATTATTGGTTCACGGTTACCCACTACATTTGTGGTAACTTTTGAAGTCTTGTAAAGTCCTGTTGTAGGATCAATCTGATATCTGCCATCTGCAATCTCTTTTCCTTCAGCATCTTTCTCTCTCTGCCAGTAGTCACCGGTCAAACCGAGGAAGTATCCACCATTAGGAACAGAGGCTGCTTTAACACCACCAATCTGAACGTCGGTTACATAGAAAAGACCTACGCCAGGAAGGAAGTCACCAAGTGTTCCACGGTTGCCTGAGAGGTTAAGGGTAAGATCCCATGTAAAGTCCTTCTTGTCTATTGGAATAGCGTTGATGGATAGCTCCATACCTTTATTATTAACAGATCCGCTGTTCAGAGTAAGGAAGATGTATCCTGTTGACTGAGCCAGACGAGGGCTTGCTAGCTGGTTTTTGGTTGTACTGTTGTAGTAAGTGAAGTCAAGACCCAGTCTGCCTCCGAAGAACTTTAACTCAGTACCCAGTTCATACGACTGTTGAATTTCAGGAACCAGGAACGGGCTACCGCCAGTCCAGCTGTTACCTGTTCCAATCATACCATTATGGACAACCTGAGGAGGCCACAGGTAGTTGTTGGTTGCATATGCATCGGCATCTTTACCTACTTGTGCCCATGAGGCTCTTACCTTACCAAATGATAAAATGTCATTTTTAGGCATAAGTTCGGTAAACACCAAGCTACCTGATACAGATGGATAGAAGTAAGATCTGTTTTCAACAGGAAGTGTTGAAGACCAGTCATTTCTACCAGTTACTGTAAGATATGCAATGTTCTTGTAACTTCCTCTGAACTCACCGTAAACACCAATCATTCTCTTGCGGGTAGTGTTCTCAGAGAAGAATTTATTCTCGTTAACAATGTTTTCAAAACTTATTGTTCCTTGAGTCAGGAAGTTATAACCCCAGTGATTTAAGGTTGTCCTCTCTGTCTGCTCAGTTGTATGTCCCAAAAGTAAACTTAAATCAAAGTCACCAATCTTTTTCTGGAAGTTCAACATCAGGTTGGATGTCAAATACTCATACTGTGATTTACCTTTGCTTAAACGGCCCTTCTGGTATTTTTCAAGTACTGCACCACCCGGAGCAATATATGTATAGTTACCGCTGTTATATGTATCATAGCCCAAACGGTAAATTACATTAAACCAGTCTGCGAACTCATAATTAGCGTTAATACCGCCTGTGAAACGGTTAAGATTGTCTGACAGCTTGTTCTTGTTGATAATCCAGTATGGATTCTCAACATCTGAAGCTAACTCCTGCAAACCTTCAAACATTCTGTATTTAGTTCCATCTTCGTTAAGATATCTGGTAACATCGTCACTTCTTGACCATCCGTAAAGTGCGGTCATAGCACCTGTACCACCACCATTGTATAGACCGGCTGCAGTAAGTGTCTTGTCAGTGTTTGAAAGCGTATAGGCAGCATTTGCACCTACTGTAAGTTTGCCATATTTCTGCTCGCCGTTAAAACGAACTGTTGTTTTGCTGGAGCCAGTATTAGGAACAACCCCTGTCTGCTCAAAGTTTGAAGCAGAGAGGTAGAATGAACCATTTCTTGTTCCTCCGCTGATGCTTAAACTATTGTCGTAAATACTTCCGCCCTGGAAGAAAGAGCCAACATTATCGTAAACTGTTCCGGTAATCTGGTTGCCCCATGATGAGGTAGTATAATCACTGAAAGATCCGGATTCGTTGTAGTAACCTCTTCCGTATTGTCCTTGAAGTTCCGGCAGTTTACCTACCCATGAGTATGAGTATTTAGTATTGAAGTTAACCTTCACTGAGCCTGCGTCACCCTTTTTGGTTGTAATAACCACAACTCCGTCAGCTGCTCTTGATCCGTAAAGAGCTGCAGCAGCAGCACCCTTATGAATAGACATATTCTCAATATCTTCCGGGTTGATGTCCATAACACGGTTGCTGAATGATGTTGCATTTGAAGTAACACCGTCAGTACCTGAATTACCTGTGTTTACTGTTGAGTTATCGTAGATAACACCGTCAACAACAAAAAGAGGCTGATTATCGCGGGACTCACTTGCAGAGTTACCACCACGGATAATGATTGTTGCTCCTGCGCCGGCAGCACCACTGGATTGAGTAATGTTAACACCGGAAACCTTACCGGCAAGAGAGTTTACGATGTTGGTCTGTTTGTTCTTCAAAAGCTCTTCGCTCTTAAGATCCTGAACAGCATAACCAAGTGCCTTTCTCTCCTTTTTGATACCCAACGCTGTTACCACAACATCCTCAAGAAAAATTGAAGATTCGTTCATGGTAACATTAATTACTGAGCGATTGTTAACCTGCTCCACAAGATCCTCCATACCAATTGCGGTAAAAAGAAGAGCCGCATTTGCCGGAGCACTTATCGAGTATGTGCCGTCAAGTTCGGTAGCAACTCCTGTTCTTGTTCCCTGAATAACAACAGTTACACCAATCAGGGGCTCCCCCGATTTGTCGACCACTTTGCCTCTGATATTTATGTTTTGTGCAAACACATTTCCAGACACAAGTAAAATGGCCAATAGCGACAGAATGATCAGTCTCATCATTCCGGCCTTTTTTTGTGAGTAATGCATGAATTTAATTTTTAGGTTAATAATGTTAACTTAATATTGAATTTCTGTTTTAAAAATCTCTGAAATCCCTAGTAAATAGTACATTTTATTATCATGTAAAACTATAAAATATTTTATGATTATTGAAATAAAACAACAAAAACTTGTTTTCACTATCACATCGTAATCATTTATATAATATAATTTATGGTTTTTAAGTAAATATGGCTTAGATATTTCATTTTAAAACCTACAAAATGAACAATAAATACCACTAATACAACATTGTTATATATATTGATACATTGATGTAATTCAAAACTTTAATCCAATAAAGTGGTTATTTACTACTTTTTATACAAAAAAAAAGTGGCCTCGAAAACGAAGCCACTTAGTGAAAAATTATAATCTATAAGACTAGTTCCAACCAACTGTTTGAGTCAGTGTATAACCTTTGTCAAGATATTCGCTAATCTGATTCTTTCCTATAGGAGCCATGTAAACTCTGTCTGTGAAAGGATCTCTGTCTGCAATGTTCTCAGGGATGTAATATCCTACTAAGTCTGCACCATTTGAACCATTATAGGTAACAACTGTTCCGTCTGCCTTCTTAACCTTAAGCTTGCCAACTTTTGCAGTTACAAGCCATTCCGGCATTTCAGCAGCGATGTTTACCCATGGACCAAGTAGCAGATCAGGATTCATTGTTCCGCTCATATAGTTAATCTTCTTCCATCTCTTGATATCAAGAAGACGTGTGTGCTCATAGAAGAACTCCATTCTTCTTTCGCGGCGGATCTCCCATATAAGAGCAGGAACATCTGCATCACGGTCAGGATCGTTTGGAAGAGCAGCTATTGAGAGAGGTGCTGTTTTAGTAACACCTTTAGCAACTGCCACTGCATCTAGCGGCCTGCTTCTGATTGCGTTGATTGACTTATCAATATCTGCCTGTGTAACTGCAGCACCACCCATGGTAGCTAGTTCAGCTTTAGCCTCAACCCAGTTGAGAACAACCTCAGCAAGACGAATCACCGGATAGTCATTAGTGTTAGTGTTTGAACCATACTCAGGAGGATATGTTTTACCTCTGTATGTAGGACCAACGCGATCAATAAACTTGTTTGCGTATAATAATGTTGAAGCCTCTTTAAGAACTACATTTGAGAATGTAGCTTCAAATCTTGGGTCTCTTGTTGCTACAAGTGTTGCGATATCAAGTTTATCTGCGTTAGCAACGGTTGAAGTCTTGTAAGGCTTGCCATCTTTACAGATAAATGATTTGATAAGTGCAAGGTTTGCAGATGGATTCTGACTTTCTGTTGTATTCGAATATGAAGCAACATGGTGAGTAATGCTAAGAGCAGCATCATAATGTCTGTACATCACAACTTCAGCGTTGTTTGCAAGGTCCATTGAACCAAACAGTGACCTGAAGTCTGAAGTAAACTTGAATGCGCTGTTATCCATAACAACCTGACCTGCTCTAACTGCAAGTTCAAGATATTTCTTGGCTTTCTCAGTGTTGTTCAGGTGATATTTCTGCCATGTTCCTTCAAAAAGCATGAATCTTGAGATGAAACCTGCTGCAATATATCTGTTAAGATACTGCTTGCTTCCGTCTGACAGACGCATGTTATCGAGAACATAAACAAAATCATCATATACCTTGTCCATTACTAATGTTCTGCTGTCCCTGTCTTTGTAAAGAAGGTCCATATCCTGATCAGTTAGTACCTTATCATAGTATTGGATGTCACCAAATACACTTACAAGTCTGCTGTACTCATAGCCACGGAAGAATCTTGCAACAGAGCTCCAGTGTTTGTATGGCTCAGCACCCAAAAGGTTCTTGCCGTTCATCATCTCTATTCTGTCAATAAACAGATTTGATTTTCTAACCCATGCAAAGTTCCATGTAGGTCCATTGTAAGAGGATAACCAACCGGCAGTTTCTGAAACTGCTGTTCTCGATGATGGAGAGGTTGTTTCAAAACCTGTTTGCTTGCCAGTAAAAGTAAGGTCATAGTTAAATGTATAACCTCTTAAAGGCGCATAATCTGTACCCCAAGCTGAGTTGTAACCAACAAAATAGTTAGCGTAGAAGCCGTTTGCAAACAAACGAACGTTATTTTCATTTGTCCAGTAGTTGCCGTCGTTCATCTGAGTCAATGAAGGTCTGTCAAGGAATTCCTTGCATCCAGTGAAGGCCAGGGCAACAACCGCAATTAGTATTAGTGTATATTTTTTCATCTTATAAAGCTTTTAGAAGTTAACCTGTATACCAACAGAAGCACTCTTGAATGTAGGTACACCCACACCAGAACGTCCCAAGTTGTAGTTTGTATCATCTCTCCACATAGAAACACCACTAATCACTTCCGCATCGATAGGAAGATCTCCAAGATGGTCAAACGTGAAGAAGTTCTCTAGAGCAGCATAAACTCTCAGTTTCTTGATTTTCACCTTGCTCATCAACTTTTCAGGAAGAGTATATCCTAGTGTAATGTTCTTGATTCTAAGGTATGACATATCAAGAAGATATCTGTCATTTACAACCATATTATAACCGGCTGTAGTACTAGTTGTACCACCACCCAAGTTCCAAGGTCTTGGATAGAAAGCATCTGTTCTGTCCTCTCTCCAGAAATCTCCGGCAAAAGCCTGTGGCATTGCACCATCAGCAGAGTTGAAACCAGGGATTGCAAGGAATCCGTTACCCCAAATCTCTCTCTTACCAACTCCCTGGAGGAATACTGAAAAGTCAACTCCCTTGGAGTCAAGTCCTGCACGTAAGCTATATTCATATCTAGGGGTAGAGTTACCTATTACTGAAAGGTCCCCATAATCAGGATTACCTTCAAGGTCTCTTATAAGGCTGTTGCCCGGGTTGATTACTCCGTCACCATTCAAATCTTTGAACTTAACGTCACCAGGACCAAATCTGAAGTTACCACCTTGAAGTCTGCCCTGATAAACAGGATTGGCTCCGGCAAGTTTATTAACGTTCAGATATCCGTCAGGAGATGTAATCAGGATAAAGTTACCATTTGCATCGTACTCAAAATCCTCTTTCTGATAAAGTCTGTCAACTTTGTAGCCCCAAATCTCACCATAAGTTTTGCCTACATACCAGTTGCTGATACTATTTGTTGTACCATATTTTGTAATTTTTGTTGTAGCATCTGCGAAAGTGGCAACTAAATTAAGACCAAGACCATTGCTGAATCTGTGGTTGTAATCCAGTTGAATTTCATAACCATTTGTTCTTAGTGAACCGTAGTTACCCTTAGGCGCAGAGGTTCCATATGTTGCAGGAAGACCCTCCTGTGGAACAATCATGTTCTCAGTATCTCTTCTGAACCAGTCAAATGTAATACCAAAATCACTATTGAATAGTCTTGCGTCAAAACCGAGGTCAAGAGTTGTGATATCTTGCCATGTTATGTTAGCTGCTACAGCTGCAGGGGTGCTAAACTGGTATAGTCTTGCTGTTCCAATTATAAACGAACTCATTGAGCCGCTCATTGTAGGGATATACAGAGAGTTTGAAACTGTCTGATCACCTATGGTACCCCATGAAGCTCTTGCCTTGAAGCTAGAAAGATATGGTTTAGACCACTCCATCCAAGGCTCTTCAGTTACTCTCCAACCGGCAGAGAATGATGGGAACCATCTCCACTTAAGTACATCCGGGAATTTAGAAGTACCGTCATATCTTAAGTTAGCCTCAACCAAATATTTATCTTTATAGTTGTAGTTTACCCTGCCGAATACACCAAACTGTGACTCCCATGCAGCACCACCACTTGTAGTTTGAGTACCTGTGGCCAGGTCAAACTGAGGGTTGTTAATATCAATCAACTGAGTTGTCTGAGACCAGTTATATGCACTCTTCTCTCCTACGCTGTTGATACCGAGCATGAACTTGAATCGGTTATTCTCATCCATACTCCAATCATAAGTAGTATTAAGTGTGATTGTATTCCACTGATTATTACTTGAGTAACGGTAAATGTGGTCCGGATTTGATCCGTTTGAAGTGTATGTAAAGTAGTCAAGTCTGTAAGCCGGCATAGACCCTTCATATCCGGAACCAACCACTTCACCTGAGTCATTTACATAGACACGCTGACCATTGCTGTCATATTTAGGGAGCGGTGCTCCCCAAGTATTAGCTGCAGTGAACTTTGTACCAGGTCTCAAATTAATATACTCCTGATTTGCATGAGTATAGTCAAAGTTGATTTTCCAGTCCTTCATAGGGGTAATTGTGATACCTCCATTAAGACTTGTATAATTGGTCTCCTGAGAAGCTGTGTTTGCAGCACTCATCTCATAAGCAGGGTTTCTTAGAGGATTTCCATCCTCAGTAGTCATTGGATACGTAGGTCCCCAGCGATAAAGATAGAGCCAAGGGTCAGCTGTTGTTGAGTTGGTTGCATAGGCATATCTCTTAAGACGCTTTGAGTACATTGCGCCTCCGTATACCCTTAACCAATCGTTAACCTCTGTTCCTACTCTGATAGCACCATTATATCTCTGGAAATCATCAACCTTTGCAGGTTTAATCATACCGGACTGATCCAGGTAACCAAAGCTGAGGTTATAATCTGTCTTGCCACTCTTACCATTGAGAGATACATTGTGAGTTTGAGTAGGGGTCCACTCTTTAATCATATAGTCATATGCATCATAAGTCCTCAAACCAATCTTTCTGTTGTTTGCATCAACATACCAGTCACGCCCGTAAACCATAGGGTCGTTTGGTTGAATAACATTACCCCATTTGTTCTGCCACTCTACTGCTTTTTCGTAGCCCTCTCTTGTCACCATCCAGAAAGCACCGGCAACTGTACCACCAGCTCTCTCGAATGCGTTCAAAGTGTATTCAAGAGCATCTAATCTACCCATCTCCATCTTCTTGGAGATATTCTGGAATGAGATATTACCTGAATAGGTTACGTTTACGCTTTCTGTTTTAGCACCTTTTTTGGTAGAAATAAGGATAACACCAAAAGCTGCCTTTGCACCATATATTGATGCAGATGCGGCGTCTTTTAAAATAGAGATAGATTCAATATCATCCGGATTAATCAGCTGAATTGAAGGAATCTCAACGTTGTCCATAAGGATAAGCGGAGAAGAACCTCCTTCAATTGATCCAAGTTGTCCACGAATCTTAAGAATAGGATCCGATCCTACCTCACCACTTGGTATAACAACGTTCAGACCCGGGGTTGATCCCTGAAGACCACGTCCAACGTCTGCTATAGGTCTTGACTCCAAAACCTTTGTGTCTACAGTTGCAACTGAACCGGTGAGGTTCTCTTTACGTTGCGAACCATAACCTACAACAACCAGGTCTTCAAGGAGAAGAGCGTCGTCTTCCATAGTTACGTTAATAAGGTTTCTGTTGTTCACCGGAACTTCGAGGGTTTTCATACCCAAAGAAGTGAAAACAAGCACTGCTCTTGGCTGTGCATTGATTTCGTAAGTTCCGTCCAGTGAGGTAGAGATGCCGGTGCGGGTACCTTTGATAAGTACACCTACGCCTACCAGCGGCTCTCCTTTAGAATCGGTAACTTTACCGGTAACCTTGATGTTCTGAGCCCACATAGAACCTGCAAAAAGCAGAAGGGCAAAAACCGACATCACTTTAATAGCGATACGATTTCCATTCTTTGAAACATGCATGAGTTTAAGAATTTTAGGTTAATAATTTTTAGTGGTTTATTTATTATGCAATTATGCAAAAGCACATTCGCAAAAGTATGAATTATTTCTTTAAAAAGTTCAGATTCCTGAATAAAAAAACGGAAAAAGCTATTATGGTTAATAAATAATTACTATATTATAGCGCGAACTTGGAAATTATAACTTAGAGCCTGCCTTACCAATAGGAGCCACTTCAACCGGCAGATAAAACATCCTTGATTTTACTTCATCAGGAAGTTGTACAAGGGCGGATAGTCTCTGAGCATCTTTCTCTGTTGTCATAATAAGTGCCTTATTATCTTTTAATGCCCATCTTTTTATCTTTCCGGCATCTCTGTTTGAAAAATTATGATGATCCCTGAATTCAAGGCTTGATGATATCTTGTAAAAACTTAACAAATGATATCTTAAATGGCGTGGATTTGCAATAGAAGTAAGTAAAAACGCAAATTTTGAATAGATATATCGTTTATCTGCCTCCTGAGGGAATACCGGAAGCGGATCTGCATATTTAAGTGTTGTAAATTGCACCTCAACTCCCGCAGGCATCTTTAGCCTCTGCTCCCAAAGAAACATATCGGCAGCATCCATCTCAGAGGGGCATTTTGTTACAACAACAGTATGGGCCCTCTTTATCTGCTCAGGGAGATCCCTGAGCCTTCCCAGGGGAAGAAGGTGGTCTCTGTCTATTGGTCTGCTTGAGTCTATCAACACAATGTTTTTAGAGGGCTTCACCCTCCTGTGCTGGAATCCGTCATCTAGTATGATAGTTGTGGGTCTTTTGTCTTCAGGTAAGGAGAGCAGCTTCTCAATACCTCGCCTTCTGTTTGTGTCAACACATACCAGCACATCCGGGAACTTTCTCTTAATCTGAAGAGGCTCGTCACCTGAATCGGCAGCAGAGTCTGCTATATTAACCTCTCTCCATCCTCTCCCCTTTCTTCCGTAGCCCCTTGAGAGAACTGCAGGCCTCTCACAACCGTGAAGTGTTTTGATAAGATACTCTACATACGGGGTCTTTCCGGTTCCTCCAACGGTAATATTCCCTACTGATATAATAGGTATGGGGTATTCACGGGATTTTATAATTGATGTATCGTAAAGGAAGTGCCTTGTTTTAAGGGCAAAATAGTATGGAAAAAGCAGAACTTTATCAATCAGAAAAGTTTTCATTTGCTGGGTATTTCTCTTTAATTTGGTCAAGAATATTCAGAAGCTCAATATGGCTATCCTCAGTAACAAGTTTCATCCTGATGGGTTTAAAATCGGGAAGAGATTTAAAATATGCGGAGAGGTGCCTTCTCATCTCCAGCACTCCTACTCTTTCGCCTTTGACCTCCACAGATTTAAGCAAATGGCGTTTTGCGAGATCAACCTTCTCTTCAACTGTAAGAGGGGGCATATGCTCCCCTGTTTCCAAAAAATGTTTAATCTCCCGGAATATCCATGGCCTTCCGTAGGTTGCCCTCCCTATCATTACTCCATCAACTCCATACCTCTCAAAAGCCTCTTTTGCCTGAATATCGGTTGTTATGTCTCCATTCCCGATTATCGGAATCCTCATTCTGGGGTTTCTCTTTATCTCTCCTATCAGTGTCCAGTCTGCTTCTCCTTTGTAGAGCTGGGCTCTTGTCCGTCCGTGTATTGTCAGCGCCTCAATGCCTGTCTCCTGCAATTGCTCAGCAAGTTCAACAATAATTTTTGAATTTTCATCCCACCCCAGGCGGGTCTTGACAGTTACCGGCAATTTTACTGCCTCTACCACCCTGCGGGTGATATCAACCATTTTATCGGGATATCTCATCATCCCCGACCCTGCTCCTCTGTTTGCAATTTTATTAACAGGGCAGCCAAAGTTTATATCAATGAAAGAGGGTTGCGCCTCCTCGGCCATCTTTGCTGCCTCCACCATAGCCTCCGGTATATGGCCATATATTTGTATGCCGATTGGCCTTTCGTAAGGGAATGTCTTAAGTTTTTCAAGTGATTTCCGGGCATCCCTGATGAGTCCATCTGACGAGACAAACTCGGTATACATAACATCAGCACCAAATTCTTTGCATATATACCTGAAGGATGCATCTGTCACATCCTCCATTGGGGCGAGAAAGAGGGGTCTCTCACCCAGTTCAGTGTCTCCGATTTTCATAACGCAAAAATATAGGTATTTTGTCACTTTAAAAAATAGTTATAACTTTGCACCCCCCTATGTGTAGGGGAATCGCAACATAAATTAATATATTAACCTAAAAATCAACAAAGTGGACACATTGAGCTACAAGACCGTGTCGGCAAATCAGGCTACAGTTACAAAGAACTGGGTAGTCATTGATGCAACCGACCTGGTATTAGGAAGACTTGCGTCAAGGGTCGCTCTGATCCTTCGCGGCAAGCACAAAGCCAACTACACGCCACATGTGGACTGCGGAGACAATGTAATTATTGTCAATGCTACAAAAGTTCGCCTGACTGGCAAGAAGTTGACTGACAAGGTGTACGTTCGTCACACCGGGTATCCCGGCGGACAGAGATTTGCCACTCCTAAGGAGTTGCTGGATCGCAAACCGCTGGCAGTAGTTGAGCACGCCGTGAAGGGCATGCTGCCAAAAAATCGTCTGGGAGCACAGCTGTTCCGTAATCTTTTCGTTTACGAAGGAGCGGAGCATCCTCATCAGGCACAGCAACCAAAACAAATCAATTTAAACGAAATTTAAACGAGCATGGAATTAATTAACGCCCTTGGAAGACGAAAATCAGCAGTTGCTCGCGTTTATGTGAACCCTGGAAAAGGCAATATTACAATTAATGACAGAACTCTTGAGCAATATTTTGCTGACGAGTCTCTTCAGTACATTGTTATGCAGCCGCTTGTCCTTACAAACACTCAATCTCAGTTTGACATTAAAGTTAATCTTGATGGTGGTGGAGTTAAGGGTCAGGCAGAGGCACTTCGCCTTGCAATAGCCCGCGCTCTATGCAAAATAGACGCTGAGGCTCATCGCTCTGTTCTAAAAGCAAATGGTTTCCTTACTCGTGACCCCAGAGAGGTTGAGAGGAAGAAACCGGGACAGCCTGGTGCACGCAGACGCTTCCAGTTCAGCAAACGATAGTATTTATTATCGGTTGAAACTGATTTTTTGCACGGAAAGGATAAAAATTCAAGGATCTTAAAATTTAAGCTACCGGAATTTGCCAATCCGCGGAAAATCCGGGAGACCTTCAAAAAGCTACTCCCGATTGAAGAAAAGAGAAAAACAAACATTTATTACAAGAAAAAATGCCAAGAACAAATTTCCAAGAACTACTTGATGCAGGTGTACACTTCGGCCACCTTAAGAGAAAATGGAATCCTAAGATGGCTCCCTATATCTTCATGGAGAAGAATGGGATACACATTATAGATCTGCACAAGACCGTTATCAAAATAGATGAGGCTGCAAGCGTAATGAAACAACTGGCACGCGCCGGTCGTAAAATACTATTTGTGGCAACCAAAAAGCAGGCTAAAGACATTGTAGCAGAATACGCAAAAGCAGTAAATATGCCATATGTTACCGAGCGCTGGCCCGGTGGAATGCTTACCAACTTCCCGACTATCCGCAAGGCAGTCAAGAAGATGAACACAATTGACAAAATGATGACTGATGGTACCTACGAGACACTTGCAAAACGCGAGAAACTTCAGGTAACCCGTCAGAGAGCCAAACTTGAGAAGAACTTAGGTTCAATAGCAGACCTTAACAGGCTCCCTTCTGCCCTCTTTATTGTTGACATACAGAAAGAGATGAATGCCGTGAAAGAGGCAAATCGTCTGAATATTCCGGTTATCGCGATGGTTGATACATGTTGCGATCCAGGTCCGATTGATTACGTGATCCCGGCAAACGACGATGCTGCAAAATCTATCTCTCTTATTATGGAGAGACTATCACAGGCAGTAGCTGAAGGCCTTTCAGAGAGGAAGATGGAGAAGGAGAAAGAGGTACAGTCTGAATCTAAAGATGCTCCTGAGGTTAAGAGGACTCGCGCCCGCAAGAGTGCATCTCCTTCGGCACCGGCATCAGAGGTTGAAGCTGAAGCAGAGCCAAAAGCAGAAGTTCTTGCTGAACCAAAAGCAGAGGCTGAAGCAGAAAATTAGTAATAACGCCCTTATTTAATATAAAAATGGAAATCAAAGCAACAGACGTTGCCAAACTTCGCCAAATGACAGGCGCAGGAATGATGGACTGCAAGAGTGCTCTTGTAGAGGCCAACGGCGATTTTGACAAAGCAAAGGACATCATTCGTGAAAAAGGCAAACTAGTAGCAGCAAAAAGAGCAGACCGCGAAA
>RRZU010210599.1_pt1 | contig 16070 bp, 14 predicted proteins | sample 2165561 | NCBI WGS metagenome assembly RRZU01 (sample SAMN10456909, study PRJNA506462) | wastewater metagenome | isolation source: wastewater sludge | place: USA: Moscow, Idaho
AAAAGGCGCTCCAAGGCACGGCAGGCACCATCACCTCGGACACACCCGAGAACGTGCTGGCCAAGATCCAGGCGCAGGTGGACGCACAAGGCTGAGCCCTCCGCGTTCGAAGGAGGTGGGGAGTCGTCGTCACGCGCAGGCACCGACGGCTCCCCGTTCCCTCCCGCTCATCGGACGCACAGCCTTCCCGCATCCCTGCTTCCCGCATCCCTGGAGAAGAGGAGACACCCATGACCGCACCCCGCCGTCGCGGACGCGCCCACGAGGTTCGTGCGGCACTGCCCTGGCTGGTGCCCACACTGATCCTCATCGTCGGCGTCGTGCTCTACCCCGCCGTCTTGATGGGGTGGACCGCCACCCGGAAGTACAACGCCTACGGCGTCGAGCGAGGGCCGGCAGGCTGGGACAACTTCGTTGGACCAGCCGGGGCCCTGACCTTCCCCACCGTCCCCATCCCGCAGATCCTGATCAACACGGTGGTCTGGGTCGTCGTCGTGGTGGCGATCACCGTGGCCTTGTCGTTGCTGTTGGCACAGTTCCTCAACCAAAAGTTCCGCGGGCGCAAACTGCTGCGTCTGGTCATCATCCTGCCGTGGGCCAGTTCCGTGGTCATGACCGCGACCGTCTTCAACTACGGTCTCCAAACCGACGTGGGGCTCTTCAACCGGCTTCTGGTCGACACAGGGATCCTCGAGGCGGCCTACGGGTTCACCAAGAACCCCACCTCGGCCTTCTGGGTGGCCGTCTTCGTCGCCATCTACGTCTCCCTGCCCTTCACGACCTACACGATCCTCGCCGGGCTGCAGGCCGTCCCCGAGGACATCTTGGAGGCCGCCCACATGGACGGGGCCAATCGCTTCCAGCGGTACACGCGCATCGTGTTGCCGATGCTGCGTCCCGCTCTGCTCGTCGCGACCCTGATCAACATCATCAACGTGTTCAACTCCCTGCCGATCCTCAAGATCCTCAACGAGACCCCCGGATACAACACAGGGCACACCACGACAACGCTCATCTTCGAATACAAGGCGCAATTGGGCCCCGGGGTGGCGAGTGCGCTCTCCCTGGTGAACTTCGCCTTCTGCCTCGTCGTGATCGCGATCTACCTCGCCGCCGTCCAGCCCACGAAGGAGGTCTGACCCATGGCCGCCACACGCCGCCGCGGCGGCATCGACCAGCCGCCGAACCCGATCGGGATCGCGCTGGGAAGCCTGGTCATCGTCGTGTTCTTCGCGTTTCCCTACGCCTTGATGCTGATCAGTTCGCTCAAGTCGCGCGAAGACATTGCCAAGATCCCCCCGGACTACCTGCCCGCCTCGCCCCAATGGGACAACTACCTGACCGTCTGGGCGTCGAACGTCGCGCCCGGGGGCGCACTACTGGCCACGACCGTCATCGCGCTGGGGGCCACGCTGCTCGTCTTGCTGGTCGCCACGCCCGCCGCCTACTACATCGCACGGTTCCGGTTCCCGGGACGCCTTGCCTTCTTGTTCCTCGTGCTGATCACCCAGATGCTCCAGCCGACGGTGCTGGCCGTGGGCCTCTATCAAGAGTTCAGTTCGTGGCGCGGACCCCTGGTCTGGGTGGCGTTGATCCTCATCAACGCGGCGTTCAACCTCTCCTTCGCGATTTGGATCATGCAGGCTTTCTTCGCGTCCGTACCGAAAGAGGTGGACGAAGCCGCCCTGATCGATGGCGCCGGACGTCTCCAGACACTGTTTCGGATCTCACTGCCGCTGGTGTGGCCCGGCATCGTGACGGCGATCGTGTTCGTGTTCGTCAACACGTGGAATGAGTACGCGGCCGCGTTCATCCTGGTCCAGGACCCCGCATTGCAGCCGTTGACGGTGGCCATGCCGCGCTTCCTGGGGCTCTACGTGCGTGACTGGCAGTACCTGTTCACGACCGCGATGGTCGCCGTGGTCCCGGTGATTATCTTGTTCGCCTTCATTGAGCGCCGTCTCATCGGCGGACTGACAGCCGGGGCCGTGAAGTAGCACGCGCTCAGCCGCCGAGGACGAACCGCGGTAGGTCGTCCTCGGCGATCGAGCCGTGGAGAGGCCACCCCCACTCGCCGTCCACGTCGATCAGCCGGATGCCTGGAGACTCGAGCCACGACGCGATGCGTTCGGTCTCTTCGATCGTCGCGGCAGGCAACCCCGCCACGGGCGCGGTGACCTGTTCGGCCACGGCGGTGGCCTCGCGTGCCGCTGTGACCACACTGTCTCCCGGACGGACCCAGGCCGCCGCAGCGAGGCGACCGTAGCGGATGACGTGGGCCTCCCAGCCGCCCACGCTGCGGCGGACGGCCACCAGTTCGGCACACCGAGCCAACGCACCGACGCGGCGGGCTCGTGTGGAGGCCCGGACGAAGCCGAGCAGACGACTGGTGAGCCGTTCGGCCTCTTCGAACCGCTCTTGCGCCATGAGTGCTGCCAGGCGGGTCGCCGGGGCGCGCACGACAGCGCGGACGTCGACGGTCAGGCTGCTGCGCACCGCCTCGACGAGATGGGCGTAATCGACGCGAGCAATAGTGCCGTCGCAGGGCGCGGCGCAACTGCCCAGATCGCCCAGCGCGCAACGGCTGCTAGGGGTGCGCTCGGACAGCCGTGCCGTGCACTGACGCAACGGAAAGGCGTCGTAGATGGCGGCCATCGCGTCTTCGGCTGCGGCGCGGCGCGAGAAGGGGCCGAAGTAACAGGCGCCGTCGTTGGTGACCTTGCGTACCACCGACAAACGCGGGAACGGCTCTTGGGTCAGCTTGATCCACTGCTGCCGCTCAGGAAACTTGGAGCGACGGTTGTACCGCGGGGCGTGCGCGGCGATGAGGCGCAACTCCAAAACTTCGGCCTCCAGCGGCGTGCGGCACGCCGTCGCCTCGACCCCCGTCGCGATACGGATCATCTCCTCCATGCGCGGACGCTTCTCCGCTGCGGTGAAGTAACTCCCCACGCGAGAGCGGACATTGACGCTCTTGCCGACATAGAGCACCTGACGACGGATCTCACCGTCGCGATCGGGCAGATCGGCGACGAACTGGTAGACCCCCGGGCCACTGGGCACGTCTTTGGCCCAGGTGCGTTTAGCCCGGCGTTGCGGCGAGACCCCCCGGGTGAACTCCAGAAGATCCTCCACCGTCGTCACGCCCAGGTTTCCCACGCGTTCCAACAGGCGATGCAGGACCGTCACGGTGGCACGGGCGTCGGTGAGGGCACGGTGATTGGGGGACTCCTCGACGTGGAAGTGACGCGCGAGGGTCGCCAACTTCACATTGGGCACCTCGTCGCGGGTCAGGACGCCGCGTGCCAGGGCGACGGTGTCCAAGACGCCGAACCCCGGCCAGCGCACGTCCTGATCGGCGCAGGCACGCTTGAGGAAACCGACGTCGAAACCCGCGTTGTGGGCCACGAGCACCGACCCCCGCGCGAACTCCAAAAAGGGAGGGATCACCTGATCCACGCGAGGGGCGTCCGCCACCATGGCATCGGTGATGCCGGTGAGCACGGAGATCAGGGGCGGGATGTGCCCGTGAGGGTTCACCAGCGTCTGGAACTCGCCCTCGACCGCCCCGCCGCACACCCGGACGGCGCCGATCTCGGTGATGCTCGCCTCAGGACCCGCGCCCGTCGTCTCCAGATCGACCACCACGAACGGCGTCGTGGCCAGGGACCGGCCCAGATCCTCGAAGCTGGGTTGCAGCGTGGCGGAGTTCATGATCGGACACGCTAGGCGTCGCCTCCGACACTTCAGCCGATGGTCGCTGTCCTCCGCCACCACTCGGGCCGAGGACGGCGTTTTGTCGGCGGGCGCTGTCAGGGTGGGGCCATGAACACGATGCTCATCGATTGCGTCGGCTGCGCGGCGCGAGGCCCCGCGTGCGACGACTGTGTGGTGTCGGCGCTCCTGGGAGCGCCTGAGCAGGGGGCCCCTGAGATGGCCGCCTTGGCCGACGACGAGCGAGCCGCGCTCGACGTCATGGCCGAGGGGGGTTTGCTGCCGCCGTTGCGTCTGGTGGCGCGGGCGGTTCCCGAACGTTCGCAGCGGTGGCGCCGTGGCGCCTGAGTCAGGTCGGCCGCTGCGTCGCCGCGGTCTCGGCGGTGGCCTACTGCCGGCCCCCGATCGACGGGGCAGGCGGCGCCCGCGGCACGGGTGGGGCGGGGCAGGGGCGCGCTAACCGTGCGTCGGGCGTCGGCACTCTGCGCGGGGCGTCGGTGCCTGGGCGTTGTTCGGCGCGGCACGCGGTAGCGTCGGCGGCGTGGGAGCGCGGATCGGACGCAGGGCAGCCGTCACGGCAGCCATGGGCCTCCTCGCGGGGTGTGCGGCGCTTCCGGGGTCGCAGAACACCGCGCCCCAGGCGTGGCCCTCTCCCACCCCTCGCGTACCCGATGCGGACCTCCTCCAGCGGTTGGCGACCGACCTGACGGCCGCTGTGCGCGATCACGATGCCGACCGGTTTGTCGCCCTCTTCGCACCACAGGGGCGGGCCGCCGGGTCGGTCATCGGGCGCAACGCCCTCCACCTGGCCGCCTGGCAGGCCGAGGCGGACGCCGACCACCTCCGCGTCCGAACCCAAGCAGGCGCGCAGACGGGGTGGGGCAGCGCGACACTGGCTCTCGCAGTCGATCCCGAGGGCCGCATCCTGTGGCTGGGGCCACGCCCGGGCGATCATCCGGTGGTGTGGCTCGACCACCTCATCGACGTCTCCCACGACGACCCGATCTGGTTGATCGCCGCAGCCTCCCAGGCGTCCATGGCCCCCGTGTGGCTCAGGACGGCGCGGGATGCATCCGAACGTCTGGCAACCCTGGATTGGAGTGTGTGGCGCCCCCCGAGCGAAGTGGCTGCCCCGTTGACCCTCGAACTCCCCGCTGACCTCGTGGGTTTTGGCGAACCGATCGACGTCGGGGCCTACGTCCGGCTGCGTGGCACCGACGACGAGCCGCGCATCGTCGTCAGCCCTGCCGACCGCCCCGGCCTCACGCAGGAGGAACGCCTCCACCTCCTCACGCACGAGGCCGTCCACGCCCTCACGCGCTCACCCGAATGGGCTGCCCCTGGGTGGGCGGTCGAGGGGTTCGCTGAACAGGTCACCGAACAGCTCTTCCCGGATCTGGCAGCCGCCCATGCGGCCCTGCTGCCTCGCGCATCCGAGGGGGTCGGCCTTCCCTCCGACGCCGACCTAGCCGCCGGTGGCCTGCCGGTCTATGCGCTGGCCGCGCGGGCCATCGCGGGGGCACAAGACCGCTGGGGAAGTGTCCAGGTGCAACGATGGCTCGCCGATTGGCAGGCCCCCGGACGCCCCTCCGAGGCGGAGTTCACCGACGCGTTGCGCGCGGCTCTCCCACAGTGAGACACCCCGCCCCGCAGGGACAGGCGACCCGCAACGGCGCCCTGACGAGCGGGGGGCGAGTCCAGCCCCGCGCTGCGGTGGCACCCTCCTGGGCAGGCGGCAGGCGGCAGGCGGCAGGCGGCAGGCGGCAGGCGGCAGGCGGCAGGCGGCAGGTGGCCTAGGCCTGGATCCTGTCAGCGCTGACGCGCTCGACGAAGGCTGTCGACGCGGCGAAGATCGTGTCCGCGTCGTAGTCCATCGTCGCGACGTGGTAGCTGTTGGGCAGCATGATCTCGGTGATGTCATCGCTGGAGACCTGGCGCACCACGATCTCCGTCGACGAGGCAGGGACGACATGGTCGACCGTCGACCGGAACACGATGATGGGGCACGTGACGAGATCCAGGCACGAGCGCACGTCGGCCCACAAGGCCAACAACTCGGCCACGGCGGCCGTCGGGGTGACGTCATAGCCGCCCTCATCGACACCCGGCTTGTGAATGTCGTTGCCGATCGAGTCGACGCGGCGCACGACGTACTTCAGCACCGGCGCGAGGCGAGCCAGAGGATCCACCGCGCCCAGTGCTGGGTTGACGAGCATCAGCCCCGCCGTCTGAGGGTGCTGTTCGGCCAAGCGCAACGCCAAAGACCCGCCCATCGAGATGCCCGCGACGAAGACCACCGAGCACCGCTGCGCCAACGCCTGGTATTCGGCGTCGACGCAGTCGTACCAGTCCTGCCATGACGTCACGCTGAGTTCCTGCCAGGTCGTGCCATGCCCGGGCAGGCGGGGGACGGCGACGGTGAATCCCGCGGCGGCCAGGTGGCGGGCCCACTCCACCATCGAGGTGGGCGTCCCGGTAAACCCGTGGCACAAGACGACCCCCACCGGCCCGCCGTCGGCGTGGAAGGGGCGCGCATGCTCGGCGATCGTCATGGCGTCATCGTAGGCGAGGTGACCACTAGGCTGACCGGTCAGGAGGTTCGCCTGACATGAGTTGGTATGGGTTTTTCAAGGTGCCGTTTCGCGCGATGGTGCGATGCGGCTACGGCGCCCGCGCAGTGGGGGAAGAGAACATCCCCACGACGGGGCCGGTCATCTTGGCAGGCAACCACATCGGTGCCGCCGACACGTTCGTGATGCCCGCCTTGATCAAGCGGAAAGTCACCTTCCCCGCCAAGGCAGAGATGTTCACCGGACGCGGCGGGCCCATGACCAAGCTGGTGGCCTGGTTCCTCAAGGCCGTCGGTCAGGTGCCGTTGGACCGCTCCGGCGGGCGGGCGTCCGCCGACGGGCTGGGGCCGATCCTGGACGTGCTCGAACAGGGCGGCGTGGCGGGCATTTTCCCCGAGGGAACACGGTCTCCTGACGGACGCATGTACAAGGGCAAGACCGGCGTCGCACGCTTGGCCCTGGCTTCGGGCGCCGTCGTGATCCCCGTCGCCGTGCGCGATTCGCAGTTCACCGGAAAACGGCTGGGCATTCCGTGGGCCGACCACCCGGTCATCACGTTCGGGCGTCCGCTGGACTTCTCCGACTACGCATGGGGCGAGAACGATCGGGCCGTCTTGCGGTGGGTGACCGATGAGGTGATGGCAGCGATTCAACAACTCACCGGTCAGGTGTACGTGAACGCTTACGCCATCTCCGTGAAGTACGGCGGAATGAGCGAGGAGGAGGCGCTGCGCCGCATCGCTTCGCGTCCCGGCGGCGGGCCTGCGCCACTGCCCCCGGCCCCGCAGGAACCCGCGTCCTTGCCGCCTGCAGCGGAGGACACTGCCTCCCAGGGGCCTGCAGCGGAGGACGCCGCGTCCTGACCGGCGGCACGTGAACGGAGTTCGCTACCGGGTCGCGTATCCTGTGCCGGTGCCAACCACCATTCCCACACTGACGGATCTGCATGCCCACGGAGCGGCCCAGCAGCCGAACTATCCCGATGTGCGTGCCGTCGAGGAGGTCGTCGCCGAGTTGCGGCAGCGTCCGCCGCTGGTGTTCGCGGGGGAGGCCGACGAACTGAAGGCCCGGCTGGCCGACGTGGCGGGAGGCCGCGCGTTCCTGCTGCAAGCGGGCGACTGCGCGGAGACCTTCGGCAACGTCACGGCAGCCAACATTCGCAACTCGCTGCGCGTCCAGCTCTCGATGGCGGTCGTGCTGCAATACGCGGCCCAGGTGCCGGTGGTGAAGGTCGGACGCATCGCAGGCCAGTACGCCAAGCCGCGCAGCAACGACCTGGAGACCCGCGACGGCGTGACGCTGCCCAGCTACCGCGGCGACGCGGTGAATGGGCTCGACTTCACCCCCGAGGCGCGCGTCCATGAGCCACGCCGCCTCCTGGACGTCTACAACAGTTCGGCGGCCACGCTGAACCTGGTCCGTGCCTTCGTCAACGGTGGCTTCGCGGACCTGCGCACCGTCCATAGCTGGAACAGCGATTTCGTGCGCAGCAGCAACGTCGAGGAGAAGTACACCCAGCTCAGCGACGAGATCGAGCGGGCCATGGCGTTCATGGTCGCGTGCGGCGTCAGCGACGATTCGCTGCGCCGGGTCGGCTACTGGGCCTCGCATGAAGCGCTGCTGATGGAGTACGAGCACGCCATGGCACGCATCGACTCGCGCACGGGAAACCCGTACGGCACGTCCGGCCACCTGCTGTGGGTGGGCGAACGGACGCGTCAACTCGACGGCGCGCACGTCGAGCTCCTGGCCAGCCTGCGCAACCCGATCGGCATCAAGATGGGGCCCTCCACGACGCCGGACGATGCGCGCGCGCTGGTGGAGCGCCTCGACCCGAACGCCGAACCCGGACGCCTGACCGTCATCACCCGCATGGGTGCCGGCAAGGTTCGCGACGCGTTGCCGCCGCTCATCGAGGCGGTCGAGTCCACCGGTCGCAAGGTGGCGTGGGTGTGCGATCCGATGCACGGCAACACGTACTCCACCGAGCGGGGCTACAAGACGCGCGCCTTCCCGGTGATCTGGGACGAGGTGGACGGCTTCTTCGACGTCCACGCCGACCTGGGCACCTGGCCCGGCGGGGTCCACATCGAGCTGACCGGCAACAACGTGACCGAGTGCGTCGGCGGCGTCCACGAACTGGACGAGGCCGACCTGGCCACACGGTACGAGACGGCGTGCGATCCGCGCCTGAACCGGGAGCAGGGCATCGAGTTGGCGTTCTACCTGGCCGAGCGGCTCCGCGAGGACATCGTCCGCCGGGGCACGAACCCGGTTCAGGAGTTCGAGCCGCGCGAGCTGTGATGATCGACCTGCGCTCGGACACGATCACCCGGCCCACCGCCGCGATGCGCGAGGCCATGGCGGGCGCGCCGGTCGGTGATGACGTGTACGGCGAAGATCCGACCGTCACGCTGCTGGAGGGGCGAGTGGCCGAGATGCTCGGTCACGAGGCGGGGCTCTACTGCGCGACGGGATCGCTGGCGAACGTGTTGGGCGTCGCCACGCACGTGGCGCCGGGCCAGGAGGTGCTCTGCGACAGCGGTGCCCACATTGCTCGCGCCGAGATGGGCGCCCATGGTGCCGTGTCGGGCATCACGATGCGCACCTGGGGGAGCGCGGATGGGCGCGTGACTCCCGACCGGGTCGAGGCTCTCCTCTCCCCGGATGCTGGCCCCTACTTGGTGTCCACGGCCTGCGTGGAGATCGAGAACACGCACAACTTTGGTGGCGGTACCGTCCAGCCGTGGGACGCCCTCGTCGCGACGACGCGCCTGGTGCGGGACGCCGGGGTGGGGTTGCATCTCGACGGGGCGCGGTTGTGGAACGCCCACGTCGCCACCGGTATCGGGCTGCGCGAGTACGGGACCCTTGTCGACACGGTCAGCGTGTGCTTCAGCAAGGGCCTCGGCGCCCCGATGGGTTCGGTGCTCGTCGGGTCACGGGAGGCCATCGGCACGGCCCGGGTGCTGCGTAAGCGTCTGGGGGGTGGCTGGCGTCAGGCCGGGATCATGGCGGCTGCCTGTTTGTACGCCCTCGACCATCACGTGGCTCGGCTGGCCGAGGATCATGCGGCGGCTCGCGCCCTGGCCCGGCCCCTCATCCAGGCTGGGGTCGCGGTCGCCGAGCCGGAGACCAACATCGTCGTCGTTCCCACCGGGGACGTTCCCGCCTCGCAGGTGGTGGCGGCAGCCGCGGATCAGGGTGTCGCGCTGTCGGCTGTGGGTGCGCGGGTCGTGCGCGCGGTGACGCATCTTGATGTCAGCGCGGACGCGTGCGCGACCGCGGGGGACATCCTGACGGCTCTCCTGACCGGCGGCGCGCGCTCCTGAGTGTTCCCCCTCCCGGAACCGCGCGCCTGTGGCAGATTCGCGTACCTGCGCCATGTGCCTCGGCCACGTTCTCGTACCGGCGCCCATGCGCCCTTGCCTCGGCGCCGCTCTTGATCGGTGGTGGCCGGCACCGGGGTGGGCGCGGCAAGGTCCGGAATAGTTGAACCATCCATCTTCGTTGATGTCGGTATGAGTGCGTTTTCTGGTTCCGCCTCGCCACTGGCCACCGTCGTCATCGGCGCGGGGCAAGCAGGCCTCAGCGCGTCCGGGTACCTCGTCCGTAGCGGGTTGCGCCCTCACCAGGATTTCGTTGTTCTCGACGCCAACGACGGACCAGGTGGGGCCTGGCGTCACCGGTGGGCGTCCCTCACACTCGGGGCGGCCCACGCCGTCCACGATCTGCCCGGCTTCCCCCTGGGCAGCCCCGACCCGCACGAACCGGCCTCCGCCGTCGTCGCACGCTACTACGGGGACTACGAGCGTGCGCTGTCGCTGCCCGTGATCCGCCCGGTGCACGTGGAGGCCGTGACCTCTCGCCCCGACGGGCTGCTGGAGGTGCGTGCCGGTGAGAACGCGTGGGTGACCCGCACGCTGATCAACGCCACCGGGACGTGGGACAAGCCGTGGTGGCCCTCCTATCCGGGGCGCGCGTCGTTCCGGGGCCGACAACTGCACACCCACGACTTCGTCGACGCGGCACAGTTCGCGGGCCAGTCGGTCGTGGTCGTCGGCGGGGGACTGTCGGCCGTCCAGTTCCTCCTGCAACTCGCCGCTGCGGGCGCCCGGACGACCTGGGTGACGCGCCGTCCGCCCGACTGGACGGACCGCCCCTTCGATCCCGCATGGGGGCGCGCCGTCGAGGAAAGCGTCCGCGACCGCACCAGGCAGGGGTTGCCGCCCCTCAGCGTGGTGGCCGCCACCGGAATCCCGCTGATCCCGGAATACCGCGCGGGCCAAGAAGCGGGAGTGCTGGTGTCGGTGGGTCCGATGACGGCGCTGACCCCGCACGGAGTGGTGTTGGCTACGGGGCGCACCGTCGACGCCGATGCGATCCTGTGGGCCACCGGGTTCCGGCACGCGCTGGATCACCTGGCGCCGCTGAAGCTACGCGAGCCCGGCGGAGGGATCCGCAGCGACGGGGTCGACGTCGCAGCCGATGCGCGCGTCTTCCTCGTCGGCTACGGCGCCTCAGCCTCCACCCTGGGCGCGACCCGCGCCGGACGCCAGGCCGCACGCGGCGTCGTGGCCGCAGTGGCGCAGGGCACACCCGGTGAGGGCGCGGCTTCGCAGGGTTGACCCGACCAGGGGGGGCGGCGTCGTGAGCGGGCCGGTGTGCCGGTGTCACGAGCACGCTCGTGGTCCGGCCCGGGCGACGGCTCAGCGCGCCGGCGTCCAGGGATGACCGTCGCGCAGGTCGTGGACCGTGGTCGGCGTCATCGCGTTGTAGCGGGAGAACGCGAGCGCCCAGCCGCGCTCCGACAGCAGCGCCTCGTGCACCGCGAACCCGTCTGGGGCTTTCAAGGCGCGCAGGAAGTCGATGTGCTCCTTCATCGCCGCCCAGGGCCCCATGATCGGGACGGCGACGACATCGACGCCCTCGACGATCGTGTCGAGTTCGTCGCCGGGATGGAAGAAGGTGGGCTCGCCCTCGGCGCTCAGGACCAGGCCAACGTTGGCGATCCGGGGAATGTCGCGATGAATGAGCGCATGCTGGCCGCCGACCGCCGCCACGTGCACGTCACCTACGTCAACGGTGTCGCCCGGCATGAGCGGGCGGGCCCGGCCCCCCAGATCGACGGCGTCGATGACGCTCGCCTCGACGGCGACGAGGGCGTCGGGGTTCGCGGACAGCAGGGCGGCGATGTTGTCGGGGTCGACGTGATCAGGATGCTGATGCGTCACCAAGACGGCGTCCAGGTTGGTCAGCCCGTGCCACGCGCCACTGAAGTTGCCCGGATCGATCAGGATCCGCGTGGTGGCCGTTTCGACGAGCACGGCCGCATGGCCCAGGTGCGTGAACTGCATGGGACCACCCTACGCGGCGCTCCTGGCGTGGTCAGCCCGTAGTGCGGGGGCGTTTCGGTGGTAGGAAAGACGCATGAGCACACCGTCGCCCGAGGTCATGGCCTGGTTGGAGAAACTGATCGCAATCGACACGACGAGCCGGGGCAGCAATCTGCCGCTGATCGACCTCGTCGCCGACCATGCGCGGAGCCTGGGGCTGCAACCCCATCTGTTTCCGACGGCGGACGGCCTGAAGGCGAACCTGCTCATCACCGTTCCGGCAGCCGACGGCACGACGGCGGGCGGCATCGCCTTGAGCGGCCACAGCGACGTCGTCCCGACCGACGGCCAGGCCTGGACGTCCGACCCGTACACGCTCACCGAACGTGACGGCCTGCTGTATGGGCGCGGCGTGACCGACATGAAGGGCTTCGACGCGGTCGCCGTCAACGCCTTGGCCGCGCTCGTCGCTCAGCCGCTGCGAACTCCCGTGCACGTGGCGCTCACCTACGACGAGGAGATCGGATGCGTCGGCGCGCAGCCGCTCGTCGACTCGTTGCACGACCTGGGCGTGCTGCCCGAGATCGTGTTTGTCGGCGAGCCGACCTCGATGCGGATGATCCGGGCACACAAGTCGATCAACCTCGTGCAGGTCTCCTTCACCGGCGTCCCGGCGCACAGCTCGTTGACCGCCTCCGGTGTGAACGCGATCGAATATGCCGCCCTGCTGGTGCGCTACTGGCGCGACCAGGCGGACGCGTGGCGCACCGAGGGGCCCTACGACGAGGCCTACCCGCTGCCCTACACCACGGGGTCGGTGAACCTGTTCACCGGCGGCAACGGGGTCAACATCGTGCCGGAGTCGGCGAGCGTGACGCTGGAGTTCCGCTCGATCGCCGAGACCGATGATCGGGCCATCTTGGATGCCGTGGTGGCCTACTGCCGCGATCTGGAGGCGCAGATGCAGGCCGAGCATCCGCAGGCCAAGGTCGAGGTGACCATCGTTGCGGAGACGGTGGGCCTGGACACGCCTGCGGACGCCCCGGCCGTTCAGCTGGGGACCGAACTCGGTTTGGAGGTCCAGGCGGACAAGGTGACCTACGGCACCGAGGCGGGCATCTTCGCTGGTGGGGGCATGTCTGCGGTCGTGTGCGGGCCTGGCGATATCGCCCAGGCGCACAAGCCCGACGAGTTCATCGACCCGGATCAGTTGGCGCAGTGCGAGGCGTTCGTGGCACGGCTCGTGGAGTACGCGCGCGCCTAGGTCGTCTGTAGCGGTACCGAGATGCCTCCGGGGGAATCCCCTGGAGGCATTTTCGCAAGCACTCAGGTTGCAAAATAAGCTGAGGCTTGCCTAACCTTAGCGTCGTGAAGGAAGTATCCGGCTCGTCGCTGCACGCCGCCGACGTCAGTCTCGCCTACGGCCCCCTCCGCGTGGTCGAAGACGCCTCGCTCAGCGTGACGGCCGGTCGCGTCCTGGCGCTCGTGGGCCCCAACGGGTCGGGAAAATCGACGCTGCTGCGCGGCATGGCACGGTTGCACGCCTTGTCGTCGGGTCGTCTTGAACTCGCCGACGCGGATGCGTCCCCGATCGACGCCGCAGCATTGTCACCCAAGGAATACGCGACGCGGCTGGCGATGCTCACTCAGCAGCGTCCCACCCCCGCAGGCATGACGGTGCGCGAGGTCGTCTCGCTGGGGCGGCACCCGCACAAGACGCGCTGGCTCGGCACCGACCCCGACGGTCCCGCAGCGATCAAGCGGGCTCTGGAACTGGCGCAGGTCAAGGATCTGGCACAGCGTCCTGTCGATGAACTCTCCGGGGGGCAACTGCAGCGCGTGTGGCTCGCCAGCTGCCTCGCGCAAGGCACTGACGTCCTCCTGCTCGACGAGCCCACCAACCACCTTGACCTGCGTCACCAGGCCGACCTGCTGGACCTGATCCGGGGCCTGGCCGATGACCACGGCATCGCCGTCGGAGTCGTCCTGCACGACCTGAACCACGCCGCCATCGTCGCCGACGACGTCGCGCTCCTCGTCGAGGGGCGGATCGTTGCCACCGGCACACCCCGCGAGGTCCTCACCGAGGCACGGCTGAGCCACGCCTATGGCGTCCCGATCGAGGTCCGCGACGACGAAGACGTGCTGCAGGTGCGTCCGCTGCCTCACTGTCTGCACCGCACCCGCCGAACCCCCGCTGTCGCGTCGGCCAGGGACGCCCTGATCGCCTGAGATCCCCCGGGCGCGCGGTATCGCGCTGCGTGCCCGCCGACCGGCAGCCGCCGGATCGGCCCGCTCACCCGTGAGGAGAACACCGATGCCCTTGTCCCGCCGCGCAGTGATGGGATTCGCCCTGGCTGCCCCCGTTCTGGTCGCCTGTGGCACCACCGAGGCCGCACGCACTCCCGCCCCCGGCGGTTCGGCGTCCGCCTCCGGGGGCGGCGTCACCGCCACCGACTCCCGCGGCGTCACCGTGACGCTGGCCCAGCCCGCCACCAAGGTCGTCACCCTCGAATGGGGCCCCACCGAGGACGTGCTGGCACTGGGCGTCACCCCCGTCGCTGTCGCCGACCCCACCGGCTTCGCGTCCTGGGACAGCGCCGTCACCCTGCCCGCAGGGACCGCTGACGTCGGGCTGCGGACCGAGCCGAGCCTGGAGTCGATCGCGAAGGCAGCCCCCGACCTGATCTTGGGGGTCACCGGCTCCATTCCCGAGGCGGCGCTGGCCCAGGCCGAGAAGATCGCCCCGGTCTTCCTCCTCAAGGCCGCCGATGCCTCGCGTCCCCTCGAGCAGATGCGCGAGAACTTCACCACCACCGCGAAGCTGCTGGGCAAGGAGGCCGCGGCCACCCCGATCCTGGCGGCTTTCGACGCCAAGCTCGCCGAAGGCAAGCAGAAGCTGGCCGGGGTCACTTCGCCCTACATCTTCACCTACATCAACGTGACCGGCGCCACCGCAGATCTGCGCATGCACAGCGACCGCTCCCTGCCCGGCGCGGTCGCCAAGGCGGTCGGGCTGACCAACGCCTGGACCGACGCGGGTGACCCGGCCTGGGGCATCGGTTCGATCGACCTGGAGGGCCTCACCAAGTTCCCGGCCGACACGACCGTTTTGTACTGGGCCAACGCGTCCGCAGATCCGCTGGCCACCCTCAAGGGCAACGCGCTGTGGGAGGGGCTGCCCTTCGTCAAGGACGGACGCGTCAAGCCCGCCGCGGACCGCATCTGGATCTACGGAGGCCCCTCCTCCATGATCCAGTGGATTGATGATCTGGTCGCGAAGCTCGCGTGACCGCAACGACCCCCGTCCCCGCCGCGCCAGGGCCGGCGCCACTGCGGCGGGGCGGGCGCCTGCCCACGGTGTTCATCGTGGGCCTGGCACTGGTCGTCGGGCTGTCCGTGGTGCACCTCACCCAGGGCAGCGCCGACGTCCGCGCCGCCGATCTGCTGGCATGGCTGCTCGGTGACGCCTCGCGGGAGACCGGCGCGGTCGTCGTCGCCTCCCGCCTTCCCCGTCTCGGCGCGGCCCTCATCGTGGGGGCCGCGCTGGGAGCATCGGGTGCCGCGCTGCAAGCCGTCGCGCGCAACCCCCTGGCCTCACCCGACACCCTCGCCGTCAACGCGGGCGCCTACCTCGCCCTCACGGTCATCGCCGCCTTCGGCATCAGCACCGGGTTGCTCGGCGGCACCGTCATCGCCCTCCTGGGTGGGCTCGGTGCGGCGGGGTTGGCGTTCGTGCTGACCGGTGGGGGCGGCTCGACGGTGCGTCTGATCCTGGGCGGCTCCGTCCTCACGCTGGCACTCTCCTCCATCACCTCAGCCCTACTCATCATGTTCAGCCAACAGACGCAAGGCCTGTTCGCGTGGGGTTCGGGGTCGCTGAGCCAATCCCAGCCCGCCGCCGTCGTGCAGGCGGCAGCGCTGATCGGTGCGGGTCTGATTGCCGTGGTCGCGCTCGGCGGACGCCTCGACCTGCTGCAATTGGGAGACGATCAGGCTCGTGCCCTGGGCGTCAACGTCGTGCGCAGCCGCCTCAGCGTCGTGGTGGTCGCCGTGTTCTTGGCGGCAGTCTCCGTGGCGCTGGCGGGCCCGCTGGGCTTCGTCGGCCTGTGCGCCCCCGCCCTGATGCGCCTGCTGTCCGTGCACGTTCCTGGGCTGCCTCGCCACCGCCCCCTTGTCCTGGCGTCCGCCCTCACCGGTGCGCTGCTTGTCTTGGTGTCCGACGTGGCGCTGCGTGCCGTCATCGGCGCCGCCGAGGCCGCCCGGATCCCCACGGGCGTCCTCACCACACTGCTGGGTGCCGTCTTCCTGGTGGCCTTGTCCCAAGGCATGCGCACCGGACGCAGTGACGCCACCGCCGCCCTGATTGCCGCAGGGCGCTTCGCCCGCTGGTCGATCCCGATCACGCTCGTAGCGCTGGGGGCGCTCCTGGTCGGGGGAGTCCTCGCCC
>RRZU010035530.1_pt1 | contig 16068 bp, 12 predicted proteins | sample 2165561 | NCBI WGS metagenome assembly RRZU01 (sample SAMN10456909, study PRJNA506462) | wastewater metagenome | isolation source: wastewater sludge | place: USA: Moscow, Idaho
CCCCACCGAAGCTTTGAATGGCCGACTCGAACACCTCCGGGGCAGCGCCCTCGGGTTCCGGAACCTCACCCACTACATCGCCCGCAGCCTCCTCGAGACCGGCGGCTTCAGACCCCGACTACACCGTGGATTGTGATGAGCTATGTTTGTGCCGCGCACACCAGGAGGGCGAACGCCAATAGGTAGGCGCAAGTAAGGCGATGGCGCCATCACACGCTCCCGCACCAGCCGTCGCGATTTTCCCATCGATGTTAGGCAGACACGGGGCTCGCTCGCAGCGGCACGAGCCTCGTTCACTGAAGGGAAGCATGGTGCGCACGCCATCGAAGCGCTCGATACCTCGGCGAGGTCGAGGTATCTTGAACGGCACCTCACCCCAGGGCGATCCGAGGCACACCGCAGGCCTCTCAGTACCGAACGCTCAAAGGCTCTCGTGTCGCCGAGGCGACCGGCCCGAACACAGGCTCAGACCGCACCCCACACCTGCCACCTCTCAACTCTCCTCGCAGGAGAACTGTTCAGTTCATCTTTACCGAGCGCATCACTAGAACACGGAAGGGGCCTCACCATGCACGAGATCAAATGCCCACACTGCGGTCAAACATTCACCATAGACGAGGCGGGCTACGCCGACATCGCACGACAGGTGCGCGACAATGAATTCGACAAGCAACTACGTGAACGCCTAGCACTGGCCGACCAGGAGAAGAATAAGGCGGTCGAGCTGGCAGAGACAAAGGCGGCCGGGGAACTCCGCGAAACCGCTGCCGCAAAGGAAGCGCAGATCCAAGAGCTGAAAGCATTGCTTGACGCCGCCGATGTCGCTAAGGAACTGGAGGTCAACCGGGCCCTTTCCGCAGTCCAGAAGGAACGAGACGCCCTGGCCGTCGATCTGGAGAACGCACGGCAAGAGAAGGTTGCCGCCATCCAGCTAGCTGAGGCTAAGTTGACGGCCGAACTCCACAAGGAATCCGCGACCAAGGATGCGGAGATCCAGGGCCTGCGCTCGAAGCTTGAGACCGCCGAGGTGGCCCGGAAGCTGGAGCTGACGCAGTCGCTCGCGGCCGTCGAGAAGGAGCGCGACGAGCTGAAGAACGGCCTTGCCAGGGTGGAACTTGAGAAGCAACTCGCTGAAACGTCCCTGAAAGACAAGTACGAGACACAGCTCAAAGACCGCGACGACGCGATCGAACGCCTGCGCGACATGAAGGCCCGACTCTCCACCAAGATGGTCGGCGAGACGCTGGAACAGCATTGCGAGATCGAGTTCAACAAGATCAGGTCCACAGCTTTCCCCCGCGCCTACTTCGAGAAGGACAACGACGCTCGCAGCGGGAGCAAGGGCGACTACATCTTCCGCGACTCCGGCGAATCCGGAACCGAGATCGTGTCGATCATGTTCGAGATGAAGAACGAGAGCGACGAGACCGCAACCAAGCATAAGAACGAAGACTTCCTCAAGGAACTCGACAAGGATCGCGTCGAGAAGGGATGCGAATACGCAGTACTTGTCTCATTACTCGAGCCAGATAACGAGCTTTACAATACCGGCATCGTGGACGTTTCACACCGCTTCCAGAAGATGTATGTCATCCGACCGCAGTTTTTCATTCAGATGATCACGGTCTTGCGCAACGCTTCCATGAAGGCCCTCGAATACAAGGCTGAGTTGGCATTGGTGAAGGCGCAAAATGTCGATATCACCAACTTTGAGAACGAACTGGAGACATTCAAGGCAGGGTTCGGGCGGAACTACGATCTTGCCTCGCGCCGCTTCCAGACCGCCATCGAGGAGATCGACAAGTCCATCGACCGGCTCCAGAAGGCGAAGGAGGCGCTCCAGGGGTCCCAACGCAACTTGCGCCTCGCCAACGACAAGGCGCAAGACGTCACGATCAAGAAGCTGACGCGCCACAATCCCACGATGGCCGCGAAGTTCGCAGAACTACCAGCATCGCCCCTCGCAGGGGAGGACTAGCGGAGAGTCGAGCAAAGACCCTGACGGGCGATCAATCCCGTGAGGCGTGAGCCTCGACCCAGTCGCGCAGATGCCTCAGCGGCTCAGCGGCGCTGTGGCCCAAGTCTGTGAGTTCATAGTCCACCCGGGCGGGCACTTGCGCGTACACCGTACGGGTGAGTAACGCGTGCTCTTCCAGGCGCTTCAACGTCTGCGAGAGCACCTTCGGGCTCACCCCCTCCAGGCGTCTGCGAAGATCACCAAAGCGTTGCGGCCCACCCTCCAAAGCTCCGAGAGCAAGGGCGCTCCACTTGTTCGCGAGCAGGCTGAGCATGTCCCGGCAAGGGCACATCGCCGCGTACACGTCGTTACGGCCACACACATCCGAGGTCTCAACCATGACGCCATGGTACCCATCGGTTACCAATCTCCCTTGACGGTAACCGGGTCCCTTCGGGAACGCTCTTCACATGATCTCGACAACGGCCATCGGCTACCAGGACAACCTGCCCGCTTCGACTGAGGACAGTCTGATCGAACGAACCGTTGAGGCTCCCGCCCCGGGACCGCATGATCTCCTGGTCGAGGTAGCAGCGGTGTCGGTCAATCCTGTGGACGTCAAACTGCGTGCAGGGGCCCCCTCCGGCGGGTTCCGGGTTCTCGGCTTTGATGCGGCCGGGGTCGTGCGGGCCGTCGGGGAGCAGGTGACTTTATTCCAGCCCGGCGATGAGGTGTTTTACGCGGGAAGCATCGACCGGCCCGGGTCGAATCAGCGCCTCCAGTTGGCGGATGAGCGCATCGTCGGACGCAAACCCGCCCGGTTGACTTTCGCTGACGCCGCCGCCTTGCCGCTGACGGCCATCACTGCCTGGGAAACCCTGTTCGACCGCTTCAACCTCGATGCGCAGAGCACCGGGACGCTGTTGGTGGTGGGCGCGACCGGCGGTGTCGGATCGATCATGCTGCAACTCGCCGAAGCGCTGCTGCCCGGCGTGCGCGTCATCGCGACGGCTTCGGACGCCGAGCGTGCCGGCTGGGCTACGGCCCTGGGAGCCGAGTTCACGGTCAACCATCGCCGCGATCTTGCCGCCGAGGTCCTCGCGATCGTCCCGCAGGGGGTTGATTGGTTGTTCACCGCCCATTCAGAAGGGCAACTCCCCCTCTATGCCCAGATCGTGCGGCCCGGCGGACAGATCACGGCGATCGACGATGGCGCTCGCGACGTCGCTCCCCTCAAAGAGCTCAGCATCACCTGGCATTGGGAACTGATGTTCACTCGGCCCCTGTTTCACACCCCCGACATGATCGAGCAGCATCGACTCCTCGACCGTGTCGCCGATCTCGTGGACGAGGGGCGCCTCCGCACCACGGTGACCCGCACGCTCAGCCCGATCACGGCAAAGACGTTGCGGGAAGCGCACGCCTTGGTAGAGACCGGGAGCACGGTCGGCAAGATCGTTCTGCACGGCTGGCCGTCACCGACCCCCGACATCGCGGGGGCCTGACCAGCGGGCCGAACGCACCGCCGCGTGGTAGGCCGACCGCACCGCTGCCAGATCGTCAGCGCATCGCCCTCGCGCCTTCAGGCAGTGGCGTGGTCCGCTCCGGCCGCCTCGGCAGCCAAGAAGGCATCGATTTCGGCGGACGTGGGTGCGGTCGCGGGCCCGCGCCGGGTCACTTTGATCGCCCCCGCAACGTTGGCGCGGCGACAGGCCTCCACCCAATCGGTTCCGGCGGCCCGTTCGGCGACAAGCACCCCGGTGTGGGCGTCCCCAGCGCCGTTGGTGTCGACGGGTTCTTGAGGGTAGCCGGGCACGACGACCACGGCGTCCCCAGCATGAACCGCGCATCCTGCCGGGCCGTCCCGGACGATGCTGACCGCACCTGCCGGGAGCAGCGCCGCGATGCGCGTTGCCGCCTCCGCCATGGACGCTGAACCCACCAGCGCTTCGGCTTCCTCCTGATTAGAGGTCCACACTGTGGTGCGTGCGAGCACGGCCTCCCGCACCTCGGCGGGGAGCCCCGCGAAGACGGCGCCCGGATCCACGACCACGCCCACCCCTGCGGGAAGAGCCGCCAACCAGGGGAGGAGGGGATCGCGCGTTGAGGGCACAGCCAGCGAGTAACCGCTCACGCACACCAGGTCAGCGGCGACCGGGGCGCTCGCGGCCAGCGCTGCCACGCTGAGGTGCCGTTCAGCCCCCAGGGTCGTGACGAAGGTGCGCTCCCCCGACGGCTCTACCAAGACGATGCACAAGGCGGTGTCGGTGTCGGCGATGACCGGTGCCGACCACTCCACGCCAGCCTGGGCCAGCGCCTCGCGGATCAAGTCGCCGTTGGGTCCGGTGCCGATCGCCCCAGCGTGGACGCATGCCGCCCCCGACCGCGCGGCGGCGACCAGGATGTTCACGGCTCCCCCGGCCTGCTGCGACCAGCCCTGAGCCATCACGTTCTGGCCTTGATCCGGCAGCGCCGGAACCATCGCGGTGGCGTCCACGAGCGCTTGGCCGGTGTGAATGATGCGCGGCATGGCGGCCAGCTTAGGGCCGCGCTCGCCCCGCCGAGGCATAGCGGGCGCACGGCGTGGGCGGCGCCTGGTCCTTCCCCGACGTCGGGAGAGAGAATGGCCCCATGACCTCTGCGACCTTCGACCCGACCCTCTACCTGCCCGACGACCTCCTAGAGCGCATCCGTTCGCGCGCAGCACAGGTGGACGCCGACAACGTGTTCCCCGAGCAGGATCTGGCCGAACTGCGCGAAGCGGGCTACCTGCGGATCCTCGTCCCCACTGATCGCGGCGGTTTCGGGTTAGGGCTAGAGCAGGCCGCGGTGCTCCAGCAGCGGCTCGCGAGCGCAGCACCCGCCACCGCCTTGTCGATCAACATGCACCTGGTGTGGACGGGCGTGGCGAAGGTGATGCAGGATCGCGGCATCGACGACCTGGCGTTCGTCCAGACGGGCGCCGCGGCCGGTGACGTGTTCGCGTTCGGCATCAGCGAAGCAGGTAACGACCTGGTGCTGTTCGGCAGCGACACCCAAGCCGTCCCGCAAGCCGACGGCGGCTACGCCTTCTCCGGCACCAAGATCTTCACCTCGCTGGCCCCGGTATGGAACCACCTGGGCCTCCACGGCCTCGACACCAGCAACCCGGACGACCCGAAGCTGGTGTACGCGTTCGTTCCCCGTACCGAGCAGGTCGTGACCCGCGACGACTGGGACACCCTCGGCATGCGGGGCTCCCAGAGCCGCACCACCGAACTCCATGGCGTTGTGGCCCCCGCGGATCGCGTCGTCCGCTCGGTGGCGCCGGGCCCGAACCCGGATCCGATCGTGTTCGGCATCTTCAGCGTGTTCGAAGTTCTGCTCGCGTCGGTGTACACCGGCATCGCCCGGCGCGCCCTCAACGTGGCTGTCGAGACGGTCCAGGCCCGCCGCTCCAAGAAGTCGGGCACCACATACAGCCAAGACCCCGACATCCGTTGGCGCATCGCCGACATGGCGCTGGCCTACGACGCCCTTCCCATGCAGATCGCGACCATCGCGCACGACGTGGACGCCGTCGCGGATCGGGGGGCGTCCTGGTTCTTCTCACTGTCCGGGTTGAAGCATCGCGCCGTGGTGATGAGCAAGCATGTCGTGGACGACGCCATGCTGGTAGCTGGCGGGTCGTCCTACTTCACCCGCAACGAACTGTCGCGCCTCTACCGTGATGTGTTGGCGGGGATGTTCCACCCCAGCGACCCTGAATCGGCACACGCCACCGCGGCCGCCCTATGGCTGGGACCGATCCAGGCGTAAGCCCTGGTCGCTTGGGTAGTGATGGCCCACCTGGCCTCGTGACGCGGCCCCCTCACGGCAGTTCAAGGGTGTGTGACGTCACCCAGGAGGCACGGGGTCCCGCTGCGGGATCGGACGGCGAACCGTATGCCGTCCCCATCCTCCTGCGCCGCGAACCCGACCCGGCCAGGCAGCGGGATCGGCTTGGTGAAGTCGACCGCGACTCGATAGGTCGTCCCCAGCCGCCCCTCCAGGGCGGCCAGGGCGCGTGCATGCGTCCACATTCCGTGAACGATCATCGACGGGAAGCCGAAGGCGCGCGCAGCGAGCGCGGACAGGTGAATGGGGTTGACGTCGCCCGAGACGGCGGCATAGCGGCGCCCGAGAACGGCGGGAAGCCACCACACCTGACTGTCGCGGACGCCTGGATCCTTCGCACGCACGCGTGGCTCCGGCTCACCGGGCACCGCCACGCCCCGCGCGAGGTAGGTACTCCTCCCCTGCCACACCACCTGGCCGTCCACCTGGGCTTCGCCCAGCAGGTCGAACGTTGCACCGCGTCGATGCGGCGCCAGCCCTGACGCCCGCACCGACAGGTCCAGGGGGTCGGCGACGTGGACGGGTGCCAGCAGCGTCATGTCATTGGAGACGTGGACGAGCCCAGCGAGCCCGAACGGGAAATCCCGTTGGCTCATCAACGCCAGTTGTAACCCAAAGGTCAACACGTGGATCCAGGTCGGCGACACCGCATCGCGCAACGTGTACCCGCACACCTCGTCATAGCGGGCCAGTCGCGCCACATCCTGGCGATGCCCCCGCACACGGACGACGGTCGGTGGCAGCGCGCTCACGCGTCGCGGGCGCCCCCCAACGCGCACCAGCGACCTCAGCAGCAGGGGGCCGCCAGCGGGAAGATCCGGGTAGCGGACCTCAGCCATCAGGCACCCACGAGGTTCTGGCCGCACACCCGCACGACCTGTCCGTCCACACCGCCGGAGGCGGGATCGCACAGGTAGGCGATCGTCTCGGCGACATCGACCGGCAGCCCGCCCTGGGACAGCGAGTTGGTGCGGCGGAAGACTTCCCGCTGCACGAAGGGGATCGCCGCCGTCATGTCGGTCTCGATGAAGCCGGGAGCGACGGCGTTGATCGTGGTCGGACGGTCGGCCAGCGCGGCGGATTCAGCCCACACCAACCCCATGACCCCGGCCTTGGAGGCCGCATAGTTGGTTTGCCCCTTGTTCCCGGCGACCCCCGACGTGGAGGCGATGCCGACGATTCGGGAGCGCTCCCCCAAACCACCGGGGCGATCGGTGAGCAGCACCTCGTTCATCGCGATCTCTGCGCCCAGATTCACGTGAAGGACGGCCCCCCATTGCGCTTCGTCGAGATTGGCCAGGAGCCTGTCTCGGGTGATTCCGGCGTTGTGAACGATCGCCCAGATCCTCGCATGGGGCCCGTGAACCTGGGCCACGTGCGCGGCGATGCGCTCGCCAGCGTCGGGTGCGGTGATGTCGAGTTGCAGCGCTGATCCACGCAGGTCGTTGGCGACGGCGGCCAAGGCGTCGCCGGCCGCCGGGACGTCCACCACCACGATCCCAGCCCCATCGCGTGCGAACGTGGCCGCGATCGCCGCTCCGATCCCGCGGGCGGCACCGGTGACGACGACGATCCGTCCAGCGAAGGGGCGGGCGGGGTCATAGTCGGCGTCCACGGTGTCGCCTGGCTTGCGGGGAGCGACCCGCCACGTTTGGCCATCCACGAACGCCGAGCGGCCCTGCAGGAGGAACGACAGTGTGGAGGCCAGGTCGCCGGGCTGAGCATCGGCGCGCACGACGATGAGGTTGGCGGTTGCCCCGTCACGCAGTTCTTTGGCCACGGTGCGGTTGATGCCGTCGATCCCCTGCGCGACGGCCTTGGCCTCCAGGCCGTTGACGTCGCGCGCATCGGTCGCGACCACGATGACGCGCCCGGATCGTTCCAGGCGCTTCATGATCGGACGCAGCACCTGTCGCAGGTCTTCCAACGCGGCGATGGTGCGCACGCCGGTGGCGTCGATCACCAGGGCACCGGGACGCCGCTCGTAGCGGGGCGGCTGCGGGCGTCCCTTCTCGTCGGGTGTGCGGCTGTCAGGCGTGTCGCGCAGGGGGACGCCGGGGGTGACGCCGATCGCTGCCAACGTGGCTGCCACGACGCCGCCGCCAGGTAGTTCGGCGAGAAGGATCTCCCCCAACGGCCCGACCCGGCCACGCCGCAGGGTGGGCGACTCGGGCAGCCCCGCCTTGGCGGCCACCTTCTTACCCAGGGACGAATGGAACAGGTTTTCGACCAAGCTCATGTCAGCATCCCTCCAGGATCGCGACGACGCCGATGCCCCCAGCGGCGCAGATGGAGATGAGGCCACGAGAACCGGGGCCGCACTGGTGCAGGCGTTTGGCTGTCGTGGCCACAATCCGGCCGCCCGTAGCTGCGAAGGGGTGGCCTGCGGCGAGGGAACTGCCCAGCACGTTGAGCTTGGCGCGATCCACGGTGCCAAGCCCGGACTTCTCCCAAGCGGCCAAGGTGGCCAAGACGGTGCCCGCGAACGCCTCATGGATCTCGATGACGTCGAAGTCGGCCAAGGTCATCCCCTGGCGTTCGAGCAGGACGGGGAGGGCGCGGGTGGGGGCGAGAAGGAGGTCTTCTTCCCCGGTCACGTAGTCCGTGGCCGCGACCTGCGCATCGACGACGCTGGCCAATGCGGGCCAATGATGCGCGTCCGCGTATCCGCGATCGGCGAGCAAGACCACGGCCGCGCCGTCGGTCAAGGCGGTGGAGTTTCCTGCCGTCATGGTCCCGTGCGCGCCGCCGAAGACGGGCTTGAGTTTGGCGAGCTTCTCCAGGGTCGTGTCCGGACGCAGCAGCCCGTCGCGGGTCACCTTCAGGTACGGCGTCACCAGGTCGTCGAAAAAGCCCGAGTCCCAGGCGTCGGCCAGCCGTTGGTGCGAGGTCAGCGCGAGTTCGTCTTGGGCTTCACGGCTGATCTCCCAGCGCGCGTTCGTGAGGGCTTGGCTTTCGCCCATGCTGAGCCCGGTCCGTGGCTCGACGACGGCCGGAGGCACGGGCATGAGGTCGGCTGGCCGCAGCGAACTGAACGCTGCGAGGCGTTGCGGCAGCGTCCGGGAGCGGTTCGCGCGCAGCAGGGCGCGGCGCAGCCCTTCGCCCACCACGATGGGGGCATCCGAGGCGCTATCAACGCCACCGGCGATGGCGGTGTCCGCCTGCCCCAACCGGATCTTGTTGGCCGCGTAGATGACCGCCTCCAGGCCGGTGCCGCAGGCTTGCTGGAGGTCGCAGGCGGGCGTGTGGGGCGACAGCGCCGAGCCGAGGACGGCTTCGCGCGTGAGGTTGATGTCGCGGGAGTGCTTCAAGACCGCCCCTGCGACGACCTCGCCGATCGTCGTCCCGGCCAACCCGAACCGTGCGACGAGCCCGTCCAGGGCGGCACTGAGCATGGCGATGCTGGACGCCTGCGCGTAGGCGCCGCCCGCCTTGACGAAGGGGATGCGATTGCCGCCCACGATGACGGCGGTGCGTTCGGTCATGCTGCTCCTCGTCGCTGAGTAGAACTGATCGAAACCGACGGTAGCAGGTACCTCAAGTGTCGTATACCCTGCTAGACATGACGATCTCGGTGGATGGCCGCACGACGCGGTGGGCCCGGCACAACGCCACCCGGCGGCGTGAACTCGTGGAGGCCGCTCTCCGCGCCATTCGCCACCACGGCCACAGCGTCGGCATGGACGACATCGCCGCCGAGGCAGGCACGTCCAAAACCGTTTACTACCGGCACTTCGGCGACCGCAACGGCCTGTATGAGGCGGTGGTGGAGTCGGTCCACGCGTTCATCTGGGGCAACCTCAGCGACGTGTGGAACCAACGCCGTTCCCCCCGTGACCTGGTGGAGCACCTCGCCGACGCCTACCTGCGCGTCGTCGAGGTCGACGGCGAGATCTACCGCTTCGTCACCGCCCGCCCCGGCGGCACCGCCGATCCCGTCATGGGGATCACCAATCGCATCGGCGACCAGGTCTCGGCGACGCTGGCCGACTGGCTTCGCGACGAGGGCCTTGACCCTTCACCGGCCAACACGTGGGGTCACGGGCTCGTCGGCTTCATCTGGGCCGTCGCCGATCGCTGGATCCTGACCGACCTGCGCCGCCCGCGTCCCGACATCGTCACCTTCATCGGCGACCTCTTCACCCCGGCCTTCGACGCTCAGACGCCAACCCCTCACCACACCATGGAATGACGAAGGAGTCCTCAACCATGACCACAACCATCTCGCATGTCACTGCTGCGGCCCCCGGCTCACCGAGCGCCCCTCCCACCCCCGAACGCCTCTCTGCCACCGGCGAAGGCCTTCGCCGCGCCCTGGATGGCCCGTTCCACGACCTCAAGCAGCGCTGGCGCGACACCGTGACGGCCACAGACGTCGTCCGGGATCCGGCTTGGTCGATGGAGGAGGCCAGGGAGTGGGCGCTGGAGAAGATGCTCGCCCTGGTGGGGCGGGGCTTCCTGACCGCCGGTTTCCCCGCCGCCCAAGGGGGAAACGGAACGCAGGCCGAATCCGTGGCGCAGTTCGAGATGCTGGCCATGGGGGATCTGAGCCTCACGATCAAGTCGGGCGTCCAGCACGGCCTGTTCGGCGGGGCGATCACGAACCTCGGCACCACCTGGCATCACGAGACCTTCCTTCCCGGCGCGATGCAAGGAACGCTCACCGGATGCTTCGCCATGACCGAACTCGGCCACGGGTCTGACGTGCAAAGCCTCGAAACGACCCTCACCTACCTGCCCGACTCCGATGAGTTCGAGGTGCACTCCCCCCACCCCCAGGCCCACAAGGCCTACATCGGCAACGCCGCCCGAGATGGCCGCTGGGCGGCCGTGTTCGGGCAGTTGATCGCTGATGGGGAGAACCAGGGCGTCCACGTGGCTTTGGTGCAGATCCGCGACGACGACCACCAGCCCGCCCCGGGGGTCGCGATCGGCGACCAGGGCCACAAGGGCGGTCTGCTGGGGGTCGACAACGGCACGATCGGGTTCGACCACGTCCGCATTCCGCGACGCCAGTTGCTCAACCGCTACGGAGGGATCAACGACGCTGGCACCTACGACTCCCCCATCGCCAGCAAGAATGCCCGGTTCTTCACCATGCTGGGCACGCTCGTGCGCGGACGCATTTGTGTGGGCGGTGGCGCCGCCAGCGGCGCGCGCAAGGCACTGTCGATCGCGACGCGCTACGCACTGCGACGCACCCAGTTCCGGATGCCTGGGCTTGGCCCCGAAATCCGGCTGATCGACTACCAGACCCACCAGCGACGCCTCCTGCCCAACATCGCCAAGGCCTACGCCTACGGCTTCGCCATGAACGACCTGATGGAGCAGTTGCAGCGCGTCACCGACGCTCATGGCGCCGATCCGGCGGCAGCTCGCGAGTTGGAGAGCCGCGCTGCCGGCATGAAGGCCACCCTCACCCGGTGGGCAACCGACACCATCCAGGAGTGCCGCGAGGCGTGCGGGGGTGCCGGCTTCCTCAGCGAGAACGGCATCACCTTGGTCCGCCAGGACGCGGACGTGTTTGCGACCTTCGAAGGAGACAACACCGTCTTGTTGCAGTTGGTGGCCAAATCGCTGCTCCAGGGGTACGCCCAAACATGGGGGGACATGGATCTGCGCGGCACAGCGCAAGCCACGGCCCGGATGGTCGGCGAGGCGGTGGTGGAACACACCACCGGACGGGCCCTGCTCGACCGGCTGATCGCGAGCGCAGCCCGGCGCCCCGAGGCCGCGCAGCTACGGGCGCGCGGCTGGCACGTGTCAGTTTTCCAGGATCGGGAGCGCCACATCCTGCAGAGCCTGGCCCGGCGCATGCGCGCCGCGAGCAAGGCACCCGCCGCCGACGCCTTCGCCGCCACGAACGCCTGCCAGGAGCACATGATCGCGGTAGCCACGGCCCACATCGACCGCGTGGTCTTGGAGGCGTTCACCGCCGCCATCGAGCGGGTCGGCGACCCGTATGTGCGCTCGATCCTCATCCAGGTCTGCGACCTCTATGCGCTGACTGTGCTGGAGGAGAACAAGGGATGGCTGCTGGAGCACGAGCGCATCGACAACACGCGAGCCAAGGCCATCAGCCAGGCGATCCTCGACATCAGTGCCGCCCTCAGTGAGCAGGCGATCGCGCTGGTGGAGGGTCTGGGGGTCAACGAGGAGTGGCTCAACGCGGCGATCCTGCGCTGACACCGGGGCATAGGGTGCGGGCATGGAGCCGATCATCACCGCCGCCGCCATCCGTGCCGCCGAGGCCGACTGGTTTTCCGCCCACCCGGGTGGCGACCTCATGGGGCGGGCCGCCGAGGCCGTCGCGCATCAGACGGCGCGGCTGCTGACCGGTCGTGAATCGTGGGGCGTCCTGGTCGTGGCCGGCCCGGGAAACAATGCGGGTGACGCCCTCTTCGCGGCTGCGGACCTGCCTGACCTGCTGGGCCGGTCCGTGCCGTTGTGGGTGTGGCCAGTCGTCGAACGAACCCATGAGGACGGCCTGGCAGCAGCGCTCCAGGCCGGTGCCGTCGTGGTGGACGCCGGGGCAGCCCTGACGCTGGCGTCCGGTGTCGGGGTGATCATCGACGGGCTGGCAGGCCTGGGCGGGAGGCCCGGCCTGCCCGATGCCGCCCTCGCAGTGGCACGGGCTGCGTCCGAGGCTCACATCCCGGTGGTGGCGGTCGATCTCCCGTCGGGCCTGGTCGCCGACTCGGTGATCGCGCACCCGAGTTTCGCCGCCGACGTCACCGTCACCTTCATCGCCCGCAAGCTCGCCCACGTCGCCGAACCGGCCGCCTCGGCGTGCGGACGCGTCGAACTCGTCGACATCGGCGTCCCGGTCGCGATGACGGGAACCTGGCGGATCACCGCCGATGACGTGCGGTCGTGGTACCCGTGGCCCGGGCCCCGCAGTGACAAGTATTCGCGCGGCGTGGTCGGCCTGGACACGGGCTCACTCGCCTACCCGGGCGCGGCGCTGCTGGGGGTGGATGGTGCCCTCCACACTGGGGCCGGGATGGTGCGCTATGCGGGCCCGGCGCGCGAAAGCGTCCTGGCTGCGTTCCCGAGCGTTGTCGCGCCACTGGATCCGCTGGCTCCGGGACGCGTGCAGGCCTGGGTCTGTGGTTCGGGGTGGCCTTCGGCCGATGCGGCGCGCCTGGAGCACCGGCTCCGCGACCGCGTCCCCACGGTGATTGACGCTGGCGCCCTCACCGGGCTCCCTGCGACGCTGCCCCCAGGCTGCCTCCTCACCCCCCATGCCGGGGAGTTGGCTCGGCTGCTGAGCGTGGACCGTCATGACGTGGAGGCGGATCCCCTCGAGCACGCCCGGACTGCCGCTCGGCGCACCGGCGCCACCGTCCTCCTCAAAGGGGCGACCCAGTACTGCGTCCGCCCCGATGGCGCTGCGATGATCGCGGAACCCGGTCCCGCCTGGAGCGCCACGGCGGGGTCGGGTGACACCTTGGCCGGAATTGCCGGAGCGCTGCTCGCCGCAGGCCTGGATGCCTGGCGCGCGGGCGCCATGGCGGCGTCCCTGCAGGCGCGTGCCGCCGCCATTCTCCCCGGCCCGCGCACTCCCTCCGAGGTTGCCGCACGCGGACTTCCGGACGCCATCGTGGCGCTGCGCGCACCGGACTAGGGTGAACGGGTGACCGAAGACCTTCTCGCCCACCTCGTTGCCGGAATCGATGCCGTCCTCCCCGAAGCCGCATCCTTACGGCGTGCGATTCACGCTGATCCGCACCTCGGCGGCGACGAATCCGACACTCGCGACGCCGTGACGGCTGCGGCTCCGTGGATCGACTGGCTTCCGGTCGCGGAGACGGGTGCCTTCGGGCGACTGGGCCCTGCCGGCCCTGCGGTGGGCCTGCGTGCAGAACTCGATGCCCTCCCGATCACCGAGGCGACGGAGGTCGAGTGGGCCTCCCAGCGCCGCGGCATCATGCATGCCTGCGGGCACGACGTCCACATCGCCGGCTTGTGGGCCCTGCTCGCCGCCATCCAGGACGCCGACGCCCCCCTTCCGGTGGGGCTGGTTCCGATCTTGCAGCCGCGCGAGGAATGCAACCCCCCTGGCGCGACCGACGTGGTCGCGTCCGGCCTGCTGGAAGACGAGAACATCGCCGCGATGGTCGGGGTCCACGTCCAGCCTGCAGTGGAGCGTGGCGTGGTGTCCACGGGTGCCGGGCCGGTCAATGCGGCGTTCGATACCTTCCAGATCACCGTCACTGGCCGGGGTGGGCATGGCGCCTACCCGCACCTCGCGGTTGACCCCATCACCACCCTGGCCACGATCATCGCCGCACTGCCCGAGACGCAGGCACGGGTCATCAACCCGATTCACTCCAGCGTGGTGTCGGTGGGCACCATCCGCGGCGGCACCGCCGACAATGTCATCGCCGACACGGCCACGTGTACCGGAACGATGCGGACGTTCCACGAGGCGGATCGCGCGGCGTTGCAAGGCGCCATGACGCGACTAGCCGAGGGCCTCGCCTTCGCGCGGGGGGCATCCGCCTCGGTTGCCTTCCGGCGCGGTGGCCCCGCCTTGGTCAACAGTGAACCCCTGGTGGAAAGGACGGACGCCGCCCTGACGGGCCTCGGTATCCCGGTGGCAGGCGAGCCGTTCCGGTCATGCGGCTCGGACGACTTCTCCGAGTATGGCGACTCGGTGCCTTCCCTCATGAGCTTCATTGGGACCGGCCCCGTCGAGGGGGTCGGCTTGCATCACGCAAAGTTCCTGCCGGGTCGCGACGCCTTGCGGCTGTGTGCGGTGACCTTCGCCGCCAGCTACGTTGCGGCGGCCGACTTCGTCCGGTTCTAGGGCCCCCGCCTCAGGCGTCTTCGCTGCTTTTCGCTGGGCCTTGCATCGTGCCCAGCCCCGGTGTCGCGGTGAGGCACCGGGGCGTTTTTCCTTGTCACCCGGGAGGGGTATTGCTCCCCGTTGCCCAGTATGGCGCAGCACGCTACTATCCCTAGAGGCGTCACATCCCGCCCCTCGGAAGCTAGCACGTCACGGCCCACTCGTCACTAGGCCCGTGTCTTTTGTGTTCCTCACCGCCGGTCGCGATGGACCCGCGCGCACTGTGCTTGCGGCCGACGCGGAACGTGGGGGAATGAATGACGACTCGCTTGATACCCGAAGACCACCGTCGCGCCGGTGGCGACTTGACGTCCGCTTTCCGGACTGTTGCCACGCCCCGGTCGGAGGTGCCGCTGCGGTCAAGTGGGTATGCGAGCGAGGCACGTCGCTCCCCTCGGACGTCTCCGGTGCTCGAGCGCCGCCGTAGATGGGAGCGTCGTTACCGCCTGAATCTGTGGATCAGCGACGCCGCCATCATCATTGCGTGCTGCGTGTTCGCGACCGTCCTGCGACTCCAGATGCTTGACCCGAACCTCATCGCCGAAGATCCCGGGATCATCGCCCGCATTCCGCTCATCACCTCCGTCGGGTGGCTCGTCGCGCTGAGCGCCTTCGGCACCAGGGAGTCGGAACTCTTCGGCAGCGGCGTGACCGAATACACCCGCGTGGCGCAGGCCACCGGCTTCGCCTTCGGACTGCTGGCCATCGCCTTCATCGTGTTCCAGTGGCCCGGCTTGCGGACCCAATTGCTGGTGTCACTTCCCATTGGCCTCTTGGTCTTGCTGGCGTCACGCTGGCTGTGGCGTCGCTGGCTGCTGCGCCGCCGCCGCTTCGGCGAGTACGTTTCCCGCGCCTTCGTTGTCGGCGCCCACGACGAAGTCGCTTTCGTCCTACGCCGCCTGGGCACAACCTGGGCACTCGGCTATCAGGTCGTCGGTGCCAGCTTGTCGGATCGCCCCGTCTCCTCGATTGCCGTCGATGGGCACGCCTACCCGGTCGTGGGGTCGGTGTACGACGCGGCCGCGACGGCCCACCGGCTCGGCGCCGACGCCATCATCGTGGCAAGCCAGCCCGACGAGGATCCCGACTTCGTTCAGCGCCTCAGCCAGCAGATGGTCGGGACGGCCGCTGAACTGGTCATCGGGGGGCGGCTCGCGGACGTGGCGGGCCCACGCATCTCGCTTCGCCCCCTGGAAGGGCTCCCCCTCATCCAGGTGAAAATCCCCACCTTCGAAGGTGGCGCCCACGTCGTCAAACGAGCTTTCGACCTCGTCGTGTCGTCGTTGGCCCTGCTCGTTACGCTGCCGATCGCCCTGGTGGTCGCGATCATCATCAAACTCGGCGACGGCGGCCCCGTCTTCTATCGCCAAAAGCGCGTCGGTCG
>RRZU011477471.1_pt1 | contig 16064 bp, 10 predicted proteins | sample 2165561 | NCBI WGS metagenome assembly RRZU01 (sample SAMN10456909, study PRJNA506462) | wastewater metagenome | isolation source: wastewater sludge | place: USA: Moscow, Idaho
ATCTTTCCCTCTCTTGCTATGTGGTAGTGGAAGTAAAGATTGGCAAATTTGCGTTTGCTGACATCGGGCAATTAGGGGGTTATGTGGTAGCTTGTAATCATATACTACGTAAAAAAGGACGAGATAATCCAACCATTGGCTTACTAATTTGCAAAGAGAAAGACCACATACAGGCTCAGTATGCTTTGGAGTCAAGCAACCAACCTTTGGGTATATCCGAATATGATTTGGAAAAGTTCTATCCCGAAAAAGTGGAAGGTACTATGCCTACCATTGAAGAGATAGAAGCTAAATTAAGAGATACTGATGATAGTGAAACCAACGATTTAACCCGCTAAATTCTCATTTATGGAAGAGTGGAAGAAATATAAGTTAGGAGAAATAACCAGTAAAATAGGTAGTGGCGCAACACCTAAAGGAGGACGAGATTCCTACTTAGGTGGTAACATCGCATTGATAAGAAGCCAAAATGTACTGGATTTTTCATTCTCCAAATTAGGTTTGGCTTATATCAATGAAGTGCAAGCTGAAAAACTTAGTAATGTTGAAGTTTATGAGAAGGATGTACTACTTAATATAACAGGAGATTCTGTTGCAAGAGTATGTATTGTACCTAACAATGTACTTCCGGCAAGAGTAAATCAACACGTTGCTATTATAAGAGGAAACGATAAGGTAGATTATAGATACTTGCTGTATTATCTGCAATATATTAAACCTCAGTTATTATCCTTATCACAAGGTGGTGCTACAAGAAATGCACTTACTAAAAAAATGATTGAGGAGTTAGAGGTAAAAATGCCTTCAAAAGGTATTCAAAAAGAGATAGTATCTATCTTGTACGCTCTCGATTCCAAAATCGAGCTAAACCGTCGGATAAATGATAATTTAAATTAATCGCCTAATATATTCGCTATGCTTTGGATTCGAAAATATATTAATCAAACACCGAGTTTCAACTACTTTGAAACTCATATTTCAACCATCGAAAAAACAGTTGAAACGAATCCTGCATTATGTATAGAAACCTGTAAAAGTTTAGTTGAAAGTATATGCAAAACAATACTTGCCAATCAAAATATCGAACACGATAACTATGGGCAATTTCAAGCTTTGGTAAAGCAAACAATAAATTGTCTGATAGATGCAAATGAATGCTATAAAGATGATTTATGTGAACTCGCCAGGAGAATAGCGTCAGTCTCCCAAAAACTAGCAGAAATAAGAAATATTTCCGGATTTGCGTCTCACGGTCAAGACATTAACCATATCTCAATGAGTACAACAATGTCCTTACTGGCATACAAAATAACAGATGTGTTAGGTGGGTTTATTATACATTATTATATAAATCATGCAAGTAAAAGAGACTCACGCATACATTATGAAGACTGCCAAGAATTTAACGAACTGTTTGACGAAGAAAATCCTCTGGAATTAGGTGGAGTTATTTTATCTGCTTCCGAAGCATTATATAAACAAGACTATCAAGCATACAAAGAAATATATTTTTCATATTTAGATAACTTAGCAAAAGAACGAAAATATGTCATTTACAGAAGGTAGTTATGAAAAAGCATTGATAGCTCTCTTCGAGAACTTAGGCTATCAGCATCAATATGGTCCCAATATTGAACGGGACTATTATGTACCTTTTTATGAAGAACAATTAATTGAAAGTTTAACCACTATCAATTATGGAAAACCTCGCCCGGCAATTGACGAAGCCATATCTAAACTAAAAGATATCGAAATAGGTAGCCTGCCACAGAGAAATGAGCTTTTCATGGACTATCTTCAACATGGAATCGAGGTCTCTTTTTTCGACGGAAAAGAACAATGTAACGATATCATCTACCTGATAGATTACAATGACAAAAACATCAAGCGTAATGACTTTAAAGTTATTAATCAATGGACGTTCGTTGAAAATTCAGAAAAGCGTGCTGATATAATTCTATTTGTCAATGGTTTGCCACTCGTTGTGATTGAGTTAAAATCTCCATCAAGAGAAGAAACAAATGTATCTGAAGCCTATCTTCAGTTACGTAATTACATGAAAGAAATTCCCTCACTTTTCGTATATAATGCCTTTTGTGTAATGAGTGACATGGCTTGCTCAAAAGCGGGAACGATCACCAGCAATGAAGACCGTTATATGGAATGGAAAACCAAAGACGGGAAATATGAAAGTTCCCAGTTTATTGATTATGATACCTTTTTTGAAGGAATATTCATAAAAGAACGTTTCATTGACATTATCAAGAATTTCATTTGTTTTTCTAAAGAAGAATCAGGTGCTGCAAAGATTTTAGCCGCCTATCACCAATATTTTGCTGTGAAGAAAGCAGTAGAACGAACTAAAAAGGCAACACAAGGTGACGGAAAAATCGGAGTCTTCTGGCATACGCAAGGAAGCGGAAAATCACTATCAATGGTATTTTACGCTCATCTTCTTCAGGATGAATTAAGTCAACCAACTATAGTAGTTATTACCGACCGGAATGATTTGGACGATCAACTCTATACTCAATTCTCCAAATGCCAACAATTCTTGCGCCAAATACCCATACAAGCTAAAAGCCGGGAAGATTTAAAATCACTATTAGCCGGACGAGAAGCCAACGGAATAATATTCACTACAATGCAGAAGTTTGAAGAATCTGACGAACCTCTTTCTCTAAGACGAAATATTGTAGTCATGACCGATGAAGCACATCGAGGACAATATGGATTTGAAGAAAAAGTAAACGAAGAAACTGGAAAAATATCAATCGGTACTGCAAGAATTATACATAATTCATTACCCAATGCGTCCTTTATAGGTTTCACAGGAACACCCATTTCTACTAAAGATCGAGATACAACAGAAGTGTTCGGCGACTATATCGACATCTACGATATGACACAAGCAGTATCCGATGGTGCAACTTGTCCTGTGTACTATGAATCTCGTGTCATCAACCTGAATCTTGACAAAGATACATTGAAAGCAATAGATGACGAATATGAAATACTTGCGTCAGAAGGTGCTACTGAAGAACAGATAGAAAAGAGTAAAAAACAAATGTCGCACCTTGAAGAGATACTTGGCGCACCTGCTACCATAGATTCATTGTGCAAGGATATTATAAAACATTATGAAGAAAACAGGCAATTTGAATTGACAGGAAAAGCAATGATCGTTGCTTATTCCCGCCCTATCGCAATGAGTATCTATCATAGAATCTTAGAACTTCGCCCCGACTGGACTGATAAAGTGAAGGTGGTAATGACAGGCAGCAATAAAGATCCGGAAGAGTGGCATGACATTATTGGCAACAAACAATACAAGAAAGAACTTGCCAAGAAATTCAAAGACAACAATGACCCTATGAAAATAGCCATAGTCGTAGATATGTGGCTTACAGGCTTTGACGTACCATCTCTGGCGACAATGTATGTCTATAAGCCAATGAGTGGGCACAATCTCATGCAAGCAATAGCTCGTGTGAACCGCGTCTTTAATGATAAAGCTGGTGGTCTTGTTGTCGACTATATCGGGATAGCCAAAGCATTGAAACAAGCAATGCACGATTATACAGTACGAGATCAAAAAAGATTCGGCAATCCCGATATCAAAAAAACTGCTCTTATTAAGTTTCAAGAGAAATTGGAAGTTTGCCAAGATATCTTCCACGGTTTTGATTATAGCAAATTCCAATCCGGCACTGATAACGATCGTGCACAAATTATCAAAGGTGGAGTCAACTTCCTCATGGACAGTAATAAGAATGATAAAATGCAACTATTCCAAAAGGAATCATCCTTATTACATAGTTCAATCACATTATGCCGTAGCCTGCTTAATGAGCAACAACGCTATGAAGCAGCTTTTTTTGAGACAGTACGCATATTACTATCCAGAATGACAGGCAAAGGTAAAGTTTCCAAAAAAGAAATAAACGCCCGTATTGGCGAACTTATCAAACAAAGTGTAAAAAGTGAAGGTGTAATCAATTTATTCTCGGATGTAAAAGCCGAATTCTCCATTTTTGACGCAGCATTCTTGGAAGAAATATCCAAAATGAAAGAGAAAAATATAGCAATAGAGCTATTAAAGAAACTTTTGGCGGAAAGAGTTACCATATATCAAAAAACTAATTTAGTTCAAGCGGAAAAGTTTTCTGATTTATTAAACAGAGCATTATCTAACTATTTGAAAGGATTACTTACTAATGAAGAAGTCATTCAAGAGTTATTAAAGCTTGCTGCAGAAATCTCGGAATCAGAAAATCAAGGCAATGAATTAGGACTTACTGCAGAAGAAAAATCATTTTACGATGCTTTGACCAAACCGAGAGCAGTACAAGATATATATACGAACGAACAACTAGTTGCGATGACAAAGGAGTTAACAGACGCCCTACGCAAAAATCGTACAATCGACTGGCAGAAGAAAGAATCCGCCAGAGCAGGGATGCGTCGTATGATAAAAAGACTTCTGAAAAAATACAAATATCCACCAGAAGAAGCTGAAAATGCACTGGAAACAGTTATTCATCAATGTGAACAATGGAGTGACAATGATTCTGATGAATACTCTATCAATGAAAGTACACAAAAGTATAACTTTCAACAAAGCTACTACTCAATAGCTGCTGACGAAATACATGAAGGATATAACAAAAAATTATAATATGGGTAAGACAATAACAACATACTTAATTGACGGAGATCCCCAAGGGACTCAATACGTATTTATCAGTAATAAAATTTGCCAAATGTTTATAATTCCACGTTCCAGTCTTTCCATTCTGAATGAAAGAACAGATTTACAAACTCCAGCTTTTTATATTCTTTTGGGAGAAGATGAAAATACAAAACTCAAAGCATACATTGGAGAAACTGAAAATTTCAAAGAACGAGTGAAAGATCATGATAGCAAAAAGGCTTAATATTCATATCTAAAGATGCAGCAATGACAAAAGCAGATGTACAATATCTTAAACATCGAACTATTACAAATACTTTTGTATTGAACTAGAATAAACAAATTCCTAAAGATCCTAACCTACCCGAATATCAAAAAGATGCCATGGATGAGTTTTTTGAAGATATAAAATTCCTTTCATCATTTATTGGTTGCAATATTTTTTAAAATAGTCCAACCAAAAAGAACAGCATTTATTCTATACAAAAGGAAGAGGGTGTAATGCCAAAGGATTTACAGTTCTTCAGGTTTTACAATTTTGAAAGATAGCATCATTGCCCAGACACAGTTCCATCATTACACTGGAAAGCTAAAAGAGAAAAACTAATTAAAGAATATACTACCACTAAAAATGGAAGTTTCATAATGAATTCAGATAAAACCTTTTCTAGCCCCAGCAGTGTAGCAGATTTCTGTATAGGCAGCAGTAATAATGGATGGATAGTATGGAAAGATAAACATGGAAATACATTAGATTCAGTTTACAGAAAGCAATTAGAATAAACAAGTCAATATCATTTACCCCCTTCTTATAAATAACCAACCTAATATGATTTGTCCAAAAATAAATTGGAAAATATATAGTCAACTACACCGTTTAAATTTATGGACTTATATGCAATGGATATTATACAAAATATTATATTTTCAATATATTTCATAATTCCATAGATAACACGTGTTTTTTCTGAATTATTATAATTATATTTGTAATCACAAATATAAAAAATAAATCATTATGAAAAACATCAATAGACAACAAATAGCGTTAGTGAAAAAAACAAGAAGCAAATGGTTTACTAATCCACAAAAACACCTCAACAGTATAAAACCAACATAATAATAATGCTTGCCTAAGTCAATAGTCTAATTAAACAATAGAAATAGATTACAGAATTGCTTACATGTTGTTAAGTTTCAATTACTCAACTTTTGCAAATAACAAAGAGTATTTAAAACAAAATTAATAACACATGCCTCAACATATAAAACATTTCTATTCATCAATAGTGACATAAGTTATGGATAGTGAATTAGTACTTCATCCGTCTAGAATATATTCACTTCTAGGGATATATATACAAAAATCCTTTTTTAGTAATGATAAAAGAGGGGATGAAGTGTTTCCTCTCATTGACACTTACTTCATTGAGTCTTTTTGCACTCATCATGGTATCACTATTACGGACTTCACTCATTTCATTCAACAGAAAAGTATATGGAATGTGAGGGATTCTTCACTTTTTATGGAAATTCTGGGATTCATTGGCACTCAATTATATGCAGCCTCAAAGATGGAAAATTCTAGTGGCTATACAGCTTCGAATTTCCGAGATCGTATTTGTAGTCCTGATATATTAAATATAGATTTGAACGAATGGCAGCAATGGGCGGTAAGTTATCAAGATAAGATTTGGAAAAAGTATTATGATTGGTGTTCTACAAATGGATTTGTCATAGCCAATAAGTGTACTCCAATACAAGGTCAAAGAAGGGATCGTTATGTGCAATATCCGAAAGTACATTCAAAGCTTGTACTCAACAGAGAAGATCTGAAAAAAATTGCTACATTTTTTGTTGAGAAGAAACTGTATCCCAATGAAGATATCTCAGAACAAGATTTCTGGAATATTGTTGGACGTTACCACTTTAACAGTTATTACTCTAATAGATCACAAAGAATTCTTGAAGAAAATAGAGAACTAGCAAATAAACAGATATATCAATATTATTTATTTTGGGATGGAGAATACACAGATAATTTTCACACCAAAAAGATCACAAAGGCAAAAAATCAGTTATATCTTCTTGAATTAGCCAATACTTGGTCTATTGATATTATAGAAAATGAATCTGGAAAACTTATTAAAAATATACCCTTTCGTTCTTTAAAAAATAAACATGAATTTCGTGAATATTATACATATAAACGTGACAATGTTATTCTCTTCAAGAAAAGCAATGACTACGACGGGTATTGGGAAGAAAGCCGCTATATAGATAATTATGAGGATGAAGGCATTGCACTCTTTTCATCAAACTCACGGAATTACATATATTACGAAAAAGATGTGATAAAAAAAACATCAGGATTTGTATTAGTCAAGATTTCCCATAGTTCTACTTATTACGAAGAATTTTACGCAAATGAACGTCCATATACATTACGTGGTGGACTTAAAGTTGCGCAGAACACATATTTGTTGGGCGCACCTCCCCTACTTGAATTCAAAAAAACTGCAACTTTTTGGATTGATGACAAAGAAGAAGTGTCTTATGAAGGAGCTGTCTATAGTTTTGACTTAAACGAGGGATGCCATCAAATCAAGATTAAAGGCTATAAAAGTATAAATATCTGTATAACAAAAGTATTTCCTGTCATTCATATGTGGGGAGAGCATTCTAAATGGAGGATAGCTCAAGGAAAATCTGCATTTTGGACTCCTCAAAGCACCGAAGGAAATGTTACCGGAATAGATTTTTCGTCCTATTCACTAATATCTAATGCTCCAAAAGAAATTAATCCTCTAACACTATGGTGCAGAAAAGAACTTTTCGCTCCTATTGCAACTTATAAAGAAAGAAATATAACACTAAAAAATACAAAATAATTAACATTATAAAATATGACCGACATTGATTATACTCAATTTAAAATTGTTGGTGTTGTTGAAGCTCAACCTAATACCAAGCACGCTATTATAAATGCAGTAGGATATTTAGGTAGCGATTGGAAATTTACACCGTTATCACCAACAGAAGCTAAACAAGTTTTTCCTTCCCGAGGACGAGTATTTGCTCCAGGATTTCAAGACAGATACAAGGAACTTATAGGTAAATGTATATTTGCAGGTATGATGCCATCCAACAATGATGGTGCGGACAAATTTATTTGGGACAGAGAAAATGGTATGCCAGACGAATATGGCACTGTTATCATCAATGGGTTAGCTAACGAAATAGATGAAAATCCTGATAAGACCTACAAGAATCTAAAAACTAATGGGCGCCTAGATAATACATCGCCAACATATCTATGCATACTCAGCAAATTATATCTTATTGATCCAGATAATATCAAAAAGTATTATATTACAGAAATGGATCTTCATTTTGTAAAGAATGCCAACCATGAATCATTTGTCACATACGATCATACACATTACGTACTCATTGGAAACCATTTAGATGGTCCCACAAGAGCTATTGATATTATGCCAGACTCAATACTACGAGATTGGCTTATAAAAGAATTTTTAGTTAAAGAATGGAGTCAGGCTCTTAACTCAAAATCACTGGATGAAATAGAAAATGGATTAATTGGATTAATTAGCAAATCAATCTTACACAAGCCTGTGTTAAAAAGTAGAATCAACAGACTTTCTAGCATGCTCGAATTATTTGTCTTTTCTTATGAAGAGATGACTAACTTCCTTACCCTTCCGACTCTAAAACGCACTATTGACAAATCCATTGAAATCAATAGTGAGAAATTCATTGAAAAGACAAAAAGCAAGTATGCCAAAGAGCTTGAAAATTTAAAAGAAACGAATCGACTTCTCATAGAGAAAGAGCATACAAATGCTGCTGATGTAATTTCCAAGATTCATAGAAAAATCGAGGAAGCAAATGCAGAGTTTAATGCAAATAATGAAGAATTAAATAAAAAGACAAAACTTGCAGAGGAAATTATTGCATTACAACTTACTAAAATTGAGGAATATAAAACAGCTATCGAGGAATTAGAGAATACGCTGCATAGCATAGAAGAGAATAAAGAACACATTATTAATGATTTTGCAGTTATTAAAGATGTAATGCAAATAATCGTTTCGCAAAAGACAAAGCAAGCTATATTACCACACCCTACTTTTCAAGAGACCAATAATAATGCACCAACTGATTTTGGAGAAACAATAGAATCTCTGAACGATGAATCTGAAGAGATTAAATTACCCCAAACTTTTAAAACAAGACTAGAATTCTATCTCACTAAAAATAATCGTAAAACTGAGATAGCTAAAAAAATTGGGCAGTATATGGTTCATTATAAGGCAATATTAGTTCCTGATAACCGTATAATCCACTCAATTATAAAAGCTACAGGTCGCTGCAAATATTCCATTCAATATGTTACTCCCGAGTGGCGTTCATTCTCTAATGTGTGGAACAATGGTCTTAATACCATGATCCACAGTTGTATAAGCAATCCTGATATCATACACTATTACATATTAGAAAATATCAACATGTCATATTTACCTTGTTATCTGCAACCTATAGTAGATATATCAATGGGATTACGTATTAATTTTCCTAATACGGAAATTATATTTCCAGATAATTTACGCTTGCTATTAACATCAACCGCAGAAGAAGGATTACCTTTAGCCCAACAAAGCATTCGTTATTTTGGCTGTTTACAAAATGATGACTACACTATTGATGAAAAAAAGGAAAATCTATATTCTAATGAAAAATCAGACAAAACTGGTTATCTTAAAGCTGACATGCTAAAGAATATGAGATCCATATCTCCTATTCCTTCCAATGAATATCTATCATACATTCAAAGCGATTATGAATAATATAAAAGAATGTCAGGAAGCCTTATTTACTTGGATGAGTCTTCAAAATCAAGTCAATTATAATACTATCAAAAAATATTGCGAATATCTTAATTTACAATATAATCTTTTGATTGAGGAGCACCCTGCATGGAAAATATTTCTGCCGCTATTTTTTGCAGGAAATATTGATTTTTGTGGTGATAATTGTTTTAAAGTAACAGAACCTATTGCTGTTACAAAAAGGGATTTTTGTATTTATACAAATACATTCAATCAATCTCTAGATGTATCTACAGCATTTCCTTTTATATTTCGCAGCAAAGAGGTACCACATATTGATTTCAAGAAAATCTATAGATTTAATGCTGTTTCAATTCTTAAACACTTTCCTACAGTAAAGGATATTGTTAGTAAATTTGAGCCTCTGCCTCTCAATGATTTCTCTTCCCTCAAGTTTGACAACAGAGAAATTAAATTCGGAGTAGCGCAAAAAGAAGATTGGAATCTCAAGTATTATTTCGTTTATCCTGAAACGAGGCGAGTTGTAGCTGTTCCCTATTGGAATGTAAATCCTGACGGAATCAATGTAGCGTATTGCTATAGTCGTTCTATTGACGGAAGAGGAAATGGAAAGTACAGCCTAAAAGACAAGAGAATGTACATCACAAGTTATCGTTTTCCCATATTGCTCTATAGAATATTATTGTTAGAATCATTACTAGAAGGCAATACTCCCTTCTTTGAACAAGGATTATATATTTTTCCAAATATAAACCTTAATATCGCGAATCAAATTAATAGAATTCTAAATAACTCAATCCAATATGAATAATCCAATCCAAATATATAATGAATTAAGAGATACATATTTAAAGTACATCAGCAGTGGCATCCCTTTCTTTAATGAACAATACGATGCAGAACGAAAAGAACTACTGAAAGAAAATGGCACAATATGCCAACCTCCTATCATTGAAATAGTTCCCAAATACAAAGAGCAAGCATCACTTGAACAGTTCTGCAAAAACGAAAATGTATCGAACGAACTAGCTAAATTTGTCCAATCCGGTTTGTTTTATAATAACAATTCTGAGAAACGTATATTATATAAGCATCAATATAATGCCTTAAAAGAATCTTATCTCAATAGAAAGCACATTGTAGTTACCACTGGTACAGGTTCAGGTAAAACTGAATGTTTTTTGTTACCAATCATTGCAGATCTTATTTCTGAATCCAGTTCTTGGTCTACAAACCGTCCAAGAGCTATGAGAACAATGATTCTGTATCCATTGAACGCACTTGCAGAAGATCAAATGATAAGACTCCGAAAATCATTGAATAGCCGAAGAGAAAATCATTCAGGAGCATTGGACTGGTTAGATAAATATCGCAACGGGCATCGTTTTTATTTTGGACGTTATACAGGTAGCACACCTGTTAGTGGCAGTGCTGACAGTGCTAAAGATAAAATAAGAATAGAAAAAAATCAACTTGTCGAGGAATGGAAGGCAGCTAAACAAGCTGCTTCCCAAAATGAAGAAAATAGAGAACTTCTGTATCATGTGCCTTGTATGGAAAAGGATAGCGCAGAAATGTGGGACAGACTTTCTATGCAGAAAAACGCCCCAGATATATTAATAACAAACTACAGTATGCTTAATATCATGCTTATGCGCAACATTGAAGCAGCGATATTTGAAGATACCAAACGTTGGTTGGCTGAAGATAAATCTCACGTATTTCATCTTGTTATAGACGAGCTACATACTTATCGAGGTACAGCAGGCACAGAAGTTGCATATCTTATAAGAGTGCTATTAGACCGCCTTGGACTAACACCAGATTCACCACAAGTGCAGTTCTTGGCTTCAAGTGCGTCAATGGGAGAAAATAAACAAACATCTGACTTCCTTTGTGAATTCTTCGGCGTAGCAAAAGATTTTTTCAAGGACAAATTTTCTATTTTTACTAATGACAAAAATACACTTACATCAAAACCTGAAACATGCCTACCTGTTGAAGCCTTTGTGAACTATGCCAATACCTCAATAACAGAAAAGGAACGTGAAGCAAGCTTATTTTCACAGTTAACATGCAACTCATATTTACAAATATCAGAACGCTACCATTTAGTCGAATGGCTGAAGTTTGCAATGACCGACAAATCTGGCAACATCGTTGCCATGAATGCTATTGATATAGCTACACGCATGGGTATCATTGATAAAAATGCAGAACCATTCATAACCTCATTTCTCAAAATTATCTGCCAAAGCAAAACACAAAAAGGATATCTACTCCCATTAAGAGTTCACTTCTTTTTCCGTGCAATTAATGGCTTATGGGCATGTTCCAATCCATATTGCGAATGTTTAAACGAAAAACACAAGTTCAACAACCGTTTGCTGGGTAAATTCTACAAAAGTCCACGTTCCATATGTTCATGCGGTCATAACATTCTTGAACTGATTATATGCGAGAACTGTGGAGAAGCCTACCTTGGAGGATATATAATTAATCGTGGTGGACGAACATATTTATCTGTAGATAAACCAATCGGTTCACAATTCTGTCAATATGCGATCTTATGGCAATCAGAAGGCGATTATAAAGGTTGGACAAAAGTCCAGTATAATAGCGAAACCGGAGAATTCAAAAAACATCCTCACGGAGAATATCTATTACACGAACAAAAGACTGATAAAGATACTCGTTTCCCTTCAGAATGCCCACAATGTGAAATAGAGTATCGCATTGAAAACGCAAATAGTTTTACCCCTCTCAAAAGACATAGCACAGGACTTCAAAAAGTCAATCAAGTCCTTGCAGACTCTTTAGTTAGAACTATGAAAAATGCTCATGAAAACAACACTAAAGTTGTACTTTTTTCCGACAGTCGCCAGGCAGCTGCTAAACTTTCAGCTGGCATTGAGTTAGACCATTACAGAGATGTCGTAAGATGGCTGATGCTTCAAGCATTAAAAGGAGATAATGATAGCATAAACTTTTTGCGTCACTATCAGCCTTTAGAGGTAAACATTAGTTCCCGTGACGAAAATGAGAAGTTGACAGAGTTACGTAATCAAGGACTATATGTGAGACTCATCGAACTAATACAGAATAAAATGTGGGGACTCACATCTGAGGAACAAAATGAATTAAACAATCTATTCCGTAACATAGAGAATGTGAGTCTTGAAAACATAACATCTGATGTGTTTAAAGGATTACTTCAAATTGGATCCAATCCAGCAGGACCTAAACCTTCCATAGCACGTGATCCACTTGTGGGAGATTGGTCATCAATCTTTGATTTTGAACAATATGTTGTAAATACAGATATAGGAGATGCTGCAAATGAATACTATAACAAAATTCGTTTAGCCAACAAACATGAACAAATCATGAGTATTTTTGCTCATAAAAAGAAATCATTTGAATCAATGAAACTTGGATACATATCATGTAGTACCCCTCAAAATATAGATCCTGTAATGCTTCAATTTATAAATTCCACAATACGTATTTTGGGAGAAAAAAGACGTATTAAAGGTTTTGATTCTAAATATCCCATTCCAAATGCATTTCCAAGGGCTGTCAGAAAAATGGTTAAGGCCGTTTGGGGTATAACCAATATAACCCAACAAACAGAAAAGCTAAATGAGATAAAACAACTCATGAGAAAACTCGGTATTATTGATAGAGAGATTGTTGCTCTCACTGGTGAAAAAATAGCTTTTTGCAAAGCAACACCAGGCATGAAATATTGGATTTGTCCTCGTTGTAAGACAATACATCTTCAGCCTTCTAATGGTATATGTACTAATTGTCAAGGCAAACTAGGAAAAAGTAAGGATATTGCTGAAAACGATTTACATGATCCTGAGGATTATTATCTTTCATTGGTCAACTCTACTGAAGAGATCTATCGTCTCCATTGTGAAGAAATGTCAGGACAAACATCTCGTCAAGAATCAAGGAAACGACAACGTTTATTTCAAGATATATTTTTAACTAACGAAATTCCTTCTGTAAACGGTATAGATATGCTTAGTGTTACTACGACAATGGAAGCGGGTGTTGATATTGGCTCTCTATCCGCAGTTATGATGGGAAATGTGCCTCCACAACGATTTAATTACCAACAACGTGTAGGTCGTGCTGGTCGCCGTGGTAATCCTTTATCTGTAGCATTGACAATTGCAAAAGGAACAAGTCATGACATTACTCATTACTTTGAACCAGACAGAATGGTTTCTGCTACCCCTAAAGACCCTTATCTAGAAGTTCGTATCAAGGAAATCGCAGAGCGAATTATCTACAAAGAAATACTCTATAATGCACTAAAATCGATAGATTCAAATGCAGAAAGTGTACATGGCAGCTTTGGTTTAGTTGCAACTTGGGAAAACCAGAACAAATGTAAGGTTATAAACTGGATTAAAGACAACACAGAACAAATAAAACATATTATTGAAGTTGTCACTAGATGCACAGATATATCGGACGCTGATAAAAAGGCTATTCTACTCTATATACAAAATGAACTCGTAGATCGCATTTCTAAAATAGCAACAAGTTCTGATTATACACAAACTCTTCTTAGCGAAAGATTGGCTAATGCAGGTTTATTACCTATGTTTGGTTTCCCTACTCGAACACGAAATCTCTACTTAAGCAAACCTCAAAAGTTACCAGCCGAAGATGTTGTAAACAGAGATATGGAGATGGCACTAAATTCTTTCGCTCCAGGACATGAAATTGTAAAAGACAAAAAAATCTATCGTGCTGTAGGAGTGGTTGATTATGAATATAATCAACAGCATATAGTATCTGTAAAAAGTGGCAGTCTCAATATCCATACCAAACCACTCTTTCGCTGTAACCAATGTGGTTATTCGACCATGTCCTTAAATACAGAAACTGCTAAATGTCCCGTTTGTGCACAAGAGATGGAAAAAATTCAAGTTTGTTCTCCTTTAGGATTCTGCGTTGATTACAACATAAAGCCTCAAGACTTCAATGGTTCTTACGATTGGTACTCTCCAAATAGCGATATCAAACTTGATTGTGAAGATTATTTGCAACCATGTCCGCCTGTTAAAAATCTCCAATTACGAAATAATATGATACCTACACAAGGATTAGTGCACCAAGTTAATGACAATAATGGAGAGTTTTACACAATGGGACTAAATCCCAATAACATTTGGGTATCAAGAAAAGCATATCCTCAAGATATGCAAAATAAATTAGAACTGAGGTATGAGAAAAAATTAGCATTCGTCTTATCTAAGTCAACAGGTATTCTCACAATAGCCTTCGAACATGAACCAAACGGAATATGCCTCAATCCATTGACTGAAAATAAGAATTATTATGCAGTAAAAGCTGCATTCTTATCCTGGGGCTATCTTGTGAGAAGATCCGTTGCCGGTTATCTTGACATAGATACTTCTGAATTAAGTATTGGTTATCATATATCATCAATCACTCACAAGCCTGAAATATTTATTGTTGAAAGACTTGAGAATGGCTCTGGTTATTGTAATTATCTAAGTGGAAGAAAATATGCAAATGTTCCTTTAGAGGCTATAGTAGCCCCCCTCATTAAAGACGGTACTATCTACAATCTTCTATGTGCGTCATCTCACATGAGCAATTGTACCTCATCTTGTTACGACTGCATTCGTGACTATTCCAATCAGCAAGAACATCCGATTCTAGATTGGCGTTTAGGACTAGATTTAGCCAAAATTGCTTCTGATCCAGATGCCCAAATTGATTTCAATACAAAGTATTGGCAAGAGTATATCGAAAATAATGTTGGTTTATTGTTAGAAAAACGACATCTGCAATTTTCTAAACATGAAGATTTATACATTGCAACTACTAGTACAGGAGAAGTTGGTGGAATAATAACACATCCTCTATGGTCAACAGAATACATAGAATCTATTTTAGACAAACATTCTATTCTCAAAGAGATAGATATAATTTCTATATTTGACTTGGGAAAATCAGTATAAGTAATGTTTATTTTACTGACATACAAATCATTATGTATAAACACATCCCAATAAATATACCAATATTCATGTTTGACTTTTCAAGTATAATTGGTAGTAATATATTTTAGTTAGTAAAAAGTCATTATCAAGCTAAACATAAATCAGTTATACTTTCGTTGAACGAAAATACAAACAAAAGAATAAAAATAATATTTTCAAAATTCCCTTTTTCTAAAGGAAAAAGGGAATTTTTTGTTCATACATTTCTTACTCTTAAAATAAAACTTTATCTTTGTAAAGATTATAAATTTGTAAAACATTAAATATCTCACAAATAAAATAAGCCCAACAAGATGAAAGAAGAACCCGACAATCTGTCTGTCCCCTACAATTTTGCCCGTTACTTCAACATTCACCGCCCACACGCCACAGACTGCGTGCGCCACACAGCTACACAGCAGCTTACAGCCGACAACCTGTAAATCGCCATCGCTAATCCCGCAGGTG
>RRZU010531394.1_pt1 | contig 16061 bp, 19 predicted proteins | sample 2165561 | NCBI WGS metagenome assembly RRZU01 (sample SAMN10456909, study PRJNA506462) | wastewater metagenome | isolation source: wastewater sludge | place: USA: Moscow, Idaho
CTGCCAGGAAGCTCGCCACGGCCAAGCGCGGACCCAAGGTCGCGGCCGCCAAGGGCTGGGTCGATGGTCGTACCGCCCGGTCTCATTTCTCCACCGCTCGTGTCCTCAAGGCTGCTGGGCGGTCACCTTGAAAGGGATGGCCCTAACAACGTATCGGGCCGCGGTGGTGGTGGGCATGAAGGGAGCCGACACCTACGCATGGGCCTTGGACGATGTGGCGTCACAGGGCTTTGCAAGCAAGGCAGTGAGCGAGGTCACGGCGGGTGATCTTGCCGGGTGGCGCGACAGCATGGCAGCGCGCGGTCTGGTGGCGGGGACCATCGTCCGCCGCATGGGCCTTGTCTCGGGGTTCTTGTCGTGGTGTTGGAAGGAACGCGGGTGGCTGACTGCCAACCCTCTGACCAGCGTGCGCAAACCCAAGGTGTCGGACGCGCGCGACCGCGTGCTGACTGCGGAGGAAATCCGACTGCTACTGGCTGGCGCTGCTGGTGGCCGCAATGCCTGGCTGCATGACGCCCTCGTGGTTCTCTTGCAGACAGCCGTGCGCCGCTCGGAGCTTTGGGGACTGACCGTGGCTGATCTGGATATGCCGCAGGCTGTGGTGAAGCTGCGTGACGGCAAGACAGGTGCGCGTGTCGTCCCCTGCAGCCCGGCAGCGTGTGAAGCCTTGCAGCGCTTGGCCGCGGCCGCCACCGAGACAGCGGGCAGGCTGCGCCGGCTCGGGCGCAGGGATGTGCCAGCCGAGGGCGCAGAAAGACTGATCCCCGTGGCCGACGCGCCGGCCGTGTCTCTGGCCTTCAAGCGTGCGGTCAAGCGTGCACAAGCCATCTATCTTGCTGAGTGCGAAGGCCGGGGCGCCGCCCCCGACGCTGGCTTTCTGGTGGGCGTGCGTGTCCACGACCTGAGGCACACGGCAGTGACAGCTTGGGCAGCCGCGGGCCTGAGCGTCCATGAACTGCAGCTGGTGAGCGGGCACAAGACGGTGACCATGCTGTCCCGATACGTGAACCTCAAGCCCGCCGATCTGGCCGCCAAGCTGGGCCGCCTGCAGACAGCTTGACTGCCTGTCCCTCCCCCTCTTCTTTCCGGTAGCTGGCCCCTGTTGGTCAGCGCCAGTCCCACACATCAAGGAATCATCATGCTCAAGACCATCACACTCGTTCTCGCCGTCGCCTTCGCCGCCCCCGCCTTTGCCGGACCGTCCGAAGAGCTCGCCGCGATCCGGGCTGAGACGAAGCGCATCAAGGCGGAAACGGCCCTTCTGAGGAAGGAACTCAAGGCGCAGAAGGCAGAGGTCCAGATGAGCCGGGCCCGCGACCAGCTTCAGGCCGCACAGGCCAAAGCCGACGCACTGCGCTCCAAGATCGGCGCAGCCCCCGCCGAAGCCGGGGCCATGACTGCCGTGGCAGTTGGGGCGTTCTGAGTCGGTCACCAGAGCCCCCAGGAGCCCCCCACCCCCAATTCGTCGGCGCTGAAGACCAGCGCCAGCAAGTTCACGCCCCGCCAGATCGAACGAGCAGAGTCCCGCTTTTTGTGGGCGCTGGGCGTCGGCGGTCTGGACTACCCCGGCGCGACCCGTGGCGCCGTGGATCGCTACGTCCACGACGAAGAGACGCTTCAGGAGTGGGTCGATGGGGCCTGCGAGGACGTGCGCGAGGACGTCGTGTTGTGCCGCGCTTTGCTGACCCTGAGCCCGTCCGAGATGGCCGTTTGGCTGATCGCTCAGCCGGATGTGTCGTGGTGGTCGCTGAGCGTGGCGTCTGGCTTCGCTGAGTGGCTCCCCTGGGCCGTGGCGTCTCTGGCAGGCGCGTCGGCGTGGCCTGAGGCGCTGGCCTGATTCTGGGGGTGCAGCGGGTCGGGCCGTTGCACTCCGGCTGCTCTTTCACAATTCGCATTTTTGGAACCGGACTGGGGTGGCGCTGTGACCAGAGCAGTGGTCGCTTGCGACGACCAGCGCAAACGTGGTCCAATCCGGGTGTCACTGCAGGACGGTGACTGAGGCACGGAGGCAAGTCCCTGGAAACTGGGGGGGCGGACTCCGGAAGGGTAGGAAACCACCCGGTCCCGACAATGATCATGCAAGGGCCCCCGGCACCACCCCTCTAGGTGCCGGAAGGGAGTCCCAGGGGAACCACGCCACCGCCGTGCGGCGCCCAATCTGCTCAGGCAAGCGGAATAGCCTACCAGACCGAGGGAACCACGAGCCATCACGGGCGCGGGGTTCCTTGGTCACGGCGCTTTCCGTTGCTCGCCTAGAGAGAACAGCGACGTTCATCAGCCTAGAGAGGCCTGAACGTGAATCTCCCCGAAGAAAACAAGAGCACCTGCCAATCCATGACGGTGCAGGACATCCACAAGGAACGGGGTGTCCCCGAATCGACCACACGTTATCTGGTTCAGAAAAGGAAATTCCCCCAACCTTTCAAGGTGGGGAAGCGCCTGTACTTTGACCGCGCTGAGGTTGACCGCTTTTTCAGCACCGCCAAGACACATGGGGGCGCGCAATGAACGCCCCCGCCTACAACGTCCACGGCCTCACTGAGCATGAGGCCATGATCTGCGCTGCATGGGGCTATACCGAGGGTCAAGTCCAAGCCCTCAAGGATTGGTGTGACCTGCTGGGGGTTTCGGTTTCCGAACTGAGCAACCGTTTCGAGCGTGAGCACGTCTTGAACGCGACTTACAGTCTCCCCCCAGCATCACGTCACAACCCTGATTTGGTGTTGTGTGCTCTGGTTGTGGCACGCAATGTCCTGCAGGCCTCCACCCGATATGAAACATCGTGGACGGCCGATGTGACTCCCGGGTTCCGTGCCCTCGTGGACAAGATGATCCACGACGACGGCCCTGACGGTCTGCTCACTGCCGTTCACGCTGTGGACAAGGAGTTGGGCTTGGGTCGCATGGGAGGTGCCAAGCGATGACGCATCAACAAAAAGCCCTCAGCGAGGGTAACGCTGAGGGCCTGAACACTTTCGACAAAGCGGGCTTCGATTCTAACTCGTTCAGCCCCTCTGAGGGGGCAAAGGCGATCCAGTGTGAACGCGTGCTGGCCGCTTTGCGCCGTGGTCCCCAGACGACCGACGACCTCCGCCGCTTGGCAGTGCGCTCGCCGGCCAGCCGCGTCATGGAGCTGAGGAAGGCCGGCCATGTCATCGTGACAGGGCGCGCTGGCGTGCAAGCCCGCTATGTGCTGATCGGAGGGGCAGCATGACGGGCCGCGTCAACGTATGGGAGTCGGAGGGATCGCCTCTGGCGAAGCGTTGGACCTTGGCCCCTGACGGCAGGGCCGAGAAAACCACGGCAGCCCAGCTCTACAGCGGAACGTACTCCGTCAGGGAGTTCAAGGACGTTCACGGCTTAGCTGAGGTGGTGGGCGGCACCACCACTCAGCAAGCGATCAGCGCCAGCACGCCGGCCGATGGCAGTGTTTCGGGTCGCGTGGTGCCGGTCAGGTTGTTGGCCGACAACCCAGAAGCCAAGGCTCGCACCAAGAAGGAGTTCGTCCTACAGGGCCCATCGTTCGGTCTGATCGACTGCGACGAAGCCGGAATCACCCGTGATGAGCTGGTGGCGATGCTGCACAAGGTCGCGCCGGGGCTGGCTGGCGCTGGTGCCGTGTGGCTGCCTTCCGGATCAAGCCACATCTGCCACGGTGACAAGGATCTGACCGGACTCAGGGGCCAGCACATCTATGTGATGGTCAAGGATGTGGCCGACTGGCCTCGCGTCCTGAAGGTTCTGGCACGCCGTCTGTGGCTGGCTGAGCATGGGTCGGTCAAGGTGTCGAAATCAGGCGCAGTGCTGACCCGCTGCCCGGTAGATACGGCAGTTGGCGATTGCGCGCGCCTCGTTTTCTCTGGCGGGGCGATTGCTGTGGCACCTCTGGAACAACGCCGAGGGAAGCCCGTGGTGCTGTCTGAGGGTGGGTTTCTAGACACCGCCAAGGCGATTCCCGACCTGGCTGATGAGGAAGTGGGACGCTATGAGGCCTTGGTGGCAAAGGCCAAGGCAGAGGTGGCGGGTGAGGCGGCGGTGGCGCGCGCCGCACATCGCTCCGGGGAAGTTGCCCGACGCCTGCCGGAGTTGATGGCCAAAGGCATGGGCGCAGCTGAGGCAGAGCGCGTGGCAGGTGAGGTGGTGGACGCGGCTTTGTCCGGCACGCTGCTGGGTGACTTCCTCCTGACAGTCGTGCACGACGGTGGACGCCAAGAGGTGGTGTCAGTCAATCAAGTGTTGTCTGACCCAGAGAGGTACAACGAGTGTGACTGTCTAGACCCGATCAACCCAGAACACCGGGGCGGTGCCGCAGATGCTCGCCTGTTCCTCCTCAGTGCCAGCCCCATCGTCTACAGCCTGGACGACGGCGGCAAGGTGTTCAGGCTGCGCCGCCAAAAAGTCCGACTCGCCTTTGCGAGTGGGCAGCGCGTGGAGCTTGTGGACCAGCTTGTGAGCATCGCCAGCGCCAACGACTCAGTCTTTATGACCGACACAGGGCCCATCTTGTTGGATCAAGGCCGGCTCATGCCCTTGACCGCTCCACGCTTGATGAACCTGCTCGGCCGAGAAGTGACGCTCTGCCGTGTGGGCAGTGGCGGGGAGGAGGCGCCGTGTGATCTGCCCAGGGAAGTGGCGGACCTGGTTCTGTCTGCCCTCTACCGCTGAAAGGATTAGATATGACGATGAAGTATCTGAAGGCGGTGGTCTCGCTGCCCTACTGCACCCCTGAAGGCCGAGTGGTCACCCGTCCGGGGTGGGATGAGGACACAAGCCTGTTCCTCGACCTGCCACGGGATGTGACTCCCCGTGTGCCGCTCAATCCGACCCCTGACATGGTCCGCCGTGCGGTGGCTGTGTTGATGAAGCCCTGGATGGCATACGGCTTTGCAACCCCTGACGGCGCAGCGGGCATGGTGGCAGCGGTCCTGACCGCAGTTTGTCGCCCCGCCCTGGACATCGCACCGGCCTTCCTGTTCGACGCCTGCCAGCAAGGCAGCGGGAAGACCAAGGCAGCGTTGGCCCTGGGTTCGCTGATTGAAGGCGACCGGGTAGGAGTCACCCCGTTTAGCAGCGCCAGCGACGATGAAACCCGCAAGCGCTTGGTGTCCGGTGCGATTGAGGGCAGTCGGTTCGCGTGCCTGGACAACGTGGTGGGATACATGAAATCGGAGTCGATGACAGCGGTGCTTACCTCTGGGAAGCTGTCGGATCGTGTCCTTGGTCAGTCTCGCACAGTCACGCCCACCATTCGGGCATTGATGACCATGACAGGCAACAACGCGAGTCTGAGTGCTGACCTCATGCGAAGAACAGTGGCGGTGCGCGTTGATGCCGGGGAACGACCCACACAGCGGGAATTCGCGTTTGACCCCGTGGCGGTAGCTCTCCACCAGCGCCAGCAGATCGCAGAGGCAGCGTGCGTGATCTGGCGGGCATTTTTCAATGCGGGGGCCCCGGCAGCGGGCAGCGGCACGGGCGGCTTCGACGACTGGGCCAAGCTGTGCCGTGACCCTGTGCTGTGGTTGCAGAGGTCGGGGCTGGCTGCTGGCCTCCCCTGGCAGTTGGGTGATCCCGCGGCTTCGCTGTTGGGGGATCCTGCGGAGGGCGACCCCGACATTGAAGACCACGGCGACATGCTGCGCGGGCTGTGGGCGCTGTCTTCAGGCAGTGTCTTCAAAGCGGTCGACGCCGTGGACTGGTGGACGCTGGGAGAACGACGCGGCGAAGATGCAGCGCGGCTCTTCAGGGAGGCCGTGTGTTCCATGCGTCGGGGCGAGCGCGACGCCCCCAGTGCAAAGACTCTGGGGCGCATCTTCATGAACAGGCGAGACCGGGCAGTGGGTGGGCTGAAGCTGCTTTCAAGCGGCTCGGCAAGCTGTCGGGCGTGGCGCGTGGTGCAAGGCAGCTGAGGTCCGTGCGGGTTTGGGATTTGGGGGGAAGAAGTTCCGGTCGCTCTCAGGGCCATACAACTCCCCCCCAACCTCCTCAGATCAAACCCTGCAAATCAACAAATCACATCTGCCTCTAAAACACACTCTTCTGCCGCCATCTCCGAAATGAAGAACTCCCAACACCACCCAATCACGGCTGAACTTCAGCCGGCAGACGCGCACCAACTGCCAACGGCGACGCAAGGCGGCCCGCCTCATGAGCTGCTGCTCTTTTTCGCCGAGCGGGAACGCTCCAAGCGTGGTCCGGTTGCAGCCCTGGCCACGGCAGCAACCACCTCGGCCGAGGATGACCGCGCCGCCGTGCTGGGGCGCTGCCACGGCCACGACGCTGACGACCTGAGAGACCCCGCGCTACTGGCAGGGCTACGGCAGCGGCTGCGGGAGATTCCCGACCCGACTTCAGACGAGGGGCTGGCCGAGATGCGCCAACACCTGCCAGTGCTTGAGGGCTTGATGCTGAGCCTGATAGATGACGCACGCACGGCCCGCAAGACAGAAGACAGGGTGCGCCTGGCTCGCGCGGCACTGCAAGCCCAGCAGGCCTATGCCCGAAGCTTCGCCTTACTGAGAACTCTGGGCCTTCAGAAGGCCGGGGGCGTTGGAGTTGTCATCCATGACGGTGACCACACCTGACAGTGCAGGCAGCGTAGAAGCTTTGGGGCCTGTGTTGGCCTACCTGCGGGACCTGCACCAGTGGCTGGACTGGGCACCTGTGGCAGTGTGCCCGGTGCGAGACTCTGTGGAGGGACTGAAGTGCCGCAGGTCTCCGCTTGCTCAAGACTCTGAGCGGGGCTCTCTGGACAAGAGCCGCGCGTGATTCACTGCCTCGGCTAGGGTGGAGTATTCACACTCCCTGAAAACGAACTTCCCATCGTCTCGGGTGATCCCGTGCTTTTTCATCAAATCCTTGTCGTCTTCACTAAGCCCTTCTCGCTTTATCGAGCCAAACCCGATCAAAACGATGCCAGCCAAGAACATGAAGCCGGACATCATGATCTGTGAATTTCGATCCTCCACTAGGCCTACGTTGTGAACCCTCTGTGAGGTTACATAGCCTAGTCCCAGGTCAGGGACGGGCACCGTTGTGTCTTTGTTGTAGGCATTCCAGCCCCAGACGGCCCCCACCACGGCAAGAACGTAACCAATCTTTTTCATCCTCTTCCTCTACCTGTTCTAACGAGGGAGAGTGTGTCGCGCCACCAGAAGAAATCACCCCCTCACACAGGGGGGTGATACACATGCAACGCGCTGACAGTTGCGTCGTGGGCCGACAGTCCGCCCGCTTAGGCAACAAGCGGTGGGGTGTGGCACACAAAGTTCATGCATGTCGAAAAAATTCCGGAGCACCCTCAGAGAAGGCGACCACACACCCCCCTGCCAGATGTTCACCCCGTCACCCCAGGCAGGCGCTCCCATAGCAGGGAAAATGCCTTGTAGATCAAATACTTAGACAAGGCAGCGCTTTGCCACCTTGTGCCAATCCAGTGTACAGTAGCTCCGTGGAGATGGCCCGAAACAGCCATCTCCTAGGGTGGCCGGCACAAGGGTCACGAGGCGTCGGGAAAAGGAAAAAGCCCCGCAAATCAACGACTTACGGGGCTTGTCCTGGTGGGCGGTGCAGGGTTCGAACCTGCGACCCCTGCCGTGTGAAGGCAGTGCTCTACCGCTGAGCTAACCGCCCGAATTTTGTTCGGGCTCTGCTGCCGGCTTTTCTTTCGTCCTGCGCTGCAGCGAGAACGCGATTATGCCACGGCTTTTTCTCCGTGCGCAAGCATCTGACGCCAGATTGTTTTTCCGCCGCTGGCCTTGTCCAGTTCGGCCAGCATCTTGTCGTGCGCGGCCTGCTCGGCCTCGGCTGCACGCAGCACCGGCAGCACGAAGGTCGACAGGTCGATCGCGGCCTGCTCCTCGTCGATCTGCTCGACCTGCTCCTCGCTGCCCTTCTCCTCGTCGATGACCAGGGAGTTCTGGCCGCGGGTCATGCGGATGTAGACCTCGGCGAGCAGGTTCGAATCGAGCAGCGCGCCGTGGAAGTGCCGGTGCGTGTTGTCGACCTCCAGCCGGCGGCACAGCGCATCGAGCGAGTTGGCCTTGCCCGGGAACATCTCGCGCGCCATCACCAGCGTGTCGAGAATGCCGCCGGCCAGCTCGGCGAAGCGCGGCTGGCCGACCCGGCGCAGTTCGGCGTCGAGAAAGCCCACGTCGAAGCCGGCGTTGTGGATGATCACCTCGGCGCCGCGCACGTACTCGACCAGCTCGTCGGCGATCTCGCGGAACTTCGGCTTGTCGGCGAGGAACTCGTCGGTCAGGCCGTGGATGCGGATCGCCTCCTCGCTGCCCGGCCGCTCCGGGTTCAGGTAGAGGTGCAGGTTGCGACCGGTCAGCCGGCGGTTGACCATCTCGACGCAGCCGATCTCGACGATGCGGTCGCCGGTTTTCGGATCCAGGCCGGTGGTTTCGGTGTCGAGAAAGATCTGGCGCATGGCGAAGGTGGCCGCGGCCCGCTCAGTGGTTCTCGCGGGCGTGATTGATGGTGTATTTCGGGATCTCGACGACGAGGTCCTGCTGGGCCAGGATGGCCTGGCAGCCCAGACGCGAGTTGGGCTGCAGGCCCCAGGCGCGATCGAGCAGGTCCTCTTCCGTCTCGTCCATCTCGCCCAGAGAGGCGAAGCCCTCGCGGACGATGACATGGCAGGTGGTGCAGGCGCAGCTCATGTCGCAGGCATGCTCGATGGCGATGCCGTTGTCGAGCATCGCCTCGCAGACCGAGGTGCCGGCCGGCGCGCTGATGCTGGCGCCCTGCGGGCAGAGTTCGTGATGGGGCAGGATCTTGATCGTGGGCATGATCGTGTCGGGGTCCGGGAGTCGGGGGGCGAGGCGCTGAAGTCGCTCAGACCTCGTCGAGGCGGCGGCCGGTCAGCGCCTGCTGGATGCCGCGGTTCATGCGCAGCGCGGCGAAGTTCTCGGTGCCATCGGCCAGGGCCTTGGTGGCGGCCTCGATCGCGTGCGCGTCCTCGGCGCGGGCGATCTCGGCCAGCGCGTCCAGCAGCCGGTCGACGCGGATGCGCTCATCCTCGTCGAGCAGGTCGCCGTCGGCCTCCAGCGCGGCGCGGGTGGCCAGCGACAGGCGCTCGGCCTCGACGCGGGCCTCGGTCAGCGCGCGGCGGTGCATGTCGCCCTCGGCCTCGGTGAAGCCCTCGCGCAGCATCGAGGCCACCTGATCGTCGCTCAGGCCGTAGCTCGGCTTGACGGTGATCGCGGCCTCGACGCCGGAGATCATCTCCCGGGCCGAAACCGACAGCAGGCCATCGGCATCGACCTGGAAGGTCACGCGGATGCGCGCCGCGCCCGCCGCCATCGGCGGAATGCCGCGCAGCTCGAAGCGCGCCAGCGAGCGGCAGTCGGCCACCAGCTCGCGCTCGCCCTGCACCACATGCACCGCCAGCGCGGTCTGGCCGTCCTTGAAGGTGGTGAAGTCCTGCGCCTTGGCCACCGGAATCGTGGCGTTGCGCTCGATGACACGCTCGACCAGCCCGCCCATCGTCTCCAGACCGAGCGACAGCGGGATCACGTCGAGCAGCAGCATCTCGCCGTCGGGCGCGTTGCCGGCCAGCGCGTTGGCCTGCACCGCCGCGCCGAGCGCGACCACCTCGTCCGGGTTCAGGTTCGTCAGCGGCGCGCGGCCGTAGAAGGCCTCGACCGCCGCCTGCACCACCGGCATGCGCGTCGAGCCGCCGACCATCACGATGCCCTGCACCTCGTCGGCCTTGATCTTCGCGTCGCGCAGCACCCGCTTCATCAGCTGGAGGGTGCGCTGCGTGAGCGGCTGGGTCGCCGCCTCGAAGGCTTCGCGGCTGACCGACTGCGACAGCGCGCCGGCACCCAGCGTCGCGGCGGCGACCGTCGTGTCGGTCGACGACAGCGCCTCCTTGGCTGCGCGGGCCGCGCGCAGCACCACGCGCTTGTCGTGCGCATCCAGGGCGCCCAGCGTCGGCAGGCCCGCCTGCGCCAGCAGCCACACGGCCAGCGCCATGTCGTAGTCGTCGCCGCCGAGGGCCGAGTCGCCACCGACCGCGACCACCTCGAACACACCCTTCGACAGACGCAGCAGCGAGATGTCGAAGGTGCCGCCGCCCAGGTCGTAGACCGCGTACAGGCCCTCGATCGCGTTGTCGAGACCGTAGGCGATCGCGGCCGCTGTCGGCTCGTTGAGCAGGCGCAGCACGTTCAGGCCGGCGAGCTGCGCGGCGTCCTTGGTCGCCTGGCGCTGCGCGTCGTCGAAATAGGCCGGCACGGTGATGACCGCGCCGAACAGATCGGCGTTGAAGGTGTCCTCGGCGCGGTAGCGCAGCGTCGCCAGGATCTCCGCCGAGACCTCGATCGGCGACTTCACGCCGTCGCGGGTCTCGATCGCGACCATGCCGGGCTGGTCGACGAAGTGGTACGGCAGATTGCCGCGGTCGGCGATGTCGGCCAGCGCGCGGCCCATGAAACGCTTGACCGAGACCAGCGTGTCGTGCGGATCGTCGGCCTGCGCGGCCAGCGCGTCAAAGCCGATCTGGCGCCGGCCGCCGCCCAGGTAGCGCACGGCCGAGGGCAGGATCACCCGGCCCTGGTCGTCGGGCAGGCATTCGGGCAGGCCATGGCGCACCGAGGCGACCAGCGAGTGCGTCGTGCCGAGATCGATGCCGACGGCGATGCGACGGCTGTGCGGGTCGGGCGTCTGCCCGGGTTCGGAGATCTGGAGAAGTGCCATGGGTGCGTCATTGTCCCAGCGCGTCGAGGCGCCGGTCCACGTCGGCGGCGAAGCGCGCGACGAACATGAGCGCACGGACCTGGCCAGCCGCGGCCGGCCAGTCCTGGCGCTCGTCGATCAGGGTGCCGAGTTGCAGCAGCATGCGGCGCTCGGCGGCGGAAACATCGTCGGCCAGCGCCTCGACGGCTTCGAGGGTGCCGGCCTCGTCGAGCGCCTCGCGCCATTCCATCTGCTGCATCAGGAAGGCGCCCGGCATCGCGGTATTGCTCTCGGCGTCGATCGCGGCGCCGTGCAGCTCGCACAGGTAGGCGCCGCGCTTGAGCGGATCCTTCAGCCGCTGGTAGGCCTCGTTGACGCGGATCGCCCACTGCATCGCCACGCGCTGCGCGGCAGCCCCTTCGCTGGCGAAGCGGTCCGGATGCACCTCCGACTGCAGCGCCTTCCAGCGCGCGTCGAGCTGCGCACGCTCCTGGGCGAAGCGCACCGGCACGCCAAAGAGGTCGAAATCGTTGTCAGTGAGCTTCATGATCAGGGGCCGTTGCAGGAAATCCGACATGGCCGGACAAAAGCAAAGGGCGCGCCCGTGTCGACGAGCGCGCCCCGGGACCGGCCTCGGCTCAGACCCGGAAGGATTCCCCGCAGCCGCAGCGATCCTTCTCGCGCGGATTGTGGAACTTGAAGCCCTCGTTCAGCCCCTCGCGGACGAAGTCCAGCTCGGTGCCGTCGATGTAGGGCAGGCTCTTCGGGTCGATCAGCACCTTGACGCCGTGGTCCTCGAAGACATGGTCTTCCGGGGCGATCTCGTCGGCGTATTCCAGCTTGTAGGCCAGACCGGAGCAGCCGGTGGTCTTCACGCCCAGACGCACGCCCACGCCCTTGCCACGACGGGCGATGTAGCGCGAGACATGCCGGGCCGCGGCTTCGGACAGGGTGACCGCCATCGCCGACCTCACTGCGCCGGGCCGGCGGACTCACCGGCGTGGCGCGAGCGGTAGTCGTCGACCGCCGCCTTGATCGCATCCTCGGCGAGGATGGAGCAGTGGATCTTGACCGGCGGCAGCGCCAGCTCCTCGGCGATCTGGGTGTTCTTGATCGCCAGCGCCTGGTCGAGCGACTTGCCCTTGACCCACTCGGTCACCAGCGACGACGAGGCGATCGCCGAGCCGCAGCCGTAGGTCTTGAACTTCGCGTCCTCGATCAGCCCGGTCGCCGGATTGACCTTGATCTGCAGCTTCATCACGTCGCCGCAGGCGGGCGCACCCACCATGCCGGTGCCGACGTCCTCGTCGCCCTTGTCGAAGGCGCCGACGTTGCGGGGATTCTCGTAGTGGTCGATGACCTTGTCGCTGTATGCCATTGCTGTTCTCCGGATCCGTGTGCGTTCGCCGTCCGTCCGCCGATCAGTGGGCGGCCCACTGGATCGTGCTCAGGTCGATGCCATCCTTGTACATGTCCCACAGCGGCGAGAGCTCGCGCAGCTTGGCGACACGGTCCTTCAGGGTGGCGACGGCGTAGTCGATCTCCTCGACGGTCGTGAAGCGGCCGATGGTCATGCGCAGGCTGGAGTGCGCCAGCTCGTCGCTGCGACCCAGCGCGCGCAGCACATAGCTCGGCTCCAGGCTGGCCGAGGTGCAGGCCGAGCCCGACGACACCGCCAGGCCCTTGACACCCATGATCAGCGACTCGCCCTCGACGAAGTTGAAGGAGATGTTCAGGTTGTGCGGCACGCGGCGGGTCAGATCGCCGTTGACGAAGACCTGCTCGATGTCGGAGAGGCCGTCGAGCAGGCGCTTGTGCAACGCGGCGATGCGCTCGTTCTCCTCGGCCATCTCCTGGCGCGCGATCTCGAACGCCAGGCCCATACCGACGATCTGGTGCACCGGCAGCGTGCCCGAGCGCATGCCGCGCTCATGACCGCCGCCATGCATCTGCGCCTCGATGCGGATGCGCGGCTTGCGGCGCACATACAGCGCGCCCATGCCCTTCGGGCCGTAGGTCTTGTGCGAGGCCAGGCTCATCAGGTCGACCGGCAGCTTGGCCAGATCGATCTCGACCTTGCCGGTGGCCTGCGCGGCGTCGACGTGGAAGATCACGCCCTTCTCGCGGCAGATCGCGCCGATCGTCGGGATGTCCTGGATCACGCCGATCTCGTTGTTCACGAACATCACCGAGGCCAGGATGGTGTCCGGGCGGATCGCGGCGCGGAACTGGTCGAGGTCGAGCAGGCCGTCGGGCTGCACTTCGAGGTAGGTCACCTCGAAGCCCTGCCGCTCGAGCTCGCGCATCGTGTCGAGCACCGCCTTGTGCTCGGTCTTCACGGTGATCAGGTGCTTGCCGCGGGTCTGGTAGAAATGCGCTGCGCCCTTGATCGCCAGGTTGTTGGACTCGGTCGCGCCCGAGGTCCAGACGATCTCGCGCGGATCGGCGCCGATCAGGGCAGCGACCTGGCCGCGCGCCTTCTCGACGGCTTCCTCGGCTTCCCAGCCCCAGGCGTGACTGCGCGACGCCGGATTGCCGAAGTGCTCGCGCAGCCAGGGAATCATCGCATCGACCACCCGCGGATCGACCGGGGTCGTCGCGCCGTAGTCCATGTAGATCGGGAAGTGAGGCGTCATGTCCATGTTCAACCAGGTCGTCCCGCAGCGGCCGCCGGTCAGGGCGGCACCCGGGACAAGTTCGTGTTACTTCGAGAGCGCCGATCCGAGCGCGAACACGGAGTTCGGCGCCGTGACCTTGATCGGCTTGACGACGGGCTGGCTCGAGATCGCGCGCTTGATGGGCGCCTCCTCGACCGACACGCCGCGGTTGATCTGATCGTCGACCAGGCTCTTGAGCGAGATCGAGTTCAGGTATTCGAGCATCTTCGCGTTCAGGCTCGCCCACAGGTCGTGCGTCATGCAGCGGCCCGATTCGTCGCCCATGCAGTTCTCGCCGCCGCCGCAGCCGGTGGCGTCGATCGCTTCATCCACGGCGACGATGATGTCGGCGACCGTGATGTCCTCGGCCTTGCGGCCCAGCGAGTAGCCCCCGCCGGGACCCCGGGTGCTCTCGACCAGCTCGTGCCGGCGCAGCTTGCCGAAGAGCTGTTCAAGATAGGAAAGAGAGATCTGCTGGCGCGCGCTGATGGCCGCCAGCGCCACCGGGCCGCTGTGCTCGCGCAGTGCCAGATCGATCATGGCGGTGACCGCAAACCGGCCCTTCGTTGTCAGTCGCATGGCTTTAAGCTCCTTGAACTCGCGGCTGGTACGCAGCGGTTGGCTGAGCCCAGGGCAGCAAGTCGGGTTGGACCCTCGCCCTCTTTCCCGAGTGATTTACTCGATTATAGCGGAGCGCTCCGCCTGCCCGGCAGCCGGGATCAGCGGGAACCCTGAGGCGAGTACAGGTATTCGAGCAGACCGTCGCACGCAAGTTCCACAAGGTCGAGCACATGTTCGAATCCCGCGGCACCGCCATAGTAGGGGTCGGGCACCTCCTCGGACAGACCGCTGATGCGCACGAACGACATCAGCAGCCGGACCTGCGCCGGGGATGCCCCGGGCACCAGCGCCGTCAGCTGGGTCACATGGCTGCGGTCCATCGGAACGATCAGGTCGAAGCGGTCGAAATCCAGCCGCGTGACCGGGCGCGAGCGCAGCAGCGTCAGGTCATAGCCGCGTCGTGCCGCATGGGCGATGCTGCGCGGATCGGCCGGCATCGGCGTCGATCCGGCCCGGGTTCCAGCCGAATCCAGCTCGATGCGATCCAGCAGACCGGCGCGGCCGAGGCGATGCCGCATCACCGCCTCGGCCGTCGGCGAGCGGCAGATGTTGGCGGTGCAGACCATCAGGATGCGCATCACCGGCCTCCCGACCCGAAGGCCTGCTCGCGCAGCAAGGCCAGCTGGTCGCGCAGCCGCGCCGCCTGCTCGAACTCCAGGTTGCGTGCGTGCTCGAGCATCTGCTTCTCGAGCTGCTTGATGCGCTTGCCCAGATCCTTCTCCGACAGGGCCTCGACCTGCGCGGCCTCGCGGATCTGCTCGAAGCGCGCCAGATCGTCCTTGGCCTTGTCGCTGTAGACGCCGTCGATCAGGTCGCGCACCTGCTTGCGGATGCCACGCGGCGTGATGCCGTTCGCCTCGTTGTGGGCGACTTGCCGGGCGCGGCGGCGCTCGGTCTCGTCGATGGCGCGGCGCATCGAGTCGGTGATCCGGTCGGCATATAGAATGGCGCGGCCGTTGACGTTGCGCGCCGCCCGGCCGATGGTCTGGATCAGGCTGCGCTCGCTGCGCAGGAAGCCTTCCTTGTCGGCGTCGAGGATGGCCACCAGCGACACCTCCGGAATGTCCAGGCCTTCGCGCAGCAGGTTGATGCCCACCAGCACGTCGAAGGCGCCCAGGCGCAGATCGCGGATGATCTCGACGCGCTCGACCGTGTCGATGTCCGAGTGCAGGTAGCGCACCTTCACGCCGTTCTCGTCAAGATAGTCGGTGAGCTGCTCGGCCATGCGCTTGGTCAGCGTGGTGATCAGCACCCGCTCGCCGATCTCGATGCGCTGGCGGATCTCCTGCAGCACATCGTCGACCTGGTGCGTGGCCGGACGCACCTCGACCACCGGATCGACCAGGCCGGTGGGCCGCACCAGCTGCTCGACCACCTGGTCGGCGTGGGTCTTCTCGTAGTCGGCGGGCGTCGCGGTGACGAAGATCACCTGGCGCATCTTGCGCTCGAATTCGTCGAACTTCAGCGGCCGGTTGTCCAGCGCCGAGGGCAGCCGGAAGCCGTACTCGACCAGCGTGGTCTTGCGCGAGCGGTCGCCGTTGTACATGCCGCCGAACTGGCCGATCAGCACATGGCTCTCGTCGAGGAACATCACCGCGTCCGACGGCAGGTAGTCGACCAGCGTCGGCGGTGGCTCGCCCGGCTTGGCGCCGGACAGATGCCGGGTGTAGTTCTCGATGCCCTTGCAGTGGCCGACCTCCTGCAGCATCTCCAGATCGAAGCGGGTACGCTGCTCGATGCGTTGCGCCTCGACCAGCTTGCCCGCCGACACGAACTCGTCCAGGCGCTGGCGCAGCTCGGCCTTGATGCCCTCTGCCGCGGCCAGCACCTGCTCGCGCGGCGTCACATAGTGGCTGGCTGGGTAGACGGTGAAGCGCGGGATCTTCTGGCGCACCTTGCCGGTCAGCGGGTCGAAGAGCTGCAGCGTCTCGACCTCGGCGTCGAACATCTCGGTGCGGATCGCCAGCTCGGAATGCTCGGCCGGAAAGATGTCGATGGTGTCGCCGCGCACGCGGAAGGTGCCGCGCACGAACTCCACGTCGTTGCGAGTGTACTGCATGCGCACCAGCTGCGCGATGACCTCGCGCTGCCCCACCC
>RRZU011524390.1_pt1 | contig 16060 bp, 13 predicted proteins | sample 2165561 | NCBI WGS metagenome assembly RRZU01 (sample SAMN10456909, study PRJNA506462) | wastewater metagenome | isolation source: wastewater sludge | place: USA: Moscow, Idaho
TGATATCACCTGTTACAGAAATAAACGTATTTAATTCCCCTTCATCTTTATATTTCATCTGGAAATAAACATTCGCATCTCTTTCAGCAAGATCGTTACACCAAACTGTAATTTCATTAATACCTTCTTTAAATTCCAGACTTATCTCGGTACTTTTTCCGAGATTTCTTTCATATGGTGAAAAATCAGCCTGTTCTTCACCATTTACCCATATTTTTGCCCTTCCGCAGGTTTTTATTTCAAAATTTTTCCTTTTATTTTTACCGGTAATTATAAACATTTGTGCGAAAAAATTAAGTTCATAACATTCTTTCCAGAAACCGGAGTAATCTATTCTTGCTTTTTCAAATGGAAAATAAACTTTATTAATATCTTTCATTTCAATATCTTCATAATTTTTATCAGGTATATTTTCAAGATATCTTTTTCTTACAGGATAAATTATCTGAACATAACCTGCCCCTTCATTAAGGGCTGTATCAAAAGCCTCAGGCTCTGTGATAAATCTTTTTTCCTCCAGCTTTGACACAGTCCATCTGTCAATAAAATCATTTTTTTTATAACTAAAATCCCATTTTCCCACGCGGCTTTCTCCTTTTCTGTCTATCCGGAATCATAAATAATCAGGAATAAGTACAAGTCAAGCAAAATTCTAAAATTTATATTATCAATTTTATTTTTTCAGCTCAGACCATTTTTCCTTTAGTTCAGTCATTGCCTGTACTGGTGTTCTTTCTCCCTGAATAGCATATACGATATAATCTCTCATCATATTTCCTGCTGCTTTATATTTTTTTATCATTTTTTTGTCATTAGGACTTAATTCAGGTGTATTCACAATTTCATTATCAAGAATATCAAAAAATTCCTGACCGTAGTCATAAGACGGGTGTACGCTTAATTTCCCGGATATATAGGCTCCGTCTTCACAATACTGCTTATAATTCTCATCCTGATAAAACCACTTAATGAATTTTTTTGCCTCTTCAAGATCAGGTGACTTAGTAAATGCTACAAGAAAATTTCCGCCTGCTATTGAAGATCTGTTTTTTTCTTTCGGCATATATGCTATTCCCCACTCAAAATCTTTTATATCATTTTTATATTCATTTATTTTCCAGCTTCCCGAGTAATATGCAGGAATAGTTCCTGTTTTGAAAAGATTGCTCGCATCTTCCCCGCCAAGCCATACATCATCAGGCATTACCTTATCTTTATGAAGCTTTATAAAATAATCAAGAGTTCTTATACTGTCAGGCTGATCTACCACTATATCCCCGTTCTCATCAAATATTCTTCCTCCAAACTGATAAAGCATTGTCTGATATCTGTTCTGAGAAAAATCCATTACCATTCCGTATTTTAAACTGTTCTTTTCTTTCACGGTATTTAATGCCTGCACAAATTCATCCCATGTCCAGATATTATCCTGTGAATCAGGTACCTTTACTCCTGCCTTATCAAATAATGTTTTATTATAAATAAGCCCGTTTACTGTTAAATTCAAAGGTACTCCCAAAAATTTCCCGTCCATAAGATTTTCTTCCATTTTATCTGTAAAATCAGCAGGATTCACTGTATCTGAGAGATCTGCCAAAACTGTTTCAAATTCATCTATATTTGATGTTCTCATAAGAGCCGGTGCCTTTCCTCCTGCTACCATTGTCTTTACTTTTGCTCTTACACTGTCATAAGGAAGTTCTATAAGATTTATTTTTATTTCGTCCTGTGAATTATTATATCTTTCCACTGCCTTTGCCATGGCTCCCCCTTCAAGGGAATCATCAGATATTATAAAATCTATTGTTTTTACCTTGGAGTCTCCCCCTCCGCATGACACTAAAATGAATATTGAAAATACCATAAGTATGAGTACTTTTAAATTTTTCATATTATTTCACTCCTCAATATAATATAAGCACCTTTTGAGTGCGGGCTTTTACTGGAAATCCGGCTGAAACTCTAAGGATCTGTCCGGTAAAAGCTCTTATGCCTTTTTTAAACATTTGAATATAAATAATTAGTTATAAAATTTTTCCGTATCTTCCAAAGCTAAAACTGCCAGAATCATCAGACCCTGTCCGTAAGGAGTTTGACAGAATCCGATATTCTTATAATGTTCGCTGTCATATCCCATTGCCGTTCCGGCGGAAACCTGCTTCAAAGAACCATCCTCCCCAAGGTAGTTGCTTACTATATAACGTACTGCCATATATGAATTCAGATAATGACTTTTATCAATCGCCCCGTACTTCACTCCTGTAAGTATCCCATAGGCAAACCCTGCTGTAGCAGAAGTTTCAAAGTAAGAATCCTCGTCATTTATAATTGTACGCCACATACCTGATATGTCCTGATACTTTATCAACGCTCCGACCTGTCTTTTATACGCTTCTTCCAGCAGCCTCCTATCAGTCATACTTATTTCTTCCACTATTGTTAATATTTCCGGTATTGCTATAGTTATCCAGCAATTACCTCTTCCCCAGAAAATACCTCCGAAATGTCTCTCTGTAAGTGACCAGCCATGATACCACAGTCCGCTTTCACAGTCAGAAAGATATTTTATATGGATTATAGTCTGATATACAGCCTCATCCTGCATTTTTTGATTGTTCAAAACCATTCCCGCTCTTGCGAGGAATAGTATTGTCATAAACAAAGTATCTGCCCACAGTTGGTCATTATTTATAGTATGCGTAGTCAGATGCTGCATTCCGCCTTCCACTGTTCTGGGCATTTTGTTCATAAGCCATTCGGCATTTTCCTTTATCACTTCCAGATAACCGGTATTCTTTTCTGTCTCGTATAAATAAGTCAGTGCCAGTAAAGGAGACATTGTATTTATATTTTTATCAAAGCCCTTTCCAAGCATTTTTCCGTACCATCCGTTTAAAAATTCCAGACATCTTTTATCACCTGTTGCTTCATATAGTTTATATATTGAAAATAAGCCTACCCCCTGCTCCCATTCCCATCTATATACAGGTGTTATCCCCTCATCCTCTTCCAAAGCTGTAAGTCTCTCATAGAGCTTGTTCAAGACCTCTGTTTTATCCATATTTCTATCCTCCTAAGTTGTGTCAGTTATTATTTGCTTATCTGGGCAATGACTTTTTCAAGCTCTGCATACATTTGTTCCCCTGCCTGTTCAGGAGTTAATTCATTGTAATCTACTTTTTGCGTATACATCATTCCTATTTTTCTTATTCTTTCATCTTCTATAAAAGGACTCGATTTAGGTGCTGCAAAAGCAAGAGCTTTTTCAAGACCTTCCGGTACTATCCCTTTTAATAATCCTTCCTGATCCAGAGTTTCTATTGCTTTTTTATTCGATGGTATCCCTCTGCTGAGTCCCAGAATTTTTACAGCCTCAGGATCAGATAGTAAAAAGTTCAGGAATTTTGCAGCCTCTTTAGGATGCTTTGTGTTTTTATTTATTGCAAGAGCCATGTTTACCTTTACAAATGCAGATTTATTAGGTCCTATTCCTGTTAACATATCACCAATTATAAGTTCGTTTCCTTCGCTTAATGTGTCCTGATACTTGCTTATCGCTGAATTCCACTCATAAACTCCTCCGACCTTTCCGCTTATCCACAATGGATTCTGTTCTCCCGGCACATTTCCCGCACCTGCGTTATCTTTACTTGATAGTACTACACCTTCATCCACGAGCTTTTTATAAAACTGTATTGCTTCTGTTAATTCCTCTTTTGTAATTCCCATTTTATTATCACTGTCTATCAGGGATTTTCCGAATTTCTGCTCTACATAATATTTCAAAAAGAACAATACTCCGCTGTCAGTTGTTGAAATATCCAGAGCATATGTATCATTGCCGAATTTTTCTTTTAAGATTTTTGTAGAAGAAATCAATTCATCTGCTGTTGCAGGTACCGGCAGCCCGGCTTTTTCATATAGTGATTTATTGTAATAAAATACCCTTCCGTTCATTCCTACAGGAATAGCAGGTACTTTTCCGTTAATTGTAGTGTAGCTCAAAACATTTTCATCATAATTTGAAAGATCAAAGTCTTCTTTCAAATCATTGAAATTATAAAAACCATCACCGTTTTTTGAAAAAATATAAAGCCAGTTCCAGTCTATCTGCATAATATCAGGTGCAGTATTTCCCGTAACCTGTGTTGATACTTTCTCAAAATGCCCGTCCCATCCCGAATACTCAGCTTTTATCTTTATTCCGGGATTTTTTTCCTCGAATAATTTTATTGCATCAAGTGTTGCTTTATGTCTCGAATCTCCGCCCCACCATGAAAATCTCAGTACAACTTCTTTTTCTCCGCCGCCGTCTCCTGCTGTATCTTTCTTTTCACCACAGCTGATTATCAGTCCTAACATTAATACCATGAATAAAAATAATTTCTTTTTCATAGACCACTCTCCTAATATTATTTTATAAGTTTATTTTTTGTTTTGCAGTATTATTATGTTCTATTTCAGTTTGTTAGTTTGGTAAACTAACATTACAATTATATCGTCATTTTTGATTTTGTCAATATCTGATATAAAAAAATCCGCAATTGATTTTTTTTTCTTATAATGTTATTATTAAATAGATTCGGAGGTACTATGGAAATTGCAGATTCTAAATTTATAAAAAATATAAACCGGGCTATTATACTGGAAGAAATAATAAAAAATGAACCGGTTTCCAGATCAGATCTGGCTAAGATTACCGGTCTAAATAAAGTTACCATTTCATCACAGATATCTGATCTTCTTGATGAAAAATTACTTATAGAAAAAAAATCGGAAAATTCTCCCGGAACTTCAGGCGGTAAAAAGCCTATTTTATTATTTCTGAATAAAAAATGCGCGTATTCTCTGGGACTTGAACTGAAAAAAGACTCCATCTCTTCTGTTCTCACTAATTTAAACGGAGAAATAACACAGAAAGAAGCTTTTTCTGTGAAAAAAACTTCCCCTGAATTTATTGCAGATAAAATAGAAGAAATTTTTAAATATTATACTAAAAGTATAAAAAATTCCAAATTTGGAATTATCGGTCTTTCTGTGGGAGTCCACGGAAAAATAGATAAAAATAATATTATTATTGAATGTAACAATTTAAAATGGAAAAATATTAATTTTAAAAAAATGCTGCAAAAAAAGTTTCCCGATCTGAATATTAATATAAAAAATAATAATTATTTTTCAGTGCTTGCTGAAAAATCTTTTTATGATATTCCTAATGATCCGTTTATTTTTCTGAATATGTCTGCAGGAATAGGCATGGGAATAGTTATTGATAATAATATTCTTCTGGGTGTAAACGGTCTCAGCGGTGAAGCCGGTCATGTTTCAATAGAACTGAACGGAAGAAAATGCTATTGCGGCAGAAGAGGCTGCTGGGAAACATATGCATGTGAAAATGCATTTTTTAAAGATTTAAAAGATTTGAAAAAAAAGAATATTTCTTATGATAAATTTTCAAAAATGCTTGATAATAATGAAATAGATGAAGAAATTACTGCGCTTCTTGCCGATTATGAGAATTATATTTATTCCGGACTTCTCAGTATCATTAATATTTTTGACCCGAAGCTGATTTTGATATATAACAGGATTCTTAATATTTATCCTGCTCTTGTAAAAAATCTTAAAAAGAAGATTTATAAACATAATAAAATAGAGGCTTCTATTGAATTATCAGAATTAAAGGAAGATTCATGCTGTCTTGGAGCATGTATTTCAAATATACTCGGTTTTTTGAACATTAATTTTTTAAAGCTGAAAAAATAGACTTTGTTAATTATATAAATTGTGGAGGTTATTGTGATAAAAAAATTATTTACTTTATTTGTATTTTTAAGTTTTTGCGGGAGCATAGGATTTGGCGCTGATCAATGCCATAAAAATAAATATTCTTACAAAGATTCTTTGGTTCAGCAATATGTCGATGATTACAGAGCTTTGCTGCCTCTTTACACTGAAGCTATAAATGAAAAAAACACTGAAAAAATATATAATTTTACCGATTCTGCCCAAAAAATCGGCGAAAGAGGACTGATTATCAGCGAGATACTTACAGATTCTGACGAAGCTCAGAAATTTAGCGAAGAAATGTCAGAAATTGCAGAATGCTTTTTTAATACAGCCATTGATATTTCTAATAGATAAAAATTATGGCAGAGGGTGGACTTCTTCTGCCTTTTCAATTTTTCTTTAAATTTAATAACAGGCATAAATAAAAAGGCGAAAATAAACCTCGCCTTTTTTCTCTTAATAATTTTATATTTTCTTAAAATCTTACTTTAAAAATTATATTTATTTTTTTATTTCAAAATTTTCTCTCCATTTTCTCCATACCAATTTTTATTATCCCTAGAAAAATTATAACTTAACACTCTAAAAGTTTTCACATCTGCCTGCATTATTTTTCCTTTTAAATAAACATTTTTACTATCTTTAGCGTATTCTTTTTCTAACTCCTGAAAACTATCATAATCAGCTCCGTCTATTTTTTCTCCGTCATAGTATATCTCTTTTTTTCCTTTCGCATAATCATATGATAATACCAAAAATTCTCCTTCATTAAATGATTCCAGCCACTTCCCATCATAAAATACATTTATACCATCTGTTACATATGATCCGCCTAAATATTGTATATTTTCTATATTTATATTTTTATCCATTTTTTCTCCATTATAATAAGCAATTTTTCCATCAGATAAATATCCGTGATCCACTTTAAAAGAATTCGGAATAATTCCGGGTATCTTCTCACCATTATAATAAACATGATTTTTATCTTGTGAAATGAGATACCCTTCAAAGCTTATTTTGAAAGTCTTTGGATCAGCTCCTATAATTTTCTTCCCGTATAAATACACATTTTTAGTACTTTTTATATAACTAAAGGAACGTTCAGGATTTATATATTGAAAATCATTTATATTTATTCCATCTAATTTTATAGCTTCATAATATATATCATTTCCTCTTATGTGATAGCCTTTATCCCATTTATCAAAAAAAATAATCTCATTCTCTTTTACATTTTTCAATATTGTATTCTTCAAATAAATATTATTTTTATCTGAGTATACATTATAAGATATGCATTTAAATGTTTCCGGATCTGCTCCTTCCACTAATTTTCCCCTATAATAAACATAATTCTTGTCTCTTATATGATCAGACCATCCATAGTTCAAAGTACACTCTTCTTTAAGTGATTCTTGAATTGTTTCAGCACTCCCAGCATCACTGTTAATTATTTTTTCTCCTGTATAATAAATACTATCTCTATCTTTACTGTATCCTCCTCCTAGATTTTCCCATTCTTGCTGATTTATACCTTTTAATTCTTTGTTGTCATAATAGGTTTTTTTTCCGTCTGTGATAATACCGGCTTCTGTTTTTATATGGTTTATATCTAGATCTAAAGGATAATCAATATAATAAACCCCGTTTTTATCCTTTCCATATGAATAATCAATCACTTCAAACGTTTTAGGATCTAATGTTTCCAATTTTTTATCTTCATAATATACATTTTTTTTATCCTTTGAATAATAAAAATTCAAGATCTTAAAAGTTTTTATATCTACATCCATTGTCTGTACTCCATATACACCATAATAAGCTCTGTTTTTATCTTTATAAAAACTAGCTCCTTCTATTTCCTGAAATGTCTCAGGGTCTGCTCCCTCTATTATTTTTTCGTTATAATATACATTTTTCTTATCTTTCCTAATAATTGAATTCACATGTTGAAAGCTTTCTGGATCCACTCCTTCTAATTCTCTGCCTAAATAATACACTCTGTTTTTATCTTTAGCATATTCTCCATGTAAATTTTCCGGAAGTATAAGTACAAAACTTTCTATATCTGCATTTTTTATTATTTTTTTCTCATAATAAATATGATTTTTATCTTTTGAATATGAATTTCCTATTGTTTTAAAGCTTTCTTTATCTATGTCCGGAATTTCTGTTTCATTAAAATAAACTCTACTTTTATCCCATGAATAATTTCCGTCTATTACTTCAAAAGTTTTTATATCTGCATTATTTATCTTATTCCATCCTATGTAAACATTTTTTTATCTTTATAATATCTTCCAGTTATTACTTCAAAACTTACCGGATCTGCCCCTTCTAACATTCTCCCGGCTATGTATACTCTGTTTTTATCCTTCAAAATTTCATTATAACTATCTTCTACTGCTTCTAAAGTTTCTATATCAGCTTTGTATAAAAAGATTTTCCTGCTAAATTTATCATTATAATAAATCAAGTTTTTATACATATAATAATCAAAACCCATTTCTATAATTCCCATATCACTTAAATCTTCCAGTCTTTTTTTCTCTCTCTTTTCATATTCATCAATTAAAATTGCCATATTATATTCAGATTCTTTTTCTTGGATAACAAATTTATCAGTATCTATATTTCCGTCTTTTAGATCTTCAGGTTTAAAATTTAGTACTTTTGATGTGAGATAATAGACATAATTTTTGTCTTTACTTACATATTTATTCAATAATACAAAACTTTGAGGATCTGCATCTTCTATTCTTTTATTTGAATAATAGACATAATTTTTATCTATCCCGTATTTATATTCCAAATGTTTGAAAGTTTTGGAGTCTGCATTCTCCACTATATCATCTCTGTAAAATACAAAATTTTTATCCTTTCCATACCAATCTCCTATACTTTTGAAGCTTTTAGCATCAGCTTTATCCATAGGATATGATATCGAATATACTTTATTTTTATCTTTTGAGTATATATTTCCTAATATTTCAAAAGTTTCGGAATCTGCACCGTATAAAATCTCTCCATACTTATACACATTATTTTTATCTTTTGCTGTTTCATTATCTAAAATTACAAAAGTACTCGGGTCGGAATTCATCAACTTCGTGTCTATAAAATATACATCTGTACCGTCTGTTATATATCTGGTATCCCCCTCATAAATCTTCAATTTTTCTGATGCAAACCCCGGTATCTTTCTGCCCAGCACATAAATATTATTTTTATCCTTAGCAATAAAATAATTTTCTATAACAAAACTATTCTTATCCACAAGTATTTTTTTATTTTTATAATAATAATTATTTTTATCTTTTGCATATGAATATTCTAACTCAGCGAAAGTTTTTACATCAATTTCTTTAACTAATACAGGGGTATCCCAGTATTCTTTATAGTAAATTTTTCCATCAATCATTTCATAATATTTTTTATCTTCATTTTCATTTTGTTTGATTACAGCCTCTTCAACTACTATTTTATTATTTTCTTTTTCATTTTTAGAGTTTATTATTTCTTCACTTATTCCTATGTTAGTTAATATAAATAACCAAATTAGAACTCTTTTCTTCATAATTTTCTCCATCTTTTTCGAAATTTTGTATTTTTTAGCTCCACTCTTCCTTATAATATTCTTCTGATTATAAAAAATATATTACAAAAGATTAATTTATTTTCATAAATATTGTATCATAAGTATTTAAAAAAAACCATATAATTTATATTCCTTACTATTAAAAAATGACAGATAATAAATCCGTCATTTTCTATCTGTAAAATCCAAATCTTTTTCCAGATTTCTCACAGTGCGAAATCTAGAATGATAAATTAGACTTTTTCATATATACCTCTCATATAGTTTATACTTTTATCCATTTCGTTTACTTCTATATTTTCCAGTATTATTTCTATGAATGGTTTCTTTTTTTTCAATAATTTAAATAATAATTCAAAATTCAGAATACCTTTTCCCGGTGGAACAATTACTCTTTCACCGTTTTCTACTATAAAATCTTTTACATGCACTGCTGCTATCCTGTCTCCAAGTATATCGAGAGACCTTGTTATTATTTCATCCTGATTCATTATCTCATCTGCTCGTATAAAGCCTATAGGATCATAAAGCACCTGAACATTATTCGATCCTATTTCATCCAAAAGCCTTTTCATTCGTTCCGGAGTATGAATAGTAAGAGTTACTGAATTTTCCACTCCTATTATTATACCGAATTTTTCTGCCTCATCTGCCAGCTCTCTTATAGTTCTCTTCACTGTCTGAAAAGCTTTCTCACTATGATTATCTTCATGATAAGAAAAATCCCTGTTATAAGAACCTGTTTCACTTCCTACTATCTTAGCTCCAAATGTAGAAGCATATCTTATATACTCTTTAAATTTATCTATACAATGTCTTCTAAACTCCTCATCAGGATCCACCATATTAAAATAACAGCTTAAAACTGCCACATGAATATTCTTCTCAGAAAGTGCATTTCGTATATAATTTCCAAATCCCGGACTCAAATTTCCAAGATCAGAATTAATTGTTTCAAAGCTTTTCGGCAAAGCCAGCTGTACATTTTTAAAACCTTTTGCTGATATTTTTTCAGCCAGCTCCTCTGCACTAACTGCTGTAAAATCATGTGCTCTGATTCCTAAATTCATTATCTCTCCTGACTATGCAAAAACTTTAATTCATATTATATCATCATAAAAAGTTCCTGCATCCCATATTATCAATTTATAATAAATACTTTTCCCAAATATGTTAAACTCCTGAATATGCTGAAAATCCTCCGTCTATCGGTATTATTACTCCTGTAACAAAGCCCGAAGCCTTTGGTTCTATCAGCCAAAGTAATGTTCCTGTTAATTCTTCCGGTTCCCCGAATCTTCCCATTGGTGTCTGTGAAATTATTTTTTCTGCTCTTTCTGAATATGATCCGTCAGTATTTCTGAGCAGTGCTTTATTCTGATTAGTTTCAAAAAATCCTGGAGCCATAGCATTTACTCTTATCCCTGATTTTGAAAAATGTACTGCCAGCCACTGTGTAAAATTAGATATAGCAGCTTTTGCACCTGAGTATGCCGGTATTTTTGTAAGCGGTGTGAATGCATTCATAGATGATACATTTATTATGCTGCTCTCTTTATTTCCAGTCATATCCTTTGCGAAAACCTGAGTAGTCAGCAATGTCCCTATAAAATTCAGGTCAAATACGAATTTTATACCCTCCGGATCCAGATCGAAGAAAGTCATTATATCCTCTTTATCCAGATCACCGTCTTCAAAGTATTCCTTGCTTGTATTTCCCTTAGGGTGGTTTCCGCCTGCTCCGTTTATCAGAATATCACATTTTCCCATTTTTTCATTTACTGTCTTTTTTGCTTCTTTCAGGCTGTTTATATCCAGGACATTAGCCTGTACGCCTAAAGCCCTTCCGCCGCTTTTATTTATTTCATCTGCAACAGCATCTGCCGCTTCTTTTTTCAAATCCAAAACTGCTACTTTAGCACCGCATGCAGCCAGAGCTTTCGCAAATACCGCACACAGTATTCCGCCTCCTCCTGTAACCACTGCTACTTTATTTTCCAGATTTATTTTAAAAGGAACCTGCATTTTGATCTCCTTTCCTATATTTGTATTTAAAATTTTATGTTTCAAAATATTTTACTGCCGAAGCCGCCGTATTTGCTTGACTGGTTAATTATAAAAATCTTCCTGTCGGGATAGGCACTCCGGCAAATCAAGTTTAATATACTTCAATTAATTTTAGTACCCTGTATCATTTAAATTCTGAGAAACAAAAATAAAACTGATGTTCAGGCACCCTTATACTATCTGATTTTATAATAAGAATACCTCTCTCTTTATATTCCTCCTATCCTAGCATCCTTTTTCCAGAGTTTCCCATATTCCCAGAATGTACACTGCTCCAAGAGCTCTGTCATATAATCCGTAACCCGGTCTTCCTGTTTCTCCCCAGATCATTCTTCCGTGATCCGGTCTGGCATAACCGGTAAAGCCTGTTTCTTTGTATGCTTTTAATATCTCCACAAAATCCAGCGAACCATATTTTGACATATGGGCGCTTTCCTGAAAACTTCTGTCATCTATTATTTTTATATTTCTTAAATGTGCAAAATGAATCTTTTTACCAAATCTTCTTATCATTCTCGGCATATCATTGTCTCTTGCCACTCCAAGTGAGCCTGTACATAGTGTAAGTCCGTTATATTCACTGTCATAAAGCTTAAGGAATCTGTCTATATTCTCCTCATTTGTTATAATTCTGGGAAGTCCGAAGATAGGCCACGGCGGATCATCAGGATGTATTGCCATCTTTACTTTTACTTCCTCAGCTACCGGAATTATTTGTTCAAGAAAATATTTCAGGTTATTCCATAAATCTTCTTCAGATATCTCCTTATATTTATCCAGTATCGCATTCAGTTCTTCTTTTTGGTAACTTGCATCCCATCCGGGAAGAGAAAGTTCACCCTTTCTCGGATCCATCTTTTCTATTTCATCTCTGTAATAAACAAGGGCAGTAGAACCATCAGGAAGTTTATAATCCAGATTTGATCTTGTCCAGTCAAAAACCGGCATAAAATTATAGCAGATGACCTCTACTCCTGCTTTAGCAAGATTTCTTATATTTTCTTTATAATTTTCTATATATTTCTCTCTTGAAGGAAGTCCCATCTTAATATCTTCATGTACGGGAACACTTTCTATTACCTTCATTTCCAGATTTTTTACATTTACCTCTTCTTTTAGTTCTGTTATTTTATCAAGAGGCCACACCTCACCTACAGGAATATCATAAATCGCAGTTACCACTCCTGTCATCCCCGGTATCTGACTTATATATTCCAAAGAAACAGGATCAGTCTTTCCGTACCATCTAAACGTCATCTTCATATTATTATTTCCTCCTGTTATTATTTCAATCCGCTTGTCGATACACCTTCCACGAAATATTTTTGTGCCGAGAAGAATATTACTATAGAAGGTACCAGAGCTATTACAGCCATTGCCATTACCTGATTCCACTGTACTACCGCACTGTTGTCCATTGACATTTTTAATGCTATGGACACAGGATATTTTTCTACACTTGATATATAGATTAAAGGCCCCATAAAATCATTCATTGACCATATAAACTGAAATAAAGCCACAGAAATTAAAGCTGGTTTTAGTATAGGAACCAATATATAAATCAATGTTTGAAAACTGTTGCATCCATCTATTTTCGCAGCCTCTTCCAATTCTATAGGAAGTCCTCTCAAAAATTGTACCAGCATAAATACAAAGAATGTATCAGTAGCAAGTAATGAAGGAATTATTAACGGAAGATATGTATCCAGCCATCCTATCTGTCTGTACATTATATACTGAGGTATATTAAGAACTATAGTCGGCAGTAATAATGTCCCGATCAGTATTGAAAACAGAAATTTTTTCCCGGGTATTTTAAATCTTGCGAACCCATATGCTGCCAGTGTACACGAAATAAGTGTAAGTATCACCTTAGGTACTACTATGGCAAATGTATTCATGAAGTATTTCGTAAAAGTATACTCTGTGGATGTTTTCCATCCGTTTATATACCCTGTAACATCGAATTTTTTAGGTATAATTCCCACCGAAGAAAATATTTCGTTATTTTCTTTGAATGATGCCCCTATAAGCCATAACAGGGGATATATCATAAGCAGTCCTACCACGATCAGTATAATATACTTAATTGCTGCATCTGCTGTTTTTTTCGTTTTACTTTTGCTTCTTCCTACGCTCTCCATTAATTATTACCTCCATCCTCATAGTATACCCAGTATTTTTGTGATTTAAAGACTATTGCAGTACAAACCATTATGATTATAAAGAAAAACCATGCCAGTGCACTCGCATAACCCATATTAAAGTATCTGAATGAGTTGTCATAAATCAGTAATGAGTACAGATATGTCGAATTTAAAGGTCCTCCCTTTGTTATTATGTAAGGTGCGTTAAATTCCTGAAATGCATTCAGCATCTGCATTATGAAGTTAAAGAATATTACCGGTGTCAGCAAAGGGAATGTAATACTGAAAAACATTCTTACCTTTGATGCTCCGTCTATTCTTGCAGCTTCATAAAGCGTATTCGGTATATTTTTTAACGCTGCAAGAAATATTACCATTGATGAACCAAACTGCCATACACTCAAAAGTCCTATAGTAAATAAAGCATACTTCTGATCTCCCATCCAGCTTGCCGTAGGCAGATGAAGCATCTTAAGCATAATATTTACCAATCCGTTATCTGCAAACAAGAATCTCCATAATACAGATATCGCCACACTTCCCCCCAGTATTGACGGAAGATAATATGCTGTTCTGAAAATCCCCACTCCTTTTATCTTAAAATTAAGTATACTTGCTATAAACAATGCAAAGGCCAGTTTCAGAGGAACTGTTACTATTACGTATTTTATAGTATTCAAAAGGGATTTTATAAATAATTCGTCCTTAAACATCTCCACATAATTTTCTATTCCAATAAACTGCGGGCTTGATATTAGATCATATCTTGTAAAGCTTAAAAACAGCGATAACCCGAAAGGAAATATTTTTAACAGTAATATTCCCAATATCCACGGTAGTATGTATAATAATCCCACATTAATTTTATTTTTCATATCCGCCTCTTTTCATAATTATTCAATGTAATGCTATATTTACAATTAACAGCACTACCTTGTCATTTGTTCCAATAATTTTGTCAATTCTGTATACATCTGTTCTCCTGCCTGTTCAGGTGTTATTTCGTTGTAATCCAGTTTTTGTGTAATTACCAGACCAAGCTGTCTTGTTCTTTCATCTTCTATGTAAGGGCTTTTTTTAGGTCCGGCAAAATTAAGGGCTTTTGTAAGTCCCTCTGCAACAGGTCCTGTAGTAAGACCTTCTTTTTCCAATTCAGCATAAGCACTCTTATTCAAAGGAATTCCCCTTACAGTCCCTAATATTTTGGCTGCCTCAGGATCAGACAGAAGGAAATTCAAAAATTTTGCTGCTTCTTTGGGATGCTTTGTATTTTTATTTATCGCCAAAGTCATATTTACTTTCAAATAAGCAGATTTATGATCTCCTATTCCTGTCAGGAAATCTCCTGCTACCATTGTATCTCCTTTTTTAAGCATATCACCGTATGCCCCGATCATAGTATTCCAGTTTAGAACACCGCCTAACTCACCATTTATCCATAAGGGATTCTGATCGTCAGGATAGTTTCCTGCTCCTGCCCTGTCTTTTGCCGATATTACTGCACCGCTGTCTGCAAGCATTTTATAAAACCTAAATGCATCTGCAAGTTCTTCTTTTGTAACTCCTACTTTATTATCAGTATTTATCAGCGTTTTTCCATATTTTTGCTCCACATAATATTCCACAAAGAACATAGCACCGCTGTCAGAAGTCACTATATCCAGTGATTTAGTATCCGGACCTATTTTTTGCTTTAATATTTTATCGGCAGCAAGCAGTTCGTCAAATGTTTTAGGTATTTCTATTCCTGCCCTTTCATACAGAGACTTATTAAAGAAAAATGCTCTTCCATTCATTCCCACAGGTATTGCATTAAGTTTTCCGTTTATTGTAGTATAGCTCAGATCTTCTTTTGTATAGTTAGCAAGGTTAAATTCATCTTTTAACAGATTAATATCATAAAAGCCGTCCCCGTTTTTTGAAAAATTAAACAGCCATATATAATCTACCTGCATTATATCAGGTGCTGTATTTCCTGTTAGCTGTGTCGAAAGCTTCTGGAAATAGCCATCTGTACCGCCGTATTCTGCTTTTATTTTTATTCCCGGATTTTTCTCTTCAAAAAGCTTTATAGCATCAAGAGTTGCTTTATGACGTGATTCACTTCCCCACCATAAGAATCTCAGTACTATTTCCTTGCTGCCATCTTTACCGGAAGTATTATTTTTCTCTCCGCAGCTTACGGTTAAAATCAAAATAAGCATTATTAACCAAAATATTTTATTTTTCATATTTTTTCTCCTTATTATATTTATTTCGTTCTCCAAATAAGCAATGAATTCCCGACTGTATAACCGTACTTTTCATCTGACTTATACGAAAATAATTTTCATAAGAATATTTAATAACCTATATCGATTCTTTTTCCGTCTATCTTGTCATTTGTTTTAATAATTTTTCCAATTCAGTATATAATCTTTCTCCTGCCTGTTCCGGTGTTAATTCGTTATAA
>RRZU012841557.1_pt1 | contig 16059 bp, 20 predicted proteins | sample 2165561 | NCBI WGS metagenome assembly RRZU01 (sample SAMN10456909, study PRJNA506462) | wastewater metagenome | isolation source: wastewater sludge | place: USA: Moscow, Idaho
AGAACCAAGTCGTTGCGGTCGGCCCACGACTCGACCTGATACGGCCCGGTACCCACCGGTGCGTCGTTCAGGGACGACTCGGTCAGCGGCCGGCCCAGTTCTGCGGTGGCGATCTCGGAGGGAATGATGCCCACCGTCAGCCGGTCACCGAAGAATGCGTTCGGCGAACTCAGGCGGAACTCCACGGTGTCGTCGGCCGTCGCAGTCACCTCCGCCAACCCGGTCAAATCGGCCGCCAAAGGCGACGCCGCGGCGGGATCCAGCACCCGCTGGTAGGTGGCCACCACATCTGCGGCATCCAGCCCAGAGCCGTTAGAGAAGACCACCCCGGGACGCAAGGTCACCGTCCAAACGGTCGCAGCGGCATTCGCAGTGGGCATCGAGGTCGCCAGCGCCGGCTCCAACTCGTCGCCCGCCAACCGCAACAACCCGTCATAGAACCAGGTCGTGCCCTCCGATTCGTGCCCCATCAGCGGGTTCAAGGTCGTGGGTGCCGCCCGCGTCCCGATCCGAAACGTGCCGTTCTGGGCGGAGCTGGCGTCGTTGGCCCCCGAATCAGGCAGCCCACCGCTGCAGGCGACCACCAACAGCAGTACGGCGAGCGCAACGACACTGGTACGTCCTGTAGGTCTCACAGCAGCGAGGATATCTGGACACTTGTGCAGATATTCCGATTTCGGGGGCTGGGGTCAAGTCCGGTTTCGGGGCAAGACTCAGAAGCTGTGTTGCGCGCCATCGCCGACGTGTTTGATGCCCGGGGCGTGCCCCGAGCCGATGATGTGCAGCAGTTGGTGGGCCGCATCATCGGCCAAGGTGTAACGCATCGACCGGCCGTCGCGCGTGCTGGTGACCCAGCCGGCCGAGCGCAGCAGGCGTAGGGCATGTGACGTGGTGGTCTCGACCATACCGGCCACCTCGGCCAGTTCACGAACCCGGATACCGGGGCAGCAATGGATGGCGTACAGCAGCGCCAATCGGGACGGGTCCGACAGCAACGCGAAGCGCTCAGCCCACCGCGCGATCTCAGCGCGGTTCGCCACGGCCTCCCGGGCGGCTGCCAAGGCGACCTCGTCTAGCGCATCAGTCATCGTCCACCCTGCCAGCCCAGGCTTGGTAAGCCAGCTGCAGCACCTCGCGCTCGGGCCGGCCGAGTTCGCGGGCTGCGCGGGCCACGTCGTCGAACTCCGGGGTGACCTGCCGGACGCCGTGTTCGTCGCTGGAGACCTTCATCCGGATCGGCTGGCCGGCGACCTCGAGCTGCTGCCAGCTGCGGGCCAACACCCGGCGGTGCGCCGGCGCGTGGAACCGGACCCCGATGGTGGAGGTGTTGGTGAAGATCGCGTCGCAGACGGCCTGTTGGGTCTCGGGTGGGCAGAGCGCGTGGATCGTGTGGGCGGGCCGGCCCTTCTTCATCAAGATGGCGGTCAGCCAGGCGTCCACCGCCCCGGCCTCCAGCAGTCGGTCGATCACGCCCGGCCACAGGCGTGGGTCGAGGTCGTCGACGTTGGCCTCGACCTGGATCACCTGCCCTGGTGGCGCGGTCGGCGCGTCCAACCCGGTGGAGACGAAGACCCGAACCGTGTTCGAACGATTCGGCAGTTCCTTGGTGCCGGCGCCGGTTCCGACCGCCGCCACCGTCATCTGGGGTAGCCCGCCGGGGCGCTGAGCAAGGACGCGGACCAGCGCCACGCCGGTCGGGGTGGCCAGTTCGCCCACCTGCTCGTCGCCACCGGACTGCGACGGCCAACCTTTGAGCAGTTCGGCAACCGCCGGCGGTGGGATCGACATCAGCCCGTGGGCCATCTGCTGGTGTCCGGCGCCCACCGTAATCGGCGAGGCCACCACGCGTTGGATACCGAGCAGCCGGACGGCCTCGCAGCAACCGACGACATCGGCGATCGAATCGAGGGCACCCACCTCGTGGAAGTGCACGTCGGTGGCGGGGACACCGTGTACCCGTCCTTCGGCCTCGGCCAGCCGCCGGAAGCAGGCCAACGCGAGCTCGCGGGTGCGGGCGGGTACGGTGGCGCCCCGCAGGAGCGCCTCGACATCGCTGAGGTGCCGGGCCGGGGGATTCGGCTCGTCGGCGATGACCTCGACCTTGGTGGCGCGCTGGCCGCCGCGGACCACCTCTGCGATCTCCAAGTGCAATTCGCCCGGCACAAGGCCTTCGAGAAGGGCGGCGATGGCTCCGGCGTCCGCGCCGGCGTCGATCAGTGCCCCGAGCAGCATGTCGCCGGCGATGCCGTTGCCCGCGTCGATCCAGGCCAGCCGGTTGGCGGCCAACTCGCCCGCGATCGCCGTGGCCTGAACACGGGTCAGCCCGGCCGGTCGATGCCGGTGGCCGTGCCCGGGCTTGTTTTCGTGATCGGGGGTGTGTTCGTGATCGTGGGTGTGGGCGGCGGGATGATTCACTGTGCGGTCCTCCGAGGGGCGGCGATCTGGGCGGCCAGGTGCCCGGCACCGTAGCCGTTGTCGATATTCACCACGCCCACTCCGGGGGCGCAGGCGTTCATCATCGACAGCAGCGCGGCAAGGCCTTCGAAGGACGCGCCGTAGCCCACCGAAGTGGGCACCGCGACCACCGGGCAGGAAACCAGCCCCGCCACCACCGACGCCAGCGCGCCCTCCATGCCGGCGCAGACGACCACCACCCCCGCCGCATCAAGTTGCTCGCGGCGGTTGAGGATGCGGTGCAGGCCGGCCACCCCGACGTCGACCACCAGGTCGGTCTCGCGTCCCAAGTAGCGGCTGGTGAGCAGCGCTTCGCGGGCGACCGGCAGGTCGGAGGTGCCGGCGCAGACGACCAGGACCTTGTCGCCGGTCGGTTCGGGTGGCAGGGGAGGCCAGGCCGCCAACCGGGCGGTCCGGTCGACTGCGGCGTCCGGCAACACGGCGGTGATGGCGTCCAGGTGCTCGGGGCTGCAGCGGGTGAACAAGGTGGGCTGGTCCGAGCCGGATTCGGCGTACCAGCCCCGGTACCGCTCGGCGATCAGGCCAACCTGCTCGGGGGTCTTACTGGCGCACAGCACCGCCTCGGGGTAGCCGCGCCGGGCCCCGCGTCCGAAATCGATCTCGGCGATGCCGTCCAGCGGGTCAGCCATGGCCACGCAGCGTCAGCAGCGGAAGGGTGAAGGCGCCGGACTGGATACCGTCGAGGTCGGCGGTCACGAAACGGAAACCGATCGCCTTCAGCCGGGACGTCAACCGGGCCCGCACCTCAGGATCGGCCAGCCGAGCCAGTTCGTTCGTGGGCACCTCGATGCGGGCGATCTCGCCGTGGTGGCGGACCCGGCAGTCTGAGAAGCCTTCGCCGAGTACGGCGTCCTCGGCGTCCTCGATCTGGGCCAGTCGCTGTGGGGTGACCTGCTGGCCGTGCGGGATGCGGCTGGCCAAGCAGGGTGCGGACGGCTTGTCGGCCACCAACAGTCCGAGTTCACCGGCGACGAAGCGGACATCGGCCTTGGTCAGGCCCGCGTCGGCCAGCGGTTTCAGCACCCGGTGTTCGACCGCTGCCCGGGCGCCGGGCCGATCGAGGCGTGCCGAATCGTCCAAGTTCTCGCCGTAGGCGACGGCCCGCAGTCCCAGTCGGGGGATCAGTTCGTCGTCGATCAGCGTGAACAGTTCGTCGCGGCAGTGGAAACACCGGTCGGCGTCGTTGGCTTGGTAGGCGGGCAATTCCTGCTCGCGGGTGGCCACCTCGACCACCTCGACGCCGATCTGGGCCGCCTGCGCCAGAGCCGTTCGGTGCTCGCGGCGGGCGAGCGAGCCTGAGACTGCCAGAATCGGCGTCACACGCTCTGCGCCGAGTGCCCGGACGGCCAAGGCCAGCAAGAGCGCGGAATCAACACCTCCCGAGTAGGCGACGCCCAACGGGGCATGGCCGGCCAACTGCGTAGCGACACGGTCGGCAAGTTCGGCGGCCCGTCCAGCCAGCGGCTGGAGCGGGGTGGCCGACAGCTGATCATGCAACATCTGATGCCTCCTTCGCGGACCACCCTATATCTGCGCCTGGGCGTTGCCTTCAACCCTGCAGTGCCCGGAGCACCGCGAGACGGCCTTGCGCGGTCGCCTTGGTCTCAGTGAACCGTCACGCTGGAGTCGAACCAGGTCAGCACCCGCTCTTCGGCGAACGGCCACACGGACGCCAGGAGCGCCTCGGCTGCGCCCTGTGCCGGGTCCTTGCCGAAGCTGGGCAGCCCGGGCAGCGACCGGCCCCCCGACACCCCGCGTACCGGTGCGTCCTCGGGCAGTTCGGCGAGCCGGCGGGCCGCTACGATCGCGGACCTCAGGTCGCCCAGTTCGTCGACGAGCCCGCGCTCGTGGGCGTCGGCGCCGCTCCACAGGCGACCGCGGCCCAACTCGTCCACGCGTTCGGGCGTCAAGCTGCGACCCGCGGCGACCCGCGCTACGAAGCGGGCGTAGACCTCGTCCATCATGCGCTCGGCCCAGACCCGTTCGGCCGGCGAGAACGGCCGGTTCGGTGATGCGAACAGCGCCAGCTCGCGTCCAACCGTCTCGGAGTTGCGGCCGATGCGCTCATTGAGTTCGGCAAGCACCGGCTTACCGACGAGCACACCGATGCTGCCGGTGAGGGTGAAGGGGCTAGCCACCACGTGGTCTGCCTGGGCGAGCACGTAATAGCCACCCGAGGCAGCCACCTCGCCCATCACCGCCACAACCGGTTTGGTGCAGCGCGCCACCGCGCGGCTGATGACGTCGGAGGCGAGCGCCGAGCCGCCGCCGGAATCCACATACAACACGATCGCCTTGACCAACTGGTCGCGCTCGGCCCGGCGTAGGGCGGCGACCACGGTCTCAGAGCCTGCGGTGGGGCCGGTGAACAGTCCGGACGCTGGGCGACTGCGTCCCGAGACGATCGCCCCGACGACCGGCACCACGGCGACCCCCGGCACCTTCTTGGCGCGCCGCCGCTCGGCGATCTGGTCGCGGACGAGTTCCAGCGATCTGGTCCAGTCCTGGTCGACCGGCACCGCGATCTCGTCGTCCCAGCCGATGCGGGTGATCAGCCCGGCATCGAGCAACTGTTGGGCGTTGGTGAAATCGGCGCCCAGCAGCGCGTCCAGGTTGGCGGCGGGCGAAACCGACCCCAGCCAGGACTGCTCGGCCGAATCTAGGTACGTGGTGAGCTGTTCGCGCTCGTGGTCGTCCATGTGGTCATCGGAGAAGCGGTTCAACGCGCTCTTGTATTCGCGGATCCGCAGGTTCTCGAAACCGATGCCGCGGCGCGTCAGGAACTCGCCGTAGTAGACGCGCTCGGCCGCGAAACCGGACAGCATGACTTCCGCCGACTCGGGCGCCACCACTTCGCTCACCTCGGCAGCGACCAGCAGGCTACGCATGTTGACCTGCGGCAGGTAGACCACCACCCGCTTCGAGCGCGCCAGCCGCCCGAGCGCCCGTCCGATCGCCTCGCTGGTGGCCAGCCCGGCAGTGAGTTCGACCACGCGAACAAGCACGCCGCTGATCGACTCGGTCCGGCCGAGTTGGTCAAGCCGGTCGGTGAATGCCTGGAACGATTCGGTGTGCTGGAGCAGCGCGGTGATGTCGTTGGTGTGATGTGTGGGGTAGGCCCCGTTGAGGTCGAGGATCGCCCAGGACGCGGCGTCGGATCCGGCGCCCCGGCCGAGCGTGGCCCGGATCAGGGCGGGCAAATCGGTCACGGAGGTCAGCGGCATGCCCTCAACGGTACGCGGCCCCAGTGGCCCCGGGGGTGGCGGAGCGAAGCTCCTGCACCCGCGCGAAACCCAGCTCGACCAGGTCCGGGTCGGTTCCCCGCACCACGATGTTGGTGCCGTGGATTCCCTCGCGGTAGAACGGGTAGGAACCGAATGCGAGCTGGGGGAAGTCCGCGGCCAAGGCACGCAGTTGGTCGGCGATTCGACCTTCGCCCACGTCGAAGCGAAGCTCCCGGGACACGGTAGGCCGTCCCGCCTCCAAGGATGGCAGTACGGCATCCACCATTTCGGCGAAGATGCTCGGCACCCCGGCCATGACATGCACGTTCTGGATGCTGAATCCTGGGGCAGCTGAGCTGTCGACCACGATGAGTGAGGCACCGTCGGGGATCCGGGCCATTCTCAGCCGTGCGTCGTTGATCTTGACGCCGCGGGCCGCCGACCGGCCTTCGAGCAGGGCACGTGCGTCCTCGCGCACGGAGATCTCCACTCCGAAGGCTGCGGCAATCGCGTCCGCGGTGATGTCGTCGTGCGTCGGCCCGATTCCTCCGCTGGTGAATACCTGGTCGTACTGGCTCCGCAGCGCGTTGAGCGCGGTGACGATCCGGTCGTGGACGTCGGGGACGATGCGCACCTCGGACAAGTCGATTCCTGCCTCAGAGAGCTCAACAGCGAGGCGGTTCACGTTCGCGTCGCGGGTGCGTCCGGAGAGGATCTCGTCACCGATCACGAGGAAGGCAGCGGTTGGGTTGGTCATGAGGGAAGCGTAGGTCGTCACGCGAAGTCACGTACCGTCTGAACGGTGTCAGCATCGCCCCAATGGCGAACGACCGGCCCCAGAACGGGCACGCCCGGCCGACTTTCGGTGCCGGAGAAGGGAGTCGAACCCTCACACCTCGCGGTACAGGAACCTAAATCCTGCGTGTCTGCCAGTTCCACCACTCCGGCGCGCCTCGATGGGAGCCGCACCAGTCTAGATCACAAATGGAGCAGTCCGAGATCGCGCCGCAACCGATCGACGTGCCCAGTGGCTCGTACGTTGTACTGGGCCAACTCGATCGTGCCGGTGCCGTCCTCGGCCACGTCGATGACGAACGTGGAGCGCAGCACACCGTCCATGGTCTTGCCGTACAGCGTCTTGCTGCCCCAAGCGCCGTAGGCCTTGATCACGTCAAGCGAGGGGTTGGCGAGCAACTCGACGTTGAGGTGCTTGCGCTCACGGAATTTCGCAAGCTTGTCAGGTGCATCGGGCGAGATGCCGACAACGTCCATGCCGGCCTCGAGGAAGTCGTCGCGGGCAGCGGTGAAGTCGACAGCCTGCGTGGTGCAACCGGGCGTCATGGCGGCAGGGTAGAAGTAGAGCACCACCTTGCGTCCTGCGAAGTCTGACAGCGATACCAACTTGTCCTGCGCATCCGGGAGCGAGAAAGCGGGTGCGTTGTCTCCGACTGCGAGCTGACTCATGTCCACACCCTAGGGCATCGGGTCGGACCCGTGCGCCGACTCCGCGGTTGGGCATAGGCTGGGGCGCAGTATCACCAGCCAACCGCAGTGGAGGACGCCGTGGCCTCGAAGGAACGCACCCCCGAACAGATTCGAGCAGATATCGCCGCCTCACGGCACGCGATGACCGTTGGCATTGAGGGTCTGGTGTCCGAAGTGCATCCGACCACGCTCAAGAACCGAGCTGTCGACGAGGCCAAGCAGGTCGTCACGGACACCAAGCAGATGATCTACGACACCGTCGACGACACGCGTACCTACTTCGTCGACCGGGGCGGTGTGCGTTGGAACAACGTCGGCACCGTCACGCTGATCGTGGTGGGTGCGGTCGTGGTGTTGACGGCCGCCGGGGGAGTGGCCTCGCTGATCCGCAGGATCGGCAAGTGAACCGCGAAGATCGCGTGGACACCGAGGACGTGGAAATCGAGGAGGCCGACGCGGACGAGGCGACCGGTGATCCGGGCGATGCACCGGCGGCGTTGCCGATCCGGATGCTGCACGATCGCGTCTTGGTCGATCCGGACGATGAGGCCGGCGAACGACGCAGCACCGGTGGCATCGTGATCCCGGCGACCGTGCAGATGGGACGCCGGCTCGCTTGGGCGAAAGTCGTGGCAACCGGCTCGTCGGTTCGTACCGTCAAGTTGGACGACCGGGTGCTCTTCGACCCGGCCGAGCGCTCCGAGGTCGAACTGCATCGGAAGACCTACGTTCTGCTGCGTGAGCGTGACCTGCATGCTGTTGCCGCCGAGCGGCTGCAGGACGGGTCGACCGGGCTCTACCTGTGATCGCTGCCCGCTCGTCCCGATCACGCCTCCGGGCGCCCAAGAAGCAGTGACGGCTCAGCTGGCACAGTTGGCTGCGAAACAGCTGGTGGCATGCGTCCGGCCGGCAGCGTCAATGGCCAGCACCTCGACTTGGTGTTTGGCCAACAACTCCAGCATGGTGGCCGGTCCGCCGGCGAGGATGGCTGTGGCCATCACGTCTGCCTTGATGATCTCGTCCGCCACCACCGTGACCTGGATGAACTGTGCGTCGGCCACAGCCGGGGCAACCGGACGCCAGATGTGGTCGCCTCGCTCGGAGTAGCCCGAGGTCGCCAGCCCGCGAAGGCTTGGCGTGAGACTCACGGCGGTGGCGAGCTTCGTCCGGTCTGAGGGGTCGACGATGCCGGCCACCCACGGCCGCGTTGGTGCCGCGTCCCCCCGGACCAGGAGGTCGCCGCCCACGTTCAGGCACCAGTGGCTGACCCCGGCGTCGTCCAAGATCTCACCGCCGGCGGCGATGGCCCAACCCTTGACGATCCCAGTCAGGTCGATGCCGCCCGACGGTGGGTAGGGGGTGAAGGCGCCGCCGGTTTCCAGATGCCAGTGCTGGGCCGCCGCTTGCACGGCGCGGTATTCGGTGCTGGCCTGTCGCAGGGGGAGTTCGCCGCTGCTGACCAGCCTGGCTTCCGAGCGCGGCTCGTACATGGTGAATCGGGTCTCGAGCCGGTCGAACTCGGCCAGCAGCGCCAGTCGGGTTGCTGCGTCCAAACCGGCGGGAGCGGCGAGACTGGCCACCGTCCCCATGGTTTCGAAGACGAAGCGGGTGGGTTCGTCACGTAGCACCGCCCGGTCTGCTCGTCGCCGGGGTAAGTCTGCGATGTCGGTCATGCCTGGGCCTCGTCCAGCGCGGATTGCAGGCTGCTCAAGTAGCTCTTAGAAGTCAGGGTGGCGCCCGAGATCGTGTCGACGTGCGCGCTTTGGGCGCTCAGCACCTGGGTGCGCAGCCGCGGGACGGCTTGGGTGTTGATCCCCTGCGAGTGATGGTCCTGGGCGGTGGTGCTGGCGGTCACATCGGTGATCTGTCCGTCGGTGATCGTCACGGTGACCGTCCAGGAGCCGAACTCGTTGGAGTATGCCGACCCGGTATAGGTGCCGTCGATGTAGCCGCCCGCGGCCTGTCCGGCGGTCGCCGAGTTCGGTAGAGCAGCCTGCGACGAGGGGGCGGCCGTGGTCGGGTGGGTGGCGGACGAGGATGGCTGGGAGGTGGCCGTCGTCCCGCTGCTGGTTGTGGCCGAGGAGGTCACGCTGCCGTGGACCGAGGCCTGCCAACCGATCAGCAGGACGCCGGCGGAAACGGCCGCGGAGGCAATCTTGGCTCTGGTGCTCACTGTGCAAACCTCTCAGCGTGGATCTGGGTCTGGGGGACGCCGCAGGCGATGGCCTCGGCTTGGGCGTCATCGGTCCAACGGAGGGGTCCGCAGATGAAGACGTCGGCGTCGGCCGCCCACGGCGCGAGTTCGCGCAGCCGCAGGGTCGAGTACTCCGCGCTCGACCAGCTCAATCCCGTCGTGGGGTGGGTGCCCCGGTGGCCGACCAGGGTCACCAGCCGCAGGCCGCGCTTGGCGCAGATGGTGCGGAACTCGTCAAACAAGTAGAGCTCAGCGGGGCTGCTGGCGCGCAGGACCACCAGGCCTTGGCCCGGGATGACGGTCGTTTGGTCCAGCAGGGCCCGGATGGGGGCGATGCCGACCCCGCTGCCCATCAAGATCAAGTGGTCGGTCGTGCGAGCCCGGTCGCTGAAGATGCCGTAGGGGCCAGCGAACAGGACTTGCGTGCCGGGGCGGACCTTGATCAGCTCAGCGGTGCCCTTGCCGAGATTGCGGACGGTGATCCGCATCGTGGGCAAGCCGGCAGCATTGGTGAAGACGCCACTGCTGGTCGAGAAGGGGTGCCCGTGCCACCACAACCCGGGGGCGAGGAAGCGGAAGTTGAAGAACTGCCCGGCTTGGACGTCCAGTTCATGCAAGCGGCGACCGCTCAGGTAGATGTTGACGACCTGCGGGCCGGCCGGCTCGACCGAGCTCACGAACAGTCGGTGTTCCAGGTTGTTGAACGCAGGTGTCAGCACGCGGAAGGCGAGCAGACAGAACGCGGTGACGGCGATGAAGCCCATCCAATACCAGCGTGCGGGCCCGGATGCGAACATGCCGCTCATACTGAACTGGTGTGGAATCGAGATCGCGAGGGCTGCGTAGCTGACCAGGTGAAGGACGAACCAGGCCTCGTGTGGCAGTCGCTGCCGGACGACCACCCAGGAGGTGAAGCCGACCAGGCAGAGCAGGCCCAGCGAGGCCACGGCCAGCACGAAGTCGTCGAGCGTCCACAGGCTGGCGAATTCTGCGAAGACGCCGACCTGCTCGCTCGCGGCGTAGGCGATCAGTAGGGCCACGGCATGGACGAACAGCAGGCTGACCGCGGTCACGGTGAGCGCCCGATGCTTCCGCAGCGCCCCGTCGTGGCCGATGGCGCGGTCGACGAACGGGATACGCGCTGCCAGCAGCAGCATCTCGAGCAGCATCGCCATGGCGACCAGCCCGGCCACGATGCCAACCGCCTTGATGAAGCCGGGGAAAGTCGTCATCATGGCCAGCCCGTCTTGGGCGATGAAGACGGCCACTGGAATGACCAAGAGCACGGTCAGGACGACGTCAACGAGGTCGACCCGGAGTCGCCTGAAGGATCCTTGCCGGCGGTAGTCGGGCGTGCCTCCTCGAGCTGGCTGTGCGGGCGCCGGCTTCGTCCAAGCGGGGACGCTGCCGGTGGGGGCGGGTCTGGGTCCCGCGACTGGGGCTGGTGCAGGGGAGTTCACCTGTCAGAAACTATGGACCGAGCCTGTGAGGTTGCTGTGCAGACAGTGAAGTAAGGCTGTGTGGTTGCTCGGGCCCGCCCGTCCAAGGCAGCACGGTTCAGTTCGGTGCAGTTCCGGCAGGTGTGCGTCGCTGATGGTGGCCGACAGCAGTCGGCGGTGCTTGCAGGAGATGCTCGCGGCGGCCAGATTTCCTTTTCTCCGCGGAGGTGCGCTAGTGTTTTTCCCTGCGCGCACCGCTAGCTCAACTGGCAGAGCAGCTGACTCTTAATCAGCGGGTTCAGGGTTCGAGTCCCTGGCGGTGTACCAATCAGAGCCCCGTTCGGATTCTTCGGACGGGGCTCTGTTGCATACCCCATAAGGTAGGCGGGAGTGGTCTCCAGCTGTCGGAGACGAGCTCGAGATCGTCGATCGAGGAGGCGTTCACGCAGTGCAGCTTCCTCGATGCTTGAACTCACGGTGAACTGCTGGTGACCGGGGGCTACCACACCGATCGGTGTCCTGCCCGACGCCGACAGATTGGTAGTCCTGCTTTGTGGAGGCGACAAATCCACCCAACAGGCTGACATTTCGAGGGCGTATCAGTTGGCGGATCGGTGGCGCAGGAAGGGGAGAGAAGATGACTGAGGAGACCAAGTTTCGTCGGTTCGACGCGGCCGACTATCTCGACGACCTCGACGACGTTGCCGCCTACTTGGAGATCGCTTTGGATGAGTCGGCTGACGATCCCACGGCGGTTCCCCGGGCCTTGGGTGTGAGTGCTCGTTCGCAGAACATGAGTGAGTTGGCTCGCCGAGTTGGGATGAGCCGCGACGGCCTGTACAAGGCGTTGTCTGCCAAAGGCAACCCAACCTGGTCGACTGTGCTGAAGGTCACCAACGCACTCGGGCTACGCCTGAGCGTCCACACCGTCGCATGACCGACGTGCGCGATTCACCGATCCAAGTGCCGGCCCGAACGAATCCCGCCCGCCAGCAGTTGAACTGACTACTTCTTCGCCGAGTTGGCAGCGCAACTCTTGACCGCTCGGCGATGATTTCAATCTCGTCTAGCGCCATGGGCATGACGCCGCGCAGCTTCTTCGATGCTTCTTGTGAACCGTGCTGAGTTCTGCTCCGAGGCGTTGCCGTGCCTGGCTGTTGCCAGGACTGGTGGTTCAGGTCAGCGCCGCAGGCGGCTTCGGCCTCGGTGGGGCTCGGTAGTCGGGTTCGGAGTGCAGCCGTTGGTTGTTCCATGACGACAACCACTCCAGCGCGGCCAGTTCGACCCGTTCGAAGGCGGAGGTGGCGGTGTCGACGATCCGGACGTGCGTCATGGTCAAGGACAGGTCGTGGAGGCCAAGGAGGGCGGAGGTGGCCTCAACCCAAACCCCGTCCGAGATCCTTGGGCCACTTCTTCGACGACCAGGAGGATGGTCGGCCACGATGCACGCCCTGATGACCGTGATCGTGCTCCTCGATGACGGCATCACGTGGGGAGTGAACGCGTGGAGATCCAACGGCACCGACCAGCGCCGATATCGAGAGGAGATGCCTGATGCCGATCAATGACGTCATTGCCGCCGAAGTGGAGGCCGCTGAGCGGAACCGTGACGCAGACATCAAGCCGGGAACCAAGGTGTCGCGTGGGCACCAGCGCAGCAAGACCCTGCGGGTCTAGATGAACGCCGACGAGTTGGACGCACTGGCCGCGATCGCAGAGAAGCGCGGCGTCCCGGTCTCGACCCTGGCGCGCGACCTGCTGCTCGCTCAGATTGCCGAGACCGACACGTCGGCCAGGGGGCTCATCGCGAAGATCCGAGCCGAACTCGACGCCTTGGCGTCACGGGTGGCATGACCCTGAATCCACCGGTTGACTGACGGTTGGGTTGGTGCTTGTGCGCTGAACGGTTGCGGATCCCGGCGGCGTGGTCGGGGCGTGCTGGGCCACGCGGTCTGTCCGGGCCCGATCCGGGCGACCAGTGCCACGGCTGGCACCATGCCAGCCGGCCTGATCAGGCATCAAGAGCGCCAGGAGGTCGGCAGCAATGCAGATCCCTGCGAGGCAGGGTTTGAAGCAGCCCAGACGACATCGCTCTCGCCTCATCGCTGGCGGCCTCAATACCCCCCGCAAGGTTGAAGAGCCGTCAAAGCGGACATCTGCGCGCTCGGTTCTCAGCCGTTGCCCGCGCGTGGAATAGCCACGGAGTTACCATTATGCCAAGGGTCGTTGGTGTCTGGCCCAGTGCGGGGTCACAGCGGCCCTGAGGAGGCATCATGAACGTCACTACGAGTTCGTCGCGCAGGCTGTACACCAAGAGCATCGAGATCGCTGCACCCGTCGAGCGAGTGTTCAACCACCTCAAGGATCCGACCAGGTCGTGGACGACCATGGGCACCCAGGTCCACGATGTCAAGCCGACCCCCGAGGGCCTGGGCACCACTTTCGAGTGGGAGGACAGGATGTTCGGGTTCCGTGTGACCGGCACCAACGAGTTCACCGAGTTCGTCCCGAACCAACGGCTTGCGGTCACCGCTTCGAAGGGTTTCATCTTCGGCTTCGACCTCGAGGCCGTCGGTGACAACACCCGGCTGACGCTCGGGTTGGACGACGTACCGTCCAACCGGCTCGCGGGTGCGTTCGATGCGGTCGCCACGAAACTGACCGAACACGACATGGACGAGTGGCTCGCCGACACCAAGGCGGAGCTGGAGACCGGCGTCGCCCGCCACCGTCAGGTGGACCGTCATCTGGCACTGTCACTGTCGGTCACGATCAAGACCCCGGTGGCCAAGGTCTACCCGTTCCTGACAGACCCTCAGGTGCTGCTCGGCAGCGCTCCCGGAACCAAGGTCACCGAGGTCGAGCTGAGGCCTGATGCCACGGGCACCACCCTGCGTTGGCATTCCCGGATCGTGGGTTTCCCCGCGTCGGTCGCAATGGAGTACACCGCGGCGGTCCCGATGGAGGGCGTCACGATCACGTCCAGCAGCGGCTTCGTGCAGAACTGGAAGCTGCAGCCCGTTGAGGAAGGCACCAGGCTGACCCTGTCCCTGGAGAACGAGTTGTCTGGCCCGATCGGCGGGGTGCTGCGCGCCACGATGCTTCGGCTTGGCGACCGGTCGATGGACGAGTGGCTGGACGCGCTCGCCGCCGCGGTCGAGGAACGGGCGGCGTCCTGACGCTGACTGGACCAGTTCGCCGAATTGTTGGGCCGGCTGGGCGTCCCGCTTCTCGTGCTGGTGGTGGGCACCTCGCAAGGTGGGAGCATCGCCGCATGCTTCGCAGCCACACATCCGGGCGCGGCCAGCCGGCTCGCCTTGTTGGCGCCCTTCTTCGATCGCGTCCCTGGGCAGGAGGGCGTGGGGTACCGGCTCATGGTCACCCCGGTGGTCGGAGACGTCCTGTTCGGGCTGGTCGGTGACCGCAAACTCGCCGACGTCTCAGATTCCATCGTGTCTGCCGACATTCGGGCAGCACTCCAGCCCACGGTCTTTTGCGCGAGCTGCTACCCGGTATCGAGTACCACGAGGTGGAAGGGGCCGGACACCTGGCCCACTACGAATTCGCCGGCCGCATCAACCCGATATTGACCGGTTTCCTCAAAGGCTGACCCAGCGGCAAGGAGACGACCATGCGTCAGTTACGCCAAGGCCTATGGGCGATGGAATCATCGAGCTCGTGGGGGTGCAACACCTTCCTGATTGCCGATGACGGGCGGCTGCTGCTGGTCGATCCCGGTCCGTCATTCCAACTCAACCGGCTGGCCGGCGAATTGCGGGCGGCCGGCCGTTCCCCTTACCAGGTCACCGACTTCCTGCTGACTCACTACGATCCCGACCATGCCCGCTCGGCTGCCGAATGGCGGCGCCGGACCCGGGCCACGGTGTGGCTCGGGTCGGCCGACATCGAGATCTTGAGGACGCGCAAGGTGCCCGGACCCAGGCTGCGCCGCTTCATGATGAGCCTGCTTCGATTGCCGGAGTTGCCCGACGGCATCGTCGAATTGCGTGGTGAGGTCACCGTCGCTCCCGGGTTGACGGCCCTGCCATCCCCTGGTCACACGCCGGGCCACTACGCCTTCCGGTGGCAGGACGCCGCCCTGATCGGGGACGCGGCCCTCACCGGACCCGACGGCGAACTGATTCCCTTCTCTCCGAAGCAGATGATGACGGACCTGTCTCAAGGAGAGGAGACCCGGCGAATGCTGTCCGGTCTGCCCGTCCACTTGTTCTGTGCGGGCCACAGCCCGGCCGTGGAACGCCACTGACGCAACGCATCTTGACCGGCATGTGGCTGACAGCGGCAGATCCCATGAAGCTACCGGGGTAGGAATCCTGGTAGTAGTCTGGTCGCATGAGTCAGGTGAAGTTGAGCGTGAGCCTCTCCGAGAGCGAGGTCGAGGCCCTGGATAAGTACGCCCAAGCCGCTGGCCTGAAATCCCGTTCTGCGGCCATCCAACATGCGATCAGGCTGCTCGGTGATCCCGAACTCCAGTCCGCTTACGCAGCAGCCTGGCAGGAGTGGGAGGCTTCGGGTGACGCCGACGTCTGGGAGCCAGCCACAGCGGACGGGCTCGCTGATGCTCCGCGGTGAGATCCGACTGGTCGATCTGGAACCCGCGCGCGCAGGGGAGGCGGATAAGCGTCGGCCGGCAGTCATCGTCAGCAATGACAACGCCAATGCCACCGCGGCACGACTGGGGCGTGGCGTCGTCACCGTGGTCCCCGTGACGAGCAACATCACCCGGGTCTTCCCCTTTCAGGTCCTCCTCCCTGCTGCCGAAACGGGCACGCATATGGATTCGAAAGCCCAGGCCGAACAAGTCCGCTCGGTCTCGGTGGAACGGCTCGGTCCCGTAGTCGGACGCCTGCCCACTCACCTGATGACCCAACTCGACGACGCACTCCGCCTGCACCTTCAACTCTGACTGGCAAGGTGCGGACGGGTCTGTGGCGTGGGCACGCGGCACAAGCCGCGACCCCGCCCGTTGAGGTGCCGGCCAACGCGGCGCGTCCATGGGCACCATGCCGCCACGGGAAGGCCAGATAGGGCTGCCCGTTGACCAGCACGCGAGTCGCCGGGGCGGTCCATTGCACGCGGACACAAGGCTGGGGTTTCGTCCCCGTGCCGACCAGCACCTGGAACGGGCAGCCGGCCACCGGGAACGCGTCGGTCAAGACCAGCACCGGGGTGCCGGCAACGAGGACGCGCGTGTTCGTGGTGACCGGCGAGACCGGTGCGG
>RRZU010471378.1_pt1 | contig 16056 bp, 17 predicted proteins | sample 2165561 | NCBI WGS metagenome assembly RRZU01 (sample SAMN10456909, study PRJNA506462) | wastewater metagenome | isolation source: wastewater sludge | place: USA: Moscow, Idaho
ATTGCCAGCAGGGCAATCAGTTCGGAATCATTGACTTCTGTCACATTCATGTTCAATCCTTTTAACAACAAAGAAGCCATAACTGCTCTAGTGGATTAAACCACTAGAGCGAGTATGACTTTTAATTAGCTAATCATTGCAGCCAAGTGAGAGAAGTCAACACCTTCATCGTTGGTGGTCACGCCACCAACCATGTAGTTGCCCTTGCGCTCTTCTTGTGCAGCACCTTGCACTTGATCGATTTTGATCATGGTTTCCATGTAAGGCAGGCGACGACCTGTCAGGTAAGGCAGTTCCTTCTTGAACCCGAAGAACCGGTAAACAGGCTCAGAGTTCAGATCCACTTCGGTGCGAAGGCCATCGATAGTGAGATCAGGGTCTTTGTCAGCGCCGTTAGCTGCGATGTGATCAATCCAGTTCAATTCAGACTGACGAACATCGTCCACCAAAGCCAGGATGTCGCCACCGCGACGCTGCAGGAAGTCAATACCGCGTTCAGTGCCGAATTCGATTTCCAACACAGCAAAGTCTGTCTCAGCGTGCACTTCCAATTCGTCAGTGCAAATTTTCGAGACAGCGTTACTGAACTGAACGAACTTACCAGCATTGCCCTTGCCGAACGTGACAGCAAAGCTTGCCACAAACTGGATACGTTCCATGCACAACAGCGCACACCACAGCATCATGATAGCATCATAAGCCTCAGTACTAGAGCGAGCGATTTGGCCGGTTTCGATCTTGATTGCGACGTTCAGCGCATGTGACATCACACCAGCAATGCGTTCCATGCGGCGCAGTGCTTCGAGTTTGCTCACGACATCGGTGATGATCTCATCAGGATGATCAAAAGACAACTCCACCATGCGTGAGTAAGTGCTAGCGTGCACAATCTCGTTCTTGGTAATTTCCACCATCAGCTTCCACAAAGCAGGGGAAGTAATGTAAGTAGACAAGATACGGATCATGGAACGAGCCGCTGCAGTATCAGCTTCCCATTGCCAAGCAATGGTAGTGATCATCAGGTCGTATTCGTACTTAGAGCAAGTACGGAATTGGTAATTGCAGTCCTGGAACGTGAACTCAGTCTCACGCCAGTCATACACAGCCATGCGGTTGAACAGGTCTTCAAAGACCTTGTGACGTTTGTTGATAGTATCAAACAGACCATTGTCCTGGCCCAAGAGCAAGGGAGTGTCGTGGTAGTCTGTTTTGTTGGCATTGAAAATGCGCGGATCGATCAGAACGTTTGGAGGTGTGGTTGTTTCGGACATTGGTTTATTCTTTCGAGACGGATTGGCTAGGTAGATGTGACTCTACCTAGCGCTATCATGGTTTACAGTGTGCAGAACCCGCCAGCACAGCCAGCATCTGCATTGTCTGCAGAGTTGTACTCTTGACCTTCAGCAAAGATGCCAAAGTCGGTTTCAGCTTCTGGTTTGCCCTCACTCGCAATAGGCGCTTTAGCGCGCTTAGCCGAGATGTAGGTATGAGCGTAGTAACGTGACTTCAGACCAGCGATATACATCGCAAAGAACTCGTCCAAATAGTCAGTAGTCTCCACTTCTACCTTATCGGAGCGATCCCGATAAGTGTCAGCAGAAACCCCGCCATCAGTGAACTTTTGAATGATGCCGTAGTCAATGATCATGTCGCGTGGCTTGATGTCCCAAGCCAGTTGGTAGTTATCACCAATAATGTCGTTGTCCACTGCGCCCCAGTCCACAACGTGGCCAGAGTCGGACTTCTTCATACCCTTAGAGCGAATGGGATACCAAGAGTTGGGGCAACCCGAACGCTTGGACGAAGACTCAGTGGGCATGTGGTTGACCACAGTGCTAAAGCGAATACCGCCATTGGCAATGATGCCAGTGCGCAGCTCTTCCCAGTCGTACTGCAGACCCACCGTCACGAACTGATCGATGTTCTTGTTATAGGAGTCAATAGGCAAGTAGCCTTGAGGCCACTTGGTCTTATGAATCCAAGGTGCGTTGCCTTTCTCAATACCCAGCTTCAAAGCAGCCTTGATAGCAAAGTAGGAATGACGCTCAGACATCCGGTGGATTTCATCGCGGCCTTCTTGGCTGTCGTACTTGAATCCCTTACGGGCCAAGTGCGTGGCTGCACCGAGCAAGCCCAAACCGGCGGACAAACGTTGCTTGGCAGTAAAGCCAATATGCGGCAGTGGATAACCAGACAAATGAATGCACTTGTCAATCATACGCAAAGCGTATTCGCAAGACAAAGCAAAGTCTTCATCATCGTCGTGGTTGAAGTACACAACACCACCCAAAGCGCAGATAGCGACTTCAGGCTCTTGCATACTGTCTGTAACACGAGTCACCATTACTGGTTTCTCGTTAGAGTCAGAAGTCTTGACCACATCGCCAGCTTTGATCTGACCAGCAAACCCAAGTTTGCCGTTGATGTGCACGCAAGCCGACCACGACAGGTAGTAGCTGATGCCCTCAGTGCATTCAAAGAGCACGTAACCAATGTCTTCAGTCTTGAACAACTGTTGCATGTTGGTGTATTCAAACGTAGGTTGCATCACTTCCGTGCACAGATTCGATGTATAAGTCGATTCAAGGAACGGAGTATGCCGGTTGGCTTCAACGGGGTTGAAGAAGTAGTTAGTGCCCACTTCATAAGCCTGTCCCATGTACTTACGCACCAGCTCACGCGCATCGAAGTAAACCTTCTTGAACGCAGGATCTGCTTCGTACTTGGCGTACAGTTCCATGAAATGCTTCACGTTGCTACTGAACACAGCCTGATACAGATCAGGTGCAGTGAACGTATTGAACATGAACACTTGACGGTCTTCAGGATTCAATCCTGCTGCCTTTTGGGCCAGCAATACGTGAGCAGAGAAAGCAAAGTGAATATCACGGATCTGCTTTTCAGGAGCAGTGCGTGGGTTTTGCAGCATCAACATGAACTGCGCTTGGGGATCAAACGCATCCGTGTACAGCGTGCACGCACCGTTGCGACCAGCTGTTGTATTGGATTTCACAGTCTTGGCCACAGCGTGGGAGTAACCATACTTGCCAGTGTGAACAATCCGACCACCACGCACAGGATCGCCTTCAGAGCGAATCGACAACGTACCACCAATCCCAGCAGACTGACCGGTCATCACATAGGCGATGTGGTTGAACAGACCAATCGATTCCAGCGTATCGCCAGATTTGATCACACAGCACGAGGCAAAGCCGCGGTGCTTGGTGCCCAAGTTCAGATAGTTGGGCGAAGGCGCATTGATGCGGTTCGTGGAAAAGCGATAGTAGTGCTGGTAGATGTGCTTCATGCGCACATCCTTGGGCTCGTCGTAGTTCAATGCCATGGCCATGCGCATAGCAATGAATTGTGGAGTCTCGTAAGCTTCCTTGGTCAGCTCATTGCGAATGGCGTACTTGTGGATGTCTTGCGAGATTTGGAACTCAGCATAACCGGCATCGCGGTCATGTTTCATCATGGCTTCGAGTTCAGCGTATTCTTCTTCACTGAACTCAGTGTACAGATTGGACATCAAGCCCAGGCTCCACAGCTTCTTGTGCATTTCCAGCAATGTGGGCGGATTGCCGTTGTACATCTTCTTTTTGACGTAGGCGGCATACAGGCAGCCAGCCATCATCAACTCACTCCAACCGCCTGTGGCCTTGAGCTTTTCAATCAGCGCGAGCTGCAAGTCTTGAGAGCCCATTTCTTCAGGAGCTTCACGCACCACTTGCGAAATAATGACTTCCCATTCCACCTGTTTCTTAATGAAACGAGCAGAGTATTGAACCCACTTGATCAGCTTGATCGCTGTGAAGTCTTCAATAGATCCATCCCGTTTGATAATTCGTTTGAGCATGTCTAGCCTGGTTTAGTTGATGAAAATGAGTGTGCAAATACTGAGGGTAGTCTCTCAGGAGCACAAAATTATGCCGAGTGGGTTTTATTTTGATTTAACCTACCTTTGAACAGGTCGTGTGTAAAAAAATACACACCGTATCAAATATTCGTAAGGTAAGGTTTCCACGCAATGGGAAACCAACAATTGATACAGCCAATGTTAAACAGTGGGGCTATTACTTCAGGTGGTATCTGGGCAAACCCAGTACCTACAGCAGTTACAATGAACTGTCGCTCAGGATTACAGAAGGTAAAGATACTGAAGTCTTCGATTTGCTCTTTGATGTCTGAGATAGGAAGAGCAGGTTGGTAAGGTCTGGGAATGGTGGCGATTGCGTAGCTGTTGCCTTGAATACCTCTACCTATCCCTTGCTTAGCGCCAAAGTACTTCTTAGCAATAAATGCACTACCTGCTCCGTGTATGCCGTGGTTGTTAGAACAAAACACAAATACACACTCAGGATACTCATTGGCTTTCTTCCAATTAGGAAAGCCAGTCTCCTTGCTGAAGTGGTGGAAACTATTATTACCGTCAAGCTGGTGATAACCTTGGAACATGATTTAAAACCAAAAAAAGAAAGAGTGAAGGAATCCCTCTACCAGCCGCAAAGCTGGTAGAGGGGGTTGTGTCGTTAGCGTTTGAAACGCACTACGTTGTCAGCCAAGATGGCTTGATCGGGTTTGCGCAGCAGGATATCGCTGACACGATCCCAATATTCCACAGCCCGGTGGCCGCGGTCAGTCACTCGGTACTTGTCAGCGAAGATATCCAGGTAACCCACTTCGCGGATTTGTGCAGGGTAGTAGAGAACCTTATCGCCTGTGACATCACCGAAAGCTTTCCAGTACAAAGGAACACCTTTGTTCAGGATGTAGCAAGCTACCGTCAGGCTTGCAGTTTCGATAGCTGTGCCGGCTTCGTAGACACCAGCGAGCAATGCTTCATGGAGTTCAGCAAAGATGTCCATGTCGAACTCATGGTAAATACCTGCACGGCCCTGAAAGCGAACAGCTTTGATGAAATGAAATCGCCGAGTCATCCAGTTGATCTGATCGATCATTGTGGATTTAGAAACCGTTTGTGGACGGCTCTTAGGAGAAAGAATGCGGGTGCCTTCCTCCTGGAGTGTTTTGTAGATATCCAGAAGGATCTGGATCTGAGTGTTAGTGAGGTAGATGTGGTTGGTTTTGAAGATAGACATAGCTTAATATTTCTTGGATTAAATGTTGAGAAAAGTCATAAAGCCCTATCCCTAATCTTAAAGATTAGGGATAGGGCGAATGGTTAGGTTAATTGGAAGTCACCAAAGCCGCGCCGACATCAATGTCGTACTTGGCGAAGGTGTTGTGAATATCTGACCGAGCAGCTTCTGCTGCGCTCAGAGAAGTGTTGTCGCGATTGACAGACATCAAAGCAGCCATGCCTTGCAGCGTGATCTCGAACTCGAATTCGATGTTTGTGTTATCCGGTGTGCCGTTGATGCGGAACACCTTCAAGAACACATCGCTCGATTGAGTACGGTCCCAGTAAGCGTAGACCTGAAAGCAACGCTGGCGAGCGTTCTCGCTGTAGCGCAGCAACTCAAAGACAACCATGTTCAGGTTGTCAGTGAGCTTGAAGCCGCGATGAATCACCGAGAAGTCAGTCGCGCGGTGATTGATGCGGGCGCGAAAGCGCATCTCTGAGAGAATACGGGAGATGTGAATCCCGATAGAGATGTCTTTTTGACGATTGTTGAATTCTTCACGGAACGCATTCAGTCGTTCCATGTCCGATACTTGATATTCTGCCGACATGATGGTTTCCTTAAATTTTGCATATGCTTGTAGCATAGAAATGACTTTCTTGATTACTTTTTAGTTACGCTGCACTTAGCCAAGAAGACAACTAATGCAGCACAGTAGCGAGCAATGGAGCTTCATTGCCGCTGTAAGGTTTGAGATCCTCGCTGTAGCCTGCGCGCTGGCAGGCTCTTTTGAAGATTTGCTGTGCTTTGGCAGAATTGGCAGATGCCGCACCAGAGACAGAACTACGCAATAAGCGTTTGTAGATGTCACCACCAGGGAGACTGCGGATCATGTTGTCCTTAAAAATAAGGAGCATTCTCTCAGTCGTTTCTCTGCAATGGTAAACAGATGGCATAAGACTCTCCTTATTGAAAAGACCGCATTACTTGCGGATGCAAAACCGATTCAACCGTTTGAACTCCATGGCCAGGAGCATTTCTTCTGTCGTAAACAGATTCTTTGACATAATTGACTTTCTTTGATTAAAGTATAATGGCGGCATAATGCCAGTAACAGGAGGGTATCTCCGTGTCACCGGCATTATATGTGTTTGAAATTTATTTCATTAGCCGCTAATGGTTAATGATTTACCTGTGAATTTGCCATCACGATGACAAACAAAAGGTTCAGCTGAATTACGTGCTTTATTAATAGCCTCAGTAATATGCGTCCAAGCCAATACTACATTGCGTGCTTTTTGGGTAACCAAATAGCTACGCAGTGTGGCCGTGCCTGGTTTGATGGTTTGCAGCAAAATGCCTTTCTCTACCATGCTGCGTGTCACGTTCTTAAACGAGGCGGCTCCCCGCTCATCGAGCATGTCTGCTACGTCAGCTTGTGAAAATGGCTTAGTCAAATGAACAAAGTCCTTGACACGCACTACGGCTGATCGCTCAGACATAGACAGCGCACCAAAGCTATTGATCTGATTGAGCAGGAAAAAGATCCGCTCAATTGCAGCTTTATTGCCCTCGATCGTTGTGGTATATTCACCTGAAGTGAAGTACCGTTTCTTCACCAACCCCAAAGGGATGAGACCGTCAATGGTCTTTGGAAACCATCGCTCGTACAAATCACAATCGTAACGGTGCAGCACGTCAATGGGCGTGATCTTGTAACGATTGTTTTGCAAAGCCTTGAGCACTCCCACTTCAGTATTGCGAAGGAATTGGATTCCCGATACTGGCTCAAGCGGCTGATATGATTTTTCGTTAAATGCCATAATGGAAAAAGTCTACTTTGATTAATCGTGCATCCGTTTATTATCCGTAGATAATAAACGTTGTTTTGATATCCGTGCTTTTGAGCACACTAATCGCATCTTTGATTAATGTACCAGCACTGAGTTTTGTATATTGCCTGTATTGTTTAAATCCCTTGAGATAAAGCAGAGATTGCAAAGCTGAATAAATGACATATTGAATATCTGTCTCTTCAGCAGGATTGGTAATGTACGTGGAATAGGTTTCGTGATAGAAACGATTACAGATACTGTAATGTCCTCTCGTTTCCCCGTCCTTGAGCAACACCTTGATTTTGATCTTGTAGTGCTCTTTGCCAAAGAGCAGATCAATGAGTTTAGAAAGCATACCCTGATAACCTTTAGTTAGAAGACCTGACACAAGATTAAAAGTTGGAGTATAGTTCCCCAAACCCTGTGTTGGTGGCAATATGTGCTTCGTGGATGCGAATGCCCTGACGCTCTAGCTGACTCTTGAGTTGCGCGGAGGAATGTGCTCTCAGTGGAGTGAACACATCAGCCAACAGTGTTTCCTTGAGGAAAATGTGGGAGTAAGCAATAAAACGAGCTTCCACCATAGTCTCTGATGCAGGAGGTACAGGCTGATCATTGACAGTGACTTTATAAACCGTATCCATCTTGTTAGAGATGTAAATGTTCACAAAGTACTCTGACTTAAACAGAGGCACAATCATCAGTATTAACGGAACCAGAATAATCAAGCAGCAAATGAGCAGCAAGACAGCCAACTGCAGTTCATTGAGTGCTAATCTATCTGTGAATTCATGTAACACATAAGCCTTTCCTAGTGAGGTAAATCCAAACGAATACCCTGAAAACGCCCCAGCAATGTCAGCACCCGTTGATTGGGATCAGCGTAACTAGTGGTTTGACAAGTAAAGCCGTGACCTGCTGAGCTTGAGCGATGCTGAACTTATCAGCATCAGCAAAACCACAAGTATCCTCAGCATCCAAGAACTCTAAGTCCAATGTAGAGCCAAAGTCACTATACGGCTTAGCATGTCTCGTGCCTGGATCGCAAATACGAATCAAGAAGCTGTTGAAAGCGTTCTTGATGTCATACATTCCTGTTTGTAATGTAAAGCGTGATATGTGGTATATCTTGTGCATCTTTTTTATATTGAATAGAATACCCCCTGCTAGTTAAACAGACTAGCAGGGGGATATGCCGTTATTGTTTACCCTTTGGATACTCGGTTACTACGACAGTATCCGCATGAACAATGAACCAGTTGTAGGCTACTCCTTTGTGTACGCCCTTGAGATTTCCACCGGACAAGTTATCCTTCATGAGAAGGTGATGGCCTGCTTCCACCATAAAGTGCTTAATGGCATCAAGCACGTCCGAGTATTTCGGGTCAATTGTCGGCGTTTTAATATTCCGATCAGGGTCGATCAACGTAATTGCGTCGATAAATCCTTCATGTCGGCAAAGTGTGTGCCAGCCATCTGCATCGCGAACCACAATAACATCATCATAATCGATTTCGTATTCCCTGAAATACTCATCGATGCGTGTTCCGACTGTGTCGAGCAAACCACTTGCAAACATGGTGAAGCGTCCCACCGGCTCAGAAGTTAGCACACAAACTTCAACACTCGCATTCAATGACCCGTCGCGGTAATCCAACACTACCGGAACTGGCTCTGGTGCGATACCTTCGCACATCCAGGTTGAACCGTTGAATTGACGTTCGGCAAAGAACTCAACGTATGCCTTATAGATACCGCTGAGTTCAACTTTGATCTGTAAGTGTTGGTTCACAGACCGAGTAGGCGTAGGAATCAAGTTGAGATTCCCACCGTCATGGTACGTAGAATCGGATATCTGAATATGACCGTTGGTAAAACAGAAAACACCGGCATTATCCGCTAGATTACCAGATTCTTTCAAGTCAAAAGGGTCAGCTCCGTTAATGTAAGTTACCCGTTCTTTGGTTTTATCGTTTGTCTGTTGTTTTTCGGTGTGGTCTATGCAATACTGCCGAACCTTTTCGAGGATCTTTTCAACGACTTGGTCCAGACCAATTTTGCCAACTTTCCCGCAGCTTTCTGGAAAGATTTTTTCGTCTTCCAAGATAGGATACTGCGGGTCCACTATCAATGGCAATTTCCTGGCAAATAAGCCTTTCTGAAAGCCAAGAATCGAATAAATACATTCGTCACGCAGTTGTGTCGATAGTGCTAGACTGCGTGACAAAACCAACGGATGGTCAGATGTTTCTTGTAAGCGAGTGAATGCCATCACAGGTTGAATGAACGAAGCTTGGCGATGAGATTCCATCTTAAAGCATGCTGCGTTATTCGATTCTGTAAAAGCCCGCAAAGCCCAGCTGTTGATCTTGACCTTGGTCGCAAAGTAGATCAGTTGAGTGTCGTTATCCGAGAGCCGTCCGATATCTAACAAACTATCGGGCGCCTCACCGTAGTAACCAATGTGAACTTCTGAGTCTTCCATGTCGAAGAAAGACACAAACAGATTCTTCAAATGTTCCATGGCAAGGTAGTTATAACCCCGCATTTTTGCCGCAAAGCAATAGTAGATCATATCGTCTGGTGTTGGTTGGTTGGTCATAAAGTTCCCTTTATTTAGATTCATGGTTTAATCTCCGTGATGATTGGAATGTTCAATAGGTTTGCCAAGTCTACCTTGCGTTTGGTAGCGCCTGAGCCCGCATAAAGAACGTTCAAAGACTTAGAAACACCCCCTACGACTTTATAGCCGAGGGTGTTGCTCAAATACTCCTTGATGCTATCTCTGTTAAAACCAGGAAAACTCCCAGTCACAGCAGCAGTCTTGCCACTGCCAGGTAAGGACAAGTTCTTGACTGGATTGATAGGCTTTACACCCAGATCCAATAGTTGCTTGATTTCCTCTTGATTGTTAGGGTTACTGAAGTAAGACACCAGACTCTTAGCGCCTACGGGGCCGATGTCATCAATAGCGAGGAAATCCTCGTAGGTAGCAGACATGATTCGATCAAGGCTACCGAAGTGTTCAGCAATCAGACGTGAGGTGTTCTCACCGACTTGAAAGATACCCAAGGCAAACAGGAAACGCCAGAGGACTGGATGTTTTGCTGCTTCGAGTTCTTTGACCATATTCGCTGCACTGCCATCAGCATAACCAGGAACAGACTTGATCTTGTGCTCAGTCAACCGAAAGAGGTCGCTGAAACTGGAGATCAGTTGGTACTTCATGAAGTGAAAGATAGCGCTCTGGCCAATGCCCTGAATGTTCATGGCTCTGCGCGATACGAAATGCCGGAAAGCTTCTTCACGCTGACCGTTACACTTCACACCGCCAGTACAGTGATGATTCACTTTTCCGCGAAGACGAACCACAGGACTGCCGCACACTGGACATTCTTCAGGCATCCAGAAGTTAGGCACATACTCCAAACGCTCAATACCTGAAGGCCCAGTGATTTCAGGAATCACATCGCCAGCACGCTGAACGATCACTGCGTCGCCCGCGCGAATCTTCTTTGCGCGGACTTCAAACTGGTTATGCAGTGTCACATTGGTAATGGTTGTGCCACCCACAAAGACTGGAGACAACCGAGCCACTGGAGTTAAGCGACCGGTGCGGCCCACCTGAACATCAATCTTTTCAAGCCAAGCCACCACCGTGGTCGGTGGAAACTTGTGAGCTACCGCCCACTTAGGTTCACGACTGTTCCAGCCCAGTTGCTCTTGCTTTCGCAAAGAGTTAACTTTGAACACCACACCGTCAATCTCGATGTTCAGCTGCTTGCGCATCTGAGAGATTTCTTCCTTAAAAGCAATCAGATCGTTCGGGCCACTGAGGATTTTGGAGAGGCTGTTAATGTGGATTCCATAGTTCATCAACATTTGCATGTTTTCGCTATGTGTATCTTCCAGTACTCTGGAGCATTCACCAATACCGTAAGCAAAGAAGTGCAGCTTACGATCATCCGTGGCATCGAGCTGCCGCATAGCGCCAGCTGCGGTGTTGCGGGGATTCTTGAAAACAGGCAAGCCTTGGGTTTGCCTTTGCTCGTTCAGTGCAATGAAGTCTGAGAGCGTCATGATGCACTCACCGCGTACTTCTAACACCAGTGGAGCATTCGGGATGTATCTTGGCAAGCCAGAGATCAAATGTGCATTGTGCGTAACGTCCTCACCGATTTCGCCATCACCGCGGGTAGAAAGCAAAACCAATACACCGCTCTCGTAACGCACATTCAGTGCCAGTCCGTCAAACTTGAGTTCACCCACGTATTCGGCTTTATCCCAAACAGGGATACCCAAGCCTTCACAAACACGTCGATCAAAATCAATAGCGCCTTGTTCAGTGAAATCAGTCTCCGTGTAGAGACTGAGCATGGGTGTAGAGTGACGAACCTGTTTGAATCTATTGTCAGCTGTACCCATCACTTTGCGAGTAGGGCTGTCTTTGGTAACCAACTCTGGGTATTTCTCTTCCAGAGCCTCTAAATGCTTTTGCAGCGAATCATAAACCGTATCAGGCACAGGACTCGTATCGTTTTGGTAATACGCATCCGCCCAAGCTTTGAGCTGCTTGCGCATAGCCTCAGCCATGGCGAAGTCTTCAATCTTTGCAGTGATGTTTGACATGAGTTAATACCTCTTGAATTAATGATACATGAAATAAGTCAGTTGTGAAATTAATGCACAAAAAAGAAGACGGCATACTAGCAGAGGCCAAAGACCTCTGCTAGTATGTATGCCGATTAGGATGGACCTATGAAAACAATGGTTATCGAACGATAAGCCATCATCACCAATGCGTAAAAGATAAAAGCGCTACTGCTGGTGAAACAAAACAGTGCGGAAAACGCACTGAACTTTTGTCTTGCTGTAAGTTCAGTTAGCTTCTTTGGTAATAATTGATGGGAAAGTGGGCAAGTTAATAGCCCCTTCGGGCTTGCGTTTAACCCACTCAGAGTAAACCACAGTGAACGTGTGTCCAAAGGGTTCACCGGAGATTTCACTCATTCGCTTGATAGCTTCAGGCAGCGTTGACTCAGGTGTGAACGTCTCGTTGATGGCTGTGATTTCCATGGGCTCGACAGCATTGGTGTAATAGATAGGCGAAGCTGCTTGCTGCACTTTCTGAAACACCGTCTTATCGTGGTACACGAAAACCAAGTACAGTCGTGCATTCCAGTCCAGGTATGCGAAAATTTCGCAATTGATACGGGATCTATGCGAACGATACCGTCGATTGAAATCCAGGTCTTGGAGCTCTTGCCAATCTTTCGCATCAAGCACCATTCGTAACACACCGCTATTCAGGTTCATGGGAACGAGCAAACCGTAAGGTGTGATAAAGTCTTCCAGCTCGTTGATGTGCACATCACCGTTAATGGTGGAAGTCAACTCGAATACAGCTGCTTGGTTATTTGCTACGAAAGAGGTCATCGTACATATCCTTGATTACATTGATTTCTGTTGTTTCGAGATGGTCGACGCAGCGATTGATCTTATCGTTGATCTCAGCAAACTCGCGTTTATTGGGAAACCGCTTACGTAGCTTACCGTTTTTACCGACAGCAATACCGGCAAGCAAATGGAAAAGACAGATCATGCCGATCGACTCTTCTTTGTCCCAGTTGTCTTTGTAAAGTTTCAGTAACGTGAATACTCTTCGATCGGGGACAGGAGCGTTCAGAGCGCTTCGGTCATTGAACTGCACTTCGGTATTGATCATCCCGTCGTACTTGGAGCAACGAGCATATACGTCCAATTCATCAGAATACACCTGCAGGAGATTCTTGGCCAACGTACCAGAGGAGCCAAATGCCCAAGGAACCTGCTTAGGAGTGAACCGTACATATTCCTTCTCTGTGTGAAACATGTACGTGTGGTTCTGCGTGATAGCCATCATCACTGGACTATCAGCATTCACCAGAACACCCAGTGTGGTACGTTTGAGAACAGTCAGAATAGGATCGATATAGTTCAGCATCGAGCCAATGAACATTTTGCGTTCACGCAGCGTAGCTAAATAAGAGTGCGCGTACACACAGCTCATAGCACCGATAGCAATGCTGCGATTAGGGTATTCCGTAGGAACACTACCAGAGAACGCAGCGTAGATGTAATTCTCCAGCTGCAAAGTCTTATCACCCTTAGTGACATATCCGTGGCTGATGCATCGAGTATCGGAGAACAAACCTTTTTCTGTTGCGATTAATAGTGTCATTGCTTAGGTTTCCTTGAATTACAGCATATAAGCCAATACCAGGTTAGACCCGGTATTGGCATTATGGTTCTAAAGGTTTAGCAGTCGCGCAAGAAGCGCGGATTCAAATCACAGCCAGTGCGAGCGCCAGTGGCTTTCATGCTGGCGTCAGACTTGGCTGGCTTGGGCGCTTCCAACACAGTTGTAATCTTGCTGTCCTTGAAAGAGATGATCCAAGAGCCAGGCTGCAGTTCAGTCATGCCGGTCGCTCCTTCACCGAGTCGGTAAACTGGAGGAGATTGCACAGCAACATCCATGTTCAGAACGCCGGACTCGTCCTTGAGCTTGAGGCGATTTTTGGTGAGTGTAGCTGTCACGTTGGCAGTGAAATCTTCCATGCCCATCACGGCAGTTACCAGGACTTCGATCACGAGTTGGGGTTTTGTAGCTTCAGTCATTTGCTTTACTTTCAGGGTTGAGGGAAAAGGTTACGACACAGAATAGGTGTCTGTGTAAAAGTTTGATTACTGGGCTTTGGTTTCTTCAAAATGAGGATTGTTCAATGTGTAATGTCTGACCATTGCACAGAGGGTGATGAAATAGTCACGGATATCCTGGGTTGTATGCATGATTGGACATCCGTCCCAGGTGACAGACCTTTGTGAAGCCTTCAGGTAGCTCGATCATAATTCTGCTTTCAGGTAGTCTTCAAGAGACTGTACGACAATAGGACACCGGAGTCTGGAATGTAGGTCATTCCACTGCTCTAGTGATTCGATACGCCCGCGTTTGAAGGTAGATTCTTCACTACTGAGAGACTCTTCTATGCTGACAGCTATCGACGTGTTAGCGTATTTCCAATCTGGATACAGATTAGGAAAATTAAGGACTGTCACTGGGTTTGATGCATAGTACATAGCCGTTACTTCAGGTGCCTCGACTCCACAGAGTCTTTCCTGAAAACCACTGACTACAAGCTCACGATGATGGACAGTGATTCCAATTGGAATATCACGCTCTGTGAAGCGATTCAGGTGCATTCGTGTGGTTGCGATCGCGGTAATAATTCCAGCATCCCAGATAGGCTTTTCATAGCTAGCCAATTGATCGCGCTCAATGTCAAGTTGAACACCATCGAATGGAATAGACCGAAATACCTGCACCATGCTTTGTATGTTGTTGACATACAAAGGCAGTGCGAGTGTGGGCTCGCCAATCAATAGTTCTACACGAATACCACGCATGTTTGCTTTGCTGATAAAGCTTTTAGCTGTGCGAACACCATTGCTGGTAGCCAGAAAACGATAGTCTGATGGTGTAAAACTCAGAAACAATCGTTTGGTTACTGTCGGCAATCGCTGAAGCAATGCGACATTTTGAAGCATTGCCCTGCCTTGCCAAACATAGAAACCCAAATACTTCTCAATCATGATGTAATCCAGTACAAAAAACAAAGCAGCATACTAGAGTATCCTCGTGAAGGGATACTCTATATATGCCGTTTATTGGTTAGGCTGCAAAGCCCATTCCGGCCTTGTTAGAGCCGACATTGAGCACTTGCTCACAGATGGCGTCAGCGAGGTTGACGTTGTGGTCGAACTTCATCTCAGGCATTCCCATGGCCTTGCGGCAAGCAGCTGCTTGTTCAGGAGTATGCTTGACGAATTCGACGTTAGCGTAGGAGCGACCGCTGCGCTGCAATGCATCCAAAATCTTGGTAGCACTGTTGAGATTGCTCAAGCAAGCAATCTTCACATCGGTCTTCAGAACACCAGAAGTCAAAGACAACAACTGCGTCAAGAAATCATTGCCGTCAGTCTTTTCCTGGATGTGCTTGTCCACTTCTTCCAGGATCAGGAAAGGCTTTTCACCTTCAGAAGACAACTCACGCACTTTGGCGATCAACTGTTGTGCCAGACCAGGATCACGGTAGAACAAAGCATTGTCCACCAGGATCACAGTGCGGTCAGCCGCACGGGTTGCCATTTTGGTCGCCAGGGTTGACTTTCCAGAACCGGCTACGCCGTAGAGATTGACAAGAGCAGTGCTTGACGACAGATAGTTATCAACGAACTGGTTTGCACCGCCCACGGGCATCAGGTTCGGATATGCTTCATCAATGATGACACCGTTGTCGGTGTTTTCCTGACGAACCAACTGCAAGGAATTGTCACGGATCGTTACGTAGCTGATGTAGCCCTTCTTGCGTGGCTTGAATTCGGCACAGAACTTGGAGATCACCTTGGTCAGGTCAGTCTTCACGAATTCATACACGATCATCATGTTGCGGGAGTACAACATGGCCAGGATCATCTGCTGACCAGTACGAATGCTGATGCGCAGCGTCTCCACACAGGGGCGCTCGCCAGCATGGCCGTGGCCGACTTCAGCCGACACCACCCAGTCTTTGGGAATGGTTTCACCCACCGGGATGATAGCCTTTTCCTTGTCAGACAGCTGAGAGGCAGTTTCCTTCAAATCAGCCACCATCTTGAGCATGGCGGTATCAAAGCCAGGCAACTCATTGCTGGTGCGGTATTCGTGAACGTCCACTTCGATGCCCTGAATGATGGACAAAGCATGACCTTGTGCCAAGGCCAGAGAAGGACGCAGCACAGCTTGTGCATACAGAATCGAAGGATGCACACCCACCATTGCAGAGACTTCCTTGTACTGGTGACGGATAGCGTCAACGACGGAAGGATTGATGGCTTCAGGGGTGCTGGTGATTTCGTTCATGGTTTACTTTCTAAAGGGAATTAAAGGGAACTTGGGTTTAAGTTGATACACGAGGTGTATATCAACGCGATGATATATGTTTGAATTGTTTTTAGATCCTAAAAATTTCCAGCAAAATCTTCGGTTAACTGTAATGAATACGGTTGCATCGCGTTCTCTAGTTCACGATTAAGTTCGTCTACTCGCCGCGCGCCAATGG
>RRZU011494404.1_pt1 | contig 16055 bp, 14 predicted proteins | sample 2165561 | NCBI WGS metagenome assembly RRZU01 (sample SAMN10456909, study PRJNA506462) | wastewater metagenome | isolation source: wastewater sludge | place: USA: Moscow, Idaho
AAGCGGCGCCCGTCCGGCGGCCAACTGTTGACGTTGAGGCTGCCCTGACCGCCGAAGAGGGCGATCTCGAGCAGCGGGTCGTCCCACGCGCCGACGTCGGCGACGCGGATCTCGACGGGGAGATCCGCCGGATGGCCGAGGGTTCCGGTGGGGAAGCTGATATGGGTCGCGCGGCGGCCGTCAGGGCTCAGATGCGGGAACCAGTCGACTCGGTCGGTGCTCAGGAGCCGCTCGAAACCGGTGCCGTCGGTGCGGATCCGAGCGAGCTGGGCGTGGCCGGCCTCGGTCGTGAACGCCTCGGTGTTGAGGTAGATCCATTCGCCGCTCGGATCGAACTCCGGGCCGTCGAGATGGCCGTCCCCGGTGTCGAGGATGCGTCGGTTCCCGCCGTCGCCGTCGATGAGAGCGAGCCGCCCCGGATTGGCGAAGTCGCGGTCGGCGATCTCGACATAGACGAGGGTCGCGCCATCGGGGGAGACGCCGTGGAGGAAGTGCGCCCGCGAGTCGTCGCTCGTGATCCTGCGAGCCGTTCCGCCGAGCAGCGGTGCGCGGTAGATGTGCCCGTCCATCGCCGAGAGCAGGGGGGTCTGACCGTCGGGGTGGATCACGTGGTCGTTGTTGAGCGGCGGCACGTCGATCTCGATCCGCGCCAGGGCGGCCGTCGCGAGGTCCAGGCGCCAGGCGGCGCCGGCACCGTTGAGGATGAGGGCGGCGCCGTCCGGGGTCCAGTTCGGTGCCTCCAGCAGCACGGTCTCGTCCTCGTGGGCGAGGGTCACCGTCCGCTCGCCGACGTTGGCGATCCAGACCTGGGTGCGTTGCCCGTCCACGAGGTCACGCGTGGGAGCGAGGAGCTTCGGGGCTGCCATGGCGTCTCCTTAGGTGGGCTGCTAGGCACGGACCCTACTCACCCGAGGGTGCTGCGTAGGGTGCGTGACATGAGTTCGCGCGAGGCTCGGCGGCGCCCGGGGGTGGTGGCCGGCGTCGCCGGGGTCGCCTGGCTGGTGGGGCCCGTGTGGGTCCTCGTGACGCGATTCGACGCGGTGTGGCACGGCCACCCGGCGTATCTCGTCGTCCTCGCGCTGGCCGTCGTCGTGGGGCTGGCCATGCTGTCGCGGGCGGTGTGGGGGCGGCCCCGCGGGGCGCGGCCCCGGAGTCGGCGGCGGACCGGAGGATCCGTGCTGGGCCTCGCCCTGACGCTGCTGCTCGTCGCGGGGATCGCCTGGCTGCGGCCGTACGCGGCCGACGCGACCGCGGTCGCCGCCATGACCGGCACGCCACAGGTCGCGGTGACCCAGGACGCGACAACCATCCGCCTCGCCCCGACGTCACTGACTGCGGACGCCACGAAGCCCGCGAGCGGCCTGATCTTCCAGCCTGGTGCCCGCGTCGATGCCCGGGCGTACGTTCCGCTCCTCACTCCGCTCGCTCAGGCAGGTCACCCGGTCGTCATCGTCAAACAACCCTGTGGGATCGGCTTCTTCGCTCTGGGCGCGCCGGAGCGCATCGCCGACTCTGACGCGAGTGGCCGCCGATGGATGGTGGCGGGACACAGCCTCGGGGGAGTGGCCGCCGCGCGGGCCGCGGCCAGTGGCGACCCGCGGATCTCGGGGCTCGGGTTGTGGGCCTCCTATCCCGACGGCGCGACGACCGTCCCGCAGCAGCCGGTCGTCAGCATCTACGGCACGCGTGATGGGCTCGCGACCCCCGCTGACGTCGAGGCCGCCCGATCGCTCCTCCCCGCCGACACCCGCCACGTGCCGATCGAGGGAGGCATCCACGCGTACTTCGGCGACTACGGCGCCCAGCCCGGGGACGGCGAACCGACCATCGATCGGCCCGCCGCGCAAGGGCAGACCGTCGACGCGATGCTCGCACTCCTCGCGTCGAGGGTGCGCCCAGATCAGACCTTCCTCAATCCTCAGTAGCTCAGAGGCTCGTGCGGACACCGCGTAGGGTGCGGGCATGAGTTCGCGCACGATCCGCATCGCCCAGGACGAGCACGCCGACGAGGTGCTCTCGACCGACGACTTCGGGCTCCTTGTCGGGATGCTGCTCGACCAGCAGTTCCCGATGGAGCGCGCGTTCGCGGGGCCGGCCAAGATCCTCGACCGCTTCGGCACGCTCGACCCGGCGGCGATCGCGGCGGCCGAGCCGGAGGCGTTCGCCGACCTGTGCGCCACGCCGCCGGCGATCCACCGCTACGGGCGGTCGATGGCGGGGCGGATCCAGCAGCTCGCGCAGGTCATCGTCGCCGACCACGACGGGCGCACCGCGGACCTCTGGGAGACCGCCGACTCCGCCAAGGACCTGCTCGCGCGGCTCAAGAAGCTGCCCGGATTCGGGGACCAGAAGGCGCGGATCTTCGCGGCCCTGCTCGGCAAGCAGCTCGGGGTGACCCCCGACGGCTGGCGCCAGGTGATCGGTCCCTACGCCGAAGAGGGGGCGACCCGCTCGGTCGCCGACGTCGTCGACCCCACGAGCCTCGAGGCCGTCCGCAACTTCAAGAAGGCCGCCAAGGCCGCGGCCAAGGGCTCGTAGCCGCAATCGATCGCGGCACGTGTCGTCACAAGGGCCGTCCTGTCGTCAGGAAATCCTGACGCCAGGACGGCCCTTCTGACGACAGGACGGGGGAAGGTAGGGGGCCAGGCCGGCCGCGAGGGCGCGTGGCGAAAACCCCGTCGGCGGGTGTCGGTGCTCGCAACTAGACTCGACCCCCATGAGCAAGGTCCTCTCCGCTGTCGCCTGGCCGTATGCCAACGGCCCACGTCACATCGGCCATGTCGCCGGTTTCGGCGTGCCCTCCGACGTCTTCAGCCGGTACATGCGGATGGCGGGGCACGACGTGCTCATGGTGAGCGGCACCGACGAGCACGGCACCCCGATCCTCGTCGCCGCGGACGCCGAGGGGCTGAGCGCCCAGGAGCTCGCGGACCGCAACAACCGGATCATCGTCGAGGACCTCGTCAAGCTCGGCCTCTCCTACGACCTCTTCACCCGCACGACGACGCGCAACCACTACGCCGTCGTCCAGGAGCTCTTCCGCGTCGTCCAGCGCAACGGCTACATGATCGAGCAGACGACGTTCGGTGCGATCAGCCCGAGCACCGGGCGCACCCTGCCCGACCGCTACGTCGAGGGCACCTGCCCGATCTGCGGCTTCGACTCCGCGCGCGGCGACCAGTGCGACAACTGCGGCAACCAGCTCGACCCCACGGACCTCATCAACCCCAAGAGCAAGATCAACGGGGAGACACCGGAATTCGTTGAGAGCCAGCACTTCTTCCTCGACCTGCCCGCGCTCGCCGAGGCCCTGACGACGTGGCTCGACGGCCGCGCCGACTCCGGCACGTGGCGGCCCAACGTCATCCGCTTCAGCCAGGGTCTGCTCAAGGACATGAAGCCGCGCGCGATGACCCGCGACATCGACTGGGGCATCCCGATCCCGCTGGACGGGTGGCGTGACCAGCCCGCCAAGCGGCTCTACGTGTGGTTCGACGCGGTCATCGGCTACCTGTCGGCCTCGATCGAGTGGGCCCGCCGTGTCGGGGAGCCCGAGCGTTGGCGCGAGTGGTGGAACGACCCCGAGGCGGTGTCGTACTACTTCCAGGGCAAGGACAACATCACCTTCCACTCCCAGATCTGGCCCGCCGAGCTGCTCGGCTACGACGGGGCGGGCGACAAGGGCGGCGAGCCGGGCGTCTACGGGCGGCTCAACTTGCCGACCGAGGTCGTCGCGAGCGAGTTCATGACGATGGAGGGCAAGCAGTTCTCCTCCAGCCGCGGCGTCGTCATCTACGTGCGCGACATGCTGAGCCGCTACCAGCCCGACGCGCTGCGCTACTTCATCAGCGCCGCCGGGCCCGAGAGCAGCGACTCCGACTTCACGTGGTCCGAGTTCGTCACCCGCACGAACTCCGAGCTCGTCGCCGGCTGGGGCAATCTCGTCAACCGCACGGCGAGCATGATCGCCAAGAACTTCGGCGAGATCCCGGCCGCGGGGCCGCTCGAGCCGATCGACGAGGCGATCCTCGCGCAGGTGCGGGGCGCCTTCGACACGGTCGGCGGGCTCATCGCCCGGCACCGCCAGCGCGGCGCGATCGCCGAGGCGATGCGCGTCGTCGGCGAGGTCAACGCCTACGTCTCGGCGACCGAGCCCTTCAAGCTCAAGGGTGAGGATCAGCGCGAGCGCCTCGGCACCGTGCTGCACGTGCTCGCGCAGTGCGTCAGCGACCTCAACCTCATCCTCAGCCCGTTCCTGCCGCACTCCTCGAACGACGTCCACCGCGTGCTCGGCGGCGACGGCACGCTCACGCCAATGCCGCGGATCGAGGAGGTGCAGGACCTGCCCGACGACGTCGAGGGGCCCGAGGTGGGCCTCGGCACGTATCCCGTCATCACGGGGGAGTACTCCGGCTTCCCGCGCTGGGAGTCGACGCCGGTCGTCGCCGGCACGCCGATCCCCAAGCCCGCGCCGGTCTTCACCAAGCTCGATCCCGACGTCGTCGGCGAGGAGTTGGCTCGGCTCGGCAAGGCGCCCGAGCCCGCCGCGGAGTCCTCGTGAGCGAGGGCTCCGGCGAGGGATCCGCGCGCGGCTCCGGGCGCGGCGAGATCCCGCCCGCCCCGGACCGGCTGCCGCTGCCCGTCGTCGACAACCACTGTCACCTCGACATGGGCCGCGACGGGGCGCCCGCGCCCGACCTGACGCGCGTGCTCGCGGACGCCGCGGCCGTCGGCGTCGACCGCGTCGTCCAAATCGGCTGCGAACTCGAGGCGGCGCGCTGGACCGCCCGCGTCGTCGACGAGCACCCCGGGATGCTCGGCGGCGTCGCGCTGCACCCGAACGAGGCGCCCCGCCTCGCCGAGAGCGGAGACCTCGACGCGGCCCTGACCGAGATCGAGCGGCTCGCCGCGGGGGAGCGGATCCGCGTCATCGGCGAGACCGGCCTCGACTACTACCGCACGCCCGAGCCCGGGCGGGCCGCGCAGCACGAGTCCTTCCGCGCGCACATCGAGATGGCCAAGCGGCTCGACAAGGCGATGCAGATCCACGACCGGGACTCCCACGACGACGTCCTGTCGGTGCTCGCCGAGGTCGGCGCCCCCGAGCGGACCGTGATGCACTGCTTCTCCGGCGACATCGACATGGCGCGCGAGTGCGTCCGACGCGGGTATCACCTGTCCTTCGCCGGGCCCGTGACCTTCAAGAACGCCCGCGCCCTGCGCGACGCGCTGTCGATCGTGCCGCTCGAGCTCGTCCTCGTCGAGACCGACGCCCCCTACCTCACGCCGAGCCCGCACCGCGGGGCCGTCAACTCGCCCTCGCTCGTGCCGCTGACCATCCGCGCGATGGCCGCGACGCTCAACGTCTCCGTGCCCACCCTGTGCGAGGCCGTCTCCGCGAACTCCGAACGCCTCTACGGGCCGTGGTGACGGCGATGACCGACGGGAGCCCTGCGGGTCCGGGCGGCGAGGAGGTCAGCCGTGCCCTCGAGGGCGCCGCGACGCTCGGGCCGGTCCACATCCGCGAGCTCGCGGAGCGGCTCTCGATCCGGCCGACCAAGCAGTGGGGCCAGAACTTCGTCATCGACGCGAACACCGTCCGGCGCATCGTCCGGCTCTCCGGCGTCGGGCCGAGCGACGACGTGCTCGAGGTCGGCCCGGGGCTCGGCTCGCTCACCCTGCCGCTCCTGGCCGTCGCCCGCAGCGTCACCGCCGTCGAGATCGACCCGACGCTGGCCGCCCAGCTCGAGACGACCGTCGCCGCCCACGCCCCGAGTCGCCTCGAGGCGCTCCACGTGCTCGGCACCGACGCGCTCACCCTGACCCGGACCCCGGTGCCCCCGACCGCGCTCGTCGCCAACCTGCCCTACAACGTCTCGGTCCCCGTGCTGCTCACGCTCCTCGCGCGATTCGACTCGATCGAGCGGGTCCTCGTCATGGTGCAGCTCGAGGTCGCCCAGCGCCTCGCCGCCGGCCCGGGCAGCAAGACCTACGGGGTGCCGAGCCTCAAGGCCGCCTGGTATGCCGACGTGCGGCTCGTCGGGACCGTCCCCCGCAGCGTCTTCTGGCCGGTCCCGAATGTCGACTCCGGGCTCGTCTCTCTCATCCGGCGTCCGCCCCCGCCGGGCGCGGATCGCGAGGCGACGTTCGCCTGCATCGACGCCGCCTTCCTCCAGCGGCGCAAGTCGCTGCGGGCCGCCCTCGCGGGGTGGGCCGGGGGTGCCGATCGCGCCCAGGCCGCCCTCGAAGCGGCCGGGATCGACCCCCGCACTCGCGGTGAGCAATTGAGCATCGAGGACTTCGCGCGCCTCGCGGCGGCCCGTGGCGCCGCACCTGCGTCGGAGCCGTCGAGCCCCGGAGGCGACGAGCCGCCGGGACAGGCCGGTGCCTGATCGGGCGCAGGGATCGGTCGTCGCACCCCTCCGGAGGGGCCGCACGCGCTTGGCTAGGGTTGCCGACATGAGTGCAGCGGCCAGCGGTGGCGTCACCGTGCGCGTCCCGGCCAAGATCAATCTCGAGTTGATCGTCGGGCCGCGCCGCGACGACGGGTATCACGACCTGGCCACCGTCTTCCACAGCGTCGGTCTCTACGACGACGTGACGATCACCCCCGCCGACGAGTGGTCCGTCACCGTCGGCGGCCCCTACGCCCACCTCGTGCCGACCGACAGCGACAACCTCGCGCTGCGCGCCGCGCGGCTGCTGGCCGACAGTGCCGGTGAGATCGTCGACCGACAGGACGCGGAGGGACCGGGCCGGGTCCACCCCGTGCACGTGCACATCGCCAAGGAGATCCCCGTCGCCGCCGGCCTCGCGGGAGGCTCGGCCGACGCCGCCGCCACCCTCGTCGGGTGCGACGCCCTGTGGCAGCTGGGCAGCGAACGCGGGCAGCTCCACGCCCTCGCAGCCCAGCTCGGCAGCGACGTCAACTTCGCGCTCACCGGCGGGACTGCGATCGGCTCCGGCCGCGGCGAGCGCGTCGCGCCGGTCCTGGGCAAGGGCCGCTACCACTGGGTGCTCGTCGTCAGCGACGACGGACTCTCGACGCCCGCGGTCTTCGGGGAGCTCGACCGGCTCCGCGCCGACCGTGGCGAGGACGTGCCCGCGCCGACGCCCTCGGCGCAGATGATGGCCGCGCTCCGATCGGGCGATCCCCGCGCCCTCGGGGGCGCGCTGACGAACGACCTCCAGGAGGCGGCCTTCAGCCTGCGCCCCGACCTGGAGGAGATCCTCGACGCCGGGCTCGAGTACGGCGCGCTCGGCGGCCTCGTGTCCGGCTCCGGGCCGACGGTCGCCTTCGTCGTCGACGGCGCCGAAGGCGCGCTCGACCTCGCCGTCGCGCTCACTGCCTCGGGCGTCGCCTCGCAGGTCAAGCGGGCTCTCGGCCCGGCCCACGGCGCGCACGTGCTCGCCTCGAGCTGCCTGGAGCGCTAATGGCCGCCCACCTGCTCGGCGCCGAAGGCCTGCGCCTCGAGTACCCGACGCGCGTCGTCTTCGACGACCTCACCCTGGGCATCGAGGAAGGGGATCGGATCGGGATCGTCGGCCGCAACGGTGACGGCAAGTCGAGCCTGCTCGGCATGCTCGCCGGGATCGTCGAGCCCCAGGCCGGTCGCGTGACGCGCCGCAGCGGCGTCCGCTTCGGCGTGCTCGCCCAGCGCGACACCCTCGACGACGACGCGACCGTCGGCCACGTCATCGTCGGCGATCGCGCCGAGCACGAATGGGCCGGCGACGCCCGGATCCGCGACGTCATCGCCGGGCTCGTCTCCGACATCAGCTGGGAGGCGACGATCGGCTCGCTCAGCGGCGGTCAGCGCCGGCGCGTCGCCCTCGCCGAGCTGCTCGTGCACGACTGGGACCTCATCGCGCTCGACGAGCCGACGAATCACCTCGACGTCGAGGGCATCGCCTGGCTCGCCGGGCACCTCAAGAAGCGCTGGCCCGCGACCTCGGGCGGCCTGCTCGTCGTCACGCACGACCGGTGGTTCCTCGATGAGGTGTGCACCGAGACGTGGGAGGTGCACGACCGGATCGTCGAGCCCTTCGAGGGCGGCTACGCCTCCTACGTGCTCCAGCGCGTCGAGCGCGACCGGATCGCGTCCGCGACCGAGAGCAAGCGGCAGAACCTCATGCGCAAGGAGCTCGCCTGGCTGCGCCGCGGCGCGCCGGCGCGCACCTCGAAGCCGAAGTTCCGGATCGAGGCGGCCAACCAGCTCATCGCCGACGTGCCGCCGGTCCGCAACCCGATCGAGCTGCAGCAGCTCGCGGTCGCGCGCCTCGGCAAGGACGTCGTCGACCTCGAGGACGCCGGGGTCCGCTACGGCGACAAGGAGGTGCTGCGCGACGTGACGTGGCGCCTCGCGCCGGGGGAGCGGACCGGGATCCTCGGGGCCAACGGCGCCGGCAAGTCGACGCTGCTCGGTCTCGTCTGCGGCACGCTCGAGCCGACGAGCGGGCGGGTCAAGCGCGGCAAGACGGTGCGGATCGGCGTGCTCGACCAGCAGTTCTCCCAGCTCGCCGACATCGGCGGCGATCGCGTGCGCGAGGTGCTCGCCCGCACGAAGACGACGTTCACGATCGACGGCAAGGACCACACCCCCGCGCAGCTCCTCGAGCGCCTCGGCTTCGCCCGCGAACACCTCTCGGCGCGCGTCGCCGACCTCTCCGGGGGGCAGAAGCGACGCCTCCAGCTCCTCCTGCTCCTGCTCAGCGAGCCGAACGTCATCGCCCTCGACGAGCCGACGAACGACGTCGACTCCGACATGCTCGCGGCCATGGAGGATCTGCTCGACTCCTGGCCGGGCACCCTCGTCGTCGTCTCGCACGACCGCTACCTGCTCGAACGCGTCACCGACCAGCAGTACGCGATCCTCGACGGGCGGCTGCGGCACGTGCCCGGCGGCGTCGACGAATACCTGCGGCTGCGCCAGGCGCAGGAGAGCGGACCCGCCGCGCCGGCCCTCGCGTCGAGTGCGGTCACGGGCGCATCCGGCTCCGGTGCCGGGGGCGCGTCCGGCCCCGAGCGGCGCGCGGCGCAGAAGGAGATCGGCGCCATCGACCGCCGACTCACCAAGCTGACGCAGCAGATCGAGACGGTGCACCGGCGCATGGCCGAGCATGACCACACCGACTTCGCGGGCCTGAAGAAGCACACCGACGACCTGCGCGAGCTGGAGCAGGAGGTCGCGGAGCTCGAGGAGCGCTGGCTCGAGCTCTCCGAGCTCGTCGACTGAGCGCCACTGCTCGGCCGAGCGCCACTCCTCGTAAAGACCGGCGTCTCGGACGATCGCCGTGCCGGACGGCGGCCACGCCGGCCCACGCACGCGTCGACGCAGGCTCCCGGGATTCATCTCACGGAGCGCGAGAGCGAGGTCCTGGCCCATCTCGCCCAGGGTCTGAGCAACGGCGAGATCGCCGCAGAGTTCGTCATCAGCACGAAGACCGTGAGCGTGCACGTGTCGAGGATCCTCGCCAAGCTCGGCGCGCGCAGTCGGGGTGAGGCGGTCGCCATCGCCCGCGACCGCGGACTGCTGCCCTGAGCTGCGGGCCGTCTCAGCGTCGACGGCTCCGCGGCGTCGTCGCAGCTCAGCGAAGGTGTCGCGGCAGCGTGCGACTACGAGCGGCCCTGCTCGAAGGAGGCGAGAAGACCCCGGAGCAGGTCGGTGAGATGGGCCTGCTCTTGCGCAGGGACGTCGGCCAGGAGTTCGTGTTCGCGGGCGAGCAGGTCGCCCATCGCGGCATCGACGATGTCGGCGCCGGCGGAGGTCAGGCGCACCTTGATGCCGCGGCGGTCGTCGGCGTCGCGATGCCGTTCGACGAAGCCGCGCCGCTCGAGCCGGTCGATCCGGTTCGTCATCGTGCCGCTCGTCGACAGGGTCTGCTGGACGAGGGCGCCGGGGGAGAGCTCGTAGGGCCGGCCGTGGCGCCGCAGCGCGGACATCACGTCGAACTCCCACGCGTCGAGGTGGTGGGCGGCGAACGCCTCCTTGCGCGCGAGGTCGAGATGGCGCGCGAGCCTCGAGATCCGGGAGAGGACGTGGAGCGGGGCGACCGGCAGCTCGGGGACCTCGCGCTCCCAGGCCGCGACGATCCGGTCGACCTCGTCCGTCGCCGACGCAGCGTGCGACCCGGTGCCCGGGCCGACCGGGGTGCCGGCGGGGCGAGGGGGCGGAGGGCTGGTCATCTCGGCATTCTACTCTCGTCAAGAAGCTTGACATCGAGATACAGGGCGGCCACGGTGGAGGTGTCTTGATGTCGAGATAGTTCTGGAGGTCCGATGGCCTGGGATCCGAGTCAGTACGCCCGCTTCGGGGAGGACCGGCTGCGGCCGTTCGTCGATCTCCTCGCGCGGATCCGCCCCGAGCGCGAGCCGCGGCTCGTCGTCGATATGGGCTGCGGCGACGGCCCGGCGACCCTCACCCTCGCGGACCGCTGGCCGAACGCCCGCATCGTCGGCATCGACTCCTCCCCGGACATGCTGGCGCGGGCCCGTGAGCTCGACGTCGACGGTCGGGTCGAGTGGCGCGAGGGCAGCGCCCAGGACTGGGATCCCGCCGATCTCGGTGCGCCGGTCGACGTCCTCGTCTCCAATGCGGCGCTCCAGTGGGTGCCGACGCACCGCGAGCTGCTCCCGCAGTGGGCCGACGCGCTCGCGCCCGACGGGTGGCTCGCCCTCCAGGTCGGACGCAATATCGCCGCCCCGTCGCACGTGCTCATGAGGGAGGTCGCACAGCGCCACCCGAGATCGGCGGAGTTGATGCCTGCCCTCGAGCTCTCCCGCGCGGCGGCCTCGGCCGTCGAGTACCTCGAGATCCTCGCGGGTGCGGGTCTGTGCGCCGACGCCTGGACGACGACCTACGTCCACGTCCTGGCCGCCGCAGCCGAGAGTGAGGCGCATCCGGTCCTGTCGTGGGTTCGGGGCACCACGCTGCGTCCGATCCTCGACATCCTAGGCGAGGCCGATGCGCGCGGGTTCCTCGCGGAGTACGAGAGCGAGCTGCGCTCGGCCTACCCCACACATGACTTTGGGGTCCCCTTCGAGTTCCACCGCGTCTTCGCCGTGGGCCACAAGGCCGGCTGAGGTCGGCGACCGGACCCGGCGACAGCCGCCGCCCGCAGTGGCCTCTCGCGTCGGGTCAGCGTCCTTGCGCGCGGAGGTCGGACTCGATGGCCGCGGCTGTCGCCCGGAGCGGACCGAGGAGGTCCTCGATCGGTGCCCCGCCCGCGGCGATGACGCTCGTCGAGACGTTCGCGGCGGCGACGATCGCGCCGTCGGTGTCGCGGATCGGCACGGCGAGCGAGCGCAGGCCGAGCTCGAGCTCCTGGTCGACGACGGCAAATCCCTGGACCCGCGCCTCCTCGATGGATGCACGCAACTGTGTGGGGTCGACGACCGTCGCGTCGGTGATCGGCGTCAGCGGCACGCGCTCGAGGTAGGCGTCGAGGTCGGCGTCGGTGAAGCCGGACAGGAGCACCCGGCCCATCGACGTCGCGTACGCCGGGAAGCGGGTGCCGACGCGGATCGCGACGTTCATGATCCGCCGGGTGGCCCGCCGGGCGACGTACATGATCTCGTCGCCGTCGAGCACCGCGACCGACGTCGACTCCTGGAGGCGCTCGGACAGGTCCTGCAGGTGCGGTTGGGCGACGTCGGGCAGCGTCTGGCTCGACAGGTAGGCGAAGCCGAGCCGCATGACCTGCGGGGTGAGCGCGAAGTCGCGCCCGTCGCTGCGCACGTAGCCCAGGTGCTCGAGCGTGAGGAGGAAGCGGCGCGCGGCGGCGCGGGACATGTCGGTGCGCCGCGCCACCTCGCTCAACGTCATCCGCGGAGTGTCGGCGTCGAAGGCGGCGATGACCGCCAGTCCGCGCGCGAGGGACTGGACGTACCCCTCCGGACCCGCCTCCGGTCCTCCCGTGCTCATGACATCCGTCCGCTCATGAGGCCCGTCGCAGGGACATCCCCATTCGCTCCTCCAGTTGCTCGGCGCTCCTGCCGTAGGTCTCGCGCAGCGCGAGGCCCTCGTCGTCGTCGACGACGAAGACCGCGTCGGGGGTGTAGATCCGCGTCACGCAGCCCAGGCCCGTCGCCGGGAAGGTGAGGTGCGGGACGATCTTGCACGACCCGTCCTTGGCGAAGAGCGTCATCATGACCCATGTCTCCTTGGCGCCGATCGCCAGATCCATCGCGCCGCCGACCGCGGGGATCGAGTCGGGCGCGCCGGTCGACCAGTTCGCGAGGTCGCCGCCGGTCGAGACCTGGAACGCGCCGAGGACGCACACGTCGAGGTGTCCGCCGCGCATCATCGCGAAGGAGTCCGCGTGGTGGAAGTAGGCCGCGCCAGGCAGCTCGGTGACGGGGATCTTGCCGGCGTTGATGAGGTCCTCGTCGATCTCGTCGCCGACGGCCTCCGGACCCATGCCGAGCATGCCGTTCTCGGTGTGCAGGGTGACCTGCTGCTCGGGGCGCAGGTAGTTCGACACCGAGGTCGGCTGACCGATGCCGAGATTGACGAACGAGCCGGGCGCGATGTCGCCCGCCACGAGCGCCGCGAGGTCCGCCTTGGCCAGCGCCCTGGTCGTGTCGAAGGTGGCGTGCTGGGTGGTCATGTGGCTCAGCCCTTCTCAGGAGTGTCGTGAGTGCTCGGGGCGGCGATGGTGACGACCGTGTCGACGAAGATCCCTGGCGTCACGACGATCTCGGGGTCGATCCCGCCGAGGTCGACGACCGTGCTCACCTGGACGATCGAGTGCGCGGCGGCCGTGCACATGATCGGGCCGAAGTTGCGGGCCGTCTTGCGGTAGATGAGGTTTCCGACGCGATCGGCCGTGAGCGCCTTGACGAGCGCGACGTCGGCGGTGATCGGCTGCTCGAAGACGTAGCCGCGACCGTCGATGATCCGCGTCTCCTTGCCGTCGGCCAGCGGGGTGCCGTAGGCCGTCGGGGTGAAGAAGCCGCCGATGCCCGCGCCGCCGGCCCGGATCCGCTCGGCGAGCGTCCCCTGCGGGACGACCTCGAGCTCGACCTTCCCGGCGCGATAGGCCGCATCGAAGATGTGGCTGTCGCTCTGGCGGGGGAAGGAGCAGATCATCTTCGCGACCTTGCCGGCGCCGATGAGCGCCGCGAGGCCGGTCTCGCCGTTACCGGCGTTGTTGTTGACGACCGTCAGGCCGCTCACGTCGCGCGCCATGAGCGCCTCGATGAGCTCGACCGGCTGCCCGGCCTTGCCGAAGCCGCCGATGAGCACCGTGTCGCCGTCCTTGATGCCGGCGACCGCCTCCGCGGCGCTGTCGAGGAATGTCGTGGTCACGCCTGCTCCTTGCTCGTGCTGTTGCTGACGTTCTCGAGGACGACGGCCAGGCCCTGGCCGACGCCGATGCAGATCGCGGCGACGCCGTAGCGGCCACCTTCGGCCTGGAGCCGGCGCGCGAGCGTGCCGAGCACGCGCAGCCCGGACGCCCCGAGCGGGTGCCCGATCGCGATCGCCCCGCCCCAGGTGTTGACGATGTCGAGGTCGACGTTCCACGCGTCGGTGCAGGCCAGGGCCTGTGCGGCGAACGCCTCGTTGAGCTCGACGGCGTCGACGTCGCTCCACGTGATGCCCGCGCGGCGCACGGCCTGGTTCGCGGCCTCGACGGGGGCGTAGCCGAAGAACTGCGGCTCGTTCGCGGCGATGCCGCGCCCGGCGATCCGGGCGATCGGCGCCTTACCGAGGAGCTGCCCACCGCGCTCGCTGCCGATCCACGCCGCCGAGGCGCCGTCGGACAGCGGCGAGGCGTTGCCCGCGGTGACGGTGCCGTTCTCCGAGCGGAAGACCGTCTTGAGGCCGGCGAGGCTCTGCGCGGTGCTCTCGGCGCGGATGCCCTCGTCGCGGGTCAGCGGGTCGCCCTTGCGGACCGGGGTCGCGACGACGAGGTCGTCGTAGTGCCCGGCCTCCCAGGCAGCGGCGGCGAGCTGGTGTGAGCGCGCAGCGAATTCGTCCTGCCGCTCCCGGGAGATGTCGTACTTCTCGCGCAGCTGCTCGGTCGCCTCCCCGAGGGAGACGGTCCACTGCCCGGGCATCTTCGGGTTGACGAGGCGCCAGCCGAGGGCGGTGTTGACGGCCTCGAGGTTGCCGGCTGGGTAGGGGCGCTCGGTCTTGGGCAGCACCCACGGGGCGCGGCTCATCGACTCGACGCCGCCGACGAGCACGAGATCGGCCTCGCCCGTCGCGATCTGGCGCGAGGCGATGATCGAGGCGTCGAGGCTCGAGCCGCACAGCCGGTTGACCGTCGTGCCGGGGATCGTCACCGGCAGGTCGGCCAGCAAGGTCGCCATGCGGGCGACGCAGCGGTTCTCCTCGCCGGCGCCGTTGGCATTGCCGAAGACGACCTCGTCGATCGCCCCCTCGATGGACGCGCTGTCGAGTCCCGGCGCCCGCGCGACGAGTTCGCGGACGACGTGGGCGGCGAGGTCGTCGGGGCGCACCCCGGCGAGGGCGCCGCCGAACTTGCCGAAGGGCGTGCGGATCGCGTCGTAGACGTAGGCGTCGGTCATCGGGTCTCCTTCGCTCCGTCGGGGGAGCGTGTCTCATCGGGGTGGTTCGAATGGGCGGGAGCGCCCGTCGGATTCAGCGTCGGTGGCGGGTCGGCGAAGGCCTGCGGGTCGGCGTCCTCTTCGGCGAGGACGGTCCGGACGATCTTGAAGGCGGTGTTGGCGCTGGGCACCGAGCAGTAGATGGAGCTCTGGAGGATGACCTCGACGATCTGCTCGCGGGTCATCCCGTTGCGGCGGGCGGAGCGCACGTGCATCGCGAACTCCTCCTCGAAGCCGCCGGCGATGAGGGCCGTGAGGGTGATCGCGCTGCGGGTCACCCGGTCCAGCCCCGGCCGGGTCCAGATCGACCCCCACGCGTAGCGGGTGATGAATTCCTGGAAGTCGCGGGTGATCTCGTCGATCGAGGCGTTCGCCTTGTCGACGTGCACGGCGCCGAGGACCTCGCGGCGCACCGCCATCCCGGCGTCGTAGACCTCCGCGAGCGTCGCTTCGGGGACGGCAGCCCCCGAGCGCGGCGTCCCCGAGGCGGCGGGGGATTCGGATGCCGCAGCCGGGGCGTCGCCCAGGCCCAGGAGGGCACGCAGGGCTGCGGCGGTCGCTTCCGGATCCTCGGCGGGCGCGAGATGCGCGACCCCGGTGAAGGTTCGGTACGACCCGTCCGCGACACCGAGCGCGACCTGCGCCGCGAGGGCCGGCGGCGCGACCGCGTCGAGCTCACCGGCGATCGCGACGAGCCGGTCGCCGATCCCGGACAGGCGCGGGGTGACGTCGTGCTGCGCGAGGGCCTCGCAGCAGCGGGCGTAGGACTCGTCGTCGGCGTCGGTCAGCGTGCTGAGCAGGCGGGCGCCGAGGTCGGGCTCGCGGTCGAGGTAGCCGGGGGCGAACCAGCGCCCGGCCGAAGCCGACACGAGGGAAGCCGTGCCCTGACGGCGGACCGCGGCGGCCCGATCGTGCCAGCCGGCGGGAGTGCCGAGCGCGGCGCCCGAGCAGATGACGGCGATCCCGTCGAAGACCCCGGGATGGCGCAGGCCGAGCTCGAGGGCGGTCGCGCCGCCGAGGGAGACCCCGGCGTAGTAGCGACCGGCCGGAGCATCGAGCGAGGTGGCGAGCTCGGCGACGGCGTCGGCGAGGTCACCGACGGTGAAGGGCTCGGTCGCCACGGGGCTGCGGCCGTGGCCGGGCAGATCCCAGGCGACGAGATGAGCGACATCGGCGAGCAGCGGGACGACGCGCTCCCACAGCACCTCGCAGCTCGTGCCGAGGGAGGCGCCGAGCACGAGCAGGGGCTTGGTCGGGCCGGGCTCGGACAGCTGGGTGGCAGTGATTTTCGGTCGGGTCATGGCTCCTCGCAGGGCGTGCGGGTTGTGAACGGTCAGAAGGTCGGATGCGTCCGGCGGCGCGCGGTCACGCGGGTCGCGCCGGCCGTCGAGGGATGAGTGCGGGCGGGGCGGTCACGAGTCGACGCCGTCGGGGTCATGGCGGTCAGGGTCGTGGCGGTCCGGGTCGGGGCGGGCGGGGC
>RRZU012614530.1_pt1 | contig 16055 bp, 10 predicted proteins | sample 2165561 | NCBI WGS metagenome assembly RRZU01 (sample SAMN10456909, study PRJNA506462) | wastewater metagenome | isolation source: wastewater sludge | place: USA: Moscow, Idaho
CTTAAAATAACACTTTAGCGCTTCACTGTAATTTTTCAGTTCAAGATGGCAATGACCTATACTGATAGTTACAGAAAGATTGTCGGGACTTAAAGCTTCATACCGGTGATAGTAACTCAACGCTTTTTCTGGTTGCTTTAAAGCTCTGTAACAGCCGGCAATTCTACGAATTACCCATTTGCTGTCGCTATTCAATAAATCGGCATGCAAGTAAGCTTCAAGAGCACCTTGCACATCTCCCTTCATTTGTTTGCAATAGCCTATCTTTTGATAAAGCTCCTCATTGTCCGGATTGGTATTGGACAAACGCTCAAAAACAGTGAGAGCATCCTCGATGTACCCTTTCCGAAGGTAATACTCCGCAATGGTTGTTAAACTTTCCTTGTCTGACAAAAATGGCTTAATCGTGGAAAGATTATGAAAATCCAAAGGCAAAGTAAAGATATCCCTGTAATCAAGATGACGAGGGTGTATCTTAAAGAACCGGTATAAATCCTGAATATACTGACCAGCAATGTATTCGACGTTCTTGCCCTCGGGCATGAACTCTTCCTTCCGTTGCTGAATCATTTCAACAGTCTGACTGTCAAACTGGGCAAGCATCATCTTTCGTTGTTGCTCCGGCAGTTGCATGATGCTGAAATAGAGCGAATATTTATCCGAATTACACATGAAAGACGAAATAGCCATTGTATCCAATATTTTGTCAATATCGGATCCTGTTCCGAAGTGATTTCCGAAAACTGAATGGAGAGGAGTAAACGGCAAGAACCAGTTCCCAATTTCGTTGAAGAATGGAAAGCTTTTAAGATGAATAAAAGAGGAATGCATCACATCGGCCCCTTCCATCTGAAGTTCGGAAAATTCTTTCATTTTATCGCCCAGCTCACTATTCTCAAGCATATTCTGCCAATCAGGATTCATTTCGTCGCCCAACTGATCTATTGTAAAGTCCTGCAGATTGATTTTTTTATTAAGCTTAGGACTCATCTTCATCATTTCGGGGATGATTTCGTTCTGTAGCTTTTGCGTTATCTTTTCTGTTTCACGGGAAAGGATAAAGCGAAGAATAATAGTCCTTATTTCTTTTACAAAATCAGCACGCTCAGACAATGCTTCCAGCCGGTTCAGTATGGCAGGGTAATAATTAAGTCGTTTTTTGTATAAATACAAGGTGATCAGGATGGCAATAAATGCACGTATCCGAATTTCATCCTTGTCGGATGCCGCAATATCGCAAAGAAGCAATACCTTCTCGTCGTCAAACATGGTTTGAATCCCCATAAACAAGGCCGAAATTATCTGGCAGCTAACCGGGTAGGGAAGCGTTTTATCGGCTATTATGGCTCTTAAATCCGACAGTTCTTCGGGCGAAATTCTTTCTGATAACCACACCCGGTTGAAAAGATGTTGCAGCAAAGCATCGAACTGCTTATGATCTTCGACTTCGTGAGCCGTTGAAAGTTCTTTATGCAACTGAGTAAACGGGGCGGACGAAAGATATGTGGAAATACGTTTGCGATCAAAGAAGATAACAGGCGAAAGCTTCAGCAGCAGTTTAACATTCAGGTCGTCTGCCAATTCATAGGATGAAGCCAGAAGATTATTGTATATCTGAGTCTGCATAGGGTCTTTCATTCCTTCTACCCGATAGCGGAGCATGTATTTATATGTATCGTGTAACTCAGTAAGTCTGTCTTGCAATGAATATTCCTTACTTTCGTAAATAAGGTTCTGCATCAACTCGAACGCATTTTTTAGTTCTTTACTATTAAGAGAGCCTTCAATGCGGTAATAGGCTTTATTTATTTCTTGTACTGTCATAGTATGTATTTGTACAAATGGTATGCCAAATGTATGAAAATTTGTGTAAATTCTCTATCTTTGCATACGTAAAAAATATTGGCGAATGAAAAATATCCGCAATTTCTGTATTATTGCTCATATAGACCATGGCAAGAGCACCTTGGCCGATCGTTTGCTTGAGTATACCAAGACCGTTGAAGGCAAAGATATGCAAGCCCAGGTGCTTGATGATATGGATCTGGAACGAGAGCGTGGCATAACCATAAAAAGTCATGCCATTCAAATGAAGTATACCTATAAAGATGAAGAGTATATTCTGAATCTTATTGACACACCGGGGCATGTCGATTTTTCGTATGAAGTTTCCCGCTCTATTGCTGCATGCGAAGGCGCATTGCTTATTGTTGACGCAGCTCAGGGAATACAGGCTCAGACTATATCGAACCTGTACATGGCTATCGAACACGATCTCGAAATTATTCCTGTTCTTAACAAGATCGACCTTGCCAGTGCTATGCCTGACGAAGTAGAAGATCAGATTATAGAACTATTAGGATGTAAAAGAGAAGACATAATCCGTGCAAGCGGAAAGACCGGCGAAGGTGTCTATACGATTCTGGAACACATTATCGAACGGGTTCCAGCTCCAAAAGGAGATCCTGAAGCTCCGTTGCAATGTCTTATTTTCGACTCAGTGTTTAATTCTTTCCGGGGGATTATTGCTTACTTCAAAGTTGTTAACGGGGTTCTTCGAAAAGGCGATTCGGTTAAATTTATTGCTACCGGAAAAGAATACGAAGCCGATGAAATTGGAGTTCTTAAACTTACTCCGTCTCCACGTGACGAAATACGTACAGGAGATGTGGGATATATTATATCCGGTATCAAAACCTCTAAAGAGGTAAAGGTGGGGGATACCATTACGCATGTTAAACGCCCGGCTACTGCGGGGATTGCAGGTTTCGAAGAAGTGAAGCCAATGGTGTTTGCAGGAGTGTATCCTATTGATAGCGAAGATTTCGAGAACCTTCGTTCATCGCTCGAGAAACTTCAGCTTAATGATGCGTCGTTGACTTTTCAGCCTGAAAGTTCTGCTGCTTTGGGTTTTGGTTTTCGCTGTGGTTTCTTGGGTTTGCTGCATATGGAGATTATTCAGGAACGTTTGGATCGCGAATTTAATATGGATGTTATTACAACTGTTCCTAACGTGTCGTACAAAGTGTATGATCGGAAAGGAAATTGTACAGAAGTTCATAATCCGGCAGGTTTACCGGACCCGACACTGATTGATCGTATTGAGGAACCTTATATCAGAGCATCCGTTATTACGAATACAGCCTATATTGGTCCGATTATGACACTTTGTCTGGGTAAGCGGGGTATTCTTCTGAGACAGGAATATATATCGGGCGACCGTATTGAGATTCATTACGATCTGCCTTTGGGTGAAATCGTTATCGACTTTTACGATAAGTTGAAGAGTATTTCGAAAGGATATGCTTCGTTCGATTACCATATTCACGATTTCAGAGAGTCTAAACTGGCGAAACTTGATATTTTGCTGAACGGAGAACCTGTTGATGCGTTGTCTACTTTGACTCACGTAGACAACAGTGTTACTTTTGGTCGTCGCATGTGCGAAAAGCTAAAAGAATTAATTCCCAGACAACAGTTTGATATTGCCATACAGGCAGCTGTAGGAGCAAAGATTATTGCCCGTGAAACCATAAAGGCAGTCCGGAAAGACGTTACCGCCAAGTGTTACGGAGGTGATATCTCCCGTAAACGAAAGCTGTTGGAAAAACAGAAAGAAGGTAAGAAACGAATGAAACAGATTGGTACAGTGGAAGTTCCTCAAAAAGCCTTCCTTGCCGTATTGAAGCTGGATTAATAAAATAGAGAAAGAGGATGCCTTGAAGGTGTCCTCTTTTTTTCTTTAGTATGAGTGTTTTCGAAAAAGATCTCTCATTTATCACCTTTTGCGTGTAAGTTGCTCATAACCTGTTGTCTAACTGGTTACAGATGGGCTTATCATCTGTCACTGCATCTGTCACCTGTCACAAGCCAAAAAATAATCTTATAAGCGGAACTTTACTTTTTTTAATCTGAATCGCCATAATCGTTGGGATATAAAGGGCTACAAGAATACTAACGAAGTAGAAAAAGACATATAAGCTTTCAATGCCGACTTTAAGATATGAAAAGCGTACAGCCATTTGAAAAAATATTCCCAACAGAAATATTTGAAAAGTGTAGTCTCTAAAACTCCCAAATAAGGTTGGAATATATTTTGCCAGTTGTAAACAGAGGCAAATACTGAAAAGTATACCACTAAATGACAGGAAAATTTTGGGGACAGACAATACGGTTAACGTAATAAATAGTAAAGTGCTAACAAAAAATACAGTTTTACTTTCCAGGTATTTATAGTAAGCATACTTGAAAAAGATAGTTCCGGTAAAAAAATAGATTGCATAATAGCCAACTCTCGATATACATAAGAAGTCTATATTGCTGGGAAAAAAAACAAAAACAGACAGACAGATGATCCAGCATATTCCGGTTCTTATTTTATTAGCCAAAGCATATTTATAAACAGGCAGAAATAAAAAAAGAATAAATAAGGTAGATATAAACCATAATTCGCCCAGGGGGTTTGATGCCGGATAGAGAAAAGAATTTATAATGTAATTAAATGATAGTTCAACAGGCCTTTTCATTAATGGATTAAAAGCATACTTTAACAAGAGACAGGCAATTGTAAAGAAGCAGAAAGGAATTAATAACCTTTTTGACTTATCGGTAATTGTTGTTTTGTAGTCTTTATCCTTTTCTATTTTAGTATGATAAAAAAGAAATCCGGAGATAAACATAAACAATGGCATATGAAAGCTATAGATGGTTTTTTCAATAAACGCAGTCACAGGAGTGGCTTCATTCTGAAAAATATTGGTTAGCATAATATGCCCTATAACTACAAGCAGCATACTCCATCCTTGTAATATGGAAACCCATGTGATTTTGTTACTCATCAGTCATTATAGTGTTTTGCATTTATTAATTGTAAAACAGAATAACGGATAATTAGTGCGTTTTATTATGTTTTCATTGATTTCTAAAGCAAAGAAACTGAACTGGCTCTCAACTATAAAGTAGTTCGAATCCTACTATAAAGTAGTAGCAACACTAGTATAAACTAACCCCGGGACTACGAACAAGTATTCGTTTGCCATATGTCAAACGCAAAGTCAACATATGAATACCTTGCGTTTGACAATTGACAAACGCAAGGTATACATATGACAAACGAATACTTGTTCGTATTAAAAAGAATAGATCACTATTGTGTTGAAGCTACATAATAGAAGGCAAAGTTGTAAAACACAAAGGGAACAATTGTTCCGGGTTATTCCGCCGTATTATCTTCAGTTTGAATTAGACGGATTCCATCTGGTTCAATGCTGATGATCTTCTTTTTATACAAAGAACCTACAGCTTGCTTAAAGCTTTTTTTGCTGCAGCCAAAAAGAGAATAGATTTCTTCGGCGGGCGATTTGTCGTGAACAGCTAGAAAACCATTATGAGCTCTCAGCGAATCCATAATTGTTCCGGTAATACCTTGAACCTTATCATATCCTAAACGAGTAAGACTCACGTCAATTTTCTCGTCTTCGCGAACTTCTTTTATATACCCTTTTAAATGTTCGCCCCTTTCCAGTCTTCGGTAAATCTCATTGTGGTAAATAAGTCCCCAATGTAAATTATTAATAATTACTTTATAGCCAATTTCGGTTTCGTCGGCAACAAGTAGATCTACTTGTTGATTAAATTCATACACAGGTGGAATATTGTCGAGGAACTTGTCAACACGCGCAGATGCCACAATACGATTGGTTACGTGATCAAGGTGAACATACACGAGATACCATTTACCTTCGCGCATAGGCATTTTTTGTTCACGGAATGGCACCAGCAAATCCTTCATTAATCCCCATTCAAGGAAAGCCCCCATCTCGTTAACCGATTTTACTTCCATCCACTGGAATTCGCCGACAACAGCCAAAGGTTTGGCAGTCGTAGCAATAATCCGGCCTTCATTATCGTGATAAATAAACACTTCGACTTCGTCTCCGGGCTTAACATTCTTTGGAACATAGCGGGCAGGAAGTAAAATTTCCAAGTCATCGCCACCATCTAAATACACCCCGAAATCTAAGTCTTTAACAATCTTAAGCGTGTTATATTTGCCTATTTCAACCATATACGTTTTCTTTTGTACAAATGTACGGATTAATTCACGAATCTCTATATCCCCAAGTGCTAAAATTAGTTTTCTCCGCAGCAATATATCCATTATCGCATCGTTATATAGAATGTAAAAAGGTGAATTTTATTAAATAACCTTTTATTGAAATACGATTAATTCGATAAAATAAACGAACTGATATGAAATTGAAATTTGTCCCATTGGCCTTGTTCCTCTATTTGCTTTGTGCATGTTCCGCACCAAAAGGCATTACTTATTTTCAGGATTTAGATGATCCGAATAAAAAACCAACAGCGCTTGAGTATAATCAGTATGTACCAAAAATCTGCACCGGCGATTTACTTACCATTACAGTTTCGGCGTTGGATCCTGCTGCAGTGGCCCCATTTAACCTGCCGGTAGTAACTTTTGCTAAACAAACGGAACAAATGTTTAATGGAACAAAAGAAATCGGATCTTCTCAGGCTATGCAAACGTACACGGTTGATTCGGACGGTTCTATCAATTTTCCAGTGATAGGGAAAGTTCAATTGGCAGAAAAAACAAAAAGAGAGGCAGTTGACTTACTACAAAATAAGATTTCCGAACTGGTGAAAGAGCCAATAGTTAATATACAGATTATTAACTATAAGGTGACTGTTATTGGCGAAGTATTGAAACCCGGAAGCTATCCTGTTAATTCAGACAGAGTAACTGTTCTGGATGCCATAGGAATGGCTAACGATTTGACTATTTATGGTAATAGGGAAAACGTTAAGGTAATTCGCGACAATAATGGAAAGCAAGATGTGGTTACTTTCGATCTTACCAAGTCCGATTTTTTCTCTTCTCCTTATTTCTATCTGCAACAAAACGATATTGTATATGTAGAGCCTAACGATAAAAGGAAAAAACAATCACGGTATAGTCAAACCGATCAGGTTGACCTTTCTGTAATTACTGCAATAACTTCATCAATTTCAGTAATTGCAAGTGTTATCGTTTCTATAATAGCAGTCAATAAATAAGAGTCATCATATTCAAATTATTCATAAGATGGGTAACTTTTCATCTACTAAAATTGAAACTGTATTATCTTCGTTAACGAAGAAAGATATTAAAAAATACAAATACGGTTTCTTTGCGTTATTGTTATTATGTTTTGCATTATCCGTCGTATACATATACATAACAACGCCGGTTTATCAAATTCAGGCGAATGTTCTGATAAAAGATGAAGCCGAAAAGAGTAATGCTGGTATGTCGTCCATGTTAAAGGGCTTTTCGTTTGGAGGATTTCTAAGTGGTGGGGCAGGTAATGTAGACGACGAACTGTTACTTATGAATTCGTATTCACTTGTAAAAGATGTTGTCAAAGAGCTAAAGCTTAATGTTTCCTATACTTCGACCGACTTTGTGAAAAAGAAGGATTATTATAACAATACTCCGATTCAAATTGTATTTTCAGACAGTATCGCTTCTTCTTTTTTAAAGAATAAGCTGACTTTCAAGCTTACTCAGTCCGGTTCCGGGAAAGTACGGATAGTCGCAAAAGAAGGCTGGGGAAAGATTGCAGATATAACTGTCTCTGGGTTTCCTTATAATCTGCAAACGGAATATGGAACTTTCCGGTTTGAGGCAACTTCCTTTTTCTCGCCTAAAACTTTTGATAACTTGAAGATATCTTTCACGGGTTATGATTTTACAGCGGAACAATTTCTTAAAAATCTTGTAATTAAAATCGCTGAGAAAAAAGCCAATGGTATTTATCTGTCAATTGAAGAAACCAATGTTCAGAGGGGAAAAGACTTTCTTAATAAGATTGTTGCTCTCTATAATGACAGGGGAATAGATCAAAAAAATATTTCGGCCCAACGCACTGCCGATTTCCTGGAAGAACGAATCGAATTAAATACCAGAGATTTGGAAAATGTGGAACGTGAGATTGAAGAATTCAAAAAAGTAAACAACCTTACGGACATCGAAGTGGAAGCTAAAATCTTGCTGGAGAAAAATGGAGACTTTAAAGAAAAGCTAATCGATTCGGAAATTCAATATGCTACAGTGCAACTAATAGAAGACTTTTTGAAAGCTCCCGAAAACAGATATGCTTTAGCTCCTTTGAATTTAGGTATAACAGAAAAGACGGCAGCGGAGGGATTACAGCAATATAATAATTTTCTTTTGGAGCGGGCTAAATTATTACAGACTACCAAAGGTGATAATCCTGCAGTTCAGATGTTGAATAAGCAAATTGAGGTTTTACGTCAAAATGTGCTGGAAACTTTTAAGAGTATTAAGGCTGGATTCGATGTGGCTAGAAATGATCTGAAGAAGCAGGAAAAGGAATTTAACGCGCGGATAGGAGGCATGCCAACTCAGGAACGTAAATTTCTGGATATTAAACGTCAGCAGATGGTTAAGTCCGAATTGTATCTTTTTCTGCTGCAACAAAAAGAAGAAAATGCCATGACAATGGCCAGATCGATGCCCAGAGCTCAAATTATTGATGCTGCTTATAGCTTGCTCGATCCTGTTAAACCAAATCCTTTGTTTGTATTTTCCATAGCTTTGATCATGGCCTTTTTTATTCCTATTGTGATCATTGCCTATAAAGTATTGGTTAAAAATTAAACATATGAGTATTCTCATACCTCAGATAAGTAAATTTGATCACGTTGCACTGTATGTGTCGGCCGAATTTATAAGTACGTTGCATGAATTACAGGTGGGACAATTTATTCGCACAAGTAAGTTTATGGATAAAATATTGCTGAAGTTTTTGCAATGTACTCCTATACCTGTATTTAATCGAAATGACAAAATATGCTTAAGTATTGCGATGGGTATCGATTCTATTCCTGGTGTTGATGTTTTAAATAAATCAAAATTTAGAATTTTGTATTTATTTGATGCATGGCCAGAGAAGTATGATCAGATTGAACGGATAGTAAAACATTTAAAACTAAATGTGTTGTTCGTTTCATCATCTCAGGCAGCTATTCAATTACAAAAACGGTTTTCTGAAACGCAGGTTTGTTTTTGTCCGGAAGCTTGTAAGGTTGAAGAGTATGAATTTAAACCTCTTTCAGACCGAACAATTGACGTTTTGCAGCTTGGAAGGCGTTATGATGTATTGCATACAGCCCTGATGACTAATAGGAATATTAATTATCTATATCAAAAGGAAGCCGGAAGTCTCATATTCCCTACACAGGATTTACTAAAGAAAGGATTTGCTGATTCTAAAATATCAGTTTGTTTTCCCAAATCGGTAACCCATCCTGTTGAATCTGGAGGATTAGAAACTGTAACGAACAGATATTTTCAGTCCATGGCTTCAAAATGTGTATTGGTAGGAAAAGCACCTGCCGAGCTGATCACTCTATTTGGGTATAATCCTGTAATTGAACTTGATTCAAAAGATCCGTTGAATCAAGTTATGGAGATACTAAATCAGATTCAGAAATATGAATCGTTGGTTGAGATGAATTATAGTACATTGAAGAAAAATCATACTTGGGTAAACCGATGGATGCTTATTCATGATACGATAAAAATTATAGCCTGATGCAAAAGATTCAAACGGACATACTATGGCTATTTGGTGCAAAAGGAATTCTTTTATTGTCTAACTTTATCGTAATCTCCGTTACTTTAGATTTATTGTCTGCAAAAATCTACGGAGTTTGGATAACGCTATACACAACCATATCCTGGCTGAGCTTTTTTGACCTTGGATTGGGTAACGGAATGAGAAATCTTTTTGCTGTGAATAAAGCTACAGGAAATAAGGAAAAGAACAAACAATTAATCAGTTCCTCTTATTTGATTGTTTTTTGTATCTCTTTGTTTTTGATATTTATTGGATTACCTTTTGTTCATTATGTAGATATTGCTTCCTTTTTTAATATTAGTGATATCTCCATTCCGAATTTAAGGTGTGTGTTGTCACTTCTTATAATTACAACATCGTTGCAGTTAATTACAAAATTGATTAATTCAATTTTTCTGGCAGATCAAAAACCTGCTTTATCATCTTTAATTGACTGCACAGGTGTATTGTGTTCTCTTTTATTGCTTTTTTTGCTTAGAAGAAATCTGGATGGTGATCTTTTTAACCTTTCCCTAATTATCACTGTACCGACATTGCTCATTTCTGTAATAGTATCTATCTATGCTTTTAATACTAGGTACGCTTTATTAAAGCCATCTCTAAAATTTTATAACAAACAGGTAAGTAATAAATTGTTGAATTTAGGTGTGCGGTTTTTTCTGATTCAATTATCAGCACTGATTATTTTGCAGGGAAGCAATATAATAATCCTGAAATTTGTAGGACCCGAAGATGTATCTGTCTTTAGTCTTGTATACAAATACTTTAATGTAATTGTTACCATTTTTACGCTGATATTAACTCCATACTGGAGTTTCTTTACTGATTCGTATGCAAAAGACGATTATAAACAACTAAAGCATGGATTTATTCAACTTTTTATTGCGTGGATAGGGGTAAGTATTATAGGAGTTGTCATGTGGATTATTTTGCCATATAGTTTTAGAATATGGCTGAATCAAGAGCTTCCAATTCCATCCTTTTTGCCTTTGTCTTTGCTTTTATTTTCTGTCTTTAGTAATCTGGGCTCTATCTTTATCTATTTTTTAAATGGAACAAGCCGTTATCTTAACTTGCAGCTTGTAATAGTGCTTGTTTTTGCTATTCTTTTATATCCGGTTAGTACATTATTACTCCCAACCTTTGGCGTATTGGGGGTTGTATTTACCATGTTCTTTGCAAACTCATATGGTGTAATATTGGGGCCTTATCTTACCTATAAGGTGCTAAAGAGAATGAATTCATATAAATAATATAGTTACTCAATAATTAATTAATATGAAAATAGACAAATTAATACTGATACTGGTGCTGTTTGTTATTGCTGTTTTTGGATACCAATTTCAGTTTTTGTCGTACTTCCTGTCTATTGTTGTTGTTGGATATTTTATATTTACCGGTGAGTTGAGTATTGGAAGATATAAGGTGTTGTTTCCTCTTGTATTGTTGCTGATTATTGGAACAAGACTTGGTACCGGGTTTAAACGTATAGATATTATCCGTGATTATGTCTACTTTTCGACGCCAATATTGTCTTTTTTATTTGGAGTAATCCTTTGCAAAAAACTATCCTTATCTAAGTTAATGGTTCTTTTTGTGACATTTGGCTCGGTATATTCGTTGTATTATTTACTCCAGGCAACATTCCAATTTGGATCGGTGTTTGTTGCTGATACATACGATACAAGATATTCGATTGGTACAGGTACTCCTGTTCCAATGCTAGCACTTTTCTTCAGTATTTTTTATTATAAAGAGATTTTTAAAGTGATTCAGAATCACTATTTGCTTCTCGGCATCATACTTCTAAACACTGCTGTACTCTATTACTTTTCTTCCCGAGTTTATTACTTCTCTTTTTTAATATTTATTTTGTTGTATTTGTTTTACTCGTTTGTATCTAAATATAAGAAAATTGGAATTATTCTGTTCTCAGGAGTTCTTATAATACTTGCCTTCATTATCTATCAGATGATTAATGGAGATGGTTTTGTTGCTGAAAAATTGAGAAATTCATTAAATGAAATGTTTGTTCAGGAGTTTGATGGTTATGATGCTGTCATTAATAACTGGCGTGCTTATGAATTGTTTGAAGCATATAATTCAATGATACAAGGATCTCTTTTGCAAAAATTAGCAGGTTTTGGTTTTGGTAAACTGGTTTATCTTGAAATGGAGTTATTGTTACCAGGCATTGAATTAAATTATATTCCTATTTTACATAATGGATTTGCTTATGTAATGGTTAAAACGGGATTATTAGGTATTTTGATATTTCTTTATTTTGCCATTAATCTCTTCATTAAGACTCGTAGGAAAATAAAAGTATCAGGAGAGAACAAAAGTGCTTTTATCCTTTTGATAGCCTCGGTTATTACTGTATATTTTACTGCGTTAGTTGTAAACGGTTTTTTTAGTGGAGAGTCGTTTTATCTGATTTTATTTATTGGTTTTTTATATGAATTAATATGTACAAATGCCGAATGTGATGAAAATAAGCATAATAATAGCGACTTACAATGCCAGCAAGACATTAAACCGATGTCTCGATAGTATTGTTTCGCAGAAAAATTCTGAAGTAGAGCTGATCATTATTGATGGAGGTTCTACAGATGAAACACTTTCTGTTATTAATTCCTATAATTCTTATATAGACTATGCTTTAAGTGAAAAAGATAATGGTCTTTATGATGCATGGAACAAGGGAATTAAAGCAGCTAAAGGTGATTGGATAATGTTTTTAGGAGCTGACGACCAACTACTTTCAAATGCTTTAGAAAAGTATATTGAGTTAATTTCTTCTGTAGAAATGAATTCCTTCGATTATATATCAGCCAAAGTTAATTACCTGGATGAAAATGGCCATTTTCTAAAAGTGATTGGAAAAGGGTGGAAATGGGACGAATTTCGTGATAAAATGACCGTTGCTCATGTTGCATCGTTACATAGCAGATCATTATTTAACCAAGTAGGATTGTTTAATACTTCCTATAAAATATGTGCAGATTACGAGCTGTTAATGAGAAAGAAGGATAAATTATCAGCTTTTTTTCTTGACGAAATTATAGCTAATATGGAGTTTGGAGGAGTAAGCTTTAGTAAAGCCGCCATTTACGAAACATGTAAAATATGCAATACATACAATTCAAATAGTTGGTTGAAAAGTAAGTATCTGGTTTGCCGTAAATTGTCGGAATTTTATTTTTTCTTGTTCCGATTACATGTCCGCAGGATACTGCAACATAAATAAGAAATTAAAAATGAAAAAAATTATTTTCTTTCATCTCTACAACGATATTAGCGGGAGTCCACAGGTATTGTCTATGGTTATTCGTGGATTACAGGCAAAAGGATATGCTGTAGAATTATTTACATCTAACACTGAAGGTTTTCTTTCCGGAATTGAAGGTGTAAAATATCATCAGTTTTCATATAAATGGACATCCAACAGGTTTCTTACCTTAATAAGGCTGGTTTATGCTCAGCTATATATGTTTATCGCTTCATTTCAATTCAAAAAGAATGATGTTATTTTCTACATCAATACAATTTGCCCTTTTGCTCCGGCTCTGGCTGGGAGATTATTGCGTTTTCCTGTTATTTACCATGTTCACGAAGCTTATGTAAACCCAAATTTGCTTCATAAGTTTTATGTTTACATGTGGCAAAAGCTTTCTTCTTATACTTTCTTTGTTTCCGAATATGTTCAGAAACAATATATAAGATATTCAAAGCAGTCAGCCGTTATTTATAATGCTTTGCCTGCAGCATTTTTGAGTCAAATAAACTTGAGAAAAAAAAGTGAAAGTAGGACAGGGAATATTCTTATGATTTCGTCTTTGAAGGAGTATAAAGGAGTAAATCAATTTGTTTTGCTTGCCGAAAAATTGCCCCAATATAAATTCTGTCTCATAGTTAATAGCCAGCAGCAGGATATTAATTCTTTTTTTAATGCAATTCCCGAAAATCTTGTAATATTACCTGCTCATCGAAATATTCACCCGTTTTTAATTGAAGCTGATCTTTTATTGAATCTTTCTATCCCCAATTTATGGGTTGAGACATTTGGTTTAACTATCCTAGAGGCAATGGCATATGGTATCCCTGTTATTTGTCCGCCGGTAGGAGGTCCTTTGGAATTGGTAGATGATGAAATATCCGGATTTCGAATTGATTCAAGAAATATAGACGAATTGAGTGAAAAGATACGTTATATATTAGAGTCAGGGAAGTATGCCCAATTTTCTGCAAATGCGAGAATCAAATCCTTTAAATTTAGCGAAGAGGAAATGATAAAACAAATTGATGAACAGTTAAAAAGAATAGAATAAAATATGAAAATAGCCATTTTAGGAACCAGAGGAATACCCAATAATTATGGTGGATTCGAACAATTTGCTGAGTTTCTTTCCGTAGGTCTTGTGAAAAAAGGTCATGATGTTACGGTATACAACCCTCATTTTCACATTTATCCTGAAAAGACCTTTGATGGTGTTGCTATCCGTTATATTTATAGTCCAGAGGAGTGGATGGGGGCTTCCGCTAATTTTGTATATGATTTTTTGTGCTTAAAAGATGCTCTTCGGCTCAATTTTGATGTTATTCTTGAATGTGGATATCACAGTAATGCCCCATCTTATTATCTTATGAACGGTCGCAGGAATCCTGTTTTGATAACCAACATGGATGGATTGGAATGGATGAGAAGTAAATGGAACAGGCCAACCAGATGGCTTATTAAGCAGTTAGAAAAAATTGCAGTCGAAAAATCGCATTATCTTGTATCCGACAATTTAGGTATACAGGATTATTATCGTAAGGTTTTCAATATGAATTCAACTTTTATACCTTATGGTGCAGAACCAGTAGAGGAAGTTGATCCTTCTTATTTGCAGTCTTATTCTCTGAAAAAACAAGACTTTTATCTTTTGATAGCCCGTCTTGAGCCGGAGAACAACATTGAAACAATTCTTGATGGCTATCTAATTTCCCGGTATATCGACCGACCATTTATTGTTATTGGTAACTTTGAGAACAAATATGGTCACTATTTGAAACTAAAATATTCAAACACTTCCATTCGTTTTGTTGGAAGTATATACGACAAAAAGGCTTTGGATAGTTTAAGACATAACGCACGTATTTATTTTCATGGCCATTCTGTTGGAGGGACAAATCCTTCATTACTGGAAGCTATGGCATGTCAGACTTTTATCGTTGCTCATGATAACGAATTTAATCGCTCTGTTTGTGCTGATAATGCTTTATATTTTACTTCAAAAGAAGATGTTTCGTCTTTAATATCGACCTATGATTGTGGATACGAGATGATGATTCTGCAGATGAAACAGGATAACCTGAGAATAATTAAGGATAGTTATTCATGGAAACACATCGTTGATAGCTATGAAGAATTATTTATCAAAGCGTATGCAGGTATGTAAATTAAAATACTCCAATGATGAGAATTATTTTGCTCAATAATTGCCGACACTTTATTGTTTTTTCGTGTGATGGCCTTTTGTATATGTTTACGTTAACTATAAATTGGTAATCTCTCTGTTTTTTTTGACTGGGAGGAGGACGCAAACATACAAATTAGCAACCCAGCAAATTTAATCAGTGCAAATTTATCAATAGAAAACCTGGAGTTGTAAGTATTTCACCATTTGCCATTGGTTTATTTACTAAAATCCTTTTTAAAGTAATAAATATTAGATTATTTCGTTATTATGATTTTAGCAAGTGATAATAAATCAGAGATAATCTGTCAATAGGTAATTATGGATTTAACTTTATAGAATAACGAATGAAAAAGTTTTTTGATATTATCGTATTGTGCGTTATAACTTTATTTATCTTTTCTTCATGTTCCAAAAGTCAAGATTTTGATTTAGAAATTGAAACTGATAAACAAAAATGGTGGGATGAAGCTAAGTTTGGGATGTTTATACATTTTGGCGTGTATTCAGTTCCTGCAGGTGAATTTGTAGGAACAGATTTAGATGGGATTACATATACCTCCAATGTACCTAGTACTGCAAACGGAGTTGGTGCAGAATGGCTTATGTATACTTCAAGAATTCCAAGAGAAACATATAAGCTATATGCAAATAGCTTTACTTGTAGCAATTTCAATGCTGATGAAATCGCATTGTTGGCTAAGTCTGCAGGAATGAAATATTTGGTTATTACAATTAAGCATCACGATGGATTTGTTATGTATCCAACAAAATTTACCAAATGGAATATAGAAAATAGTGCAGCGAAAGGGAAAGATGTAATTAAAGAAATTCAAAATGCATGTGTGAGAAATGGACTCAAATTTGGAGTTTATTTTTCTCAAAACATAGATTGGATGGCTGAAGGTTCTTATGGTGAAGTCCC